>Ga0070735_10004238_pt1 | contig 12170 bp, 4 predicted proteins | sample Coa_R1_FD_66443 | JGI IMG/M metagenome (GOLD analysis project Ga0070735, IMG submission 66443) | Surface soil microbial communities from Centralia Pennsylvania, which are recovering from an underground coalmine fire - Coalmine... | ecosystem: Environmental > Terrestrial > Soil > Unclassified ... | reverse complement strand
TCCCCTCCGCCTGATTGAGCGCCGACAGTCTTGCGATTCACGTTCCACCCTTCAATCTCGACCTCTGGGACTGCCCTGCTCTTGTCATCGATATGAAAAGAGGCTGCCACCTTTCTCGTCTCCCCGGGCAGCAAGACGAAATAATTGTCCTGCCAGAGCACGGGCAGAATCTCATCGTCCGCCTCCCCTTCGCGGCTGACCCTGTGGTTGTAGGCTCGGTTCACTTTCAATCGCACCGCAAATGCCAGGGTGGACGCGGGATTGTGCAGGGTAACCGTGGTCGAGCCTTCCTCTCCGCTGGCCTTGTATTCCGCGGAAGCGTCCAGGTCCACTCGCGGCAGCCGGTTCAGGTCCGTATAGTCTGCAAACTCCTTGGTCGGAGTCCACGTGGAAATGTCGTATTGCCCGCTCGCATCCAACTCTTGCCGCGACCAGTCCAGCGTCTCCTCGCGTGTCGAGAGCCAATAGAAGTTTCGGCTCTCCGTTTGCCCTGCCATTTCCAATGTGAGGCTCACAAAGTAGGTCGGGCTCAGCCCCGAGATTGAAGGCAGTGCGAACAACCGAGTGCTGCTGTCCGCCGCCACACTGATCTCTGCGTCCTTCGTAAACTTCTCCTTCATATCCAGGTTGTAGACCTTGGCCGTGACCTTCAAGTTGGTGAAAGGCCGGTAATAGGAATTCACCACGACAATCGAGTGGTCATCATACGAATACTGCACATGCAGCGGCTCGCACGCCTTCTTCAGCCCGAAATATGATCCCCCGGGCCGCAGATACCAGTCATACATATGCCAGATCATCCCGGGCCACGCGTTGTTCAACATCCATTGAATGATCCCCGTCGACGTGTACTTGTTCCGCCCATAAGCTTCCATCATGGCCCGATGCGCCTCATAGGCTTGCACCTGCGCTTTCATGGCGAACTCCTCAACTGAATTCGCCTCACCATATCGCTTATTCAGCGCCTCGGTGAACACATTCAGCGTGTGCGACATCCCGCCGCCGTGATATTGCCAAACCGAATCAATCGGCCAAAGATGATCCGGCGGCAACATGCGCCGCAAACTTTCGATCGGAGGAATCGCCGGCCCCGGACTCGTTTCCGTGTTGAACCCGAATGCGCCCCCGTGCCGCGTATCCACATACCAGAACACCGGCGGCACATATTCATAAGGCCCAGTCATCTTCACGCCGCTCGGTCCTACCGTGGTCGTCCTACCCGCCGCCGATGAGATCGACGGATTCGACCAATCCAGATCCTGCAGGATTCCCAGATACATTTTCTCGACCCTGGGGGGAGGTGCGAAATCGCTCCCGTACAACCACGCAATCACCGACGGATGCCGCTCCAGCCGCCGGATTTGATCGCGCATCGATTCCCCGGCCACCAGTTCGTTTTCTTTGTCCCACTCCGGCCAGTTCTCCCACTGATCGCAACAGCACCATCCGGGCAGCACCAAGATCCCCATCTCGTCGGCCAGATCAAAGAAATGGTCGTTCTCGATTTTCCCTTCCATGCGCACCGCATTGAGGTTCAGGTCGCGAACATAATTCAGTTCCGCCTGTTGTTTTTCCGGCGATGACCGCAGCATCAAGTCAAAGCTGTACCCGGCTCCGCGAATCAGGATATTCTTGCCATTGATCTGAAAGACTCGGTGACCCTTCTCGTCGATCGCCGATGTCACCTGCCGGATTCCGAACTGGATGTGCGACGAATCCGAGACCTGCCCTTGCACCTCCACGCTTAAATCCAAGGGATACAAATCCTGTTTCCCTACTTTTGCAGGCCACCACAGGCGCGGGTTCGCCATTTTCAGCTGCGGAAATTTCTCCGGCGTGAAGCGCACGACCTGCGTCTCCTTCGGCCCCAGTCGCACGCTTTGCTCGAACGCAATGTCTTCGATTCGCACCTTCACCACGCCTTCCACCGATTGATCGGTCGCATTGGTCACTTCCGCCCGCACCGTCAGCGTGGCCTGATCGCTCGCCGGCAGGTTGAGTTTGCTTATCACGGCCGGATACCGTAAAGAGACTGGACCGCTGGCGCTGATCCGCACTTCGCGCCATATCCCCATCTCTTTATCTGGAGGCATCGGCGCCCAGTCCACCAGCGTGATCGCCAGATCGTGCGGCTGCGGCGGAAATACTTCCACCGCTAGCGAGTTACTCTCGCCGGGCTTGGCAACCGCCGACACATCAAATCGAAATACGCGCCAGGTCCCTTCGAACTTATCGGCGGACGCGATCTGCACTCCATTCATCCACACGTTCGCGCGATAATTGATCCCGTCGAACCCCAGCCACGCCGTCCTTCCCTTGTATTCCGCTGGAAGCTTGAATTCCGTGCGATACCACCACGACTGCCGGAATGGGCTCGAGGGCGGCATCATGATGTTCGAAAAATCTTCGAAGATCGGATACGTCGTGCCCGGAAGGGACCGCAAATTCATTCCGGTATAAGGATCCGCGTAGACCTTGTCCGCCACCAGCGCGCTTAGCACGGTCGAAGGCAGCGTTGCCGGATACCATCCCTGCGTCGAAAAGCCGGCCGTTGAAATTGCCGCGTCACCTGCATGTACTTCGGCGGCAGACTGAATGAACCAGTTCTCGCGAAGCAGCAAGCTGTCAGGATTGTTCGACTGGGCTGACGCTCCCATAGCGATTGCGGAGACAGAACCGATCAGGACTCCGTGCACTGCCAACGCTAAGAGCCTACCCATTAGCCACGCTCCTCCGTGTCTTCCGCGCGAACCGGAAGTAAACCGGCACGCCCAGAAGAATCACGATTAGTCCGCCGATCGAATCTCTTAAGTTGCTGGTGAATGTGTAATAAAGCAGGACCGCCGCCGTCACAATAAACAGCGCCGGAACAAATGGATAGCCGATGGTTCGATAAGGCCGGATCACGTCAGGCTCCCGCCGTCGAAATACAAAAATCGTGCTGGCCGCCACCACATAAAAAAGCCACTCCGCGAAAATAGCCAGCGAGAATAATTCCCGAAAAGCCCCGCCCACCAATTCGAGGATCACCGCGACCGCTCCCTGGATCACCAGCGCCAGCCCAGGCGTGTGAAATTTCGGGTGCACCTCTCCCAGTGCCTTGAAGAAATATCCATCCCGCGCCACGGCAAAGGGCACGCGCCCGCCGCTCATGATGGTTCCATTCAGGCCGGCCAACATGGAAACAATCATGCCGATCGACACCAGTGAAACGCCGAGATGCCCGAGTGCGGCCTCGCTCGCCGCCGACGCCGGAACCGCGGCCTGTGCGATCGCCGTCGCCGGGAGCGCCCGCTGGATGCCCGCATTCATTCCCATGTAGAGCACGGCCACCAGCCCGACGCCCGCGATCAGCGCGATGGGAATCGTTTTTTCCGGACGCTGAATTTCTTCACTCACCATGTTCAAGTCATTCCAGCCATCGTAGGCCCACAGCGCCGCCACCAGCGCCGCCATGAACCCTGCCATTCCACCCTTGGCCCCGGCAAAACTCGTCCCGAAGTTGCTCCACGATCCCGAAGACGCGGTCAGAGCAACCACGGCAATTCCCACGATCATGGCGACTTTCAGGACTGTGAATACGAATTGAAAATTTCCGGCTTTGCGTACCCCGACATAGTTCAGCCCGGTGATCAACACGTTCGCCGCAATCGCAAACAGGTGACCGTAGTTCACGACCAGCACGCGGCTGGAGGTGACATGCCAGGCAAAAAGAGTTTGCGGTAGAAAGCTGAATGCCGAAAACGTCCCCAGCACCCGCACCAGTCCCGACGTGACGCTGGCAATCGAAGCCGGCTTCGCGATCAGAAACCACGTCCAGCCATACAGAAATCCCGGCAGCGGTCCGTAAGCATCGCGTACGTACACGTATTCGCCACCTGAAAAGGGCCGAACCGAGCCCAGTTCGGCATACGTCAGCGCCCCGAAAAACGAGAGCAAGCCTCCCACAATCCATGCCAGATAAACCAGACCTGCCGAGCCAACCGCCTGCATCATCTCCGCGGGCACCAAGAAGATGCCGCTTCCGATAATCGTTCCGGCCACGATCGAAGTCGCATGCCACGCGTTCAGCCCACGAACAAGTTCGGGAGGGTGATTCTCAGTTGTAACTGCGATTGCGGTGCGTTCTGTGGAGGCGTCCGGTGACATGAATCATTCCCCTGGAGTACCGACTTACACGCTGTCTGCTTACGGTCGAATCTCGATCGGCGTTCCGTCGGCCACCGCCATCCAGATCTCGTCCATCTCTTTGTTCGTCACAGCGATGCATCCATCGGTCCAATCCTTTAATCGGTGCGAGGTGCCGATCCAGCCATAACCGTTCGGCAAACCGTGCACGAACACGTCACCACCGGGCGAAGCACCCTGTTTCTGGGCCGCCGCGCGATCTTTTGCGGCCGGATAAGAAATATGAATTGATTTATAGAACTGACTATGCTCGTTGCGTGAATCGAGAACGTAGATGCCCTCAGGAGTTCTGTGATCCCCCTGGCGCATTTTCGGGCCCATCGGGTCCCTTCCCAAGGCTACCTTATAGCTCTTGATTACCTTTCCCTGACTCAGTAGTTGCAGCGTGCGCTCTTTCTTGAGCACCAACACGCGATCGGCATGCAGCGGCTTATCCGCGGCATGGACGAAAGCCACCGCGCAAAACATGCAAAACGCTAAGCCAGTGAGAACCCGGATGCGCATCGCCCGGATTATAGTCTGCCCCACCGCACAAAATGCTACGCTGATCGTGTGATGTTGTCGGCCTCGAATCGGGATAGGTGGAGACAGCCGCCTCGGCTGTCGGGTATTTGCGCAGCCCAAACACCTGCAGTGCTCACCGCCGTCTGCGGTGCGACCCTGCTGTTATTGGCGATTCCCGCCTACGCCGCCCCCTGGATCGTCCGTGCCCAGCCCACCCGCCTGGTCAACGGTGCACCCGTCCTGTTTCAGGTGAAACCCTCAACCAAACTCACGTCCCTCTCCGGCACCTGGCTTGGTCACCAACTCACGTTCAGCTACAACGCTGCGACGAAAACATGGTTCACTCTGGCCGGCGTTACTTTCGAAACCAATCCTGGCAAGTACACGCTCGACCTGACGGGTGAAAGAGCGGCCGGCAATCCCCTGAATTTCAAGCGCACCTTTCTGGTCGCCCGCGCTCAATATCCCAAAATCAAAGTCGAACTCGCGGTCGAAAAGAAATTCACCGAGCCTAATCCCGAGCAGCAAGCTCAGATCGCCGATGGAGTCAAAGTCAAGGAGGACTACCTGAATCGCGTCACGCCCGACCGCGAATGGGACGGCAACTTCGCCGCGCCCGTCGATGCCGCCACCTCCGACGTCTACGGCTCACAGCGCATCTTCAACGGCGTGGCTCAGCGCCCTCACTGGGGACTCGATTACCGCGTCCACACCGGCACGCCGGTCGCGGCCATGAACTCCGGCACGGTCCTGCTTGCGCGCTTCTTATATTTCGAAGGAAATTGCGTGGTGATCGACCACGGCCAGGGCCTGCTGACTCTCTACTTCCACCTCTCCGAATTAAAAGTGAAGGAAGGAGACAGCATCCAACGCGGCCAGGAAATCGGCTTGAGCGGCGGCACCGGACGCGCCACCGGCCCCCATCTCCACGTTGCCGTCCGCTGGCAAGGCACTTATCTCGACCCCGCCCGACTGTTGCAGTTGACCCTGCCCTGAAAGTAGCCAAGATCGTGTCGCGCCGGCATCCTGCCGGCTGTCGCGCGGGCGTCTCGCCCGCGCGTCCTGGCGCCGAGACTCAGCCCGAACGATTCCCTAAGCCGCTCCTCCCGACACCTTGCTCCGCACCCGAAGTAAATCGTTCAGCTCTTCCTTCAAGCCCAAATTCCGAATCAGCCGGTGCAAATAATTCGGATGCACTCCCAGAATCCCTGCTGCCTCCACATAATTCCCCCGCGTCTGTTCCACGGCATCAAGAATCAACTGCTTCTTCACTTCCTTCACGTGCGCGTGATACCGGCCCTCATGCGCATCCTCAGCAGACGCTTGCTCCAGCAACGATTCCGGCAAATCCTCCAGCAGCACCATCTCTGAAGAACCCATCACCAGCGCCCGTTCCACGGCATTCTCCAGCTCGCGCACATTTCCCGGCCACTCGTAATTCACCAGCGCCGCCATCGCTTCCCGGGAAACCGGCTTCGGCTTCACTTTGCAGCGCTTCGCATTCTTCTGCACAAAATGCCGCGTCAGCATCGGAATATCTTCGCGCCGCTCCCGCAACGGAGGCATGGTCAGCCTCATCACCGCCAGCCGGTAATACAGATCCTGACGAAACTCTCCCTTACGCACTGCTTCCGCCAAATCGCGATTCGTTGCCGCAATCAGTCGCACGTCAATCTTAATGGGATGCGTCCCGCCCACGCGTTCAAACTCGCGCTCCTGCAATACCCGCAGCAGCTTCACCTGCAGGCCCAGCGCCAGCTCGCCAATCTCGTCTAGAAAAACAACGCCACCATCCGCGACCTCGAGCCGCCCTTTTTTCAGCGACGCCGCTCCAGTAAACGCGCCGCGCTCGTGCCCAAACAGATCGCTCTCCAGCAAGGTCTCCGGAATCGCCGCACAGTTGATTGCCACAAACGGCTTGCCGCTTCGATGGCTGTTGCGATGCAGCGCCCGCGCCGCTAGTTCTTTGCCCGTCCCGCTCTCGCCTTCGAGCAGCACCGTGGCCTCCGTCGGAGCCACGCGCCCGATAAACTGAAACACTTCCTTCATCCGCGCGCCTTCGCCGACCAGGCTTTGTTCCTGCCGGACCTCAGTAGTGAGCCGCTGGTTCTCCTGCTCCAGCCACTGCACGCGCCGCGCATTATCCAGCGCCACCGCCGATATTCCCGCCACGGCCGCCATTAATTGCAGATGGTCTTCATTGAAACGGTTCGCCGCGCTGGTGCTGTCCAGATAAATGCAGCCAATCATCCGCTGAAAAACGCTTAGCGGCACACATACTAGCGATCGCACATCCGAAGCCGCCAGGCTCTCCACCTCGCGCAGTTTGCCGCCGGGCACATCCACTCCCAGAACTGCCACATCTTCCTTCATCACCTTGCGTGCGATTGTGCGGCTCACCCGCACCAGTTGATGCCCCGCGTGCCGGGTCCGCGCGTAAACACAGTTGAACTCCTGATCCGCTCCATCGGACAGCAGGATCGCCCCCCGTCCCGCCGGCACTACTCCAAAAATCAAATCCAGCAACTGCGCCTGCAACTCCTCCAGATCGCGAATCGCATTCACCACTCGGCTGATCTTCAGCAGCCCGCTGAGATTCCGCGCTACCTGCGACGACGCCGGCAGCTCCTGCAAAAGTCGATCCGGCTGCAGATACAGCACGTCTTTGGGATAAATAACTTTGGTCTCCGCCGCAGGCTGGTCATCAAACTCGACGCGGCTGGCGGGAGCGGCTCGATCTTCCTCTTCGATCAAAAACAAAAACGTGGAATCGCCGGTCGCAATCTCGTCTCCGTGATGCAGCCACTGTTCTTTCACCGGCAGCCCGTTCACCAGGGTGCCGTTGCGGCTGTCCAGATCCTTGATCTGAAACCGTCCATCTTCTTCCGGACGCAGCAGGCAATGTTTTCTGGAAACTGACGGGTCGGCGAGGGCCACCGCATTCGCCGGATCGCGGCCCACCGTGGCTTCTCCGTCGGGCAACGGAATGGTCGAATCTTTCGAGGGTCCCGCGATCACCAGTAGTCTAGGCCGCAAATCGTTCTCCCGGGGTCTGCCACTCCGTGCTGCATCTTTTACCACACCCGCGCTCGAAGTGCATGCTGCGAATTCGCAATTTCCAATATCCGAACGGATAGACGGACTATCTGTTTGGATAGCTCAACTCCACAACGTCGATTGGAGGCCACCGCGCAAAGACCAGCTAAGTAGCTGGGCATTATAAGCTTGGCGCCGCCGAGCGGCACTCTCCCAAGCGCCCTGTGAAATGGCATCCCGCATGCACTAGGAGAAGGTGCGAGTGTTCGGCAAAAGCGATGGGGGAAGCGCTTTCAAGCAGTTCTAGCCGGACATCGCCAAGTCAGGGGCTCGGGGGACCCCCTCATCGAGCCCTTGGCTTTTTGTGTTTGCTTGCGACTTTGAACGGGGAAATCTACCAGGTCCCAGTCCCCCGCGGGTGGAAGAGCGGCCCTTTACGGCCGCCTCAGCCGCACTTGAAAAATGGCTTTAGCCCCGGCTTTATCCCGCCGCAACCTCTCTCACTGGCTCTGCAACCACCGCAATCCCGTCCCGATAAGACACGGTGCGGCCCGAGATCGCCGGCACTCTCTCCCCGGGCACAAGAATCCCGACCACATTCAACGGATCCGCCGCCGACAGCGTGATTGTCTCCCCGCTCAGCGGCAAGCCGCGCATCGCCCGCACCGACTCCACCGCAACCGGCAGCGCAAATTGCTCGCCCAGAAATCCATCCACAAAGCGCCCGCCGCGAATCTCTCCGCGATCCTCCAGCCGCCGGAATCCCATCAGCAATTCGCGCCATGGAGGCAGGTTCGACTCCCTCGCCAGCAAATCGCGAATCACAATTCCATACCGCCGCAACAGCATCCAGCAGGCAGACTCCACCGCCCGCGGCCGCTCTGCCGCCACGTCGGCATGCAGCACCGCCCAGCGGCCAGCGCTATGCCGCGGACGAGTCGTTCTTCCCACTCCCTGCCCCGCCCTCCTCTTCGGATCAATCAGTGCCCGCAAGTTATCAAACCCATCCGCCGTCACCACCCCTGCCGCCACCAGTTCCCACAGCGCGGTCTCAATCTCGGCCTTCAACTTGCCGGTCCCGCGCACGATGTCCGCAAAAAACGAAGCCCCGCGCTGCCGCAAAAAGTCCAACACCTGTTGCGCTCCCTGACTCAGACCGCGCCCATCCGACTCACTCGTGTGCCCCCCTTCTACCGGCTTTTGGGAGAAGTGGGGATTTCCCCGCAGCGACATCCAATCCGCTTCTTCTCTCATAAAAAAAGTAATCGGAGCCACGCTGGTCGGAATCACTCGTCGCTGCCTTGGAGCGCTTGAATCAGCAGATCCACCGGAATCCAGCGTCGCTGGATGTGGCGATAATCTTCCCCATCCCACCGCCCCCGTCAGGCAAAGCTGATCCAGCCACTTCGGATCGTAGTCGGCAATCCGCCGCGCCAACACCTGCCGCTCCCACGCATTCGCCGGAATTTCAAATCCCTGCAACTGCTGCAGCACTTCCAGCGTGCCCCGCTCCCCCAGCACCTGCGCTCCCGGAGCCACATGCTGCCACCGCAAGAGCCAGCGCAAGAACGCTGCCGCCGTGACGGGTTCAATTTGCTTCCGCAGCGTCCCCACCGTCAGCCGATGGATCCGCGCCAACAATCTCCGCTCGCACCACTCGATCTCAGGCCCATGCGGCGCGCGCTCATGTGGCGCGGACTCATGTGGCGCGGGCGCCCCCGCCCGCGTTCCGGCAGCACCAGTAAAGCGTCCCCGCAGCACAGTCCCGCTAGCCTCCATCCGCAGCAAAGCTTTTTCAATCTCGGAAGCGTCGAGTCCCAGCACATCTCCAAGCTGCGAAGCGGTAGTCGGCCCGATATGCGACATCCACCCCGTCACCAGCGTCAGCAAAGCCTCATCGCGAGCAATCGTGCCACTCTCGACGTCATCCAGGCGCCGCTCAAAATCAGCCGAAGGAAACAACGCCGCGAAGCTCCGCGCCCGCTCCGCCGCAACCCAGTAGCGCCGGCGTCCCGCCGGCTGTCCCGAGGGCGTCTCGCCCTCGGCCCCGACAGCAACCGCAGCCCGTCCCTGATTCACGAGCCTCTCAAAGTAACCGCCCCATTTGGCGGTGCCCATGTGGGAGCCGCCCTCGGCTGTCCGGTCGAGCGAAGCTCGATCTTCCCACTCCAAATCCTCCGGCACTGCCACCAGTGTATGCAGAACGTCATGCAATTCATCTGCATCCCTTACGTCCGGCCAAGCCTCTTCCCGCACCTGGGCAATCGCACCAGCATCCAGCTTCCCAACTTCCTCCAGCACCGACTCCGGCAGCACTCGCCGCATCTCGACCGCACGCGCCCGCCGCTCCTCTAGCGGTGCATCATCCAGATACGCATACGGATTCGCATTCAGAATCTCGTGCGAGAACTGCGAAGGCACCGGCGTATCTATCGCAATGGTCCGAATCGCCCCCGAAGCCATCCCGCGCAGGAGCAACTTCAAGCCCTCGACATCCATCGCCTCGGTGAGCACATCTTTCATCACCTCGCCCACCAGCGGATGATCCGGAATCTTCCGCTCGCCATCAATGTTCTCGAAGCAAGCCGCCGCATCCGGAAACACTGAAGCCAGCAAATCTTCGGACCGCATGCGCTGAATCTGCGCCGGAACCTTCTTGCCATTCTGAAATCTCAGCAGGGCCAGCGCACGATTCGCATCCCAGCGCCAGCGCGTGCCAAATACCGGAGCATCCAACGCCGCCTGCTCCAGAATCGGTTGCACCGTTTCCGCCTGCAGAAAATTGAAAACGTCGCTCAGAGGAAAGCTATGCTGCTCCGCCAGCGCGATGTTCAGCCCGTTATCGGTCGCCGCCGCCTGCAACTCAAAGTTGAACCCTACGCAAAACCGTTTGCGCAGCGACAGTCCCCAAGCCTTGTTGATCCTTCCCCCGAATGGCGAGTGGATGATCAACTGCATTCCCCCGCCCTCGTCGAAGAAGCGTTCCGCAATCACCGTACTCTGCGTCGGCACCGCGCCCAGCACTGCGCGGCCCTGCAGGATGTATTCAATCGCCTGCTCCGCGCCGGAATCGTCGAGGCCGCATTCTTCTTTCAGCCACGAAACCGCCTCCGCAACGTCAGGCTGAGTCGCCGAAAATCCCACCGGCGATGTTCGCGGCAGCATCTCGCTGATCTTCTGCCGCAATTCGCCTACGTGCGCCGACAACTCCTCCGTCCGCGCCGGAGCCTCTCCCCGCCAGAACGGCACGCTGGGCGGTGCTCCATGCGCATCATGCACCAGCATCCGTCCTGAATTCGTCTCGATGCGATGAATGATCCACGAGGTATTGCCCAGCAGCATGATGTCGCCGCGATTGCTCTCCACCGCAAAATCTTCGTCGACCGTGCCCACCATCGCGCCATCGGGTTCCGCCACTACGGTGTATAGAGAATTATCCGGAATCGCTCCTCCGCTGGTGATCGCCGCCAGCCGCGCACCGCGTCGCGCCCGCAGCCTGCCATTCACTCGATCGCGATGCAGATACGCCCCATACCGCCCCCGCCGCGCCGCAATCCCCTCAGAAAGCATTTCGAGAATGGAATCGAAAGTCGCGCGTTCAAGCTTTCGATACGGATAAGCGCGTCGTACCAGCTCAAAGAGCTCGTCCTCGCCCCATCCCGAATCCGTACCGTGATCAGCAGCGCCCACACCAACCGTAGCGCCGGCGTCCCCGCCGGCTGTCGCGGGGCCATCCTGGCCCCGCCCCGTCCCTCGAGAGAATGCCTCCAAGTTCCTACCCGCCGCGCAGGTCGCCACAATCTGTTGCGCCAGCACATCCAGCGGAGCATCCGGAATGATCAGACGGTCCAAATCCCCCAGCCGGATCGCCCGCACCAGTGCCGCGCACTCCATCAAATCGTCGCGCGTCGTAGCAACGAACCGCCCCTTGGGCACCGCGCCGCGCCAGTGCCCCGACCGGCCAACGCGCTGCAGCGCCACGGCAATGGCCCGCGGAGAATTGATCTGCACCACCAGATCGACCGTGCCTACATCAATTCCCAGCTCGAGCGATGCGGTCGCGACCAGCACGCGGATTTGTCCTTCTTTGAGCTTCTTCTCGGCCGTCAGCCGCAGCTTCCGCGACAAGCTCCCGTGGTGCGCCGCGACGTTCTCCTCGCCCATGCGCTCGCCCAACTGATGCGCCAGCCGCTCCGCCATCCGCCGAGTGTTCACGAACACCAGCGTCGATCGGTGCTGCCTCACCAACTCCACCAAGCGGTCGTAAACCGCGTCCCACATCTCATTCGACGCCACTGGCCCCAGCGGCATGGGCGGCACTTCAATCGCAAGATCCAGTTTCCGCTTGTGCCCAATGTTGACGATCACCGGATTCGGCCGTCCGCTCCCCGTCAGAAAATGCGCCACCTCCTCAATCGGCTTCTGCGTCGCCGAGAGCCCAA
>Ga0070735_10004237_pt1 | contig 12170 bp, 12 predicted proteins | sample Coa_R1_FD_66443 | JGI IMG/M metagenome (GOLD analysis project Ga0070735, IMG submission 66443) | Surface soil microbial communities from Centralia Pennsylvania, which are recovering from an underground coalmine fire - Coalmine... | ecosystem: Environmental > Terrestrial > Soil > Unclassified ... | reverse complement strand
TTTCCGTGCAGAAATTCGGATTCTTCGTCGAGCTCACGGAAATTTTCGTGGAAGGCCTCGTGCCTATCACGCGCATCGAGGAACTTACCGGCGAGCAAGCCTTCTACCGCGAGCGCGATCACGCCATCGTAAGCGGCAGTGGCGGCTCGCGCGATGCAGGCCAAAAGAAAAAATCCGGCCGCGGCGACCGAAGTTCGTCCCGCTCCGGCCGCACCGAACACGTCTGGAAACTCGGCGGCCTCATTCGCGTCCGCGCCGAACGCATCGACCCGATCCGCCGCCGCGTCGAGTTTTCACCTGTACTCTGAGCGGGATCCAGCGACCCCCCGCGAAAGTCGACCGCAAGTCCACAATTTGAAAATCGCACTCAGCCCTCTTCGAAATAAATTTCTGGAAAGCTGGCTAAGTGCCCGAATAACAAAAATGTGTGGGGTACGCGCTAGAAATATTCTATGTAATGGAATTCCCTGGAATTTATGAATTTTAAATTATCAGTCTGAAAATGCGTGTCCGGTATGGATAGGAAAGCTTTCCACAGTCGCCGCAGCAACCTTCTATCAACCCGATTCACATTCGCTTAACAAAAGTCATTCTCATTTCACAGAACATTACAGGGCGAGTAACCCACCGACGTTCCCTCTGTAATAGAACTTTCAGAGCCCCGACTATTCGTCTCCTGAGGAGGACTGGATCCGTGAAAAGACTCTTAAGAGTGGCGTCAAATTTGCTTTTTCCTGCTCGAAAACAACTATTTAGCTTTCTGCGGCAAGGTTTGGCCGCAGCTCTGTCATTGGCGCTGGCGATTGCGCCAGTGGTTTCCGGCGTTCTTGCGGCCCCTGCCGCGGCTGAGGCGCGCCCGTTTCCCGATAGTAGTGGTCATGATGGTGATGGCCAGGGAGATAATGGCGGATGCCAGCTCAATTCCGCGCGCGGACAAATCAAGCACGTCATCTCCATCCAGTTCGACAATGTTCATTTCACTCGGGATAATCCGAATGTCCCGTCAGACCTCGAACAAATGCCGCATTTGCTGAAGTTCATCACGAACAACGGTGTTCTGAGCACGAACCACCACACGCCTCTCATTTCCCACACGGCGAACGATATCATTACCACGCTGACGGGCGTATACGGCGACCGTCACGGAGTCCCCGTGGCCAACAGCTTCGGCTACTTCAATCCGCCGGGAAGCAAATTTTTTGACAGCTTTTCGTCGTCGTTCACCTACTGGACCGATCCCCTGAACACCACGACGGATACAACGCCTATCATGCTGGCCGCCGACGGCACGAACGCTCCCGCTCCCTGGGTTCCCTACACGCGCGCGGGCTGCAATTTCGGAGCCGTCTCCATTGCCAATATGGAGCTGGAAAACGTGACTTCGGATGTGAACAAAGTTTTCGGGCCCAACTCGCCGCAGGCTACTGAAGCCAAGACCAATCGCACCAAAGCTATCGCCGACTTTGAAGGGATTGCCATCCACTGCGCCGCGGGCAGTGCCCTGTGCTCAACAGCGAATGGCGGCGAACCAGACGTCCTTCTTCAAGAGCCCGGCGGCTATCCCGGCTTTAACGGTCTTTTCGGACACGCATTTGTGGCACCGCAAATCAGTCCAAGCGGACCACTCACCGATCTCGACGGCAATGTCATCACGGACGGCAACGGCAATAACGGATTCCCCGGATTCGGCGGAATCTCCGCGTCGCAGTCGCTCGGCTATGTGGCCGCGATGCAGGAACATGGTGTTCCGGTAACATTCGCCTACATTTCCGACGCGCATGACGACCACGTAAATGACGTGGCCTTCGGACCCGGCCAGGCAGGCTACGTCGCCCAGCTCGCTTCTTATGATGAGGCTTTCGCTGATTTCTTCGAGCGCCTGAAAGCCGACGGAATCGATCAGAACAATACCCTCTTCGTCATCACTTCCGATGAAGGCGACCACTTCGCCGGCGGACCGCCATCGCCGACGACATGTGACGGCCTAACCATTCCCTGTACGTACCCTAAGATCGGGGAGATCGACTCCAACATTAAAGACTTGCTTATCAAACAGGATGCCCCGCTCGCGGCCACGCCCTTCGATATTCACTTCGACATGGCGCCAACCTTTTACGTCAAAGGCCAACCGGGTCCCGGCGACCCTACGGCTCGCGCCTTCGAACGAGCCGCGGCGAAGCTCACGGCGGTGAGCCCGATCACGGGCAACACTGATCAACTCACTCGCTATCTGGCCGATCCTGTGGAGGAGAAACTACTTCACATGGTCACGGCTGACCCCAACAGGACACCGACATTCACGTTGTTCGGCGACCCCGATTACTTTTTCCTGACCGTCGGTCCGGACGCCGTGGAAGCTCCGGCATTCGCGTGGAACCATGGCGGAGTCGCTCCGGAAATCAACAACACGTTTCTTGGATTGGTCGGTCCGGGCGTGAAGGCCAACGGAGTTGATGATGAGGTTTGGTCCGATCACACTGACGTTCGCCCAACGATATTGGTGCTGCTCGGCCTCATCGATGACTATTCCCTTCAGGGTCGCGCTTTGGTCGAAGACTTTCACGATTGGGCATTGCCCAGAGGCGTAGCCGCGAGTGGCGAGGGATTTAGTGCGCTTGCCCAGGCGTACAAGAGCATCAACGCTCCCGTCGGAGAACTCGGCCTTGCGAGCCTCCGCGTCTCTACCAAAGCCCTGGCCGGAGACGATTCAACTTACACCGATCTAAAAAACAAACTAAGCGCTATAACTTCCGCCCGGGACATTTTGGCGGATCAGATGTCCACACTCCTTGAGGGAGCCGAATTCGGCAAAAAACAAATCTCGCACGATGACGCTCGAACTCTCGTGAGGGAATCTGGCGAATTGCTCCGATACGTCGAGGATCTCGCAGGCCACTAGATTTTGGCTGAACGCCGGTAATGCAGCATCGGGGCTGCAGGCGAACGTCGCCTCCAGCCCCAAGCACTTTCGCAACCGTAGACTGCTTCGAACTGGCACGGCATGCCGTGCCCCCAGGCGTTGCTTCTGTAGGCGTGGTTACCCTTTTCATCTGGATCAATTTTGTTTATTGTTAGGCGTTCCGACGAGGGGTGACGCGTGGCTGTTCGCATCTGTCCGCACTGCAAGGCTGAGATTCCCGCCGCTTATGCTTTGGCGTATTCGAATAATATCGAGTGTCCGCGGTGCAAGACGCGGCTGGAGGTTTCACCGGGTTCGCGCACGATTTCGTCTTTTTGCGGCTTGCTGGCTGCGGCGATCGTGTGGAAGATTTCGAGCGGTTCCGACGGAGACCTGGGCGCGGTCCTGCCGACGCTCTACGCGTTTCTGGCTTACGGCGTCGTCTCAGCCCTGGTACTGATGTTCACCGCGAATCTGTCGAATGCTCCAGCGTTGCCGGCAGCTGTGCCTGTCCATGAGACGGGCGGTCACGGCGCGGGCGGGCATGGAGGCGGGCACCATTAGCAGCGGAGGAGTTGGCGCAACACAAACAACTGACGCGCTCTAGCGTGGTGGGCCTTCAGAGTCTGTGTGAGAACTGCAAAACCGGAACTTCAGCGGCTGCCGCACTGAATTTACAGCGTTATGTCGTGGCTAAAGCCACGACCCACAAGTATTCCGTAGTTGCCACACAGACTCTTCATCCCAAAACCTTAAACAAAATGCCCACCTGAAGGTGGGCGCTACAACTAGTCAGACACTCGAGGCGCACCTCAGGCCATTCGATCTATCAACCCTATCCCACCTATTTGCAGTAGATACAGGATATTAGTACTATCCGTCCCACCCAGACGTACTATTGATCGTTCACAACGCTCCCACGATAATTTGTAAATGGCTCGGTATTCAGCTTTGCTGGGACGTCGCATCGAGGTAACTTACCGGGCTGGCGACATCGTGCTCCCCGCGACCGGCAACCTGGCGGCCGACTCTGGAAAGTCCATCTTTCTCGAAGAAAGCTATCAGCAACAAGGCAAGGTAAAGACCTTCCGGTGGGAGATCCCTTACCCCTGTATCGTTCAGCTGAATGAGTGCCCCGAGGGACCAAAGTTTAGCGCTTCCGTCAGCGAGCCGAGGCAAGCTGCGGCAACTGAATCGGTGCCGGAAACCGGCACACTGCGGCTGAAAGACCGTCCCGCATAACTCCGTATTCTTCTTTTCTCCACTCTTGCTTTCAGAAAAGTAAGCCAAAAATAGAGCTTTCTATTCTAGGCGGGCTCCAAGTAGAGTCCGCACCCGTTTCTAGGCGGGCTTCGGAGTCTGTGTGAGAACTGCAAAACCGGAACTTCAGCAGCTTAAAGCCGCACTGAATTTACAGCCTCATATCGTGGCTAAAAGCCACGACCCACAAGTATTCCCTAGTTCCCACACAGACTCTTCAAACCTTTCTTGCCGGCATTTCCCGTTCAGGGTAAACAGATAGAGCCCACCGATTTTTGCTCGATTCTCCCGCGAACTCCTGTAAACTTTCGGTTTGTTTTACTCAACGCCCAGCACGGGTGAAAGGGAGCTTACTTCGCTATGAAATCGCCGGTTGGTTTTATCGGATTGGGATTGATGGGCCGCCCTATGGCGGCAAATTTGTTGAAGGCTGGTTACGAAGTCACCGTATGGAATCGAACGGCGTCCCGCGCCGACGATTTGGTAGCGCAAGGAGCCAAGCGCGCCGCCACCCCTCGAGAAGTGGCGGTCGCATCCGAAGTGATTTTCACGATTGTAAGCGATCCTCCCGCGCTGGAATCGGTTCTGTGGGGGAATGATGGGGTATTCGCATGGCTGAAGCGCGGAAGCGTGCTGGTTGATTCCAGCACGGTTTCTCCGGCACTTGAGCGTCGCGCCGCCGCGGCTGCGGCTGCGCAGGGCTCGGAGTTTTTGGAGGCGCCCGTAACAGGCGGCACCTGGGGCGCCGAGAAGGGCGAACTGGTTTTTATGGTCGGTGGCGAAGAGGCCACGCTCAAGCGCGTCGAGCCCCTTCTTGGCGTGATGGGAAAGAAGTGGTTTCACCTGGGTCCGCACGGCGCTGGGCAAACTGTAAAACTTGCGATGAATTTGCTGCTGGCGCTGGAGGCGGAAGCGTTCGCGGAGTCGCTGGCCCTGGTAAGACGTGCGGGGCTCCCCGGTGAAAAATTGTTTGAAGTCATGCAGACGAGTATGGGGCGTTCCGGCTTGCTCGACATTAAAGGGCCGATGATGCTGAAGGGTGAATACAAACCGAGCTTTCCGCTGCGTCTTATGCACAAGGATATGGGTTTAGCGCTTGATCTCGCAAATCAGCTGGGTGTGCCGCTGCCCTCTTCAGCGGCTACGCGCGAAGTTTTGAGTGCGGTTAAGGGAGCAACCAAGGAAGATGTGGATTTTTCCGCTCTCGCAAGTTTCTGGCAGAAAAGCTGACGGCGAAATATTTGCGGTTGAACGGCCTGATTGTCATTCCGGGCGAAGCGAGGAGTCTCTCCGTTTACGGAGCGCAAATTCAAGAGGGGTTCCTCACTTCGTTCGGAATGACGCAATTGGCGCATTTATCGGCGAACTGGGAACGGCTGAAAATTGAATTCGCGGCTCGATTCACGGGTGAGCGACCCGTTGATTCAAGCTTCCTCGAGAAATATTTTCCGGCTCACTGAGCTGCAAACTCTCCATGAAAAGCAAAGCACTGTTCTTGGCGATGCAGGCGCTCACAATTTTTGTGTGCGGCGCTGCCCATGCGCAATCCGCGCCGCCAGAGGGCGCGCAACAATTCGCGGAGCTCGGGGATCTGAAGTTGCAGGGAGGCGGAGTGATTCATGATTTCCGCATCGGCTACCGCACCCTCGGAAATCTGAATGCCGAGCGGTCCAATGCGATTCTTTGGCCCACCTGGCTCGGGGCGCGCTCGGAGGATCTCTTGCCCTTTGCTGGGGCCGGCAATGTTGTGGATACGGGAAAGTATTTCGTTATCCTCGTTGACTCCATCGGAAATGGCGCATCGTCATCGCCTTCGAGCAGCAAAACGCAGCCCCTCATGAAATTCCCGGAATTTTCAATTCATGACATGGTGGAATCCGAGCATCGCCTGGCAACTGAAGTATTGCACTTGTCGCACCTGCATGCCGTTATCGGCATGTCCATGGGAGGAATGCAGGCATTTGCGTGGGCCGTGCTGTATCCGGATTTTATGGACCTGGTAATTCCGATGGCGGGTTCGCCGCAATCCACTTCGTATGACAAGCTGCTCTGGACCACGGAGATTGATGCCATCGAGCTCGACCCGGCGTGGAATCACGGTAATCCCATCAGGCCGTTCAACCGAGGTCTCGCGCTGGCCGCCCAGATAGAATCAATGAACGCGACTTCCCCTGATTATCGCGTGTCGCATACGAATTCCAAGGGTTTCGATGCATTTGTTGGCGGCATAAAAAAGAATGCCAAAGGCGGCCCAGGCGTCGCCTGCAATCAAATCCGCCAGCGGCAGGCCATTATCTCCTTCAATCTTCCGGCGGAACTCGGAGTATCGCTCGAGCAGCTTGTTCTGCGAGTGAAATCCAGGATGCTGATTTTTATTCCCACGCAGGATCATCTGGTGAATCCGGAGCCGGCGCGAAGATTCGCCGTAGCCGTTGGCGCGCCCATCATTACCCTGGATTCTCCCTGCGGCCACCTGAGCTTCGCGTGCATTTCGGTAGGACCGATAGCGGCCCAATTTCTCGCGGATCCATCGTCAGTGCGCACACAAACGCTGCACGAAGAAGTCCTGAACCAATAGAAGATCCGGACACCGTCCTAAAATTTGCGCCGAATTTTCCCAGATCAATCCGATATGCGCATTTCAGGAGGTCGGGGCTTCAGAGTCTGTGTGGGAACTACGGAATACTTGGAATACTTATGGGTCGTGGCATTAGCCACGACATAACGGCTGTAAAATCAGTGCGGCTTTAAGCCGCTGAAGTTCAGGTTTTGCAGCTCTCCCCTACACGACTACCGTCCTGATTATTTTCCAGGTTAGGAGCCCACCTAGTTCGGAGAAAACTTTTACGGCTTGGCGCCGGGCGGAAGGAAGCACATCGGCAGTTCGCGCGAAGTGCGCAGTCCCGCGGGTGCGTCGAGAATCGCCGGAATACAATTGACGACCACCGCGGCAGTGGCAATGTCGCCATGCGTTCCGCCGGGAATCGTAAGCGTGATATTAGGATTGCCGGCAATCTCCGCCGTGTCGCCCGGTTCTCTCGCGCCCACAAACATCTGCAATTCCATGTAAACTTTTTCAACACTGCCCGCAAAACCGCGCGCGATCTGATGCACCCCAGCAACTTGTCCGGCAGCGACCTCCAGGAAAGCGGTCTTCACGTGCTCGCGCGCCACGACCGGCTCAATCGTTTCCGTAATTTCGTCCACACCCAGGCCCAGTGCGTCCGAAACCATGGCCACCGATTCCGGCAGGCCATGATGCTTGATCGCGCCTGCGGCGACCTGCGCACGGAATTCCGCGACGCTCATCCCCGCGCCTACTTTTTTCTGCAGCGGCAAGCGGCGCTTGGATGCGTCCACGATGCGGACCGCACGCGCCGATTCGATTTCCTGCGATGCGGCGCTCAACGTGATCAGAAGTTTGTCCATTACGAATCCGGGATTGATCCCCGTGCCGATCAGCGCGACTCCCCAGGTCTTGGCCTCGGCATCCAGCTGCGCTGCGAGCTTTGGGTATTTGCGAAATGGGTATGCCAGCTCTTCGCACGTGGAGACAACGCAAGCTTCCGCAGCCAAGCAGGCCATCAGCTGATCCATCACATCCGGCAGCAGCGAAGAGGTTGAATGAATGATGACATCAGCGGATTCACTCAGCATTGCCGCTGCGTCGGCAGTCACCGGAACGCCCCACGGTGCATCGGCGCCGCCTACGACATCGCCCAAATCCTGTCCCGCCTTGGACGGATCAGAATCGATAGCTCCGACAATTTCGATGGATTCTTTTTCCCGCATCAGCCGCACAATCGCGGCCCCGATAGGACCGACGCCATACTGCACGGCATGAATTTTCTTTTTCACTATGATCTCCGTCGCGCACGCCGCGCGTTTCTTTCAACAACCACATTTTCGCCGGCGTCCCAGACGGCGGTTACTTCGTTCGCGAATCGGGTGCTCGAGGCCCGCGAGGAAATTTGGAGCGAATACGATAAAGCAATCACGCGGCGCGTTCAACCTGATTCGTACGCGCAATCCAGCTTGGCGAGACGGCTCCGTGAATCGGCGGATTCGGCCACGCTCGGAAAAATGTCGCGACTAATACCGATAAGTTTGAGCGATTCCTCAGTTTTATCCACCAATTCATCGCATTGGAATGACAGAATTTGTCACTACTTGGGCCCTCAGGCGACCATTCTGCGTCACGTTTTAAGGAGAGATTCATAATCGTGGAGCTACTATCTGAATCTCCGATCTTATTCAAGTGCGTAAGCTGCTGAAAATGTGGAACTTGCCGCCTGTGACCAAAAATAAAAAGCCTCACGCCATCCTGGAACAGCGATTGCTCTAGACCATGTAACCAGGTCTACAAAAAATTTTAGGTGTACTCTCCTGGAGGAGAAAATGAGAAAGCAACAGAAGGGGTTCTCGTTAATTGAGTTGTTGATCGTGGTTGCAATCATTCTAATCATTGCGGCGATCGCAATTCCGAACTTGCTGCGTTCCAAGATGGCCGCCAACGAATCGTCTGCGGTCGCAACGATGCGCACACTGAACACAGCTGCGGTGGCCTATTCCACGAATTACGGAGCCTATCCAGCCAAGCTTACAAATTTGGCGCCGGCCGCCACACCGAGCTCCACGTCTGCAGACTTGGTTGACTCCGTGCTCGCCAATGACCCTGCCATCAAGAGCGGCTACACATTTACCTGGAACGGTATAGCGAGCTCCGCGGGCCCGATCGGCTCGTATACGCTCACCGCCACCCCAGTCACCCAGGGCGTCACCGGCCAGCGTGGATTCTTCACGGACCAGAGTGGTGTGATTCGCGCCGATGTGTCTGGCAGTGCGACCGTGACCAGCACCCCGCTCAGCTAAGCTGTTAAACACTTTTCCAGGACTAAAGGAGGGAGCGTGCATCGCTTCCTCCTTTTTTTTGGTCGGGCCTAATAAATCAGGCAGATGCTATTTAAACTCTAAAAGAGATTCAGCCTCGACTCCTTCCACCTCAGGAACTAAAGTTATTTCGAGCACGGCCGATGTGGATATTGGAGAGGTGATTTAGCCATGAGCAATTCAATACAGTCCGTTCAATCTGCAAACGCACAATCTCAAACAGAACACACGGTCCAACCACCCAAGAAAGCGCCGGCCCCAAGCTCAATCCCCCGCGACACTGTCACGATCAGCAAGGCAAGTCAGCAAGCCCACGCAGGTAATGCTAATACAGTCGCTAAGGGCGCCGATAACGGCGAGAAGTCCTAGCCGACCCAGCCACTCATGACTCGTAGTGCCGCCAGGCTCTTTGTCCAGAACACGTAACAGTTTCAAATAATCCTGTCGGATGCTGCATGGACGACCACATTCTGGCGGCGCTGCGAACTTTTCTCCAAATCCTCGAGTTATTTTGCGTTAAAGGCATTGACGTGGCTACTCCCATGTTCGACGGACAAGAGAAGCCCCCTCGCGATCTCTTCGTTGAAGATGGGTTACATCCGACCGCAAACTGCTACGCAATGTGGACGTTCATTATTAGACCGGTTCTACTCCAGCGATTCAGCAACGCGAAACATGTAGCAGAAAATCGGGTGTTTCCATCTCCGTTTCGCTCTGGTGCGGAAAGTGCAATGCCGTCCGCGCATTAGTCCAGCTAGAGATCTTCGACCGCTGCAAGCATAACCCTCTCGGCAACACGTTAAGCATCCTGCTAGAATGGAAAGCGGGGAAAAGATTGCGAATCTGGCAACACGCCAGCGGGGATCCGGATGTTTGAGAATCTTACAGATAAGCTGCAAAGAGTTTTTAAGAACCTGCGCGGACAGGGGAAACTGACCCAGGAGCACGTGGACGAAGCGCTGGCGGGGATCCGCGAGGCGCTCCTGGAAGGTGACGTAAACGTCGACGTCACCGATGAATTGCTGCAGCACATCCGCGAGAAGTCGCTGGGCTCGGAAGTATTGCTGCAGCTCTCGCCCGATCAGCAGGTGATCAAGATTGTGCGCGATGAGCTTGCCCTCTTGCTTGGAAAGCACGCCAAGCCGCTGTTCTCTTCACGCCCGCCGTCGGTCTGGCTGATTGTTGGATTGCAGGGATCGGGCAAAACGACGACGACGGGCAAGCTTTCGAAATGGCTTGCGGCGCACGGTCACAGGCCTTTGGTGGTTTCCACTGACGTTTACCGTCCAGCGGCGCGAGAACAGTTGGCGCAGGTCGCGAAAGCTGTCAACGTGCCGTGCTGGCCCGGGGCAGGTACTGACAAGCCCCTCGAAATAGCACGCGGCGCGATCCGCGAAGCGAAACTTTCCGCATACGACGTGATCCTGGTTGACACTGCCGGCCGGCTGCACATTGATGACACGCTGATGGAAGAGTTGGGCACGCTAAAGCGCGAGTTAAGCCCCGCGGAAATTTTGTTCGTCGCGGACGCCATGATTGGGCAGGACGCAGTTCGTTCGGCAGGCGAGTTTCACAAGAGACTTGGACTTTCCGGCGTAGTGCTGACCAAGCTGGACGGCGATGCTCGCGGCGGCGCAGCGCTTTCTATCGGCAAGGTGACGGGCGCGCCAGTCAAATTCGTTGGCACGGGTGAAAAATATGACGCGCTCGACGCATTTTATCCCGAGCGCATCGTTTCACGAGTCCTTGGAATGGGCGACGTGCTCTCCTTGATCGAGCGCGCCGAGCAGACTGTGGACATGAAACAGGCAGCCGAGCTCGAGCGCAAGCTTCGCCGCAGTGAATTTACCTTGGAGGATTTCCGCGACCAGCTACGTCAAATCCGCAAGATGGGGCCACTCGAGCAAGTCCTCGGTATGTTGCCGAAAATTGGTCCCCTGGCAAACATGCCGAAGGATGTGGAGGTGGACGAGTCGCGGCTGAAACGCATCGAGGCCATCGTCAATTCCATGACGGCGTCGGAGCGTAACGATCATAGTTTGATCGATGGCAAACGGCGCAAGCGAATCGCGCGCGGCAGCGGCACATCCGTGCAGGAAGTGAATCAGGTATTGAAGCAATACCTGCAGATGCGCCAGATGATGAAACAGTACGGCGCACTCGCCGCCCAGGGCCGTCTCAAAGGGCTCGGCAAGCTCCGCGGAGCCTAGTTGTGTTTACGAGCCTCTAGTGAATAGCGCGCTTAGAGCACCCCGCCCTTACCAGGCGCTTTAGAGGCTGGTGCTTTTTTCTCAGGCGCCGCCGTGGATTGCTTGGCGATCACCAGGCCGGAAATTTTATCGTAGGTGGCCTGCGGTACGATTTTCTTGCGAACCAAATCCGTTTTCATCTTATAGGGACGTCCGTCGATAATTTTCTGAGAGTACGTATCGCCGACTCCCGGCAATGCTTGCAACTCGTCTTTAGTCGCGGAATTCAAATCCACAAGTTTCGCCTTACCAGTAGCCGCGGTTGCGGGGAGTGTTTTTGCCGGGGCCTTGCTTGGCGTTTGGGCCATCGTCGCGCTCGCCACTGCCAGGAAAGTGCAAACGATCCACCCGCAAACTGCCATCCTTGATTTCAGAGTCATTTTGAAATACTCCTTGTTGAGATTGTCAGATTCGCTGAGGTAAGGTCTCGCAGCAAAGTGGTCGGTGTGTTTCTAGTTGAAGCGCCGACCCACGCGATTTTATCACTTGTCTCACCGGTCCGATCAAGCTGAACTGAAGCGGTTTTCCAGTCCTCCACACCCTGTTTGGGTGGGCTGACGTCTCCATTGCGCTGGAAGGCTATCGCAAATAGACCGAACCAGCTATAATGTTGACAGGAGGAAGTCTTCGTGCTGGCAATTCGTCTGGCTAGGTTTGGCAAAAAGAAACAACCGTTTTACCGGGTTGTGGTTTTGGATAAACGTAAACCCCGCAATGGCAGGACCGTGGAAGTGGTAGGAACGTACGATCCGCTGAAGAATCCGGCGGAAATCAAGTTGGATGCTGACCGCATCAAGTATTGGATTGGATGCGGAGCCCAGCCGAGTGATACAGTTCGAAGCTTCCTGCAAGCTCAAAAAATCGCCTGAGCT
>Ga0070735_10004236_pt1 | contig 12172 bp, 11 predicted proteins | sample Coa_R1_FD_66443 | JGI IMG/M metagenome (GOLD analysis project Ga0070735, IMG submission 66443) | Surface soil microbial communities from Centralia Pennsylvania, which are recovering from an underground coalmine fire - Coalmine... | ecosystem: Environmental > Terrestrial > Soil > Unclassified ... | reverse complement strand
TTTGCGCAGATCATGCATTACGCGGCGGTGATCGTGCTGCTGCCACGGCTGGCGGACCAGAGCGATGCTCGGCCACTACCGCCTTGGCGGAGGCGTGGACTGGTGGCAGGGCTGTTGGCCGCCGTGGTGCTGGCGATCTTCTTCTTGGTCGATTACGGCCTCGCGCGGCAGCTTTACGGCATGGCCGCGCTGGTGCATTCGTGGCTCGAGATACCGGTGCTGCTGGTGGCCCTTGGCGGCATCGCCGCGGCTCAGAGGACGAGGGCGTAATAGAGCAGCCCGGCGGCGGTCGAAGCGCCATTGGCGATCAGCGAGGCAATCAGCGCGCGGCGCCATCGCAGCGGCACCAGCAGGCGATAGGCGATGCTCTCCGCAAGCACGACGCCACTCTCGACGAGCGCCACCGCCCAGGCGTAGTCGAGCGGTTCCTCAAGCCGGGTGATCGATACCCAGGCGATGGAGTGGGTCACCAGCGTTCCGAGCGATGCGGCGAGCGCGGCGTTGAGCCCGCTTCCCCAGCCGAGCGCGCGGATCAGCACAAAGGCGACGACGGCTTCGACAGCGATCGAAAAGACCAGCGCGGTGGTTTGGCTCATCCTCGAATTGGCCTCGCACGAAAGCTGGGAAACGGCGCAGGATGGGCTTTGGCACGCCCGGGAAGGCAGAGGGGTCGATGCGCGTCATCGCTATTGTAACGTTGGTGCTGGGGTTCTGCGCTCTTGGCGTCGCGCGGGCCGATATCCCGCCGTTGCCCGGCGAGCAGGAGCGCTATCTGCTCGGGGTCATCGAGGCCGCCAATCAGCCATGCGGCAAGGTCGGCTCATTCAACGCGGCAACCGGCAGCGATGCTGAGACTTACGTAAGCCAGGGGCTCGACGCCTTTGTCGTCACCTGCGCCAACGGCAAGACCTATCTCGTCGCGGTGCCGCGTCGGCGGCCGGGTCCGCCGATCCTCGACCCCAGCGGCAAGCCGGTTCCCTATCCTGGCCCGGTGGTGAAGGCGATAAATCCTTAGAGATCGCCCGGTAATGGCGGCGATTGTTGGTATTTTTTAGCAAATCTCTAGTTACTAGGCAATATTTCAAAGACTAACGCCGCAAGATCGATGCCGACCGTACTATCGTCAACTGTGGCTCCCTCTAAGCAATGGGCATAGCCATCTTCGAGCCAAAGTATGAAACCCATCGGGTGCTCTAGACCACTAACCTTCACCCAGGCTCCGTGACGCATCCGTTCCCCGGAAAGTGGTGCCACCTGCGTCCGCTCGACATTGAAGCTTGTATAAAACCCCACCCCTGTGTTTTCCCGACAGCTCACCCTGGCCATCGCCAGCTGCGCGGTCAGTGTAGCTCGCTCGGCTGGGAACCTCAGGCACAGGTCCTGCAGGACTGCTTCTTCCAGCTTGGTAAATCCAACCATCACCGCTTTTACTTGAAATCACTCCTCGATGCACGATATGGGGCCAGTTCTGAAAATTAGCGGCCCTGGGGGCGCATGATCTAACAGGGAGGAGCAGGGATGAACGCGACCCTCACTCTCGTCGATCTCGCGGGCACGATCGCGCTCCTGTTGTGGGGCGTGCATATGGTGCAGACCGGTATCCAGCGCGCCTTCGGGCCTAATCTGCGCCGCCTGCTGGGGCGTGCCTTCGGTGACCGCTTCCGCGCCTTTGCCGCCGGGCTCGGGATTACCGCGATTCTGCAGAGCAGCACGGCGACTGGGTTGATGGCGGCAAGCTTTGCCGCCGGGGGGCTGGTCGACCTAGTGCCGGGTCTGGCGGTGATGCTCGGCGCCAATCTCGGCACGACCCTGATCGTGCAGGTGCTGTCGTTTGACATCTCCAAGGTCGCGCCGCTCTTTGTGCTGATCGGCGTGGTGCTGTTCCGCCGCGGGACCCAATCGCGTCCACGCGATCTCGGCCGCGTGGCGATCGGCCTTGGGCTGATGCTGTTCGCGTTGCAGCAATTGCTGACTCTGGTGACCCCGTACGAGGATGTGCCGAGCCTCCGGCTGCTGCTCGGGGCGATCGCGACCCAGCCGCTGATCGACATCGTCCTTGCCGCGGTCGTTACCTGGGCGGCACATTCGAGCGTCGCGGTGGTGCTGCTGGTGGTTTCGTTCGCGGCGAAAGGTGTGGTGCCGCCCGAAGCGGCATTCGCGCTGGTGCTGGGCGCCAACCTCGGCACCGCGCTCAACCCGCTGCTCGAAGGCGCGATCGGCGGCGACCCGGTATCAAAGCGGCTGCCGGTCGGCAATCTGGTGAACCGGGTGATCGGCATCGTGGTTGCGCTGGCGCTGCTCGACCCGATCAGCCGCTTTATGGTGACGATCGAGCCCGACGCGGCGCGCTCGGTCGCCGATTTTCACACGCTGTTCAACCTGGCCACGGCGGTGTTGTTTCTGCCGGTGCTGGGGCCGTTCGCGCGACTTTTGGTCAAGGCGATGCCGGCGCGCGCCGCGGCGGCCGACCCGTCGAAGCCGGTCTATCTCGACGACAATGCGCGCGAGATGCCATCGATCGCGCTGGCCGGTGCAGCACGCGAGACGCTGCGCATGGTCGATGTGCTGGCCGAGATGCTGCGCGGCGGCAGCGACGGGCTCGACCGTGGCGACCGCAAGGCGCTGGCCGAATGCAAACGGCTCGACACCGTGCTCGACCGCCTCAACAGCGCGATCAAGGAGTACCTGGCCGGGCTCGACGATGACATGCTCGGCCCGGAGGACGATCGGCGGCTGCTCGAAATCCTGGCTTTCGCGACCAATCTCGAACATGCCGGCGATATCGTCTCGAAGGGTCTGGTCGGTCTGGCGACAAAGCGGTTGCGCCGCGGCCTTGCCTTTTCGGTCGAAGGGCAGACCGAGATCCGCGCGATGCTCGACCGGCTCGACGGCAATCTGCGCACCGCGTCGGCGGTGTTTATGACCGACGACGCGCGCGCGGCGCGTCGGCTGCTTGCCGAGGAGGAGGTGTTCCGCGACCTCGAATCCCGGGCCACCGAGGGGCATTTCGCGCGCATCCGCGCCGGCCGGGTCGAAAGCCGCGAGACCAGCGCGCTGCATCTCGATGTGCTGCGCGATCTGAGGCGCATCAACGCGCACCTGACCGCTGCGGCCGACCCGGTACTCGACCGGGCCGGCGAGCTGTTGCCAAGCCGTCTGCGCCGAGAGACCGCAGAGGAAGGCTAGCTACTCGGCGGCGTCCTTGACGATCAGGTGGCCGTCATCGTCGACATCCAGCCCGGTCTTGCGGGCGAGTTCGATGACGGAGGGGTGCCAATCGACCTTGCCCGGGTCGGGGCCGCCGACCAGCGCGATCAGCGTCGCCTCGGGGTCGTCGCTGCCGTTGCGGAAGCCCCGATAGATGCCGATCGGCACGTTGACGATGTCGCCGGGCTGCAAGGTGACGACGCGCTCGGCGTCGCCTTCGAGCCAGAACACCTCCCACGGGCCCTTGACCGCGATAAAGACCTCCTCGGTCGGATGGCGGTGCAGCGCGGCGCCGTGGCCCTTTGGCGTGTTGCGGACATAGGTGACCGCGAACCCATGCGCGCCGGCCTTGATCTTTGGCGCGAGGCGCGGGTCCTTCATGTTCTCGACCACGCCCATGCCGATGATGTTGATGATCTCGCGCTGGTAGCCGGGGATGCGCTGATCGAGAAAGGCGAGGTCGGAGCCCTCGATCTTGTCGAGCCGCGCGACGTTGTTCTGCTCCATCGAGGCCAGCGAGACGACAGGGGCCGGTTTGCCTTGCAGACGGGGATCGACATAGGCCATCGCGTTCCTCCTGGTTATGGGTAGGTGAAATAGGCCGGCAGCTCGGCGAGCGCGGGATGGGTCTTGTCCTTATCGGAGAGGATAGGGGCGTTGCCGCCGAGGCGCCAGTCGATGCCGAGCGCCGGATCGTTCCACAACAGGCCGCGATCGCATTCGGGCGAATAGTAGCGGTTGACCTTGTAGACCAGCTGGCTGCCGGGTTCGAGGGTGCAGAAGCCGTGCGCGAACCCCTCGGGGACAAAGAGCTGGTTGCCCTCCGCGGCGCTCAGCTCGACGGCGGCATGCTGGCCGTAATGGGGCGAGCCGCGGCGGATATCGACCGCGACATCGAGAATCTTGCCGGCGACAACGCGCAAGAGCTTGGCCTGCGCCATTGGCGCGATCTGAAAATGCAGGCCGCGGACGACGCCGGGCGAGGCCGACAGCGAGTGGTTCTCCTGCACGAAACGCATCTCGATGCCGGCCTGTTCCAGCGCGTCCTCACGAAACACCTCGGAGAAATAGCCGCGCGCATCGCCGTGACGGACGGGCTGGATCAGCTTCACTCCGGGAAGCGCGGTGTCGGTGATTTGCATGGGCTACCGTCTCGGCTCGAAGTCTTACCAATCCGCTAATCGCAGTTTATGACGGCCAACCGGGATCGACTTCTACAAGCGGCTGCTCCGGCTGTGCGGCGAGCCCGTCGAGCAGCGCGATCTCATCATCGGCGACCGTGCGCCGCGACGGCGCGGCGGCCCGCCAGCCATCCCACACCGACGTTTCCCACCCGTTTACGGTGTAGTGATCGCGGACCACGTTGACCTTGATGAACCACAGCCCGGTGACGTCGCCATGTCCGAAGCGGGCGGGATCGGACTTACCGCTGCGGCAGTGCGACCAGGCCTGACCAGCCGCTACGAACGCCCGAGCCGGAACATCCTCGAGATCGAAGTCGATCCTGCATCGGTCCTTGAGGACTTTGTCGATTTGCGGATCGCTCAGCCGCCAAGTCTGGGCTTGCCGATCCCAATACTCACAGACCCAGTGGTCTTCCCATGCGCTGCTGAAATAGGAGGCAAAGCCGCAGCGCACGCGTGATGGCACGCCCTTGGCGCGCAGAAACGAGCACAGCATCAGCGCGTAATCACGGCAGGTGCCGACGGCGCGACCGCCGGGCGGCCGGGGGAGCCGGAGCTGCTGTTTGTCCGCCGTGAAGATGGCGCGCAACCGGTCGGCGACTGGCAGGGTTGCTCGTGAGATGCCCTGAAAACCGGTTTCGTCGAGCCCGTAGGCGGCCAGCCAGTCGGAGTGGATGAGGAGGCCTTGGACGACGCGGTTCAACGCAGCAATGTCAGACGGCAGCTCAGCGATGGCCGCCGCATAGCCCGCGGGATCGGACATCGCGCTTTGGTCGATCCACCGTTCGACGTTCTGCACGCTCTCGACCTGCATGCTCCGAGCCACGTGGTTGTCGGGCCAGCTTGCCGCAGCGCCCGGCGCTGTGCCAGTCTGCCGCGATGCGTCCCGCCAATTATTATGCCGCGCCAGGGTTCGAGCGCGCCGGGCTGAAACGCCGCGACATGGACTGGATCCGCGAGCAGGCCAGCCACGCCGCCTCACAATTCGTGCCGGTGTGGCGCGCGCAGAGCCTGGTGATCGAGATCGCCGACGCGGAGCCGCGGGCGATTGTGCTGACAGCGGGAAGCGTGGCGGCGCTGCTCGGCGAAGGCCATCCCGACACGCATCTCGCCGAGGGCCGGCTGGTGTTTCTCGGGGTGATTGAGGAGAAGCCGCATTTCGCGGTCGATCTTTCGCATCTCGACGAGCCGGTCGCGGCGTTGGCATCGCCAGCGCTGGCGGCGAGCGGTATCCCGGCCGATGGCGCCCGCTTCGCCGATCTGCGTCAGCTCGCTGGGCGGCTGGCGCGTCCCGAAGGCGCGCTGCTGGCGCTGGCGCGAGCGATGGTGTGGTGGCACTCGCGGCACCGCTTCTGCGGTCTATGCGGCAGCCCGACCCTTGCCGAGGAAGCCGGACACATGCGGCGCTGCACCAACCCCGACTGCAAGGCGATGCACTTTCCGCGCACCGACCCGGCGGTGATCATGCTAGTGACCGACGGCGAGCGCGCGCTGCTCGGCCGCAACAAGAATTTCCCGCCGGGCATGTATTCGACGCTCGCCGGTTTTGTCGAGCCGGGCGAGGCGCTGGAAGACGCGGTGGCGCGCGAGGTGATGGAGGAAACCGGGATCGGGGTCGGCCGGGTGATCTATCACTCGTCGCAGCCGTGGCCGTTCCCGGCCAACATCATGCTCGGCTTCCATGCCGAGGCGACATCGAGCGAGATCGCTGTCGATTACGGCGAGCTCGAGGACGCCAAATGGTTCGAGCGCGGCTGGCTTCTCAAGCATGCCGACGACAATACGTTCCGATTGCCGCGGCTCGATTCGATCGCGCGCCGCCTGGTCGAGGACTGGCTGCACGGCCGGGTGGAGATCACCCAGCCATTTGCGAGCGCGGACGGCGCACCAGCGGCATCAGAATGAGGCCGATGACGAACATCGTGCCCAACAGCAGGATCACGTCGTTGAAGGTTAGCACCAGCGCCTCGCGCTGAACGATACCGCCGAGCAGTTTGATCGCGCCGGGTGTGGCGTCGCCGGTAAAATGCGGACCGAGCCGCGCGGTCTCGGCGTCGAGGAAATGCTGTACCGCAGGCCTTGCCGGGTTGATGTTCTCGATCAGCCGGCTCCAATGGAAATGCAGACGCGTGTTCATGATCGTGCCGATCGTCGCGAGGACGATCGCGCCGCCGAGATCGCGCGTCAGATTGTAGAGGCTGGCGCCGCTTTTCAGCTTGTCCGGCGGCAGCGACCCGAGCGAGATCATGTTGGCCGGGAGATAGCAGAACATCAGCGCAAAGCCGCGCAGCGCCTGAGGGAAAAGCAATTCCCAAAAACCCGACTGGTTGGTCAGGCTGGCGGTGAGGTAGATCGCCACGGAAAACAGCGCCATGCCGATCGCCAGCATGACCCGCAGATCGAGCCGTCGCGCGATCTGGGCGGTGAACGGGGACATCAACATCTGCGCGATGCCGGTGACGACGACGGTCTCGCCGATCTGGAACGCGCTGAACCCGCGCACCTGGGCGAGAAATAGCGGGATCAGGTAGGTGGCGCCGTAGAGCCCGGTACCGATCACAAAGGTGTAGAAAGCGCCTAGCGCAAAATTTCGATTGACGAAGGTGCGCAGCTCGACGATCGGCTCGCGAACCACAAGCACGCGCCAGAAAAAGAACACCGCAGCGATTGCCGAGACCACGGCGGCGGTAAAGATCGTGTTGTCGGCGAGCCAATCCCAGCGCGGCCCTTCCTCGAGCACGTATTCGAGACAGCCGAGAAAGATCGCCATCAGCACCAGGCCGGTAAAATCGAAGTGGCGCAGCAGCGACAATTGCGGGCGGTCAATGTCGATGGTGAGCCAGACGACGATCGTGACGGAGATGCCGGGCAAGATGTTGACGAGGAACAACCAGTGCCACGAGAGCGTGTCGGTCAGGAAGCCGCCGATCGTCGGCCCGAGGGTCGATGACAGGTTGAGGATCAGCGATATCAGCACCATCAACGATGCCAGCTGCCTCCCCTGGAACTTCATGTAGACGACCGGGAAGACGGTGGGCGAGATCGCGCCGCCGCAGAAGCCTTGCAGCGCGCGGTAGAAGATCATCTGGTCGAGGCTCGTGGCAGTGGCGCATAGCACGCTCGCCGTGGTGAAGCCGAGGGCCGCGACACAGAACACCACACGGGTCGAAACCATCCGCGACAGCGTCCCGGACATCGGCACCATCACCACGTCAGCGATCAGATAGGCGGTCTGCACCCAGCTGATCTCGTCCGAGCTGGCCGACAGCCCGCCCTGGATCTGCAACAGCGAGCTGGTGACGATCTGCACGTCCATGATCGCCATGAATTGGCCGACGACCATCGCCAGAACGCCGATCCAGTCGCGCAAGGTCGGCGGCGGCATCGTCCCGCCTTGAGGCGGAGCCGGAGCCGTGGCCGTGGGAGGGGCCGGCGGCGATGCCGCGGGCGCGGGTGGCGGGCCGCGCACGCGGCGCAGCGGCGACGCCAGCGTCCAAGTCATTTGCCGGCGGCGGGGGTCGTGTGCGCCTGCGCGGCGCCGACAATGGCGTCGTCGGCGACGGCGTCGCCCGCCTCGCGGGTGTCGACCGTGACCGTCACCGAGAGGCCTGGCCTGAGCAAGTCGGCGAGCGGTCCACCCGTGGGCAAGGCGATGCGCACCGGGACGCGCTGGACGATCTTGGTGAAATTGCCGGTCGCGTTATCGGGGGGTAGCAGCGAGAACTCGGCGCCACTGCCCGGTGCGAAGCTCTCGACCCGCCCGGTGATCGTCTGGTCCGGATAGGCGTCGACCGTGATCTCGGCAGACTGACCCGGCCGCATCAGGGTGAGCTGCGTCTCCTTGAAATTGGCGGTGACATAGACCTGCGGCAGCGGCACCAGCGACAGCAGTTGGGTTCCCGGCTTGACGTACTGCCCGGTCTGCCCGGCGCGATTGCCGGCGATGCCGGCGACCGGGGCGCGGATTACCGTGTTGTCGAGATCGTTCTGGGCAAGCCGCAACGCCGCGCGCGCCTGTGCCCGCCTGGCTTCCTCCTCGTGCTTTTGCGCGACCAAAACGGCAAGCTGTTGCTTCTCGGCCTCCAGTGCGGCCTTAGCTTTCAACAGGTTTGCCGCGGCCTTTTCGGCGTCGGCGACCGCTGTTTCATACCGCTGCTTTGTCGCGACCTCGCTGGTGACGAGCGACACGTAGCGCTGCTTGTCGGCATTTGCGCGGTCGAGCTCGGCCTGCGCGGCGTCAATCTCGGCAGACGCCTGGTTGATCATCGCCTGCTGGAATTCTTGCCTTGTGTCGAACGTCTTGACGGTCGCTTCGGTGGTTTGCACCGTCGCTGCGGCCTGCGCGACCTTGGCGGCGAAATCGCTGTCATCGATGACGAACAGCACGTCGCCCGCCTTGACCTGCTGGTTGTCCCGAACCCGGACATCTTTGATGTAGCCCTCGATCTTCGGGCTGATCAGCGAGACATCGGCTTGCACATAAGCATCATCGGTCGTTTGCTCGAACCGCCAGACCCGCCACCATTTCCAGCCGCCGTAGAGCCCCGCCAGCAGCACGAGAGGCAGCACCAGCAGGATTAGTCGCTTACGCATCACAACAATCGTTTCCGCCCGCTGAACTGAACCGTTCAGTTCAGTATTGCCGAAACATGTAAGCGCGGTTAAATCCTGTCAAGCGATGAGCGGGCCCGAGGTGAACATAGCTGCCGTGCTGCCGGCCATCACCGGCAAGGCCGAGAGCATTCTTGCCGCCGCGCAACGGGTTTTTGTCGTGAGCGGCTTTGGCGCCGCCAGCATGGATGCGATCGCGCGCGAAGCGGGAGCCTCGAAAGCGACGGTTTACGCGTACTTCGCCAGCAAGGAAGAATTGTTTGGCGCGGTCGTGGCGCGCGAAAGCGAGCGCTACGCCGAGGGGTTCAGCGCCGGAGAACTCGACCCTGTCGACGCCAGGGGCTCGCTGCAGATCATTGCCGAGCGGTTCTTACGCCTGCTGCTGTCGCCAGACGTGATCGCGATGAACCGCATCATCGTTGGCGAGGTCACGCGCTTTCCAGTTCTGGCCGAGGTGTTCTGGCAGGCCGGACCCGAGCGCATCCGGGTTCAAGTTGAGGGCTTTTTGCGCCGTGCCGCCGACGCGGGAGCGCTGAAATTGGCCGACCCGCGGCTCGCCGCGGGGCAATTCGCGGCGCTGGTGCGCGGCGAGCTGCATTTCCGGGCATTGTTGGGGCTGAGCCCGGTGGATGAAGCCTCGCTATTGGCCGCGGCCGAGAATGCCGTCGCAACCTTCATCAAGGCATTTGGCGCGACGGGCTAGGCGGCAAGGCCGGCAGGCTGTGCTAAGTTCGCGGCGATGACCGTCGCCCGCGACAATCTCGACGCGCTGACTGGGTTGCGCTTTGTCGCCGCGTTTTTGATCGTCCTCGGTCACATTTACCAGCCGTGGTTGGAGATCACCGCGATCGGCATGCCGCTGTTCTTCACGCTGAGTGGCTTTATCATACACTACATCTATGCCGACGAATTCGCCGGCGGCTGGCGGCACGCCACCGGCGAATTCGCGATCGCACGGTTTTCGCGCATTTATCCGCTGTACCTTGTGCTGCTGGCGTTTTCGCTGCTGCACGGGCCGATGGGGCCGCCCTTGATGACGCGAGCGGGCTTTCCCGTGCTGCTCGCCTACGCAACCGGTACTTGGACCTGGTTCCCCTACCAGGTCGAGGGCCAACAAGTGTTCGACTGGTATTATCACATCTCTTGGTCGGTCTCGACCGAATTATTCTTTTATCTTGCCTACGCGGCGGTGTTTTATCGCGTTGCTCGCCTACATAGCTTGCGCTCGTGTCTTACGGTGTTGCTGGCATTCTGCATCGTGGTCTACGCGATGTATTACGTCGTTTTTTTGAGCCGCGACGCGTGGGAAGCAGCGGTGCTGCGGCAATTCCCTCAATTCCTTGCGCGAACCACGGATTTCAATGACTCTTTTTACCGCTGGCTGCTCTATGTCTCGCCCTATTCGCGTATCTTCGAATTTATCGGCGGCTGTTTGACCTGCCAGCTCTATCGGCTGGCGCGCGAGGAGCGGGTCGAGCTTCGTGTATCGGCCGGCGTCATCGCCTGGCTGGCGATCGTCGCGGCGAGCATACTGTTCGTGCTATTTCGCCATTTCGGCGGGACGAACCCGTGGCTGGCGGCCGACAATCGGTCGTTTGCCGCGTTCCTCGTAAGCCTGCACATGAATTTTCTCTTCGCCCCTGCCTGCTACGCGATGATTTTCGCGTTGGCGGCGGGTGGTTCTGCCATCGGCGCGGTGCTGTCGTCGCGGGTATGTTGCTTCTTTGGCGACATCAGCTATTCGACCTACCTGTCTCATCCGAATTCGGACCGGGTTCTGCTGCATACAGGGTTGGTGGTGACTGCGGCTTGGGCGCACATCTTGGTGACGCTCGTCATCATCTACGCCGTCTCATGGGTCCTGTACTCGGCGATCGAGGTGCCGGCAAAGCGGGGATTGCGGCAGCTCCTGACGGTGCGGCGCCCCGCGGCGGCGACGCCGAGCGGCGGCGGCTGATCCGATGCCGGACGGACAAGTTGGCCGCTCACTGACCCGGTTCGAAGACGACCGGTTTCTCCGCGGCAAGGGCCGCTTCGTCGACGACATCGATATGCCTGGCCAGTTGCATGGCGTTGTCATTCGCTCGCCGCACGGGCACGCCGAAATCGGCGGTATCGACGCTGCAACGGCGCGAGCGATGCCCGGTGTCCACGGCGTCTTCACCGACGCTCACGTCGCCGCCGGCAAGCTCGGCCCGCTGCCCTGCATCGCCCAGGTCGCGACGGTGGCGCCGATGATCGTGCCGCGGCGGTTTGCCTTTGCGATGGACCGCGTGCGCCATCTCGGCGATCCAGTGGCCTTTGTCGTCGCGGATAACCGTGAGCTGGCGCGCGACGCGGCGGAGCTGGTTAAGGTCGATTACCGCGAGCTGCCGACGGTGGTGGATGCAAAGGCGGCGCTGGCGCCCGGCGCGCCGGTCTTGTGGGACGAGGCGCCGGGCAATCTCTCCTATGTTTTCGAGAAGGGCGACAAGGCGGCGGTTGCCGCGGCGATGAAGGCGGCGGCGCATGTCGTCGAGGTCGAACTCATTAACAACCGGCTCGTCGTCGCGCCGATCGAACCGCGGGCCGCGATCGGAGCTTATGACAAGAGCAACGACAGCCTCGACCTGATGCTGACTGGGATGGGCGTGCAGAGTCTGCGCGCGCAGCTCGCCGACTCGGTCTTCCACATCCCGCATGAGCGCATCCGCGTCCGCGCCCCCGATGTCGGCGGCGGGTTCGGGATGAAGAATTTCCTTTATCCCGAATGGGTCATGGTGCTGCTGGCGTCATGGCATCTGGGGCGGCCGGTGAAATGGGTCGGCGAGCGCGGAGAGGATTTTCTGTCCTCGGCTCAGGGCCGCGACAACACCACCAAGGGCCGGTTGGCGCTCGACGCCCAGGGCAAATTCCTGGCGCTAGAGGCCGAGACCATCGCCAATCTCGGCGCCTACCTGTCGACCAACGGGCCGGGCAGCTCGACCAACGCGCCGTCGACCGCGATGGGCGGGCCCTACGCGATCCCGGCGATCTTCATGCGCTCCCGCGGTGTCTTCACCAACACGGTGCCGATCGATGCCTATCGCGGCGCCGGCAAGCCGGAAGCGAATTATCTGGCCGAGCGGCTGATCGAGTTGGCGGCTCGGCGGCTCGGCATCGCGCCGGCCGAGCTGCGCCGCCGCAATCTG
>Ga0070735_10004235_pt1 | contig 12173 bp, 8 predicted proteins | sample Coa_R1_FD_66443 | JGI IMG/M metagenome (GOLD analysis project Ga0070735, IMG submission 66443) | Surface soil microbial communities from Centralia Pennsylvania, which are recovering from an underground coalmine fire - Coalmine... | ecosystem: Environmental > Terrestrial > Soil > Unclassified ... | reverse complement strand
AGCAGGTCGCCCGCAGCGGCGCCCGGGGTGTTCTGCAGATCTTCGGCCGATTCGGCCAGCGGTAAAAACGCACGATTCCGTTCCAACCAGCGGCGTACATGATTGCGCGCAACACCCAATAGAAAATCCACCGACGGTCCGGGCCCGGCGCTGTACCCGAGCTCCGCCCTGATCAGCACCAAAAATACTTCCTGCGGCACCTCCTCGGCGATTGCCGCGCTGCCACTCATCCGCAGCGCAAAGCCGTAGACGTCCCCGTGGCGCCGCCGCGTACAGGACGGAAAATGCCGCTTCGTCGCCGGCGGCCATGCGCCGTAACAATTCGCTGTCGCCGAGATAACTGAATTCTTGCATCAAAGTCATGTGGTTTCAGCGGCTTTTCAGAATCCGCACATAGCGCAATTTGCGTGCGATGTTGCGATAGTGGTCCGACGTATGACGATTCCCAGTTGTACCAGCCCGGAAAACCGCGTACAAGGGAGCGCGTCTGACTGGGATTCCAGCGGCGCGGCGTGAAAGTTCCAGAAGTCCGCGCTTATGATGAAATGTGCTTTTGACCCGGAGGCAGTTTGTCGGCTCCTGCACGAGCCTTGCGATTGCAGCGGGACGGCCGCCCAATATTCTGGTGTTCATGACGGACCAGGAATCGGCGCTGCTGCCGGGGCCGGTAAATCTGCCCGGGCGGCAAATTCTGAAGAAAACAGCCGTCGAGTTCTCGCACGCTTTCTGCAACACACCGCAGTGTTCGCCCGCGCGTTCGAGCTTGCTGACGGGACTGGAACCGCATAAATCCGGGGTGCTGACAAATGTCGATTCCAGTTCCCTTGGAAAACCGTTGTCGCCTTCGATACCAAATGTGGGCAGTGTTTTCCAGAAGGCCGGATATACTACGGGTTATTTCGGGAAATGGCATCTGGGAGATCAGCACAAAGGGCTCGGACGATACGGATTTTCCACGTTCGGGGAAGGCAAGGATGACGATGTGGCGCGCCAAGCCGCCGCCTGGATACGAGGCCAGCGTGAGCCGTGGCTCGCCTGGGTATCCGTCCTGAACCCGCATAACATTTATGAACTGCCGCACATCATCAGATCCGTGCGGCCGCGTCCGGGCGTGCTGCCGCCCGTTTCAACTCTCGCCAATCTCGTCGGCCGGCCTTCCGAGCAGCAACAATACGTAGATCACGACCAGGGGCGGGCCACGCGGAAGTATACGCCGGATGACTGGGTGCGCTACCGCAGCTTCTATTGCGAACTTGTTGAGAAGGCCGATGCGTGCCTGCAAACAGTGCTGTCGGCCCTGCCCGGAGTGGAGCAGACGCTGGTGGTCTATACCAGCGACCACGGCGACGCGCTCGGCGAGCACGGACTTCCATTCAAAGGACCATTCATGTACGAGGAGGAGATCCGGATTCCACTATTGATCTCAGGGCCCGGAACTAACACGCTGGGCCCGCGAAGCAACGATCTGATCACGCAAGCTGAACTCGCTCCGATGATGGCAGGACTGGCGGGTGTCGAGTGGCCGAGGAAAGCAGGGCCACAACGCGATGCCGTGTTCCTGGAATATTACGCCAAGCAGAAGTGGGTGAACCCGATCCGCACTGTACGGACAGGGCGTTGGAAACTCAACTGGTACGATAGCGGCCACAAGGAACTGTACGATCTCTCTCAGGACCCTCACGAACTCGACAATCGGGCGGGCGACGATAGGCTTCACAATGTCCAAACGAAACTGGAAGCGCGTTTGACAGCTTGGCGTCCGCCGATGATTCAGTAGGGGAAAATCCAGAGGCTAAACATAGTGGGCATTAGCACTCTCCAATGGATTTGTTATGGTGGAAGCTAGAGGCGATTTGGCGTGGAGAAACGGGAGCCAGTGCGTGCCGCATCAGCGATGCAGGGCACGATGGGAACGTTTTATATCCGGGGCGTTCCGGTGCGCCTACATTTCACTTTTATTCTGCTGTTAATATTTTTGATTATTGCCGGGCTGGGCAGCCGGCAATCCGGCCTGATGTATTTGCTGTACGTCATCGCCCTATTCGCTTCGGTGATTGCGCATGAAATGAGCCACGCGTGGGTTGCGTCACGCCACGGAATCGGGACGATTGAAGTCGTGATGTTCCCAATTGGCGGTCTGTCCAGACTGGAGCGGAATCCGAAGCCGCGTGAAGAACTATGGATCGCGCTGGCGGGTCCGCTGGTCAACATCGCAATCGCGGCGGCTTCGCTTGGCTATGTGCTGTGGCGCCACGAGCTGGTGGTCGCGAGAGATCTGCTCGATCCGACGGATGCGAATCTTGCGGAACGGATTGCACTGGGCAATCTAATTTTGGCGACTTTCAATCTGTTGCCGGCCTTTCCGATGGATGGAGGGCGGATTCTCCGCGGGCTTCTGGCGCTGTTCAAACCCGAAGACGAGGCCACGCGAATTTCAGCCTGGGCCGGCCGCATGCTGGCCATTGGCATGGGTTTGTATGGCTTGGTGGGGATGCACTTCCTGCTGGTGTTCGTCGCATTTTTCGTTTACCTCGGGGCGGCGCAGGAGAGTGCGGCGGTGATCGGGCGGAGTTTGACACAGGGTGTGCCGGTGCGCGCGGCGATGGTAACGGAATTCCACACCCTGTCGCACGGCAGCACCATTCGCGACGCGGCGAATCTATTGCTGGCCGCGTCGCAGCAGGATTTTCCAGTGATGCACGGCGGCAAAGTGGAAGGCGTATTGGGACGGAACGCGCTCTTGCGGGCCTTGGCTATGGAGGGCGCGGATGCGTACATCGCGGGTGTTATGGACCGAAACTTTATTTCCCTTCCACCCGATGCGGATCTGGCTGAAGTGCTGCCGAACATGACACAGGCAGGCGCTTGCGCACTGGTCATGGATGGCGATGAGCTGTTGGGATTACTGACTACCGATAATCTGTCGCAATTTCTCCTGCTGCGCCGCTTCGGAATGGAGCCAGCGCATGCCGGCGGATAGCGCGCGTACGACGATCACGCGAGAATTAGTGAAGGGACTGGCCGCGGAGTGCGGTTTCGAGCTGGCCGGCATCACCGCGGCAGAACCGAGTCCGGATCGCGAGCGGTACTTGAGTTGGGTGGAGCGCGGAATGGCCGGCGCAATGTCCTACTTGACGGACCGGCGCGCGCACGTCCGCACAGATCCCAAACTCCTGTTGCCTTCGGCCCGGTCGATTCTGTGCGTCGGGAAGCTCTACAACACCCGGCAGCCCTATTCGACGGAATTCGATGATGCCGGCTGCGGCTGGATTTCCCGCTACGCATGGGGCAAAGACTATCATCGAGTGCTGCGGCGCGGATTGGGGCGTCTGGTCGAGCTGCTACAAAAGTACGCGACGTTCGATTGGAAGATCTGCGTGGACACCGCGCCATTGCTGGAGCGATCCTATGCCCAGCAGGCCGGACTCGGGTGGATCGGCAAGAATACCTGTCTGATTAATCAACAGATGGGCTCCTGGGTCTTTCTCGGAGAGGTGGTCACATCGCTGGAGATTGAGGCCGATGCACCGCCGCCCAACCGTTGCGGGACGTGCACACGCTGCATCGATGCCTGCCCCACGGAAGCGATTGTGCCGTCGGGGGATGGCTGGGCGCTAGATGCGCGGCTGTGTATCTCGTATTTCACGATCGAGCTGCGGGGCTCGATTCCCGAGGAGCATCGGAATCAGTTGGGTTCGCACATTTTTGGTTGCGATATCTGCCAGGATGTTTGCCCCTGGAATCGCCGCGCGCCCGTGACCGGGGAGGCCGATTTTGCGCCTGAGCACTTTGCGCCGCCTCTGGAAGAATTGGGACAACTCTCCGCAGAGGACGTCCACCGAAGTTGTGAGGATTCGCCGCTTGCGCGCGCACGTTACACGGGCCTCTTGAGAAATGTGGCTGTGGCTATGGGGAACAGCGGACTGCCTAAATTTCGCCAGCCGCTCGAAAGATTAGCTTTCAGCCAGGATGAGCAGGTGGCGGAACATGCCCGGTGGGCGCTTGGCCGGATTGAATAAGTTTATGCGTGCCGCCATAATTTCGGCAATTATTCTTCTATTCACTTTTTTTCCGCTCGCGGCGTCCGCGAACCCGTTTGAGGCCGCGGGTTTCGAGCATTTCTATAACCTGGAATACGATCAAGCGACCGCCGATTTCAGGGAAGAGATTGCATCCCAGCCGGACAATCCAAACGGGTATAATCACTTGGCGCAAGCCATTTTGTATCGTGAAATGCTGCGCTCGGGTGCACTCGAAAGCCAGCTTGTCACCGGCAACAATCCATTTCTGCGGCGGCAGAAAATGAACCCCAGACCGGAAGACCGGAGCCGCTTCGACGATTCAATCGCCAAGGCGATCGGTCTCGGGGAGAAACGTTTGGCTAAGAATTCGCAAGATACGGGAGCCCTCTATTCTCTTGGCGTCTCGTATGCGCTGCGAGCGAACTATTCGTTTCTGGTCCGTAAGGCCTGGTTGGAAGCGCTGCGCGACAGCACCACGGCACGCAAGTATCACAACCAGGTTACCGAAATCGATCCTTCCTTCATCGATGCGCGCTTGCTGCAGGGGCTCCACGACTACATTGTCGGCAGTCTGCCGTGGACGATGAAAATGTTGGGTTTTCTCGGCGGATTCCATGGCGATCGTGAGGAGGGGATTCGCACGTTGCAGCTTGTAGCGGAAAAGGGGCACTTGGATCGTGTCGACGCGCAGATTCTGCTGGCCGTGATTTACCGGCGGGAGCGGCGGCCGCTGGATGCAATTCCGCTCCTAAGTAAGCTGGTCGACGAATATCCGCGCGCGTACCTTCTGCGGTTTGAACAGGCCCAGATGTACGGCGACGCCGGCAATAAGGCACAAGCGCTGGATGCGCTGCGTAAGATCGAGGAATTGAAGCGTGCGGGCGTGCCCGGCTATACGCGCGTGCCGGAGGAAAAGATCCGTTATGCCCGGGGGAATCTGCTGTTCTGGTATAACGATCTGGATCACGCGCTAGACGATCTGAAGGCGGTGACGGCGCGGGCGGACGCGCTGGACCTGAGCACCGGCGTGCTGGCCTGGATGCGGCTGGGACAGACCTACGACCTGAAGGGCGAGCGATCGAATGCGGTGGCGGCATACCGGCAGGCGATTCATTACGCGCCGCAATCGGAAGCCGCCAAAGAGAGCCGCGGATATATTTCCAGCCCCTATCGCCGCCGCAAAGCAGGCTGATTCACACAGCATCGAATAGCAGCGCGACTGCACGCCGGGCGCCGATCTGCCCTACGTGCGTGAGACCCCGTGCAGCCGGGTAGCCGAGTGCGATAGAATCCCGATTTCACTTCGAGGGAGGTGCAACTATGTTCCGCACGGTCTTAACACTAGCTCTGGTAGCCGCGGCTCTGCCCGCGCAAACGAAAAAAATCGTTGTCATGGGCGCGGATCCGGCTATGATCGAGGATCTCCAGAGCGTGACAACTAAGGCACGTGTCGTGCCAGCCACTAAGGGAAACGTGATGCAGGAGATCGCCGATGCCGACGCGTTTGTTGGCAACATCACGCCGGAGGAAGTCCGCGCGGCGAAACAGTTGAAATGGGTTCAGGTGATGAGCGCCGGTGTGGAGAACGTTCTGTTCCTCTCCGGCAGCAACGATCTGCGCGACAGCAACATTATTCTGACCAACAACAAGATTGTGCAGGGCCCGGAAATCGCCGACCACGCCCTAGCGATGCTGCTATTTTGCAGCCGGCACCTGTACGAGTTTTATGCGGATGACAAGCAGGAGTCTTGGCATCCGCCGCACCCCTATCCCGGTATCGAGCTGCGCGGCAAGACGGCCGTGGTAATCGGCGTAGGTGGCATCGGCACGCAGATTGCGGTTCGGGCCAATGCGTTTGGAATGCACGTGATCGGCGTAGATCCGCAGGACAAGCCGTTTATGCCTTTCATCGATAGAGTAGTCAAACCCGATCAGTTGGATGAGGTGGTCCCGCTAGCGGACGTGGTCTTTATCTCAGCGCCTCACACCGAGAAGAGTCATAAGATGATGGGCGCACACGAATTTGAGCTGATGAAGAACGGCTCGTATTTTATCGCCGTAAGCCGCGGCGGCATTTACGATATGAACGGCCTGGTGAAGGCGCTGGATGAGAAGAAGCTCGCCGGCGCGGGCGTCGATGTCACCGATCCCGAGCCGCTGCCCAAAGGTCATCCCTTGTGGAAATTCAGCAACGTCATCATCACGCCCCACATTGCCGGCCGCAGCGATCGAGACCATGAACGGATGGTCTCGACCGTGAAAGAAAACATCGAACGCTTTGTCGACGGTAAACCACTGATCAACGTCGTTAACAAGCAGAACGGGTATTAGGCTGGACCGATCCAGCCGCTAGACAGCGGCGCGCAGATAGTGCCTCCACGCATGTAGGCCGGTGAGGTTGTGAGCCTCCAAAGCCTTGAGGCCATCCTCAGTGGCGTGCAGGTCGGACAGCAACTGGCGGCCGACGCGGGCGATATCGGCGACATCGTCGATGGATGCCTTCCAGTGATCCGGAGCCCAGGTGATGGCGTCCGAAACGACCGATGGTATGCCCTCCGCGACGCCATCGGCCGTCACCATATTGAACGACTCGGTATAGCTCGGCTGCATCAGCAGATGCATGTGGCGCACAATGGCGCGGAACTTCGGCCAGGACTGCCAGCCGCTTTCCACGAGTCTCACATTGGGCAGGCCGGTAAGCATGGCGTTGGCTGCGCTGAGGATGGTTCCGCCACCGCCCTCGGCTCGGCCGACCGACATCCAGATTTCGAGGTCTGTTTTGAGGCTGTTGGCGATTTCGATGGCCGCTCCGCAAGCGCTCATGAAATTCTTGAGCGGGCGGGTTGCCCCGAAAGCGCCGATGCGAAGCGTACCGCTGCGGAACAGCGGACGCCTGATCGCGGCAGTGTGATCGATGTAGTAGAGGTTCGGCAGGTAGGAGCACGGCGTTTGGTAGGTGGACGTGACCCAACGGCAGAATTTACGGCTGTTGCCGGCCACGTGAAAGTTCCATGTGCCGCGCTCGATTTCCATGGCTTCGCGGATCAGCCGCACGCCACTGGCATCGGCTTGCAGAAAACCGACGTTGGAATGGCAATTAACGGCAAAGCTGACGTTCGGGTACTCGGCGATCAGAGACTGCAGATCGTGAGTCGGAATCCAGGGGGCGGAGACAACAACGTGGGTCACCGGACGCTGGCACGGCGCCGTGCGAGCCTGGTCCAGGCGCGTCCGTATGCCAGCCGCGCTGACAACAGGCCAGACATCGGCCTCGATACCGGCACCTCGCAGGACTTTGGACGTGTTCATGGCGGCCACACCTAAACCGATGTGGCTGATTCCTTTATTAGCGGCAAAATTCTTGTACGCGAGCACGACTCGCACGTGTTTTAGATCAATCATAATTTCGGCCCTTCAAAATAGTTCGGCTTTCTGCAAATATGGTACCCTGTGCCCTCCAAGCGGCCTGTTGCTTCTCTAGAAAATGAATGCGTCTTTTCAATTGATTAACAATTTTTTTCTGGTGGTGATTCAGTTTTAGCGAGGCCGCGAGGGGCGGTTGGCGCGGGCGTGATGTTGCGATGCAACTTGCTTAATATCAGTGCCTTAGGGTATACAATCTCAAAGGGATAGTTTCTTGGAGCCGCAGCGTGTACTCTAAAACTAGAGATGGCTAGAGATTGCGGAAAAACCCATTCAAAAGGCTCAGGGGCCGTTGCTGGCTATAAGTCGATTCCACTCTCTCACCGCTCCCCGGAAAACGTATCCAGCGCAGCATCGCGCCAACGTTTTCGCCAGCGATTTCGCTCCGTCCTGGTTGCAGGGCAACTTGTCTCCCCCCAGCTTGCAACTCCGGTGGAACGAAACCCGTCTAGTTAATTGGGTTTTCCGCAATCTTTCCATAGAAACTTGCCGCGAGCGTGCGGGTAATTCACCGTGCGCAACGATGCAAGAGATGTGAACAGAAAGGAGACACATTATGACGTCATTACGGACGTTACTTCCGGCGGCAGCAGTGGCCGCGCTTTGCTTTGCTCTGTCACCGAATGCGAAAGCAGACGAGTGGAATAAAAAGACCACCCTGACTTTCAACGCACCGGTGGAAATCCCGGGTATGGTCCTCTCGCCTGGTTCGTACACTTTCAAGCTGCTCGATTCGCCTTCGGATCGCTTCATCGTGCAGATTTTCAACAAAGACCAAACCCACTTGTACAAGACAGTGCTGGCGATTCCGGATTACCGTCTGCAACCAACAGGTAAGACGGTGGTGATGTTTGAAGAGCGTGCCAAGGGATCTCCCCAGGCGATTAAGGCCTGGTTCTATCCCGGTGATAATTACGGCCAGGAATTTGTATATCCGAAAGTGCGAGCAACGCAACTGGCTTCGCTGAACAATCAGAATGTACCGGCGATACCCGAGAAGGCGGCCGTGAAACCGACACCGGAAAGCATGCGGACCACGCACATCACGGCGGAGACGCCGCAAAAGAAAGAAGTAGAAGTAGCACAGGCGTTCCCGCCAAAGGCTGAGTCGAACACGGCGACACAATCGACACCGCAACCTGCGCCGCAGCCCACACAGGAAGCCAACGCTGCACCGGCGCCTAAAGAGTTGCCGCATACGGCCAGCATGATGCCGTTGATCGGCCTGATTGGGTTTCTCTCACTGGCCGGAGCCGGAGGGTTGCGACTCTCCTCGAAACACTCCGTCTAATTCGTTCCAGGCCAAGTGGGCGGGTCTGCCGGCATCGAAAGGTGTCAGGTGCTCCGCCCTCTTTTTGCATTTAGCGGACGACCTACTAAAATTCGTAACGCAGGCCGAACTGCATTACGCGGCCCGATCCGGCACTCGTGACCTGCCCAAATGTGCCGGTCCCGATCGTCAGTCCCGGCGCGTTGAACGGCGGTGTGTTGAACGCGTTGTACATCTCCCAGCGAAACTGGAAACGTTTGGTTTCGGCGACACGGAAGTTCTTGAATAGCGAGAAATCCAGGTTCGTCAGGCCCGGAGCCGCCAATATATTGCGGCCGGAAGTGCCGTAATGGCCGACTGCGATCCGGAATGCCGAGGTGTCGAACCACTCTTGCAGAGTTCGTTGATCCGAGGGGAGATTGCCGTTTGAAAGGCGGTCCGGGCGAGGGTTGCAGCGCGGGCAGCCGTCGGGAATCGGTTCAGTCGACTGAATCGGGTAGATCGGCAGGCCGGTTTGCCAGGTGAACACGCCGTTGACCTGCCAGCCGCCCAATACGCGAGAAGTAACACCGTGTGCTCCCTTAAAGAGGGGAAGTTCATATAGCGCCGAACCGGTTATGCGGCTGCGGATATCGTTCTCGGCCAGGCCTTTTTCGGCCTTGGCATTGAAAGGATCACTCAGGCGGTTAGAGCCATTGCCGGAGTATGACTGGTTGATGTTCTTTGCGTAGGTATAGCTAGTCAGAAAAGTCAAGCCGTTCGGCATCTGTCGCTGCACTTTAACTATTCCGGCTTCATACGTACTGGAAGCATCGGTATCGATGAACTCGATATCGCCCCACTGCGGTATCGGCCGCTGGGTCTGCCCCGCCAACACGTTGATATTGTTGTATTCGGCCGGCCGATCGAAATGCGTAGACTTTGAGCCCACATAATCCACTTCAAGAAGAACACCCCCGGGGAGCGCGTGCTGCACGTCGAAAGTCCATTGCTGAGCATTGCCCAAGCCATAATCGGCGGGAACGCCCAACACTTCCGGAGCGTTGACGCCCGTAAGGGCTCCCTGATAAGCGTTTGTCATGGTGACGAGGGGCTGTCCGGGTTTATTGAGCTGATTGATGCTGATGATGAACGGGGGATTGATATCCATCACTTGGAAGTTATTCCACATGTTCACGTTGTAAAACACGCCATATGACGCACGAATCACCGTCTTATCACCGCCGAAGGGGCGGTAAGCCAGCCCGAGGCGCGGTGCAAAATCGTGATGATCCCAATTGTAAAGATACTGCGAATGGAATACATCCGGGAACACCTGCTGCGTTGTGAAACTGAAATTCGGGGTCAGGCCGCGTGTATCCCGTACGGGTGAGTCGAGTTCCCATCGGAGGCCCATGCTGATGGTCAGCTTCGGCGTCGCTTTCCAGTCGTCGGTGATGAAAGTGGGCAAGCGCCAGCCGAACAGGCGGCAATATTGTTCCCCGGGACGGATTCCAGGATAGGCGCCCACCGCTTCCCGGACTTGATTCGGCCAGTCGAGCAGGAAGTCCGCAAAATCAGAACCGGATTGGCTGCCGGTGAAGTTGAAGGTCCCGGTCACGAATTGAAAGGTTTGCCGGCGCACCAGCACGCGCTGATAGTCGACGCCGAATTTCAACGAGTGCGCGCCATGTACCAGGGAGAAGGTGTCGGCAATGCGGCGGTTCTCGTCCCAGATGGTGTTGGGAGCCACGGTGCCGAATCCCGTGATACCGGCAAAGGCGATGCTTGGCACGCCGGTGGCGTATGGATCGTTCGTGAGCCCGGGAATCCCCAGGTCTTTCTGAATATTGAAATTCGAACCGCTAATCGCATCCACCGTGCCGTAAATATCGCGGTTATAGGAAATCGTGAGCTCATTCAGCTTAGTCGCAGTGAGCGTCCGAGTCCAGGTTGCGACCACGTTCTGCTGGTTCCTCGGCTGGCTCTGGGCAAAATACGGATTGGGGTTGATCGGATGGTTGCTCAGCGTGAGTTTCTCGATTCCGTAACGGACAAAAAGACGATTGGCATCATCGATGTTGTAATCTATGCGGACAAAGCCTTGGTGGTCGTCGGTATTCGAAATCGTCTTCCCTGTGTAGTTGTTCGCATCCGTGAAAACGTTGGAAAGATTTGGTTCTGGAAAGAACTGCATGAGCTTCTGCGATTCGGGAGCGATTCGGCTGACGGGAATCTGATTATTTGGGAACGGTACGCCACCATTGAGAGCGTCATGGATGCTCTCGGGTTTATAAGCAGGAACATTTAAATCACCTGTCTTCATCGAATCAGTCGGGTAGACCGCGAAGGCCTGGTTCGAAGTGCGTTCTATGTAGCCCTCGTAGTTGGTGGTGAAAAATAGCTTGTTCCGGATGATGCGGCCGCTCAAAACGCCGCCGAAGTTGTTCCGATGCAACGGCTGTTTGGGTATAGTCGGGGATTCGAAAAAGTTCTTGGCATCGAGGATGTCATTGCGTAGGAATTCGAACAGGGTGCCGTGGAAATCATTCGTCCCCGGACGGATGGCCGAAATGATTTGCGCCCCGCTCTGCGTGCCGAGGTCGGCGTTGTAGAAGGCTGCCTCCACGCGGAACTCGGCCAGCGCCTCGACCGAAGGCCGCATGCGCACTTCCCCGTGCATGACGGTTTTCAGCGGGGCGCCATCCAGGATAATCCAATTATCTTGGACCTTCTGACCATATGCCGCAATACCAAACCCCGGGCCGAAACCGCTGGTAGTAACGGAAGAGGGCGCCCCGGGGCTCATGCCGGGCCCCATCAGCGTGAGGCGAAACAAATTGCGGTTGGCCGGAATGGGCAGTTCGGTGATCGCCTCGCTGCTCACAAGCTGGCTAATGGTCGCATCGTCCGTCTGCACCGCTACCGCGTTGGCACTGACCGTGACCTGTTGCGTCATCTGGCCGACTTGCAGTGTGACATCTACGCGGGCCACTTGATTGACGATAAGCCCGATACCGGAGACGGTTTGCTTGCTGAATCCAGACTGCTCAACTGAAACCTCGTAGGTGCCGATATTCAGCGCTTGCACTTGATAGTTGCCGTGGTCGTCGGTCTTGGTCGTGCGGCGCTCGCCCGTGCCAGTGTTGCGCACAGTAACCGCTGCGCCTCCGACGCTGGCGCCGCTGTTGTCGGTGACTGTGCCTACGATGGTTGCCTGCTCGACCTGTGCGGAAATCGGCAAGGCCGCCAAAAGCAGAATTAAGAGTCCAGGGATTCGTCGAGACATGTAACACCTCCAAAGTAAATTGGTGCATCTTATCAGATCGATTTGTGGAGAGCAAGCCAAGTTCGAAAATTGTGTTGTTAGCATGTGATCTGTCCGGTCGAATTAGCACGTGATCTGTCCGCTTGACCCAAGGGGCGGGTGATGCTGGGAAGTGGAACCAACCAATCCCGCGATCTCCGCCGCGGAAATG
>Ga0070735_10004234_pt1 | contig 12173 bp, 5 predicted proteins | sample Coa_R1_FD_66443 | JGI IMG/M metagenome (GOLD analysis project Ga0070735, IMG submission 66443) | Surface soil microbial communities from Centralia Pennsylvania, which are recovering from an underground coalmine fire - Coalmine... | ecosystem: Environmental > Terrestrial > Soil > Unclassified ... | reverse complement strand
GGAGTCGCGGGCGGTTTCACCGCCAGTAACTGGAAGACGGCGATTCCCTGCGATGCCGGAGCGACATCGGGCGGAGATTTTTCCGTCTCGGTGAAGACCGCGTCCATGAACTGCGTGGCCGGTCCAAGTCCCGGGAGCATGTCTTTGCGAGTAAAGAAGTCGGTGGTGACCACTGGAATCTTCATGGCCGCGGCGGCCGCGTCAAGTCCGTTGGCGCGAGCCTGCTTGAGAAGATCCTCCGCGTGCTTCTGGGCAATCTGCTGCGCTTTCTGGTGCTTGATAATCGGTTCGATCTCGGCTTTTACTTCGTCGAGCGACTTGGTGTGGGCGTCCTGCTTGTCATCGACGCGAATGATGTGAAAACCGTAGCTGCTCTTGACCAGATCACTGGTCTGTCCCTTGGGAAGCGAGAAGGCAGCTTTTTCGAACTCAGGAACGGTCTGGCCTCTGCCAATCCAGCCAAGTGAACCGCCGACCTTGGCGCTGCCGGGATCTTCCGAATACTTCTTCGCGAGGTCTTCAAGCTTGGCCCCGCTCTTCAATTGCTTGAGCAAATCTTCGGCGCGGTGCTGGGCTTCCTGCACGCCCTTCTCGTCGACCTTGCCATCGGGCCCCGGAAGCGGCGTCTTGATGAGGATGTGGCTGACCTTTACCTGTTCAGGGGTGCGGTACTGATCGCGATGCTGATCGTAATAGCTGCGAAGATCGTCCTGGCTGACCTGGACTTCGGCTTCCGCTTTGCCGGTTTCGATCAAGGCATACTTCACTTTGCGTTTTTCGGGGATCGAGTTGGCGTAGCTTCCCTTGTGGCCTTCGTAGTAAGCACGGAGCTCTTCGTCGGTGGGATGGAGGCCCTTGCGGAGGTCGTCCTGCTTCAGGACAGCGTAATCAAACTTCACTTTCGAGTTCTGCTTCATGAACTGATCGCGGATGTCCGATTCGCTGACGGTGGCGCTGCCTGCAATGAGCGCCTGAAGCTTGCTGAGCATGATGTCGTTGCCTACGGCTTCCTCGAATTTTACGGGCGTCAGATTGGCGCGCTGGAGCATTTCTTCATACTCCTGCTGCCCAATGAAGTTGCCGTTGGGGAAGAAAGTGGCGGCGTAGCGGCCGTGCTCGAGGTCGTCTTGTATTTCCTGCGGAGTGACGCGTAGGCCCATGTGGCTGGCTTCGGAGAGCAAAGCCTGACGGGTGATAAGTTGATCGGCGGCGCGTTGCGCGAAGAAGGGCAGAAGCATCGCCATATTGGCGCCGCCCTGCGGCATCTGCTGCTGGAGCATTTGGCGCGCGGTCTGGCGGACTTCGTCGACGGTAATGTCTCCGCCTTCAACTTTGGCCACGACGCCGGCGCCGGGCGTGCCGGTGAGTTCGGAGGTCAGGCCGCCGGGGATGAAGGCGATCACCATCGCGGCGCAAATCAGCAGGAGCAGGCCGCTGAGAACGATCTTCTTGGTCGGGCCTTGAGTTTGCAGAAATCGAATCATTTTCTTATCACTCCAGAGTAGGAAGCGGAATTTTTAATTATAAACCAGAGGGGTGGGGCGGGTAGCGTGGCTATTCGCTTTGGTCCGTGGGAATGGGAGAGGGCACTCACCACGGGGGACACGGTGATTCACAGGGGATCGCTGCTTTGACTACGAAACCCCTCAGGGCTTCGCATTTCAGCTATTGAAACGAATTAATAGAAGTGTTATCCATTCTGGCGGGGCTTTTTGCGGAGTTCCCTTTTACTTCACAACGCAGACGAACGACGATTGAATTTCAATCGACAGGAGCATCATGAACTCAGGCACGCGGCGGGCGGTCGTACTCTTTGTTGTGATTCTGGCTCAATTCCTTCTGGTTTCATCCCTTCTCGCGAACGATACGAAGAAGCCGACCTCTACAGCCAGCGCTCAGATGGAAAACAAGCTAGCGCTACGTGAGGGCTGGTCGCTGCAAACCTCGGCCAAGGTGACGGCAAAGGGAGAGGACATTTCGACAGCGAAGTTCGTGCCCACGGGCTGGCATGTGGCGACGGTGCCCACGACCGTGGTGGCGGCGCTGGTGAAGGACAAGACGTTCCCCGACCCCCTATTTGGGATGAATCTTCGGGAGTTCGCGGGGGTTAACTATCCGATCGGCGCGAATTTTTCGAACATCCCTATGGCGCCGGACAGTCCTTACGCGGTTTCGTGGTGGTACCGCAAACAATTCGCGGTGCCGGAGTCGTACAAGGGCAAGACGATCTGGCTGAAGTTCAATGGCATTAATTACCGCGCGAACATTTTTCTGAACGGAAAACAGATTGCGAAATCGGACGACGTGGCGGGAGCGTGGCGGACGTACGAATTCAATATCACCGAGGCGGCCAAACCGGGTGCCGAGAACGTGCTGGCGGTGCAGGCTTTCGCTCCCACCGACCACGATCTGGCGATCACATTCGTGGATTGGAATCCGGCGCCGCCCGACAAAAATATGGGGCTGTGGCGGGAAGTCTACCTGACGACGAGTGGGCCGGTGGCGATGAGATATCCGACGGTCGTGTCGAAGCTCGATCTGCCGGCAACCGATAGTGCGCAGCTCACCGTGACGGCGCAATTGAAAAACGGGACGAACCAGCCGGTGAAGGGTGTACTGAAGGGAAAAATCGAGGATGTGACCTTCGAGCAAGACGTGGAACTCGGGGCGAATGAGGCGAGAGATGTAACGTTCACGCCGGATAAGTTCACGCAGCTCGTGTTCGCGAATCCGCGGCTGTGGTGGCCGACTCAGATGGGCAAGCCGAATCTTTATCCACTGGCGATGGGGTTCGAAGTCGGCGGCATGGTTAGCGATCATTCGAAGACGGAGTTTGGCATTCGCGAAATTACGTCGGACTTCAACTCAGTTGGTGGGCGCGCGTTTCACATCAACGGCAAGAACATTCTGATTCGGGGCGGCGGCTGGACGCCTGATTTGATGATGCGGGAGAATTCGCAGCGCCTGCACGATGAATTTCAGTATGTGCGCGACATGGGGCTGAATACCGTCCGGCTGGAAGGCAAGCTGGAGACGCAGGAGTTTTTCGACATCGCCGACCATGACGGAATTCTGGTGATGGCGGGCTGGTGCTGCTGCGATTTCTGGGAGCGCTGGCCGCGGTGGCAGCCGAAGGACTTTGAAATTGCGAAGGAATCGTTGCGCGATCAGATTTACCGGTTGCGCAGCCATCCCAGCATCGTGATGTGGCTGAACGGCAGCGACAATGCTCCGCCGCCGGACGTCGAGCAGATGTATCTCGATGTGGAGAAGGATCTGTTCTGGCCGAATCCGGTGGTTTCGTCTGCTACGGGGAAGAAGACCAGCGTGACCGGCGATAGCGGCGTAAAGATGACCGGGCCATACGAGTACGTAGCTCCGAGCTATTGGGAGGTGGACACTCCCGAAGGGCAGCCTGGGCGGAGACAGTGCAATCCCGGCGGTTGTGGCGGGGCTTACGGGTTCAACACGGAAACGAGCATGGGACCTGCCGTTCCTCCGGTGGAGAGCATTCGGGCGATGGTCGGCAAAGATCATATGTGGCCGATCGACGATGTGTGGAACTATCACGCGGGCGGAGGCGAGTTCAAAACGATTGGAGTTTTCACCGACGCGCTGACGAATCGGTACGGCAAGTCGGACAACGTGGAAGACTTTGCCATGAAGTCGCAGATGCAGACATATGAGGGCGTGCGCGCGATGTACGAAGCGTACAGCCGCAACAAGTATCAGGCGACAGGCGTGATCCAGTGGATGCTCAACAACGCGTGGCCGTCGATGATCTGGCATCTCTACGACTACTATCTGCGCCCCGGGGGCGGCTATTTCGGGGCTAAGCGGGCGATGGAGGCCTTGCATCCGATCTATGGATACGATGATCATTCAATCTGGGTGGTCAGCAGCCAGTATGTCGATGCGACGGGACTGAAGCTGACAACGAAGATTTATAACCTTGACGGATCGGAAAAGTTCAAGCAGGAGAACTCAGTCGACGCAGGCGCCGACAGCACCGCGAAGATTTTCACGCTTCCGGACGTTGCGGATTTGAGTCCGACATATTTCCTGGTTCTGCGACTGGAAGATTCTGCCGGCAAGTTGGTGGGATCGAACCTCTACTGGTTGTCGACCAAGCCGGAAACTCTTGACTGGGCAAAGACGAACTGGTGGATGACGCCGACGGCTTCTTACGCCGATTACACCGCGCTTTCACAATTGCCGAAAGTTAAGCTGAAAGTTCGGGACTTCAGCGTGAGAAAGGGCGAGGAGGAAGTCACGCACGTTACGCTGGAGAATCCGAGCCAGAGTCTCGCGTTTTTTATTCGGCTGAAGGTCGACAAGGGAGTGAGGGGCGAGGAGATTCTGCCGGTCGTCTGGGAGGACAACTATATTTCCTTGTTGCCGGGAGAAAAGCGCGAGGTCACGGCGACGTATCGGGCTAGCGAATTGGGTACCGCGAAGCCTGCGGTCGAAGTGATCGGATGGAACGCGGAGTGAGGCTGATTTGGTAATTGTGAAATTTGGTAATTGAGTAATTGAAGACAGAAGAGCGGCCCCATGGCTCGGACGTTTCGAGGCGTGGGGCTTTTTGATTGCGCCGCCACTCCAGCCTTCTTGTGAAGACCAGAGAGCGGACGCCCGGTCACGCTCACTTACACATGTTCTGAGACGCTGAGGACATTTCCGTCGGTGTCTTTGAACCAGGCCACTTTGTCGCCGGTAGGCGCGGTCCAGATGCCGAGAGCGTCTTGCTTGAAGAATCCGAAGACTTCGAAGTGAACGCCTTTCTCTTGCAGGCCGGCCACGATTTTCTCGATGCCGGTCACTTGCCAGCCAAGGATGGTGAACTGCGCGGGCGTGAAGTCCTTCATCTTCGCGACGCGGATCATGATGCCGTTGGCATCGAGAACCATCGCAAATCCATCATCTTTGATGAACTTCAGGCCCAGAACCCGTTCGTAGAAAGCTCTCGCCTTCTCTGCGTCTTTCGTGGGAACGAATGCGACGATGTTGGTTGTACCGAGCATGAGACCTCCGCGCCTCGAATACGGCTGGCGAGACATTACCGGGTTGATCGGCTTGCCGTCTTTCGTTATTGTGACAATAAATGTCGAGAATGCGACAAGGCGTCCACGAGTGCCCGCCACTACCTTCGCCCGTTACGACGCTGGTTTACGACTTCACACATGGCCACGTGATTCCGGAACATTTCCATCCGGAAGACCAGCTCGTGTATGCCTCGCAGGGCGTGATGACGGTGCGAACGGCGCAGGGAACGTGGGTTGTACCGGCACAGCGCGCTGTGTGGATCCCGGCCAGAACGCCGCATAGCATCGTGATGTCGGGCGCGGTATCGATGCGCACGCTCTATTTGCGGGCGCGGATGGTGCGGCGGCTGCCTCGTAGCTGTTGTGTAGTGAATGTGTCGCCGCTGCTGCAGGAGTTGATCCTGCATGCGTGCAACTATCCGAAGATGAGTCGAAGGTCGAAGGCCCACGCCCATCTGATCGATCTGCTCGTGGATCAACTGGAAGCGGTGCGAGCGATTCCGCTGCAACTGCCGAGTCCGTCGGACCCAAGAGCCATTCGCGTCGCGGAGACTCTGCAGCGGAATCCGGCGGAGACCTATTCTCTGGAGACAGCTTGCCGGAAAGCGGGAGCAAGCAAGCGGACCATCGAAAGAATATTCCGGCAGGAGACGCACTTATCGCTGGGGAAATGGCGGCAGCAATTGAGGCTGATGCGGTCGTTGCAGTTGCTGGCCGCCGGAGAGAAGATCTCGCACACGGCGCTCGAAGCCGGATACAGCACGCCCAGCGCTTTCATCGCGATGTTCCGAAGAGCGCTGGGGACAACACCGCGGCGTTACTTCGAAAACTCTTCTGGAGCGACTCGTCCGCAGGCTACGAGTCGCTGAAGTCGATCATCACGGGAGCGGAGCGGAACCAATTCGTCTTGTAACCTACGTAGAGGATGCCCACGGCGAACCAGATACCGCCAACAGTTTTGGCGATCCAGTTCAGGTTTACCCAGATCACTGCACAGAAGACGTAACCCAGAAAGGGCAGGATCGAATCGGCCAGCGAGCGAAGGCTAAAACCGCACGTCTGGACGGTCACGTACACTAGCATAATCGCCACCACAATTCCGATTGCGGCGGCCGCAACATTCAGTGCGTGCAACAGTTGCGGCATGGTGGCTAAGTTCAGACGGGTGACAAGATTCGCACCACTCTCGGTACCGAGCGCCGAAACTGCCAGTTGGTAAAGCAGCGCACCGCCTCCGAAGCAAATGAGCAAAAAGCTCGCCGGACGGCGGTAGCCGGGTTTTGACTCAACCGAGAAGCGCCAAAAGGCCGCAGCATTCACACCCATGAATGCGAGAAAGGCGCCAAAGTTCAGCAACTCGCCCGCGTGTTCGTATGCGCTGCCGATGTAGTTCAGAGCGATGGCGCCAAGAAATGAGAGTCCGCCGATCAGCAGGATGTTGTTAGTGGGAGTGCTGGTGCCGGGCTTAAGCTTTCCAAAGAATTTCTTGGGGAGCACATTGTCGCGGCCCATGCCGAACAACAAGCGGGCCGCCCCGAGTGTGCCGGTCAAACCGCTGCCGAAGGCGGCCACGATCAGAATGAAGCCCATAGAATTGAAGAGGACCTTGCCACCGACGCGGCTGCAGATGTCCATGAATGCGGTTTCGAGGTTGGGGAATGTACGCCAGTCCGGCCACACGCGCGCGCCGAGGTAGGCTTCGATTCCGCTGCAGACTCCGGCGAAGACACAGGTCAAGACCACGGCGAGTAGAACGTTGCGCTTGGGATTCTCCACGTCTTCGGCCAGGGTGGTCACACCGTCGAAACCGATGTAAGTGAGCGCAGCGAACGAAGTCGCGGTCAGAATCTTGTGCGAGTTGAAGGTCTTCGGATCATAGAGTGGCTGCAACGAAAAGAGGCCAGCCCATCCCTGGCCGCCATACAGAAACTTCAGCGCCAGCACGATGAAAGCCACCACTACTACCGACATGATCGCCAGCAACACCTTGTTGGCTCTCGCGGATGCCTTCACTCCAATGAGGTTTAGCACCGTCATGATGCCTGCTATCAGCAACGCCCATACGACAAACGGAACTTGCTGCACGTAGCGCTCGTGCAGCGCAGTGGAGATCCACACCGTGTTGATAAGGGGCTGAAGCAGGTAATCGAGGATCATCGCCCAGCCGGCGAGGAATCCGAGGTGCGGGTTGAGTCCCTTGCCCACATAGGTGTAGGCCGAGCCTGCCGTGGGATAGAGCGTGCCCATGCGCCCGTAGCTGACCGCGGTGATCAGCATGGCGAACAGAGCGATCAGAATGATGGTGACGAAGTGGCCGTCGGAGAGTTTCTGCGCCACGCCATAGAGAGGTACGGGCGCAATGGGCTGAATGAGAACGATGCCGTAAAAAATGAGATCCCAAAGGGTGAGCGTGCGGCGCAGGCGCGGAACGCCAGAGGTAGCGGCAGAAGAGTTTTCCATGGGCTCGGCTATTGGATTATGGGAAGGTCGAGATTGTCAAATTAAAACGTTTCTGTAGGGGAATATGAGGAATATTAAGATGATTGCCGTCGCCGGGAGTTCCCCAGCGGCTGGAGCCGGCGTCATTTTGCCCGACTTACGGCACGAGTATACTCGTGCCCTTACCTCTTCAGCACGATTCCCGATCATCTTGCTCCTGAAGGTTCCGGCGCTGGTCCGGGGCCGTAGTCGAACCAGTATCCGCGCTGCTCGTTGCCGGACATGTGGCGCGTGTTGTATTCGAGAAGATAGTTCACGTGCGAATCGTCGAGGGGGAAGGATTCGCGCGATGGATAGGGATATTCACGCATGTTGAGGAACGGGAGCGGCGCGACGTAATTTCCGTCGGCGGCGTAGAAGTCCAGGTCTTTTTCGTAGCCGTTGGCGGCGAAGAAATAGTCGCGGACCCATCCGGCGGGAACAGCGGGCAGCTGCGAGGGATCGAAGTCGAGGCGAACTTCATCGCCGGAGCCGAAGACCGCGAGTTTGTCGTCGGTGGCGGTGAGCAACGGAAGGACATCGCCGTAGCGCGTGTAGGTTCCGGCGGGACGCGTATAGGGGCCGGTGGCGCTGGCCTTTTCGTAGATGTAGTGCACGTTGCCGGCGGGCGTGCCTTCGATTTTGAGCGGGTATCCGTGGAACTCGAGGTCGGCGTGGACCAGGGGGACCGTCGTGAGATGGAAGGTATCGCTCGCGCCAGCGAAAGCGGCGGCGGGACGCTGCCTGGACAGCCGACGGGACGCCGGCGCTACGGTTGGCTGCGGAGTGCGACTAACAAGGATGTTGTCCCAATAAATTTGAAGATTTGTGGTTAGGCGAATCTTCTGCGTGCCTCGCGGAAGCTTGCCGGTAAGATCGGCCGTCATCGTGCGCGGGCCGCCGGCGGGAAATCCCATGTCATCGATGACGCGCTTCCACTTCCCTTGTGAGTCGAGGGCTTCCACGTATGGGGCGAAGGCTTGCAAGCCCGCTTGCGAGGCGGCGTACATGCTGTTCGCCGTGAAATATTCGACCTCGCCGTGCATGAGTAGCCAGAGCGGGCCGCCGTTGTAGGGCTCGCCGAGATCGAGCGTGAGAGTGTGCGGCTTGGCGAAGCCGGCGAACTGGGTCAGAGCGAAGTCGCCGATGTAACGGTGCGCGAGGAGATCGGGGAGCACGTTGTGGCCGTGGTCGTCCCAGGCGGCGACGGGAGGCTTAGCGTCGCGGCTCACAACAACTTTGAACTGCGGGTAGGGCGGGTTCGATGCGAAATATTCGTTGGGATAGACGTCGACATTCGCCGGATGATCGACCGCGAGCACACGTACTTGATCGAGGTAGACGGCTTCTTCGAGTGGCTCCATGAAGCGGAAGCTGAGAGTGCCGCGGTTCCCACTTCTCGCAACACCGGCGAGAAGTGGGGCTCCCCCATCTTTCTGGTAGTCGTCGATCGCGGTTTTGTCGCGGACGATGCCCGTGGGAATCTTGATGTATTCAACCGGGCGCGGAGTGTCGCGCTGGCCGGGAGCGATCCAATGGCCGACGACAGCGGCGCCCAGCATGTCGGCGACAAATTCGTAGCGCTCACCATTCCACGCGAAGAGAGTGGGGCATGAACTACCGCGACGGTCGATCTCACCCAGATCTTTTTGCTGGTCGCCGGCGATTTCGATTTCGTCCTGCAAGACGCCGGTCGGCCAGAGCATGCGCACGATGTCGGCGTCTTTGGAGTCGCCGAGACCAACGGTGAGGTAGGGCGAATTCTGGCCGAGATATCCGTTTGAACCATAGATCTCAAATTTCTGCCGATTGCCTCCGGAGAAGACTTCGACCTTGGTGCCGATGGCGGATTTGTTATCGGCGAGTCCCTTAAGCGCAAGGCGCAGCCAGTGATTTTGATTGCCGCCTTCATTGCGCAGCAGGACGGCGGGGCCGTGATTCTGCGTGATGAGCAGGTCGGTGGCGCCGTCGTTGTCGTAGTCTCCGGTGATGATGGCGCGCGGGGCCTCGAGATGAATCTTGTCGAGGCCGACGTCGGCGGTGACGTCTTTGAATCCGTCGGGGCCGAGGTTCCGGAAGAGTTTGATTTCGCCTTTGCCGTCTTTCGTTTCGCCGACTGCGACGAGGTCGACCCAGCCGTCGTTATCGTAGTCGAAGGCGGCTACGCCGTAGGCGCGAACCCAGTTGGTGTCGGGGAGTTTCACTTGCTCGAAAGACTTACCGTGATTGTTGCGCCAGAGGGTAATCCCAACGCCATCCCAGTGCGAAAATGCCAAGTCCATCCAGCCATCATGATCGAAATCGAGAACAGCAACGGCTGAAGTGGGGTCCTGAATTGAAGGAGACCAAGGAGTACGCGGAAGGAACTTTCCCTCGCGTGGATTTTCCAGAACGAGGGTGTGACGGCTTCCTGATGTGACGAGATCAATCGCACGATCGTTGTTATAGTCCGTGCCCAAAGCAGAAATACCATACCCGACGTCCGAAATACCGATCGCAGTACTCACGTCGGTGAAAGTACCGTCTCCGTTGTTTCGCCACATCTGGCTCGCACCAACTGGCCACTCCGTCGGCCCAGCCTGCGTTTTTCCGAAGTACGGGCGCTCTGTGTATTCATTTGTGATTAGGTCAAGGTCCCCATCATGGTCGTAGTCTACGAAGACCGGACTCGCGTTGATGCCGCCGCTCTTGATTCCCAAGTTCCTCGTAACGTCGCTGAAGGTGCCATTCTTCTCGTTGTGCAATACCGTGAGATGGCCACGGAAACCTACAACCAAATCGGTAGCCCCATCATTGTCGTAATCACCGGCGGTGCAGCCGATACCGTGCGGCGTCGGATCGAGACCCGCCTTCCCTGTGACGTCCTCGAACTTCCCACTTCCCAAATTGTGATAGAGACCCAGGCCGCCCTGTGGTCCGTCATCGACGAGCAGCACATCGACTCGACCATCACCGTCGTAGTCGAGAAAACAAGCGCCGGTTCCAAGTTGTTCCTCAAAGAAGTGTCGCTGGATGGCTCCGTTCTCCACTTCAGCGGATCCGACAGGACTAGCCTTCGTTACAATCCCAGCCTCCTTTGTCACATCCACGAACTGCACCTTGATTTGGGGGCCGGGCTTTAGCGCGGCTTGAGGGGATTCGACTGCGCGGGAGTACTGGCCTTGTTCGCCGTAGGCGAGGCTCATGGGGGCGCCGATTTTGTTTTGCGTGATGTATTGGAACTTCTTGAGATGCTCGCGGGCATGCTCGACGTCGGCGGATTGCTGGTAGGCGCGCGACAATCCAAACTCTGCGGAGGCATGCAAGGGACTGATTTTCAGCGCGCGCTCGAAGGCGTCAATGGCCTGCGGAAACTGCTTAGCCTGGGCGTAGGCCGTCCCGAGAAAATACCAGGTGTCGGCGTCGCTGGGATCAATTTCGGTGACGCGCTTAAATGCATCGATGGCCGCTTGCGAGTCTCCGGTGTTTTTGGCCAGCAGGCCCAGGCTGTACCACGCGTTCGGATTCTTCGGATCTTGCTTCACAGCGTCATCCAAGGCGACTTTGGCTTGATCGACTTTCTGGAGGTTCAGGTATGCGACACCCGTGTTCAGGCGCGCGATTGCCAGCGTGGGATCGGCCTCGACCGCGGACTGGAAGGATTTCAGTCCCTTTTCGAAAAGCTGCTGGTTCATGTAGGCCACGCCGAGATTGTTGAGGCGGGCGGCTTCGATCGGATTTGGAGCTTTGGGAGCCTGCGGAACAGCGGAGAAGAATCCAAAGGCGGCTAGAAACACGCCAGCGAGGGCGGCCGAGATTCGCGGTGTCATTCGATACGATTTAACCACAGAGGACACGGGGAACACAGGGGGATTCGCAGCTAGGGAATCTCGGATTAAGTCAGCGAACTGAAACACGGCGGCCCGGACCCGTGGTGGGAACTCCTGACGAAGCCGCTGCTAGCACAGGCTGGCGAGGGGTTCTTCGCTTCGCTCAGAATGACAAAAACAAAAGGCCGACGTCATCAGAGCTTGCTTAGTGGATTGGGGGGACTTTCCAGGCGCCGCATTCTTTTTCGAGCGCAGCGCAGACAGCTAACACTTGTTCTTCTTCCCAAGGACGGCCGACGATCTGCACACCGACGGGCAGGCCTTCGAGGGAGTGGCTTACTGGCACAACGGCAGCGGGATTGCCGAGCAAGTTGAACCATTCAGTGAAGCTCCAGGCGCCTAGGTAGTGGACGGTTTTACCGTCGATCGTCCAACTGCGCTCGCCGTGGCGGAAGGCGGGGATTGCGGCGGCGGGACATAAGAGGATTGGATATTGGCGCATCTGGGCGAGGAATTCGGCGCGGAGCGTGTCGCGGCGAATCCAGGCTTCGAGGAAAGAGTCGGCGGTGAGTTGAGGCTCGGCGGCGGACCATTCTAGAAACTGCTTGAGTGTTGGACTGAGATCTGGTTCGTGTCCGGCAAACATCGGACGGATGAGCATGCCTCCGCCGACGACGAAGAATTTCTTCCAGAGGACGCGTGCTTCTTCGAGGCCGTCGGGACGAAATGGCTCGACCTGAAACCCGGCGCGCTGCAGGGCGTTTGCGGCGGCGCAGACGGCGGCGCGAATTTCGGGAGTGACTGGAGTACGGCCGTCATCTTCGAAATATCCGATGCGAAG
>Ga0070735_10004233_pt1 | contig 12174 bp, 10 predicted proteins | sample Coa_R1_FD_66443 | JGI IMG/M metagenome (GOLD analysis project Ga0070735, IMG submission 66443) | Surface soil microbial communities from Centralia Pennsylvania, which are recovering from an underground coalmine fire - Coalmine... | ecosystem: Environmental > Terrestrial > Soil > Unclassified ... | reverse complement strand
TCACGTCGATCGAACCCAAACGCTCGAGCGACTGCGCGTAGCGCGGATCTTGGGTACCGAAGAATTCGGCTGCAAACGCCGCGGCAAACCGGGTTCGATCGACGTCGCGACTCTGCCACGCGCTCGCAGCCGCGAACGCGAGCGGATACCAGGTGGCTTCGTAGAGCGATTCGCCGTCGTCGTGCCAGACCGTCATGAACATGCCGAGTACGTGCGCGTTGCGCCCGTCCGCTACGAAGCGCGCGATGTTGTCGAAGGCCAGGTCGAGGCGCGGAAAGATTTCGTTCCAGTTGCTCGCGCCGGGGCTGACCATTTGATCGAAGCCCGCCGAAGCGACGCGGCCAATGTATCCGGTAAACGATTTCTCGCGACCGTAGTGAAAATCGACGACGACCGTGTCCTTCGGAATCACGTTCAAGATCGACGGATTCTGCTGAATGGCGTCGTCCCAAATCATCGGACGTGTCCCAAACGGCCGAACAATCGCCTCGACCCGTTTGACGTGCGCGGCGAACACCTTTGCAACGTCCGTGCTGTGCAGTTCGAGCGGCTCGTCCGAGCCAAGATGGAAGAAGGGAACGTTGCCTGCTGAGGCGCCGATCTCGCGCAAAAGCGGCGTAAGATACGCATACGTCCCCTCATTTGAAGGCGAGAGCAGCCATGCGTGCGGCGGCGTCGAAAGTGCCCCATTCTCTTCCCAGCGCAGCGTATTGTGCATGTGCGCAAGCGTCTGCTGCTCGGGGATCAGCGCGACGTGGAAGCGCGCAGCATAGTCGCGCAATTCGCGCAGCTGTGCGGGCGTGATCGGATCGGCCGGTGCGACGAGCGGATGCGCCGCGTCGGCGAAGACGTGTTCCATATACATCGAGTAGCCATTGATCTTCAGCGCCGCAAGTCCGCGGATGCGTTCCTTGAAATACCGCATCGTCGGCAGCGGCCCGCGCGAGACGTCATCCGAGACGATCCGCCAGCGCAGGGCCGGCGCGTCGTCGATTTGTACGCACGGCAGCGTGAAGCCGCCGGGAACGCGACGCGCGAGCTGCGCGAGCGTCATCGCCGCATCAAATGCTCCCTCGGAATCGGATGCGCTAATCGCGACGCCGCCCTCCGAGATCGTCAAACGATAACGTTCAGGAGAGCTGCTTGCGTGCAACCCTACGGTGACGTCGGACGGCGTCGAGACGTGCAGACGCGGAATGCCGAGCGCCTTCCAGCGTTCGTCGATCAGCTCACGCGCGCCGGAATCAAAGTGCGCATCAACACGCAGCGGGCGCCCATAGCGTTGGACGGCACATGTGAGCGTCGACACCCTTAGCGGCTCCGGGACGAGCATGGACGGGTCGAATGCGGCTGCCGCCGGGCTCCACGACAAACTGAAAAGGAACGTGGCAGTTGCGAGCAAGCGGCGCACGACGTAGAGTGATTCCTATGGACGAGCCCATGGTCTCCTTCCACGCGGCGGCTTTTGACGCGCTTACCGGATTGCCGAACCGCGGGCTCTTCGATGACCGTTTGAGTCAAGTCATCGGGATTTCGAATCGCTCCGGTCGGCGTTTTGCAATACACATGTGCGATCTCGACGGATTTAAATCGCTCGCGGAGCGCGCCGGCAATGCCGGTGCGGACGCGGCACTCAAAGTGATCGGCGAACGATTCGTGGCCGCCTTGCGCGAAAGCGACACGGTTGCGCGCTTCGGCTGGGATGAGTTTGCTGCGCTTCAGCCGGAGCTCGAAGATGAAGAGGACGCGCACGAGATGGCTGACCGGCTGCAGCGCGCACTCTATGCGCCCCTCGCCGTGGGAAGCGAGAGCTACCAAATCGGCGTGACGATTGGGATCGCGATCTTTCCTTTAGATGGGGAAACAGGGCCGTTGCTACTCGCAGCGGCCGAGCGAGCGCTCCGGCGCGCGAAGGCCCAAGCCCGCGGCGGCGTCGTATTCGCTCAAGATAATGCAGCTTCGTCCGCTTGACTGGGGTGTAATCGCAGCTTTCTTTGCGATCAACCTCGGAATCGGCGCCTTTTACGCACGGCGCGGCGGCAAGAGCATGTCCGAATATTTTCTCTCCGGACGCAACGTGCCGTGGTGGCTTGCGGGGACGTCGATGGTTGCGACGACGTTCGCAGCGGACACGCCGCTCGCGGTAACCGGCTTCGTCGCGAAGAACGGCGTCGCCGGAAATTGGGTGTGGTGGAATATGGTGATGAGCGGGATTCTCACCACGTTCTTTTTCGCCGCGCTGTGGCGGCGTTCGGGCGTTCTCACCGACGTTGAATTCACCGAGCTGCGCTACAGCGGAAAACCTGCGGCCGTGCTGCGCGCGACGCGCGGCTTCTATCAAGGCGTCATCATCAACACGATAATCATGGGCTGGGTGAATCTTGCGATCGCAAAGATTCTCGGATTGACGCTCGGGATTCCGAAGTGGGAAGCGATCGGCATTTGCCTCGTGCTCACGGCGATCTACGTCTCGATCGGAGGAATGTGGAGCGTCCTCGTCACGGACGTTTTGCAATTCGCCGTGAAGATGACGATGACGATCGTGCTCGCCGTTGCTGCAGTTGCGGCCGTCGGCGGCGTCGCCGCCTTGCGCGAGAAAATCGGTGCGCTCGATGCCGCGCACCACATCACGCAAGGTGGATTGCTGGCGTTTTTTCCACCGTTGCACGGCGCAGCCTGGATGCCGCTCGAATCGTTTCTCGTTTTCATCGCGGTCTCGTGGTGGGCATCGTCGTATCCCGGGGCCGAGCCGGGCGGCGGCAGCTACGTCGCGCAACGCATCTTTGCATCGAAAGACGAAAAGAACTCGATCCTCGCGACGCTCTTCTTCAACGTCGCGCACTATGCGCTGCGTCCGTGGCCCTGGATTCTCGTCGCGCTGAGCGCGCTCGTGCTGTATCCGGCCGGCGTGAAGAACGCGGCCGGCAACGTCGACCCCGAGCTGTTGTACGTGCAGACCATGATCGATCATCTTCCGATTGCTTTGCGTGGGTTGATGATGGCGGGATTTCTCGCGGCGTATATGTCGACGATCGGAACGCACCTCAATCTCGGCGCCTCGTATATGACGAACGATCTCTATCGTCGCTTTTTGCGTCCGAACGCCGCGGAGGAACACTACGTGTGGGTCTCGCGCGCTGCAACGATCCTGGCCATGATCCTCGCAGCAATCGTAACGGGCTTCATGGACTCGGTCAGCGGCGCGTGGACATACCTGATCACGTTTACGGCCGGCGTCGGGCCCGTGATGATTCTGCGCTGGTATTGGCCGCGGATCAACGCGTGGAGTGAGATTGCCGCGCTCTTATCGTCCGGAATCACGGCGACGACGCTCAAGCTGCTCGACGCGTTTGACGGGCCGAATCAGGTCGCGCTCAGCCTACTCGTGACCGTCGTGATCGCGAGCATCGTGTGGCTGACAGTAACCTTCCTCACGCAACCCGAAAGCGCAGCAACACTCGAGCGTTTCTATGCTCGCGTTCGTCCGGGTGACGAAAATCTCGGGATTGGTTTACGCGATTGGGTCGCGGGGTGCGGCCTCGTCTACGGCATGCTCTTTGGAATCGGGAAGCTTTGTCTTGGGGAGGTCGGCGTGGGTCTTGGATGTTTGGCTTTTGCGGCCGTCTGTTTGTTCGTGATTTTGCGCGACATCGAGCGTCGCGCGCTGCACATCCCCGTGCGCGCGGTCGTAACCGCCGTGCTCGCGCTCGCGCTGGTCATCGTACCATTCAACGTCGTCCGCGCCGCGAACGATAAAGTGCTCTCAAACGTGAAGGGCAGCGTCTCGTACGAAGATTCGGGGAAGACGACGCCCGTCGCGGCCAATGGTTCGATCGTGCTGGCCGATAGAGCCACCGCCGTGACCGGCGACGCGTCGCTCGGCAAGCTGCAACTGCCCGATTCGTCCGTCGTCACGCTCGGCGCACAGACGCGCGTGCAGCTTGCGTTCTTCAATCAAACCCAGACCGACAGCGCGAACGCACAATTCGTCGTCTACCAAGGGAAGACGCGCTTCAAAGTCGAGCATCCTGAAGGCGCCAAGGCAAACTACACGTTCGTTACGCCGACCTCGTCGATCGCCGTCCGCGGCACAGAGGGTGACATCGGCGTCGACGGCGATTCGCTGACGGTCAACGTGTACTCGGCGAGTCAGCCGGTCTCGGTGGCGTTTACGGGCGGGAAAGTCCAGCTTGTCAACGCCGGACAATCGCTAACGGCAAAGATCGTCAACGGCGTCGTGCAGCTCGCCGTCAACAAGCTCACCCAAGCCGCCATCGATCAATTCAGCGGCGATTTCGGCGTCCCGACCAATTGGGCCGATCTCAAGAACCAGCTCTTGAACCAGCTGCCTTCGATCCCGCGGATCCACTTTTAGTCAGCCGCTGTAGAACCGCGTTTCGTTTCTCGCACTTCGGACACGCGCCGCACGGCACATCGCCGCCGTTTTGACATGACCACGACAACTCGAAGGGCGCACCGTATTTCTTCCCCATACGAGCGAGCACCAATTTAGTCTTATCGAGCGGCGATGCGATGCGCGGAATGTTCAGCGTATCACGATACGCGCGCGCGATCGAAAGGAAGACCCCCTGTAGCGCTGCGTTCGCAAAAAATGGCGGCTCCTTCCAAAGCTCGAGTGCGACCCGCTCGGCATAAAATTTTCCACCATAGAACTCTGCGATATTCTGCGCAGCGGCGTGCTCGCGTTCTCGTGCGGGTTGTCCGTAGTCGACAAAGAGCGAATAAGGCGTAAATCCCTGCGCTTTGCAGTGCGCTTGCAAGACCAAGCTGTCGATCCCGCCCGAATTCAAACACAGGATCGGCTTTTCGTAGGTCGTCCCCGGACAGCGCTTCAGATCGTACTTGACGCCCTCCCATCCGTGAATCTGATACGGGTTGCCGGGATTCTCGCGACAATAGCGCGGGCGCGCAGAATAAACGGTGCACTTCTGATCGTCGCCGAGAAATCCACAGCGCGCGCCCTTCTTCGTGACCGTGTAATAACGCCGTCCGTCCTTGCCCTTCTTGTTTGCGCGGACTTTTGCGGCATTGGGATGAGCCGCGTAGATCGTCGCCAGCTCGTCCTCGCTGATCGCGATGTACTGCTCGTCCGGATCGTGGACGATGCAGCAGTTTCTCGGGCACGTCGCGCACTTGCTTCCGTCGAACCGCAGCCCTTCGATCTTTTTCAGATCGTTGAACGCAGATTTTGGATCGTCATCCGGCCCAAGCAGACTGTCGATCAAATCGACGTATTGGGGCAGGTCCGTTAGCGGCGGTCCTCCGACCAGAAGACGGCTTGCGCGCGGCGCGCGAAGAGTTCCGTAAGCTCCGAAAGATAGGTATCGAGCTTGGCCGCTTCGATTGCATTGGCGCGATCGGCGACCTGAATCAACTCGTGGTCGACCTCGTGCAGCTCTTCGATTTCGGTATTCGAGAGTTTTGCATGATCGAGCATGTGGATGAGCTGCTGGTTCGAGAATTCGCACATCAAGAGCGTCTTCTCGAGCTGCTCGGAGACGTTCTGGATCAGATCGGCGGCAAGCCGCTCGCGAATGGTGCTCAGCGCCTCCCCGACGTAGGCGCGAACCTGTTTGTCGACGAGATGACGCGCGTCCTCATCGCCATAGTCGGCATAAGCCGGAATACGCTCTTTTAAAAAGCTCAAGCCATCCACGGGGTTTGCCGTTTCGCCCGGGACGGCGGCCTGCCCTGGAAAAAAACCGCCCAATCCGGGCCGCACGGCGGGAAGTATCCCCCGCCAGCCCATAAGTGGGAGATAATGGGAATAGCGCTCCTCGCGCTTTGTGCGGCCGTCGCTGCAATTGTGGTCGCATACGTGCAGGCCCAGCGCGTCATCGCGGCCCAACGCGAGACGGCCCGGGTGCGGAATATCTTCTCCCGCTACGTCTCACCGAACATCGTCGACGAGCTGCTGGAGCGACGTGACGCCCGCGCCTTTTCGGCGAAGAGCGGCTACGCGACGGTCCTCGTCTGCCGGATCTGGAATTTCGCGTTGTTCGCCGAGCAACTCGAGCACGAAGAGACGCTGCGCTATCTCAACGACTTCTACACGCTGGCAGGACGCTCGATTCAAAAGCATCGCGGCATGGTCGACAAGTTTCTTGGCGACGGGATCAGCGGCGCGTTCGGATTTCCGCTCGAAGACCCGCTGCAAGAGGAACATGCGGTCCGCGCTGCGATCGATATCATCCGTCTCGTCGACGGAATGAATCAGCGCTGGATTCGCGAGGGCCGTAAACCCTTGCGCGTCGGCATCGGAATCAACAGTGGCAACGTCGTCGCCGGCGAAGTCGGTTATCCGCAGCGCCGCGAGTACACGGTCGTCGGACTACCTGCGATTGTCGCATCCCGCGTGCAAGAGCGGACCGAGCCGATGAGCGCGTACATCATCGTGACCGAATCGACGCTCGAGCCCGTACGCACGATGTTCATCAATGTCTCGGCCGGCACCGTCCCGCTGCGCGGCATGAAGCGCAACGAGAAATGCTACGTCATTCGTGGTTTGGCGAAGCCGGAAGAGAAAGACAATCTTCTCTTACCACCGCCGCAGGCGTTTCCGCGTACGCGTATCGACGATCCGATCGAAGGCCAGTCGACGTTCGACAAACGCATCGCCGGCTTGCCGGAACGCGATCCAAATGGGCCGCGTGAATTCAGCGAGCCCCAGCCGCGCACGCCGCTTCCGAAATCACGACCGAATCCGCCGCCCAAGCGTCGCGTGCCGCCGCCACCACCGCCGCCGAAAAAGCTCGATATCCCCGAGACGGCCGGGTTCGGTGCGTACGACGACTCGCCGGCGATGCCGGATCCTCTCGCTGCGGAAGGCTATTACGAAGACGACAGTGGCCGTCCGCCGCTCAAGCTTCCACCGTAAGGCGCGACTCGATCTCCGTCAGCGCTTCGGATGCGCTTGCACGGAGCGAAGCGTCGACCTGATCTGAAATCACCGTCGGCTCCGGGTTTATTTCGACGATCCACGCGTCATTACCGAACGCGAGCGACGCCGCAGGCTGAACGATCGCCGACGTCCCGATGATGATCTTGACGTCCGCACGCCAGGCGGCTTCGGCGGCTAACATCCATTCACGCTGCGGCAGCGACTCGCCAAACCACACGACGCCGGGACGAAAGAGGCCGCCGCAGGTGTGCTCGATCCGTTCGACGGGGAACCCGTCGTCGATCGAACGTCTCTCGCCGCAGCGGTTGCAGCGCGCTTCTCGCAGGTTTCCGTGCAATTCGAGCACGTTGCGCGAACCCGCGCGCAGGTGCAGTGAGTCGACATTTTGCGTCGCCAGCGTGAAATCACGGAAGCGCACTTCGAGATTTGCGAGCGCGCGATGCGCCGGACTCGGTTCGGCGAGCGCGTGCGCTGCGCGGCGTTCGTTATACCAGGTCCACACGAGATGCGGATCGCGCTCAAAACCCTCGGGGGAAGCAAGCTGCTCGACGCGATGCGTGCGCCACAGGCCGCCGACGCCACGAAACGTCGGGAGCCCGCTTTCCGCCGAGATCCCCGAGCCGGTTAGCACGAAAACCGATTGCGCGCGTTGCAGACGCCGAGCGACCTCATCGACCATCTGCGCCGGGTTCGCGCCGTCGAATGACGAACCTCGCGCTCGAACCTAATGCTCGAATCCCTTAGCCGCGTCGCACGCACGGAAGTCGTCTCGTACCTGTCGCGCCGGCCCTACGAGAATGCCTTCATGCAATGGATCGTCGAGGGTGGTCTCGGTATGGCGACGGCGTACGACTCGATTGCGGTGTGGCGTTCGTACGATCGGCTCGTCGCCGGCGTTGCGTTTTTCGGTCCGCAGATCGCACTCGCCGCCGACGATGTCGCGGCCATCGACGGCTTTGCATTCGAAGCGCGCGAACGGACGCGTGCGCGAATGATCGTCGGGCCGCGGCATATCACCAATCATTTTTGGGCGCGCATCAAGGCCTGGTATCGCGAGCCCTCGCTCGTCCGCGCGTCGCAGCCGCTCTACGCGATCGATCACATGCCGGCCGGCGGCCCCGACATCCCGATCCGGCAAGCGCGAGCCAGCGATCTCGAGATGGTCGCGGCGAACTCAGCCGAGATGATGATCGGGGAGCTCGGATACGATCCGCGCGAACATCGTACGAACTTCATGCACGGGATCTCACGTTTGATCGAGCGCGGCTGGTGGTGGGTATGGATCGAGAACGGCGAGCTGCTCTTTCAGTGCAACATCGGCTCACGCACTTCGCGCACCGCGCAAGTGCAAGGCGTGTGGACGCCGCCCGCGCAGCGCGGGAAAGGCTTCGCGACCCGCGCGATGCGCGCGATCTGCCGGCGCTTGCTCAACGATGTGCCGACGCTCTCCCTTTACGTGAACGATTTCAATACGGATGCGATCGGACTCTACGAGCGCGTCGGATTCGAACGCGTCGGCGAGTTCACGACCTATTTGTTCAACGACCCCTAGCGCCCATCGGTTTACGAATCGCTCGCTTGACGACCGCCCCCGGTTCTTGATACACGATCACGAACGTGTGCGCGGTCGGCGTTTTGCACGGGACGCTGGCATCGATGAAGACTTGCACGATGCGCGCACGCGGATGATCGCTGTTGAAGTCCTCGATCGTACCCATGCTCTGCGAGGGGCCGCAGCCTTGCCACACACCGGTGATTTGGCCCGATGGAAAGTACGAAGCCGCCGGCGCCTGCGGTTGGGGATTGTCGATGATGACGTGCCGCGGCGCGAGCAGCGGTGGCGACGGCAACGGAGCCGGCGATTCCGCGGCGGACGCGCTGAAGCAAACGAGCACAAGCGCGCTCAGAAGGAAGAGCAGCTTTTTCATGACCTGCGCTTCGCTTCGATGACGAACGACCCATCGCGTATCACCCAAACGTCTGTTCTTACTGAACCCTATCGCGCCGTATGCTGGCAGAACAAGGGGCCATACGTTGGAACATTCGGCGTTACGGCGAGCGGGCGCGCTCGCAACATTGATCGTTGTCGTCGCTCTCACTGCGTGCGGAGGGGGAGGCGGCGGTTCATCAACGCCGGGATCGCCTTCGGCGCCCGGAAATCCAGGCGCGCCGGGAACATCGAGCGCGCCGACGGCAACGCCCGGCCCAGGTAGCACGCCGACAAGCGGACCGACGTCACCCGGCAGCACGCCGACACCGTCGCCTGCGCCAACCTCTACCGCATCGACGGCGCCGCAAGGTCCGACGATTCTTCCGAATACGACCGGACGTTTCGGCCTTATTCAATTGACCGACAACTACGGCAGCAACGACAGCGGTCAGCCGCTCGGCCCGATGTCGACTGCAAACATTCAAACCGAGTCGGCGCACTATGACAGCGTCTGGGGCGCATTCGAGCCGTCGACGTGGATCGGCGCGCCGAATCGCGAGTCCGGTCAAATTCTTTCGCGCTACGAGATTCCGTTTGAAGACGCGTACTTGGTCTCGGGCTGCAACCTCTCGTGTTGGCAAGCGCAACATCCGGATTGGATTATGTATGCGTGCGACAACAATGGAAACCCGACATCGGATCTACCGTGGACGGGCAGCGGCTTCCCGAACGACGTCCCGCTGAACATTCACAATCAAAGCGTCGTCAACTATCAGGTCGCTCAGTTGATCGCGTACATGCAATCCAATGGCTATAATGCGTTGGCGGTCGATCAAGTCACGTTCGAAAACTTCCTATCTGCACCGAATCCGGTGCTCGGCGAAAGCTGCCCGGGTGGCAGCGGCCAGTGCTCGCAATGGTACGCGTGCGGATACTATTCGAGCGGTCCGTCGGTTCCCAGCAGCTTCGTGCGCGTCTACGGTTCGGCCGGAAGCAGCGATCACGACGTCGCCGACCCCACCTTCAATCAAGATATCTTGAACTGGCTCTCGACCGCGCACAGCGCCTTGGCGGCTCAGGGACTCAAGCTGCTCGTCAATCATCCGGTCTTCGACAGCTCGCCGAATAGCCTCGAATCGCAGATGTTGCAGTATGTCGACGGCATCGTCGTCGAGAACGGCTTCACGAGCTACGGACGCTACGCGTTCACCGGCGGCGGTTTGCCTGGTCTCTTCACGCAGACGCTGAGCTGGATGCAGTACGCGCAAACGAACAACAAGGCCGTCTTCATCACCGACTACTACTGCTACAACGGCCACATGCCGACCGACGGAAACGGCGACGGCACCGAAGCCTGTTCGTACGATCCGTCGACGTTGAGCTCGGCGCAAGTCGATTGGGCGCTTTCAACCTACGCGATTGCGAACAACGGCGGCGCCGATGCGTATATCTCGCCTGCCAGTATTGACAACTACAGCTGGCGTCCTGAATACGCGACTGCCTACGGCTCGCCGTGCGGTGCCGCAACCCAAAACGGCAACGTCTACATGCGGCAATTTCAGAACGGGCTCGCGATCGTCAACGCGTCCTATACGCAACAGAGCGTGACGCTGCCGGCCGGAAACACCTACACCGACATCGAGAATCGCGGAACGTTCAGCGGCTCGATGACCTTAGGGCCGCCGGACGGCTACATGCTGCTCTTGCAGAGCGGCAGCGGCTGCGGTACGTCAGGTTCGAGCGTGCATCGTCAACCGAACACGATGCAGCACGTACCGGTGCACTGGCGCTAAGCGAACAACCGACGCATCGTCTTGGTATAGCGTGCGCGGGCGTCGTCACCGCGCACGTGACGCCCGTCGCGGACGAGATGCGCTCCGCCGGCAACGACGTCTTTGACGAGCTCACGTCCGCCGCCGAAAAGCCACGTGTCGAGGATCGTTTCGGGCGGACACGCCGCGAAGGCCACGTTCTCGAGATCGAGCCCAACGAGATCGGCGCGCTTCCCCTTCTCGATCGTCCCGGCATCGATGGCAAGCGACTGCGCACCGCCGCGTACTGCCCGCATGTAGTGCTGATCCAGCAGCGTGCGGCCCTGATGAATCAAACGCTGCCCGTATTCGAGTAACCGAAGCTCCTCGGCGGGATCGACCGTCACATGACTGTCCGAACCGATTGCGATCGCTCCGCCGGCGCGTAAGAACGCTTCGGCCGGGAAGATGCCGTCACCGAGATTTGCTTCGGTCGTCGGGCACAGTCCGGCAACCGCGCCGGTTTGCGCGAGCGTCCGCGTCTCGTTCGGCTCGAGATGCGTTGCATGGACGAGCGTCCATGCGCTGCCGACGGGAACGTTCGCGAGCAGCCAGGCGATCGGATTGCTACCGTAGCGCCGCACGCAATCCTCGACTTCACGGCGTTGTTCGGCGATGTGAATGTGAATCGGCGTATGCGTGTGATTTGCGACCGCAGCCAGCAAGTCGCGAAGCTCGTGCTGCGTGACGGCGCGCAGCGAGTGCGGGGCGACCCCGGCGTGCGTGTGACCGCGCAGCGTTTCGAACATCGCGACCAGATCATCGACGCTCGTGACGAAGCGGCGCTGCGACGGACGCGCGGGTTCGCCGCCGAACCCGGCGTGACGATAGAGCACGAGAAGCAGCGTCAGCTCGATACCCGCGCTCCGTGCGGCCGCTACGATGCGATCCGACATCTCCGTGCGCGTCGCGTACGCCGCACCGCTCGGATCGTTGTGGATGTAATGAAATTCGCCGACCGAGGTATAACCGGCTTCGAGCATTTGAACGTACAGATACTCAGCGATGCTTTGAACGTCGTCGGGATCGACACGCGATGCCAAATCGTACATCCCTTCGCGCCACGACCAGAAATTGTCGCGTCCCGTCGCGGGACGCTCGAGCCGGCCGGCCAGCGCGCGTTGAAACGCATGCGAGTGCACGTTCGGCATTCCGGGGACGACTGCACCGCTGAGTTTTGTTGCACCGTTGCCCGTCGAATCCGGTTCGACGCCTTCGATCGATCCATTCGCATCGACGTCGATACGAACGTTGCGCGCCCACCCCGACGGGAGCAAGGCAAGATCAGCGATGTAACGCGCGAGCATCGGTTATTGCATCGGTAGATCGAGATCGAACTTCCGCGCGCAGTCGATCGCTTCTTCATATCCGGCATCGGCGTGACGCATGACGCCCGAAGCCGGGTCGTTTGTAAGGACACGCTCGATGCGGTTCGCCGCAGCTTCGGTGCCGTCGCACACGATCACGACGCCCGCGTGTTGCGAGAAGCCCATGCCGACGCCGCCACCATG
>Ga0070735_10004232_pt1 | contig 12175 bp, 16 predicted proteins | sample Coa_R1_FD_66443 | JGI IMG/M metagenome (GOLD analysis project Ga0070735, IMG submission 66443) | Surface soil microbial communities from Centralia Pennsylvania, which are recovering from an underground coalmine fire - Coalmine... | ecosystem: Environmental > Terrestrial > Soil > Unclassified ... | reverse complement strand
TGGCCGGACACTGGGTGCAGGCCTTCTACGTGCACGCCCTGATCAAGGCCGGCGGCGGGCAGCTCGAGGTTGAGGCGGGCGAGGGCGCTGTCGTGATCCGCGCGCTCCTGCCGCGCGAATAGCGGGATTCTCAACCGGCCATACGGCTCCTTAACCTAGGGGCGCGAGAAAGGGCCCTCATTGCCCGCCGGAGCCCGGAAGCCCCCGTGAAGACCTGTCTGGTCGTCGACGATAGCCGCGTCATTCGCAAGGTCGCACGCCGCATCCTCGAGGATCTCGGCTTCGAGATCGCGGAGGCGTCCGACGGCATGGAGGCGATGGCCTGGTGCAGGACGGCCATGCCCGAGGCGATTCTGCTCGACTGGAACATGCCGGTCATGGACGGGCTGACGTTCCTGCGCGAACTGCGGCGCGAGCCGGACGGGCACACGCCCGTCGTCGTCTTCTGCACCGTCGAGAACGACCTCGAACACATCGCCCAGGCGTTGGACGCCGGCGCGGACGAATACATCATGAAGCCGTTCGACGGCGACATCCTGGAGGCCAAGCTGGTCGAGGCGGGGCTCGTCGCATGAGGCCCGAAGACGTCGAGACGGTCCGCGCCCTGGTTCATGCGCGATCCGGCGTCGTGATCGACCCGGACAAGACCTACCAGATCGAGACGGCGCTCGGCCCGGTCGCGCGCCGCGCCGGCTTCTCCAGTCTGCCCGACCTGGTGCAGGCGATCCGCGACAAGCGCGACGACCGGCTGATGTGGTCGGCGACCGAAGCCCTCACCAACGCCGAGACCTCGTTCTTCCGCGATCGCGCGCCGTTCCGCGCCTTCCGCGAAGAGATCCTGCCGGCCCTGGCGGCCGCGCGCGGGAACAAGCCCATCCGCATCTGGTCAGCGGCCTGTGGCGGGGGCCAGGAGCCCTACTCGCTGGCGATGATCGTCGAGGACGAACGGGCCAAGCTGCCGGGGCTCAACGTCGAGCTCTTCGGCTCCGACCTTTCGGAGCGGGCGCTGGAGAAAGCGCAAGGCGGCCTCTACAGCCAGTTCGAGGTTCAGCGCGGCCTGCCCATTCGTCTGCTCGTGCGGTATTTCCGCAAGGACGGCGACCTCTGGTCGATTTCCCCGAGGCTGCGGCAGATGATCCGCTGGCGCCGCGTCAACCTGTTGGCCGACCTTCGCACGCTCGGCCAGTTCGACGTGATCTTCTGCCGCAACGTGGTCTCCTCGCTCGACGAGGCGACCGCGCGGCGCGTGCTCGAGCAACTGGCCCGCGCGCTGCCCGAGGACGGCTGGCTGGTGCTCGGCCTCGACGAGACGGCGCAAAGCGCCAACGACGCGCTGCGGCCGGTGCCCGGCCGGCGCGGCTTCTACGCCCTCAACCCGGCCGCGCATGCGGCCGCCTGAAATGCGCTAGTGCGAGGCGTCGTGGGCGGTGTCGGTGACGGCGTTGCCGACGGCGCTCACATCCTTGCCGGCGCCGGCGACCGTGTTGCAGGCGGCGATCGCCAAGCCGGCGACGAGCAGCGCCAGAAGCGTGAGTTTGCGCATATCGCGTTCTCCTTCTCGTGAATTCGACAACGACCCAACGGCTAAGCTGCCGCTCGGTTCCCGCGGCCCCGCGCCGACGGCCGAGCTTGCCCCCTAGCCTGCGGGGTCGGGAAGATCAACCTGGCGGTGACGCCGCCGTGGTCATTCTCCACCAGCTCCATCCGGCCGCGGAGCTGGCGCGCAAAGGCGGTCATGAGCTGGCGCCCGACCCCGGTGCTGACCAGTTCAGGCGTGACGCCGCACCCTTCGTCGTTGATCTCCAGCACCGCCTCGGCGTCGACCACATTGAACCGAACACGCAAAACGCCGCCGCGCACCGAGAGCGCGTGCTTCTGCGCATTGCCGATCGCCTCGACCGCAAAGAGCGCGATCGGCGCCAGCTTGTCCGGGTCGATGATCAGTGCGTCGGCCTCGAGGTCGGTCGCCACGAGCTCGCCATGCTCCTGCTGTTCGACGATCAGCTGGGCGATCAGGTCGCCGAGGAACTGGCGGATGTCGACCTTCTTCAGATCGGCGCCCTGGTAGAGCGCACGGTAGATGAGCGCGAGCGCGTTGATCCGCTGGCGGGTGTCGAACATCGCCTCGCGCGCCGCCGGGTCGCCGAGGGCGCGCTGCTGCATGCTGATGAGCGAGGAGATGACCTGCAGGTTGTTGCGCACCCTGTGGTGGATCTCGCGCATCAGCGCGTCCTTTTCCTCCAGCGTGGCGTGCAGCGAACGGTCGCGCGTGACGATCACGTCGGCCATCACGTCGAGCGCGTGGGCCAGGTTGCGGATCTCGGGCGCGGCGCGGTCGGCCTTGAGCGGCCGGACGCTGAACCGGCCCCGCGCGTAGATGTCCGCGATGCGCTGCAGATAGTTGAGCCAGCGCACGACCACCCGCTCGGTGACGACCAGCACGGCCACGAGCGCGACAAAGAAAGCCAGCAGCGGCAGGAGGACGCCGGCGAACAGATTGAGCCTCGCCCAGGACAGCCATCCGGGCGCCGGGGCCGAGAGCACGACGAACACGTCCCCCGCCAGGCGTGCGGTGGAATAGACTCGCGTCTCGCCCCGCCGGTCCTGGCCGTACTCGATGACCGACCCGGCGGCGGCGGGTCGCACCAGCCCGCGCGCGGCGCTGGCCGGAAAGGCGCCGGCGTCGGCGCGCGTCAGAAAGCGGCCGTGCTCGTCGGCGAGCGCGACCTCCGTGCCCCGCGGCAGCGCCGGGTCGGCCGCGCTCGGCCTCAGGCTGTCGAGGCTGATGATGGCGGCCAGCGCCCCCTCGAACCGCCCGCCAGGGCCGGTCAGGCGCTGGGCGGCCAGGACGGCCGGCTGGCTGGGACTGAGCGCGTCGGGCGCGCGCAAGGTCGCCGTCGGCGCGCCGAGCGCCAGGCTCTGGAACCACCCGGCGGTCGCCGAGCCCGGGTCGCCGACAAGCGGGGCGCCGGCGCAAGCGACCCGCCCGTCGGCGTCGAAGCGGATCAGGTTCTGGTACCCGCTCAGTTCGCCCGAGACCTGCGCCAGCCGCTGGGCGCAGGCGAAGCCGACCGACTGGGGCGCCAGGGTCTCCAGCAGCACCCCCGCCCCCTCGAGCTGCGCGCGCGAGGCGGCGGCGCTCCTGGCCGTGGCCAGCGCCAAGGTCGTCCGCTCCTCGTCCGCGTCCTTGCGAAACGCCAGCGTCGCCTGGGCGGCGCCCAAAACGAGCACGGGCGCGAGCGCGAGCGCGACGGCCGCCGCCAGACGAAAACGGATGGTGCCGAGCGGACCCCAAGTTAGCCTTGGCATCGCGGCCCTTTAACGCATCTGGCCCATGTTGTCGGCCGCGGCCAGAATCGCGCCCATCGCCTCTCCGGCCGCGCGACCGTCGCGGCCGTAGGCCCCCGTCTCCAGAATGCCGTGCAACGCCCGCCGGGCTCGGCTGACGCGGCTCTTCACCGTGCCGACGGCGCAGCCGCAGATCGCGGCCGCCTCCTCGTAGGCGAATCCTCCAGCGCCAACCAGGATCAGCGCCTCCCGCTGCTCGGCCGGCAGCATGGCGAGGCCAAGGCGAAGTTCGTCGAGTTCGATCGGCGCCTGCGGGTCATCCACCCCGACCAACGTGCGCTCGGCGGCTTCCTGGTCCAGCTGGGTCTGCCGCCAGGACCGGCGTTTCTCCGAGTAGAACTGGTTGCGCAGGATCATGAAGGTCCAGGCCTTCATGTTGGTGCCCATCTGGTACGACGCCCGCGCGTCCCACGCTTTCATCAGGGCGTCCTGGGCGAGGTCGTCGGCGGCGGTCGGGTTGCCGGTCAGCGTGCGCGCGAAGGCGCGCAGATGCGGAATGAGCGCCACCAGTTCGTCTTTGAAGCGTCGGTCCGTCGCCGTGGCGTCGTCACCGGCCCGCGCCACCCGGCTAGTCTTCATCTGAACCGCGCGTGCCTTCGTCATGGCGCCTGAGGATGTCGAGAAACGTTTCCGGAACGGGTTCGTTCACCACATCGTCGAACATTTGGCGCAACTTGGCGCCGATCGCCTGCTGTCTGAGGCGCGCTTCGTCCAGCGCGCGGCGAGGTTCGCCCCTGCCCTGATCCATGCGGCTCTCCTCGTCCCTTTCGGGCTTGGCGTATCGCCGTTCCAAGTTCCGCCCCCCTCGTACCCGGCACGCAGACAGACCGCATTCCGGCGTTTTGCAACGCGCGACTCGTGCGTAAGTTCCGATAAAGGCTGGGCCTCATGGAACCCGTCGGCAAGCGTTGCGTTTCGGTCTCAGGTCGGCCGCCTCGCTTGCGCCATCGTCCTGTGCTGGAACGATCGTAGGCTGGTTTGTTTTGGCGAAGGGGAACTCATGAGCCTGCTAGCACGACTGGCGCCGCACCTGCCTTACGTCCGGCGCTACGCGCGCGCGCTGACCGGCGACCAGGCCGGCGGCGACGCCTACGTTCGGGTGGCGCTGGAAGCGCTGGCCGCCGGCGAGCGCATGCTCGACCCGGCCATGCCGCCGCGGGTCGCGCTCTATCACGTCTTTCACACCATCTGGCGCACGACCGGCGCCCAGCTCGAGAGCGAGCCGGTGACGCCGCCCGGCGCCGCCGAGACCGCCACCACCAAGCTGATGCGTATCGCGCCACGGTCGCGGCAAGCCTTCCTGCTGACGGCTCTGGAAGGCTTCACCCCAAGCGAGACGGCGCTGATCCTCGACACCGACTTCGCCGAGGTCGAGCAGCTGATCGCGGCGGCGCAGACGGAGATCGACGCCGAGCTCGCCACCGACGTGCTCATCATCGAGGACGAGCCGGTGATCGCCGCCGATATCGAGGCGCTCTCGCGGGAGATGGGCCACCGCGTCCTCGCGATCGCCGCCACGCGCACGGAGGCGATCGAGGAGGCCGCCCGGCACAAGCCGGGTCTGGTGCTGGCCGACATCCAGCTGGCCGACGGCTCGTCCGGCATCGACGCCGCGCGCGAGATCCTCAGCCGCTTCGACGTGCCGGTGATCTTCATCACCGCCTTTCCCGAACGCCTGCTGACCGGCGAGCGGCCCGAGCCCACCTTCCTGATCACCAAGCCTTTTCAGCCGGAAACGGTGAAGGCGGCGATCGGCCAGGCGCTGTTCTTCCATCCCGGCTCGCGCCGGAAGGCGGCCTAGAAGGCCGTCGCCTCCGGCGGAACGACCGCGCGCGGCGAGACGTTGCTCTCCCGAAGCGGCGCGTTCGGCGCCGTGCTTTTTGACACGCGGAGGCAACATGCTCGGCTGGGCTCTCACCTTTTTCATCCTCGCGATCGTCGCCGGCCTCCTGGGCTTCGTGGCCCTGGCCGGGATCGCCGCCGAAATCGCCAAGGTGCTTTTCGTCATCTTCCTGGTGCTTCTGGTCGCCAGCTTCGTGATGCGGGCTTTGCGCGGTCAGTCGGTCGTCTAGCGAGGGTGTTGAAAAGACAAACACAATCGACCCGAGAAAAAAGTTCACGGGCGCGCGGAACGAATAGGCCCGCGGGGTGTTTTTGAATTGCGGAGGCGGCGACGCCCCCCCGACTTGAGGCTGGCGAGAGCCAGCCAGCCGTCTCCGCACCTTTTCTCGATGATGCGAACCCTGGGCGGCTCCCCCATGGAGCCGCCCTCTTTCGTCGCGCGGAGGCCGTCGGCCCGCGGGAGCGCCGGAACCGGCGCTCGGCTCGGACCGTTTGTTTCAGCGACGGGGCGGCGACGGCAAGCGATGCGGAGCACGTCCATGGCCTTCTGGAGCCTGAACCATCAATCCGAAACGGCGCCTGCAGCGACCGTTGATGCGACCACTTACAAGGCCGAACTGCAGCACGCCTATGATCGCGGCCGGCTGGAGGCGCGCCCCCGGCGGCGGGCCGTCGGATTTGGCGGCGTGGCGGCGTTGCTCACCTTCCTTCTGGCGGCGCTGGCGGTGATCTTCATCGTCGTGGCCGTGCAGCAGGGCTCGTTCCAGGCCGGCGGCGCGTTGATCGACCAGACGCTCGGCCGGCTCAGCGGCGGGCGCATCGCCAGCCAGCCGGCGGCGGCTCCGACCGCGGCGGTCGCCTCAAACGCGTTGGCCGGGGCGACGCCAAGCGCGGTTGTCCCTGGGCCGGCGAAGCCCGTCGCCAAGAAGACTGGCGGAACCTCCGACTAGTGGGCGGCGCTCGGGCCGGTCGCGGCTTCGATCAGCGCGCTGAGCGGATCGGTTGAACCGGCCGCCTGGCTAAGCGCCTGCGCCGGGTTCGCGCCTGGCGCCGGAACGGCCGAGGCGAGCTGGTTCATCGCCGTGCGGGCCACGCTGCGGACAGCCGTCTCGGCGGCGTTGGCGGCGGCGCTGCCGGTGTTCTGATAGATGAAGCCGTAGGTCGGATAGATGGTCTTGCCGAGGTCGTGGACCGGATCGAACCAGACCTTCACCTGGCTCCAGTCGCCCTGAGGCGAGACATCGACCACGGTGACGTCGCGCTCGACCTTGCCGCGGCTGCCTTCGATGATCGACCAGTTCGCCTGTGTCACCTGGATGACCCGGTCGGTCAGCACCTGGCTCACCACGGCGACATGACCCTTGGTCATCGGTCCGTGCGGGCGGAAGACCAGCACCGCGCCGCTCTTGGGCGTAAAGCCCTGGGCGTATTTGCCGGCGGCCTGCTGCCACCAGGTCCAGGCGTCACCGAAAATCTGAATGCCGGAAATCATGCGGGCGAAGGGAACGCACTGCCAATAGTCGCCCGCCTGAGCCTGGCCGGCGCTGAAGGCGATCACGAAAGCAACGGCGAGCGAGCCGAAACCGGCCCTTATCGTCGAACGCATGTGATGGGTCTCCCCCGGCCCTACTGCCTGTCCGATAACCATCCCGGCCAATAACTAAAAGAAAAATAATTTCCGGCCGTGACTTCTAAGCCACGCTTGTTAACGCAGCGGGGCGGGGCGCTGCAAGCCTGCGCATCCAGCGCCGCGCCGGCCACTCGACGAGGTGGTAGGACGCCGCGGCCAATGGAACAACACCCGCCAGCAGGATCATCCATGCCCACAGCGGCATGTGTGCTTTGTCGATGTGCATCGCCTGGGCAACCCCGTTCACGAACAACAGCTTCCACGGAATACAGATCATGTATACCGAGTAGCTGATCTCGCCCAGATAGACGAAGAAAGCGCCGCCGCCGCTGTTTTCACCAGCTTTCGTGAGGGCCGCGAGCGACAAGATCAGACAACCGAACAGACCGACCAGGATGGCGTCCGGCGCCCCGAACTGGGCGCCGAGCACCACGCCGGCGCCTGAAATTGCGGCGCCCGCGAGGGCGGTCATGCGACGAGAGGCCGCGATTTCGCGCCAAACAAGGTTAAGCGCAGCGCCGAAAGCGAAGCAGGGCACGATGCGCAGCGCGCCCCAGGCGATCGTGGCATGGGTGAGCGGAGACCCCGCCAGCCGCTCGAAGGCGGCGTAGACGAGGACGAGGAATGCATAGGCGCCGGCCGCGGCGAGCTTCGGCCGGCCGGCGAACCGCAGCGCCAGCCAGGCGAAGAGCGGAAAGCTGAGATAGGCGAACCACTCGGCCGAGATGGACCACGACGGGTGGTTCCACCCGGCTTGCGGCGCGAAGCCCCACGCCTGCACGAGCAGGAGATTCGCCGGCAGCGACGGCCAGGAGAGGATGTTCGGGTCGATGACCCGGCCGGCGGCCAACGCCGCCAGCGCGAGCGCGCCAACGCCGACGAGGGTCGCCAGGTGCAAGGGATAGACGCGCGCCAGCCGCGCCCAGAGGAAGCTTCCATAGCGGAAGCCGCCGTCGGCGAAGCTATCGAGATAGACGTGGCAGAGAATGAAGCCGGACAGCACGAAGAACAGTTCGACGCCCAGGTAGCCCTTGGCGACGATCGGCGGCAGCGCCGCGCCGAGGTTCGGCCAATAGTGGAACAAGACCACCCACATCGCGGCGAAGAAGCGCAGCGAGGTCAGCGGGTTTATGGCCTTGGCGTCCGGCATCGGCGTCCCAGTGCGCTCCACGAGAGCGGGGTCGCCGGACTCAAAGCAGATCGCGTGCCAGGCGAACGCTTCAGCCGATCAAGGGATAGGTGCGTTCCAGCCGGTAGCTCGCGCCTTCGCCGCCGAGCCGACTCGAGTAGAGACCGAAGCGGTCGATGCGGAAGGCCGGCGAGCGCAAGAGCGCGTGCGCCTGGATCCAGGCGGCGACGCGAGCCGGCTCGGCGCGGCGCAGGTAGGCGAGCGTCAGGTGCGGGCGGTAGGCGCGCCCATCCGGCGCGAGCCGGGCGCGGCGGGCGGCGGCTTCGCAGCGGCGCGCCAGCCCTCGCAGCGCCTCGCTCTCGACCACGCCGGCCCAGACGGCGTGCGCGGCGCCCCCCTCGTCGAAGGCGCCGACGCCGGCGAACTCAAGGTCGAACGGCGCGCCGCCCACGCGCGTCAGCTCCGCATCCAGATCATCGGCCTTGGCTTCGTCGATCTCGCCGAAGAAGCGCAGCGTCACGTGCAGCGCCTCGACCGGACGCCAGCGGGCGCCCGGCAGCCCCTGCTGGCGGCGCGTCAGGACCTCGGCGATCTCCGGCGGCGGGACGACGGCGGCGAACAGGCGGATCATGCCCTAATCCCTTGGCGCACAAGCGGCGGCGGCTTGCCCCTCCTTGCGGCGAGGCGCATGCTTGCCGATATCTTGGCTCGCGTCCCATGCGGGGCGCGTCATTCGCAAGGACCATTCGATGAGCGACTACCTTCCGCGTCCCGCCCAGGCGGGCGCCGCCGACATGGCGGTGGACGCGGGCCTGCGCGGGTTCATGCTCGGCGTCTACAACAAGGTCGGCCTCGGCCTCGTGCTCTCCGCGGCGCTGGCCTACGTCACCTCCAGCGTGCCGCAGGTGCGCGACCTGCTGTTCCAGCAGGTGATGACGAGCCACGGCCCGGGGGTGGGCTACACGCTGCTGGGGATGATCGTGGCGATCGCGCCGCTGCCGGTGCTGCTGTTCGGCTCCTTCGCCAGCCGCCAGAGCCCGGCGATGAGCGGGCTGATCTACTGGGCGGTCGTGGCGCTGTTCGGCGCCTCGCTTGGCATCTGGGTCCTCTACTACACCCAGGCCTCGATCTTCATGACCTTCCTGATCACCGCCGCCGCCTTCGGCGCGCTCAGTCTGGTCGGCTACACGACCAAGCGCGACCTGACCGGGTTCGGCAGCTTCCTTATCGTTGGCCTGGTCGGGCTCGTGATCGCCATGGTCGTCAACATGTTCATGCACTCGCTGATGATCAATTTCGCCATCAACGTGATCGGCGTTCTGATCTTCGCGGGGCTGATCGCCTTCGACACCCAGCGGCTGAAGCTGACCTACTACCGGCTGGGCGGGAACGAGGCGGCGATGGGGGTGGCGACCAACTATGGCGCGCTCAGCCTCTATCTGGACTTCCTCAATCTCTTCCTCTTCCTGCTCCGCCTGATGGGCGCGCGCCGCTAGCGGCGCGCCGGTTCGGTTGGGAACAGAGAGAGGCCCCGGCGGGCGACCGCCGGGGCTTTTCCTTGCTATGCAGCGGCCATGCAGGGGATCGAACTCTCACGGCGGTTCTACGAAGACCTGGTGCGGCCATGGCTGGCGACCGCCGCACCGGGCCTGCCGCACGCCGCCGCATTGGTGGGCTACGGCTCGGAGCTGCTCGGCTTCGACGATGCGATGTCGCGGGACCACAACTGGGGCCCGCGCGTGCAGGTATTCGTCGATGCGCCGACGTTCGCCGAGGGCGCCGACGCGCTGGTGGCGGCTTTCGCCGACGCGGCGCCGGACACCTTTCTCGGCCATCCCATCGGCATGGCCAACCGGCCGCATCCCGCGCCCCACAGCGACGGCGCACGCGGCGACATCCGCCATGGCTTCGAGATATGGACCCTCGAGCACGCGCTCGCGCTTTGGGTCGGACTCGGACCGGACGAACCGCGCGACAACCTCGGTTGGCTGGGGCTGGCGGAACAGCGGCTGATCGCGATGACCGGCGGCGCGGTGTTCCACGACGACGATGGCCGGCTGACCGCCGCTCGCGCGCGGCTCGGCGCATTCCCGCGCGATGTCCGGCTCTACAAACTGGCCGGCCAGTGGCGGCGCATCGCCGAGGAGCAGCCCTTCGTGGGCCGGAACGGAATCGCCGGCGACGAACGCGGCTCGCGCGTGATCGCGGCCCGCCTGGCGCGCGACCTGATGCGCCTCGCCTTCCTCATCGAGGACCGCTACGCGCCCTATTCGAAGTGGTTCGGGACCGCCTTCGCCGCCCTGCCCTGCGCCAGCGACATCGGGCCCAAGCTGGACGCAGTGCTCGACGCAGGCGACTGGCGAAGCCGCGACGCCGCACTGGCGCAAGCGGCGCTCGCTCTCGGCGCGCTGCAGTTGGCCCGCGGCGTTCCGGGCGCAGTCGCCCCGCGCATCGAGCCCTTCCACGGACGGCCGTTCAGCGTGGTCAACAGCGAGGCGATCATCGCCGCGCTCATGGGGGCTATCGAGGATCCGGCGCTGCGCGCGCTGCCGGTGATTGGCGGGCTGGATCAGGTGACGGACGCAACGCCGGTGATCGAGGCGCCGGCGCGCGCGCGGGCGGCGATGGCCGCGCTACTTCACCACCCGGAGCCGGGCGCGGTCGAAGAAGCGTAGCACCGCCTCCAGTTCGTGGCCCCGCTTCAGCACCTGGCCGCCCTGACCGATGATCGCCCACTGCCCCTGGCGCCGCGCCAGCGCCGGCCGCTTTTCGATCCGGTAGGCGGGCGCTTCCGAGGCGCGGCGATAGACCGAGAAGACGGCCGCCTCGCTCAGGCCGTCGATGGCGTAATCGCGCCATTCGCCTGCGGCCACCCTCATTCCGTAGAGGCCGAGCAGGCGGTCGAGCTCGCGGCGCTCGAAGAAGACCAGGGGAACGCCCCGGGCCGGCGTCGTAACGTCAAGACTCATCGGCGCCCAATGTACTGTCGATCGGAGGCGAAGCGAGCGCTTTTCCGCGCCGCGTCGAACAGCCACGCCACGAAAAGACCTTAATTCGGACGCCGCTCCGCCCGCTTGGGGGGCGAGCTTGGCCGGGTCGGACGGTTCGGGCCACCTGCGCTTCGGACCACGGAACAGCCCCCCAGCCCCCCGGGGCGCGGCTTTTCGAAGGCCTGGTCGGCCGACGTAGACAAGACCAAGCCCGCGCGTCCACCCATGCCCCCCTCCGGCCGCGCGGGCTTATTCTTGTCCGGGGTCCGGGAGCGGCTAGCCGCGCGCCAGCGCCAAGACGCGCCCGGTCCGCGCCCCCTGCAGGATGACCACGGTCTTCAGGTCGTCGTTGCTCGCCGCCGCCGGCAGGTGGTAGCTCGCCATCCGCCCTCTCCAGAGGCCGAGCCGCGTGAGTTCGCGCACGACGTTGTGCTCGACCACCGTCTGGCCCCGGTTGTCGCCGGCCAGCACCCGCACGGCGACGTCGCCCGGCCGGTAGCGCACAAGCCAGACGACAGCGCCGCCAGTGGGCGCGGGGCCCGAGCCGACCGTCAGCCGTCCCTTGGCGATCACCGTGGTCGGCGCCGGCCCCGCCTCGCGCTGCGCCTCCTTGATCAGCTTGTCGATCGTCGCCTGGTCGACGGCCGCCGCCTGCAGCCGCCCGTCGACGACCACCTGCGGGGTGAAGACGTCGCGAAGCGCAAGCGCCCGCATGTAGAGGCGCTGCCGGTCGGTGAACTCCGGCTTGGCCAGGGTGTCGCGCCAACCCAGGTAGTCCCAGTAGTCGACCGCGAAGGTGAGCGCGAGCACGTGCGCACGCTGGTCGATAGCGCTGATCAGCGCCCCGGACTTCACGCAGGACGAACACCCCTGGCTGGTGAACAACTCCACCAGCACCGGCGGATGCGCGGCCGCGCGCGGGCGCGCCGTGGCGGCGCCTCCCGCCAGCACGGCGACGCTGAACAGGAAGAAAAGCGCAGCCCTACGCATGGGGCGGCCAATAAAGCGACTTTTGACCGCCCGCGCGCCTCACGAGCCCGTGAGCCTTGAGCGCCCGCCCACTCAGGCGTCCGCCCCGCTCCGCGCGAGGTTCCTGAGCACATAGTTCAGGACGCCGCCGGCGTGGAAATACTCGAGCTCTGTCGGCGTATCGATGCGGCAGATGACCGGGAAGCGGGCGATGCGGCCATCCGAGGCCCGGTAAACCTCGACCGTCAGCGTGCGCCGTGGCGACAG
>Ga0070735_10004231_pt1 | contig 12176 bp, 12 predicted proteins | sample Coa_R1_FD_66443 | JGI IMG/M metagenome (GOLD analysis project Ga0070735, IMG submission 66443) | Surface soil microbial communities from Centralia Pennsylvania, which are recovering from an underground coalmine fire - Coalmine... | ecosystem: Environmental > Terrestrial > Soil > Unclassified ... | reverse complement strand
GGAGGGTGACGAGCAGGCGCCTCAGCGCGCGCACGCGCTCGACTCGCTCATTGTCCGGCCCGACACCCGCACTGGGTGGTTATCGGCCGATCTCGTTTGGCCTTTAGGGCTTACAGGGCCCAAAGCCCCCTCTAGACTTGGCGGCGATGGCGATCGAGCCGCGGTCCCGGGACGAGCTGACAGAGCGCGACGCTCCGTTCTCGACCATCTCCGGCGAGCCGATCAACGCGCTGTACACCGAGGACGATCTGCCCGCCGAGCTGGAACGCTCGATCGGCCTTCCGGGCCGATTCCCGTTCACGCGCGGCGTGTACCCCTCGATGTACCGAGGCCGCCTCTGGACGATGCGACAGTTCGCCGGCTTCGGCACGGCCGAGGAGACCAACAAGCGCTTCCATTATCTGCTCGAGCACGGTCAGACCGGTCTGTCCACCGCCTTCGACATGCCGTCGCTGATGGGCCACGATTCCGACCATCCGCGCTCGCTGGGCGAGGTCGGGCGCGAGGGCGTCGCAGTCGACTCGGTGAAGGACATGGAGCTGCTGTTCGAAGGCATCCCGCTGGATCGGGTCACGGTGTCGATGACGATCAATGCCCCGGCGGCGATCATGCTCGCGTTCTTCGTCGTGGCCGCGGAGCGCAAGGGCGTATCTCCGGAGCAGCTGGCCGGAACGATCCAGACCGACATCCTGAAGGAGTACATCGCCCAGAAGGAGTGGTGCTTCCCGATCGACCCGGCGATGCGCCTGGTCACCGACATGGTGGAGTGGTGCACCGCGCATATGCCGCGCTGGCATCCGATCTCGATCTCGGGCTACCACATCAGGGAGGCCGGCTCGACCGCAGCACAGGAGCTGGCCTTCACCCTCAAGGACGGGCTGACCTATGTGGAGCACGCGGTCGCCAGGGGCCTCGACGTCGATGCCTTCGCGCCCCGGCTCTCCTTCTTCTTCAACGCTCACATCGACTTCTTCGAGGAGATCGCGAAGTACCGGGCGGCTCGGAGGATCTGGGCCCGCGAGCTGCGCGACACGTTCGGCGCCCGCGAGGAGCGCTCGCTGCTGATGCGATTCCACACCCAGACCGCCGGCGTGTCCCTGACCGCCCAGCAGCCTCTGAATAACATCGTCCGCACCGCGATCGAGGCGCTCGCCGGAGTCCTCGGGGGGACTCAGTCGCTGCACACGAACAGCTTCGACGAAGCGCTGGCGCTGCCGACCGAGGAGGCGGTCCGGGTCGCGCTGCGCACCCAGCAGATCATCGCCGAGGAGACCGGCGTGACGAACACGATCGACCCGCTCGGGGGCTCGTACTTCATCGAGGCCCTCACGGACCGGCTGGAAGCCCATGCCTATGAGTACTTCGCCAAGATCGACGAGCTCGGCGGAATGGTCGAAGCCGTCAAGCGCGGATTCCCGCAGCGCGAGATCGCCGATGCCGCCTTCCGCTACCAGCAGGAGCTCGAGTCCGGGGTGCGCAAGCTCGTCGGCGTGAACTCCTACACCGAAGGCGGCGACGAGGAGCTTCCGATCCTGCGCATCGATCCCGCCTTCGAGGCCCATCAGATACAGCGCGTCCAGGAGATGCGCTCGAGCCGTGACGCGCAGGTGGTCGCCGAGCGCCTGTCGGCGCTCGAGCGCGCGGCCCGCGACGAGCGGGAGAACCTGATGCCGTACATGCTGAAAGCCGCCCGCGCCGAGGTCACCGAGGGCGAGATGGTTCAGGCTCTACAGTCGGTGTTCGGGACCTACACCGAATCTCCCGCCTTCTGAAAGGACTCACGAAGTGCGAAAGCCGCTCCTGATCATCCTGTCCTGCGCCCTCCTCGCCGGCTTTGCCGTGCCCGCGCTGGCCAGCAGCCCGGTCACGAAGGCGAGCGTCCGCGACTACAGCTTCAAGCCAGGGAAGATCACGATCAAGCGCGGAAGCAGGGTCACCTGGCGCTTCGTGAGCGGCTACCACGACGTGACCGTCAGGAGCGGGCCGGTCAAGTTCACCTCCGGCGAGAAGATCGCTCCGAGCTCCTTCAGCCACGTCTTCACCAAGGCCGGGACCTACCACCTCTACTGCAAGGTCCACAGCTGGATGAAGGAGACGGTCGTCGTCAGATAGGCGACGGCGCCTCGGGAGCACCGCGGTCATTAGACTGGCGCCCCCGTGGCTAGCAGCGATAGGAAGATCCGGGTGGTCGTGGCCAAGCCTGGCCTGGATGGGCACGACCGGGGCGCCAAGATCATCGCTCGGGCGCTCCGGGACGCCGGCATGGAGGTCATCTACACCGGCCTGCATCAGACCCCGGAGCAGATCGTCGAGACCGTGATCCAGGAGGACGCCGACGCCGTCGGGCTGTCGATCCTGTCCGGGGCGCACATGACGCTCGTACCGCGGATCATGGAGCTCCTGCGCGAGCAGGGCATCGACGACGTCGTCGTGACCGTCGGGGGAACGATTCCCTCCGAGGACATCGAGGAGCTCAAGGCGGCCGGCGTCGCCGAGGTGTTCACCCCCGGCGCCTCCACCCAGGAGGCGATCGACTTCATCCGCGGCGCCGTTTCGGCGCGCGCGTAAGGCAGGCGAGCAAAGCTGCGCCTGTGTAGCTTCGAGCCCGTGGTGACCGATTGACTCGTCAGTCAACACGGTAGTATTCCTCGACAGCGAGCGACAGCGAGCGGTCAAGGAGAGGCCGGAGGCCGAACATTCCCGACACAACGCTGGGACAGGATGTCCCGCAGAAGGACTCTCAATAGGAGGACAACTTGAAGATTTGCGTCCTGGTCAAAGAGGTGCCGGACGCCGCCGTCGAGAAGCGCATCAATCCCTCGACGGGGCGGATGGACCGCTCAGGGGAGAAGAACCTGAACCCCTACGACACGCACGCCATCGAAGCTGCGATGCAGATTCGTGAGGGCGGCGCGGTCGAGGTGGACGAGATCGTCGCCGTGACCATGGGCCCCGATTCGGCCGTGCGTGCGCTGCACAAGGCCGTCTCGCTGGGCGCCGACCGCTCGCTGCATCTCAGCGACGCTGACCTCGCGGGGTCTGACGTGGCGGCCACCGGGTACGCGCTGGCCAAGGCGCTCGAGTCCGAGCAGCCCGACCTCGTCCTGCTCGGCCAGCAGTCGGACGACGGCGAGTGCTACACGATCGGCGCCGTCGTGGCCGACCACCTGAAGATGCCCTCGCTCACGCAGGTGATCCAGATGGACGTCTCGGACGGCAAGCTGCGCTGCGAGCGCCAGGCGGAGTACGGCTACGACACTGTGGACGTCGAGTTCCCGGCCGTGATCTCGGTCGGCGACGCCATCAACGAGCCGCGCTACCCGTCGCTGAAGGCGATCATGGGCGCCAAGAAGAAGCCGCTCGACACCAAGTCGGCCTCCGATGTCGGCATCGACGGCTCGATGGTCGGCGAGGAGGGCTCGCGCGTGCAATGCGGCGACTTCCACGATCCGCCCGCCAAGTCGGCGGGCCAGATCATCGAGGACGAGGACACCGCCGAGACGGTCGAGAAGGTCGTCGCCTGGCTCGAGGAAAGGAAGCTGATCTAGACATGGCCGACGTTCTCACCTACGTCCTCCACTACGAGGGCGCTTTCAACAAGAACTCCCTGGGTGCGGTCTCCGAGGGCGCCGCACGGGCGAGCGAGGTCGGCGGCCAGTGCCACGCCGTCGTGGTCGGCGGCGAGGACCTCACCGATGAGCTGTGCCAGTCGCTGGGCGCCTACGGCGCCACCAAGGTCTTCCGTGCCCGCGGCCCCGAGGGCCTGGCGCAGCCCGTGGTCGACGTCATGGCCAAGGTGATCGACGAGCACGGCCACAGCTATGCGCTGTTCGGCGGCGGCCTGCTCGGGTTCGAGATCGGCGCCGGCCTGGCCGCGCGCAAGCACGCCGGCGTGACCATGGAGGTCACGGCGGTCCGGGCGCAGGACGGCAAGCTCGTGGCCGAGCGGCCGATCCTCCAGGACTCGAAGATCTCGGTCTCCCGCTACCGGGGAGAGCTCGGCATCATCATCGGCCGCATCAACGCCTTCGAGATCCGCCAGTCGGACGGCGCGTCGGCCGAGGTCGTCGACGTCGACGTCGAGTTCTCGCCCTTCTCGACCAAGGCCACGATGGTGCAGCGCGGTGAGCAGCGCGGCGCCGACGTGGACATCGAGGGCGCGGACATCCTCGTGGCCGGTGGCCGCGGACTCGGCAAGGCCGAGAACTTCAAGCTGGCCGAGGACCTGGCCGCGGCCTTCGGAGGTAACACCGCGGTCGCCGCCACGCGCGCGGTCGTCGACGCCGGCTGGTACCCGTACGCCGCCCAGATCGGCCAGACGGGCAAGACGGTCTCGCCCAAGCTGTACCTGGCCGCCGGCATCTCGGGGGCGATCCAGCACAAGGTCGGCATGCAGTCCTCGGAGAACATCGTCGCGATCAACAAGGACGCCAACGCCCCGATCTTCGAGTTCTCCGACCTCGGCATCGTCGGCGACCTGAACAAGATCCTGCCCAAGCTCACCGACGCGATCCGGGCCAAGAAGGGGGGCTGATCGCCGATGTCGTCGCGCAACGGCTTTCATGCCCCCAGCGAGTTCCCGCCGCCCGTCGACTCGGTGGGCGAGTTCGTCAAGCGCGGGCTCGATCCCGAGGATGAGCTGATCGAGGTCGGCGTGGCGATCGTCGGGGGTGGCACGGCCGGCCTGGCCTGCGCCAACCGCCTGCTGCAGCTGCTGGGCGACGACCCCGAGCTGATGGAGAAGCTCGGCGAGGTCCCGGTGGCCGTGATCGAGAAGGCCAAGACGTGCGGAGGCCACAACCTCTCTGGCGCCGTCATGCGACCCGGGCCGTTGCAGGAGCTGTTCCCGGAAATGACCCGGGAGGACTGGCGCAAGGAGCGGTTCGCCTTCGGCGAGGTGACAAGGGAGTCGGTGTACATGCTCACCGGTCCCAGGACCAAGGTCAGGGTCCCGATCCCGTTCGTGCCGAACTTCAAGAACCACGGTAACGAGGTCGTCTCGGTGGCGGCTCTGGCCCGCTACCAGCAGCGCCAGGCCGAGGAAGGCGGCGCGTACGTGCTCACCGAGACCTCGGCCACCCAGCTGATCGTCGAGGAGGGCAAGGTCGTCGGCGTCCGCTCGGGCGACAAGGGCCGCGGCAAGGATGGCGAGCCGCTTCGCAACTTCGAACCCGGTACCGACATGAAGGCCAAGGTCACGGTGCTGGCCGAAGGCTGCTGGGGCCATCTGACGGGCGCGGCCATCAAGGAGTTCGGCCTCGCCGACGGTCGTGAGCCCCAGGTGTGGGAGCTCGGCGTCAAGGAGGTCTGGAAGGTCCCCAAGCCGCTGGACCGCGTGATCCACACGTTCGTGCAGCCCTGGCCGCTGAAGGTCGCGGCGAAGTACGGGCAGCTCGGCGGCACGTGGCTCTACCCGATGAAGGACGAGAAGACCGGCGACGACCTCGTCTCGATCGGCTTCGTCGTCGACCTCAACTATCGCGACGCCACGACCTCCGCCCACGACCTGCTCCAGACGTTCAAGCAGCACCCGCTGGTCAAGGGCATCCTCGAGGGCGGTGAGCGGGTGGCGTGGGGCGCCAAGGCTCTTCCCGGGGGCGGATACTGGTCGATGCCGAAGCTCACGATGCCAGGAGCGCTACTGGTGGGCGACGCCGCGGGCATGGTCGATACCGCGGCGCTCAAGGGCGTGCATCACTGCATCAAGTCGGGAATCCTGGCCGCTGAGGCGATCTACGCGAACCTGAAGAAGGGCGTGCCGCTCTCGGCCTACGAGTCGGCGGTCGAAGAGTCGACGATCGGCAACGAGCTCTACCAGGTGCGCAACACCCGGCAGGCGTTCCAGAAGGGATTCCTGGTCGGCAGCCTGCTCGCCGGCCCGTCGATCATGTCCAAGGGCAGGCTCCCGCGCGGCCGCCAGGCCTGGCACCGCGATGACGAGGAGCCCATGTTCGTCGGGGATACCAGGGAGCGCTATCCCAAGCCCGACGGCAAGTACACCTTCGACAAGCTCTCGAGCGTCTACATCTCGGGCAACGCCACCCGCGACGATGCGCCCAACCACATCCGCGTCCGTAAGAACGTCCCGCGCGAGATCGCGGAGGCGTGGCGTTGGATGTGCCCGGCCGGGGTGTACGAGATCCCCGAGGACGCACCGGAGACCGGCAACGTCGACGTGATCGTCAACTACACCAACTGCGTGCAGTGCGGCGCGATCACCGCCAAAGGAGGCCGCCTGACGCCTCCCGAGGGCGGCGACGGTCCGCTCTATCAGTTGACCTGACGGCCTGACGTGCTGAAACTTCGGCGCGTCCGGGTTGTTCTGAGAAGCATGAGACGGCTCTTGGCGATCGCTGTCGGCTCCGTCCTCGCGCTTGGCGGGGGCGGGCTGGCTCGCGCGGCGGATTCGACTCCGGCCGGCGCCCCGGTGAGCCAGAGTGGCCCGCCCGCCGCTCAGCTCGTGGCCTTCGGCTGCATGCGCAACGTGCAGCCGCTGCTGCGCGCGCTCAGCGTCACCGGCGTGATGCGGCCTGTGAAGGGCACGGCGCACATGCAGATGCGCTTCGAGCTGCTGAGCGCCCAGCGGCGGTGGGGACGCTACCGCGCGCTGCATGGGGCCAACCTCGGAGTCTGGCTCTCCCCACGCGACACGAGCCTGGGAACCCACCCCGGCGATCAGTGGCAGGTGCCGCACCCGGTCGTCGGCCCGCCGGCGCCGGCGTACTACAAGTTCCGGGTGAGCTTCAGGTGGCTCGACCGGAGCGGTCGGCGGCTGGCCCAGTACACACTCCTGAGCGCCGTGTGCCACCAGCTCGAGCTCCGGCCCGACCTGACCGCCCGGTCGCTGGCCGTAGCCCCCGCCGCCACGACCGGCCAGGATGACTACCTGGCGGCCGTCGCCGACCAGGGGCTGACCGGGGCCGGGCCCTTCGACGTGACGCTCACGCTGCCCGACGGCACAACCCTCACGCGCCACGTTCTCTGGCTGGGGGCCCATCGAGCTCGCCAGATCCAGTTCGCGGCCACCGCCTGCAGCGCCGGCTCGACCCTCACGCTGACCGTCGACCCTGGCGCTGTCGTCGATGACTACGACCGGGCCAACAACACACTGACGGTCGCCTGCCCGGGTGGTTAGCCACGGCTACACTCAATAGGCACCATGAAGACCGACATCCATCCTGAATACGTCGAGGCCCACGTCAGCTGTACGTGCGGCAACACGTTCACCACCCGCTCCACGAAGCCCGAGATCCACGTCGAGATCTGCTCCGCCTGCCACCCGTTCTATACGGGCAAGCAGAAGCTGGTCGATACCGGTGGCCGGGTCGAGCGCTTCCAGCGCCGCGTGGCCAAGGGTCGGCGCGCCCGCTCCGGCGCCGGCACGGCGGCCTAGCCCCGTCGCCGGAGGACATCGTGGCTGACGCGCTAGCTGCCACGCAGCCGGCGCCCCTGACCGCTGGTCGCGACGCGCCGATCGGCGGTCAGGCCGTGCTGGAGGGGGTGATGATGCGCGGCGCCACGAGCTGGGCTGTGGCCGTGCGCAAGCCCGCCGACGCCGAGCCTGCGCCCGACGGCCGGCCGGCGCCCGCCCCGGATCCGGCTGAGCTCGGCGCGATCGAGGTCCAGTGCTTCTCGCTCTCGCCGCTGGCCCGGCGCCACCGGATCTACCGCCTGCCGCTGATCCGCGGGGTCGCCGCGCTCGTGGAGTCGCTCGCGATCGGACTGCGCGCCCTCGGCATCTCGGCCAGCGCCCAGCTTCCGGACGAGGAACAGCAGGAGCTCTCCGGCTGGACGTGGACGGTCACAGTGCTCGTCTCGCTCGTTTTCGCGATCGGCCTGTTCTTCGTCGTGCCCGTCGGGCTCACGAGCCTGATCCGCCACCAGCTCGGCTCCTCGTGGCTGTTCTGGCTCGTCGAGGGAGTGGTGCGCACGTCGATCTTCCTGGGCTACCTGTTCCTGCTCTCGCGGATCCGCGACCTGCGCCGGGTCTTCGAGTACCACGGCGCCGAGCACAAGGCGATTTCCTGCTACGAGGCGCAGGACTCGTTGACCCCCGAACGGGCGACTCTGTATTCCCGCCTGCATCCCCGTTGCGGGACCAGCTTCCTGCTCGTCGTGATGATCATGGCCATCTTCGTGTTCGCGCCGATCGGGCTGCCGGCATGGTGGATCCTCGTGCTCACCCGCATCCTCGGCGTGCCGGTGATCGCCGGCCTCTCATTCGAGGTCATCAAGTGGGCGGGACGCAACCGGGCCAAGAGCTGGGTGCGGGCGATCATGTTCCCGGGCCTCCAGCTGCAGAAGCTCACGACACGCGAGCCGGGGCTCGATCAGCTCGCGGTGGCGATCGCCGCGCTGCAGGCCGTGCTCGACCGCCAGCCCGCACCGGGCTCTGACGTGGAGCTCCTCGGGCTCGAAGTCGTGGCCTGAGCTTCGACGATCGCCACTTACACTCGACTGGCGATGATCGACGAGCTGGTAGCCCAGGTCGAGTCCCGCTTCGCCGAGCTCGAGGCGCAGCTGTCTGACGCCACGGTGATCGCCGACCGCGAACGGTTCACGTCGGCCAGCCGCGCGTACCGCGAGCTGGAGCCGGCCGCACGGCTCGCGACGGAGTACAGGCGAACCCGGGACGACATCGAGGGGGCGCGCGAGCTCCTGGCCGAGGACTCGGGAGATCCCGAGCTGCGGGCGCTGCTCGAATCCTCCCGGGAGCGCCTGGAGGAGCTCGAGGAGGAGATCCGCCTCGCGATGGTCGAGCGCGATCCCAACGACGACAAGAACGTGATCGTCGAAATCCGGCCGGGCGCCGGAGGCGACGAGGCGGGACTGTGGGCCGGCGACCTGTTCCGGATGCTCACGCGCTACGCGGAGCGGCGCGGGTTCTCCGTCGAGCCGCTCGCCATCGGCGATGGCACCTACACGTTCGCGGTGAAGGGCGACGGCGCCTACTCGGTGTTCAAGTTCGAGGGCGGCACGCATCGCGTGCAGCGCGTGCCCGAGACCGAATCGCAAGGGCGGATCCACACCTCGACCGCGACCGTTGCCGTGCTTCCCGAGGTCGACGACGTCGAGATCGAGATCGACCCCGGCGATCTGCAGATCGACGTCTACCGGAGCTCCGGGCCGGGCGGCCAGTCGGTCAACACGACCGACTCGGCGGTGCGCATCACCCACAAGCCGAGCGGGATCGTCGTGTCCATGCAGGACGAGAAGTCCCAGCTGCAGAACCGCGAGCGCGCGATGCGCGTGCTGCGCGCGCGGCTGTACGAGCGGGCGCTCGCCGAGCAGCAGGCCGAGCTCGCGGCGTCGCGCCAGGCGCAGGTCGGCACGGGCGAGCGCGCGGAGAAGATCCGCACCTACAACTATCCCGAGAAGCGCGTCACCGACCATCGCATCGGGCTGCGGCTGCACAACCTGGACGCGATCCTGCTCGGGCAGATGGACGAGCTCACGAGCGCGCTCCAGGACGATGAGAAGCGGCGAAGGCTGGAAGCCCAGGCCGTCGCCTGAGGCAGCGGCGGCGCCGCTCAGCGTCCGGGATGCGGTCATTGCCGGGGCGGCTCAGCTGAAGGCCGCCGGGAGCGCAACCCCGCGACTGGACGCGGAGCTGCTGCTGGGCCAGGTGCTCCAGGTAGGCCGAGCTGACCTGGTGCTGGGGCACGACCAGCTACTCGCGCCCCCCGACGCCGCCAGGTATGCCGACCTCCTCGAGCGTCGGTCTGCACACGAGCCCGTGGCCTACATCCTGGGCCGGCGGGAGTTCCGGCACCTGACTTTGGCGGTCGATCGGCGGGTGCTGATCCCCCGGCCCGAGACCGAGCTGCTGGTCGAGGCCGCGCTGGGGCTGCCTTCGGGGGCCCGGGTCGTGGACGTCGGCACCGGCAGCGGGGCCGTGGCGCTGGCCCTGGCCTGCGAGCGCCCCGATCTTACGGTGACGGCTACGGACGTGAGCGCGGATGCGCTTGCGGTGGCACGGGCGAACGGTGATCGCCTGGGGCTGGACGTGCGGTTCGTGCAGGCCGATCTGCTCGAGGGCGTGCCGGGGCCGTGGGACGCCGTGCTGGCCAACCTGCCATATGTGGCGCGGTCGGACTCGCTTCCTGCCGACGTGGCGGAGTTCGAGCCTCCAGGCGCCCTGTTCGCGGGGGACGACGGGCTTTCGGTGCTGCGGCGGCTGACTGGGATGCTCGATGGCGTGCCGTTCGTGGCGCTCGAGGTCGGCGAGGGTCAGGCGCGCGCGGTGTCTTCCCTGCTCGGCGAATTCGGGCAGGTGGAGTGCCTGCGGGACCTGGCCGGGATCGAGCGGGTGGTCGTCGGGCGGCGATGAGTCTGGCTTCGGAGTTCGAGCGCTGCATCGCTTCCGGCGGGGTGGCGGTCTTTCCCGCAGATACGGTCTATGGCCTGGCGTGCTCGCCTTCCGATGCGGCCGCCGTCGAGCGTCTGTACGCGCTCAAAGGGCGTCGGCCCGAGAAGCCGGCGGCGGTGATGTTCTTCTCGGTGGAGGCGGCGCTGACCGCGCTGCCGGAGCTTGGCGTGCGCACGAGGGCGTTGTTCGAGCGCATCTTCCCGGGGGGCGTGACGCTGCTGGTGCCGAACCCCGCGCGGCGGTTCCCGCTGGCGGGCGGAGGCGAGCTGCTCGGGGTGCGGGTGGTCGATGTCCCGGCTCTTCGCGGCGTCGCGGTGGCCGTCCTCCAGTCGAGCGCGAATGTGGCCGGCGGCTCGGATGCTCGCCGGCTTCTCGATGTTCCACGCCCGATTCGCGCCGGGGCCGACCTGGTGATCGAAGGGGGCGAGCTGCCTGGAACGCCCTCGACCGTGGTCGACCTGGGCGGCTTCGAGGAGGACGGGAAGTGGACGGTCGTCCGGCCCGGCGCGGTGGCCGAGGAGGACCTTGCGCGCGAGCTGACGTGGCAGTACCACTTCGACCCGGGCAGCTACCTGGACGAGATCCGGGGCGAGATCCCCCGCTACGACGAGTTCCAGGACGAGCTCGTGGCGGCCAGCGGGGTGGGCGCCGAGCGGATCCTCGAGCTCGGGACGGGCACGGGGGAGACCGCCCGGAGGCTGCTGCAGCGCCATTCATCAGCTTCACTGGTCGGAGTCGACGTCAGCCCGGAGATGCTCGCGGTCGCGCGGCGCGCCCTGCTCGGCGATCGTGTCGACCTGCGCGTCGGGAGGCTCGAGGATCCGCTGCCCGAGGGGCCGTTCTCGCTCGTGGCCTCGGCGCTGTGCGTGCACCACCTGCCCGGGGCGGCCAAGGGCGAGCTGTTCTCGCGCGTGGCCGGGGTTCTGGACCCCGGCGGCCGCTTCGTGCTCGCCGACGTGGTTCTCCCTGAGGATCCGGCCCAGGCCACCACGGATCTGACTCCTGGCTACGACTTCCCGTCCTCAGTTGACGAGCAGCTCGAGTGGATGCGCTCGGCGGGGTTCGAGGCGCGGGTCTCCTGGTCGGCCGGAGACCTAGCGGTGCTGGTCGGCAGGCTTTAGGCGCCCGCCGGGCGGATTGCTATCGTCGCCCGCCCGTGCTGCCGCCCGACTTCTTCAACCGGCCGCTGGCCGAAGTGGACCCCGAGATCGCCGCGGTGCTGGAGCTCGAGCTCGAGCGCCAGCAGTCGACGCTCGAGATGATCGCCTCGGAGAACTTCGTGCCGCTGGCCGTGCTCGAGTGCCAGGGCAGCGTCCTCACCAACAAGTACGCCGAGGGCTACCCGGGCAAGCGCTACTACGGCGGCTGCGAGCACGTGGATGTCGCCGAGCAGCTGGCGATCGACCGGGCGAAGGAGCTCTTCGGCGCCGAGCACGCCAACGTCCAGCCCCATTCGGGCGCGCAGGCCAACGCGTCCGTCTATCACGCCCTGCTGGCGCCCGGGGACACGTTGATGGGCTTGGAGCTCGCCCATGGCGGCCATCTGACGCACGGGATGAAGATCAACGTCTCGGGCCGCCTGTATGAGATCGCGCCGTATCAGGTGGATCGCGAGACGTCGCTCATCGACATGGACGAGGTGGAGCGCGTGGCGCTGGAGCGGCGTCCCAAGATGATCATCGCCGGCTGGTCGGCATATCCACGCCAGCTCGACTTCCCGCGCTTCCGCGAGATCGCCGACGCGGTGGGCGCCTTTCTGATGGTCGACATGGCCCATTTCGCGGGCCTCGTCGCCGCTGGGCTCCAC
>Ga0070735_10004230_pt1 | contig 12177 bp, 8 predicted proteins | sample Coa_R1_FD_66443 | JGI IMG/M metagenome (GOLD analysis project Ga0070735, IMG submission 66443) | Surface soil microbial communities from Centralia Pennsylvania, which are recovering from an underground coalmine fire - Coalmine... | ecosystem: Environmental > Terrestrial > Soil > Unclassified ... | reverse complement strand
TAAAGAAGGTGCTCAGCATCTTTGGGCTGCGCCCACTCTTGCGTGAGCAGTTGTGCTGCGAAGAACTGCGACGTCGGCTGCAGGATCAGGTAGTGATCGTCCACCATGAACATGTGGTAGGTTCCCCAGCTATTGGAGCAGATAGGATGCGGAGGCGAATACGAGAGCGCGTGATAGTAGTGAGTGGACAGTCCGCCGGCCGTCAGGAATCCCGCGAAAGAGTCGGCGAGCCAGAGAGCGCCGAAAACGTCTACCGCAGCTTCACCGCCGTGAGCGTTCGTCTCGGTATCCAGTAGTGGAATGCCGGGCGGCAGTCCGTCGTCACGCCACACCTGCATGATGTGAGTGATCAGGTCGGGTTCCTGGTAAAGATTTTCCCATGGCGTTTCGCAGCCGTCATAGGGATAGTGCTCAAAGGACATGAAAGAGAAATCCTGGATGCGATTGTGAGCCCTGAGGTAAGCGAGGAAGCGGCCGAACCATGATGTGCGTCCCTGGGCGTCGGGCCATGCCTTGATGTCTTTAGTCACTCCTTGGAAAGCTGGCCCTCCAAGTTGGAAACCTGCATCGATACGATGAAGTGCGGCGGCAAATTGCAGATATAGTGCTCCGTAGTCTTCCGGAAGCATGTACTGGCCGTCCGCCTCCTCACCCATTTCAATGTACGAAACTGGATAGCCTCGCTTCTTGACGTAGCTTATCTGCGCGGCCGCATCTTCAGGAGTGCTGTAAAGCATGGCTACAGGAATAATCGCCGGAAGCCCACGCGTGATTCCGCTTGTAAAAAATAGGTCGAGTCCTGGTTGATCTCCCGATTCCATCCGATCCGGGGCAACGTACAAATTCGAAGGCTCATGCCACGGATCCACCGAGGAACAAAGCGTGAGGGTTTGCCGTTGATCAGGAGAATGGTGGATCAGATCGCTGAATTGATGATTCTCATTCGTCGCGCCCATGTAGACTTCGCGAATCGCATAGCCGCGGCAATTGCGCCGATCTGCGGACCCGTGACTATCGCAGGTGTTCGAAGAACGAGTCATCCAGACGCGAACGAACTTCGTCAATACAGGAACCGGTGACAGACGCATCACCTCATCTTTGCCGGTTCCCCCGGTGATCGTGCCTGAGGTAAAAGTCTTCCACGTGCCTTTGTCCTGTTCGTCCATGGCATCGCCATCGCCTTCCCAATACTGCACCTGGAAGTCACGCGCGAAAGGCTCGGCCCATTGAATGCGGATCGCATCGACGCGCTGCGGTTTGTCCAACGCGATCACGATCCACTGCGGGTGCAGAGCGTCGCTCTCGCCCGTGAAGTCGCTTGTCAGATAGGGATTGCTTTTCCAATAGCTTGCAGCGTCGCCGTCGTCCAGCCGGGAGTAGCCGTCGAATTCCGTCCCGCCATTACGCGTGAAGCCGCGATGGGGCAGGGAATATCCGTAGGAATGGCGGATCATTTCCTTCGTGGGAGTCGCATGGCCCGTGAAATAGCCTTTGCCTGCAGGGTCGCTCCAGGTCCCATTCGGATTCCAGTGCCATGCCTGCACGAATAAATCCGTGTTCTGCCGATAGCTGATCACTCCCCAACCTGCCGAGAGCACCTTCCGAATCTGATCGGGGCGAAAGAAAACATCGGTCGCGTTGCTGGGGACCCGGTCCACCGTAGAGCCCAACGCGTACAGCGGACTGAACCGATTGGCGACGTGGCTCGGGGTCGCGTCAACCGTGACGGTCTGACCATAACCGAGCGGAGTAGCCACTGTCAGACTCGTGACAATGGAGGCGACAATAAGTGTAAGTCTTCGCATTCGAGTGGCCACCTATAATTCCTGCCGATCAGCAGAAAAAGACGCCCTTAGTTCTGCGTCGGAGAACTAGTCAGAGTCAGACCATCGCTGCCACCCGCGCTGCTAGGCTGGGCCAGTTTCGCAAGTCCGAAATCGAGAATCTTGACTCGGCCATCTTTAGTGATGAAAAGATTTTCGGGCTTGAGATCGCGGTGAACGATTCCTTTCTCGTGCGCCGCGCCCAGGCCGGACGCGATTTGTGTGGCATAGTCCGACGCCTTTCGGGATGGGAGGGGCCCTGCATTCAGGAGGTCACGCAGGCTCTCTCCTTCAAGAAGTTCCGAGACAAGATAGGGCTGGCCATCACGCGAGCCAATGTCGTACAGCGCGAGAATGTTGGGATGATTCAGGGCGGCGACTGCCCGTGCCTCCTGCTCAAACCGGCGGAGCCGTTCCGGATCGTGTGCGAACGATTCGGTCAGTACTTTCAGCGCGACATCGCGCCCAAGGCGTGTATCGCGTGCGCGATACACCTCGCCCATGCCACCCGCACCCAGCGGAGAGATGATTTCGTAAGGACCGAGTTTAGTGCCCGATGCGAGCCCCATCTTTTGCCCGTCATTATAGCCCCATGGAGGGGCGACCTTTACTTCCTGGGCGAGATGTAAAGACACACACACTTCAATGTGAGGTGAGGCCTTCAAGATTTCTTAACCACCAACGAATTGAATCGGATCTTTTGCTAGCCAAAAGTGCGAAGCAGCAGGCTGTGACCTTACGGCGTCGCCGCTAGTTCTCTATCCCCGCGTGTTGCTGCCTGGTCCGGAACCCGCCCAGAATGGGCCAATTAGCGCTTGACTCCCTCTGCCGTCTGTAGAAAACTGCTTCCTCGTTTCGGTCGCATCAAAGACTTTCTTTCCGTAGGATCCCGGTAATACCCCAAATCCCAGGTGTCATCGAGGTAGAAATGAAATCCTGTACTCATTGGCTGCTGCTGGTGTCGGCCGTGTTGCTTATCATCCTCGTCGCAAGCGCAAAGGCCGGCGCGACGAATTACACCATCAGCTTTTCCGCGAACGGCGTTACCGGGAAACTTGTTGTGCAGGATGATAAGGGCGATACCCTCACGTTTACGTCCAACAAAACCCAGACCTTTGCTACCTCCTACACAAGCGGGGCGACTTACTCCGTCACGGTCAAGACGCAGCCTGTCGGGCAGACCTGTACGCTCAGCAAGAACTCCAGTGGCATCATACTGGGAAACATCACGGTGACGGCCAACTGCGTCTCCAGCTACACGATCAGCGTCGCGGCCAGCGGGCTCAGCGGCACGCTCGTGGTACAAGACAACAAGGGGGACTCGCTCACCTTTACGTCGAATAATACCCAGATCTTCGCCACGTCTTATCCGGGTGGAGCGGGATATTCAGTTACTGTGAAGACGCAGCCGAACGGCCAGAGTTGTACGCTCAGCAGCAATGCTAAAGGCACGATTACCGCAAACGTCACCGTCACCGCGAGTTGCTCGGCCGGAGGTTACACGATTAGCGTGGCAGCGTCGGGTCTCGCAGGCACCCTGGTGGTGCAGGACTCACCCACCGATAGGCTAACCTTCACTACTAGCAATACACAAACCTTCGCCACTACCTATGCGAGCGGCGCATCGTATTCGGTTAATGTGAAGTCCCAGCCCGTCGGACAAACCTGCACGCTGAGCAGCAATGCCAGCGGGACCATCACGTCCAATGTCACTGTCACCGCGACCTGCACCAATGAATACACGATCAGTGTGGCGGTGAGTGGCCTCGTCGGAACCTTGGTTCTCCAGGATGGCGGAAGCGATACCTTGACTTTCACTCAGAACGGTACGAAGGCATTCTCGAAGTTGTACACCAGCGGCGAAAGCTATGCCGTGCTCATCAATTCGCAACCGTCAGGCCAGACGTGCGCTCTCAGCAGCAATGCTAGCGGCATCATTACTGCGAATATCACGGTCGATGCTACATGCACGAATAATGATCAGATTAGCGTGGCGGTGACGGGACTGACGGGAACTCTGATTGTACAGGACGATAAATCCAACACCTTGACATTCACCGCGAACAATACCCAAACATTCGCAACGTCGTACACCAACGGCTCGACGTATTCGGTCACAATCAAGACACAACCCGCTGGCGAAACCTGCACGCTCAGCAGCAACGCTAGCGGCACGATCACTTCGAACATCAGGGTAACGGCTACCTGCAGCGGCGCGAATTACACACTCAGCGTGGCCGTCGCCAGCCTTTCCGGGACCCTCGTAATGCAGGACGATCAGTCCAAGGCGCTGACGTTCACCTCGAATATCACCCAGGTTTTCTCCAATACCTACGCGTATGGTGCCAGCTATGCAGTTTCAGTGAAGACGCAGCCGGCCGGGCAGACCTGCAACATTGGCAGCAACGCCACGGGCACAATCACTTCCAATGTGACCGTGACTGTTGCCTGCACTATTCTGCAGTCCTTCTTCGGCGCCGATTTTATCGGGAGCAATATCTGGCCCCCGACCGATGGCCTCGGCAATGTTGCGATCCTCGGAGGCATGCGGCTATGGGGGGGCAACGTCGAGTGGGCACAACTGAATCCCGCCGACGGTACTTATGACTGGACCACCATGGATACCTGGGTCGCCGACGCCCAAAGCGAAAGCTGGGATGTGCTCAACACCTTCGGCGACACTCCACAGTGGGCCGGTTCGATTCCCGCCGGCAATCCGTGCCTTGTAGCGGCCGGTCCTTACAGTTGCTCGCCTCCGACGGATTTGAATTCCGACGGAACCGGAGCCGATGCTTATTTCTCGAACTTCGTCACAGCCCTGGTGACCCGCTATAAGGGCGAGATCGCATACTACGAACTCTGGGATGAGCCCGATTGCACCTGCTACTGGGCGGGCACTACCGCACAAATCGTACGAATGGGGCAAGACGCCGCTGCTATCATTCGATCCATCGACCCAAATGCGAGGATTCTGAGTCCGTCCGCTCACGGCCCGACAATGGCCACATGGTTTGACGGTTACATCGCAGCGGGAGGCGCGGCAAACTTCGACATTGTGAACGCTCACATGCGCGGCGCCGGCGCGCTTTATCCCAATGCGGTTCCGGAGTCGTTCCTGGCGATGTACGCTGATGTCATCGCCGAAACCGCGAAGCGGAATCTCACTGCCTTGCCCCTCTGGGACGATGAGCACGGCATTAAGACGAACCAGCTGACCGACCCAGACGAGTTGGCCGGCTACGTTGCGCGTTCCGCCATTCTCCGGGCGGCCGTCGGCTTGCAGCGACAGTACGTCTATACGTGGGATGAAGGCGACATCTACGGGCTTCAGGGGAACGAATCCGGCACGGCATGGGACATTGTCGCCGGATGGCTGATCGGACACTCGATCAATGCTTGTGTTGCGAGCGGGACGGTTTACACCTGCCCCGTCGATGACGGGCAAATCGTGTGGGATACGGCGCAGAGCTGCAGCAAAGGCATCTGCACTTATTCGAATTACACGTATCCCACAATCTACGCGTGGGAGAGCGATATCTCTGGAGACAAGACTCCTTTGACTCCTCCCACGGTGAAGATCGGATATAAACCGATCTTACTTACTAGTAATTAGACGACTAGTTTCTCATAGTGCGGAATGTGACCTTCGTAGATAGCGAATATAAGAGAACACCGATAACGCTGGGCCGCAGCTTCCTAACCTCGCAGTTTCAGTGATTGCCACACGTGCGATGGCGCTCGATCGATCGCCTGTAATTGCAAGCTTACAGGGGGATCTCGGCGGGTGGCGATCTCTGTTGGGGCGGAGATTTCGGAGATCCTTCGCGCCTGGCACGCGGGTAACGAGCAGTCACTCGATAAATTAACGCCCGAGATCTATCACGAGCTCGAACCTGCGGCGCGACAATCCTTGCGAAACGAACGCGACGCGATAGCCTGCAAACCACTGCACTTAACAATGAATCTACCTTCGTCTGCCTGTCTGGTATTGATTATCAGACTGGTCTCCAACAGCTTTGCTGCCCGATAAACGGCAAAAGTCCGCCCAAGACTCGGCTTGGGCGGCCTAGACATGCCAGCTCTAGTTATCTAACGTGCTGCAAGACCCGAGGCGCTGGCGGGAAGGCTGCTCATTGTAGTTTCGAGACTCAGAGAGCCGTCGATGTTGATGCTGTATCCTTTGACCACTCCGGTCCCCGGACCCAGAACATACAGCGAGCGCGAATTGTTGCTGATCGCCATATCGACGGGAGCACTGCTTGAGCCCACATTCGCGGCGCTTTGATTCATCAGCATCAATGCTCCCGCGTAGCCCACACTGTAGCTCGAAACGGTACCGCTGCCTGTGTTAGTGATATAGGCATACAGTCCATCGTTGGTGACGGCGATCCAGCACGGAGCGCTCTGATGATCGCCGGCTGATCCGGTAACGGTGTGATGCGACTCATCCTCAGCGAGGAAGTACGACGACACAGCACCGGCGTTCGCGGTTCCACCAACGGCGTCGGAGACTATGAGAGTGTCTCGTTTGCCAAAGGCGAATCCATAAGGAGTTTCCGCCGCCGACATCATCACCTTCATACCAGTGATGTTTCCCATCGAATCGAGCGTGAAGACATCAATATTATTCGTGGCTTTCTCTGTGACGACGAGCAGATTGCCTTCCGGATTGAAGCTGATTTCGGCAGGTCCGACCGATGGTGCGCTCAATGGGACTCCGTAGGTGATGTTGTGGAGATTGCCGTTGGCATCCACCGTGAACCCGGCGATGTTGTCTGAGTTTCCGACTTCGCCTGCAGCGTTGAGAACGTAAAGCATGTTGCCGAACGACGTCAAACTGACGGGATTCAGGCCGTACGAACTGGTTGTGCCGACCAGAGTGAGGCCGTTGTAGGCGACTGAAAAGGTGGAAATGGTATTGCTGGCGGCGTTGACGGCGAAGAGGAATCGGTTGCTCGCGTCGAGGACAACGGCGCCCTGCGTACCGAGTCCAACGCCAGTTCCCATGCCGCCGGTACTGAAGGTTCCACCGAGCGAGAGATGCCCATCAGCAGAGCGATTGAACATCATCACAGCGTTGCCAGTGGAAGAATTGGTGAGGGTGTACACTGCTCCTGCCGCGGCATTCGCTGGCAGGCTCCACATTGCCACTGCGAATGTCGAAAAGATCGCGATCAGTACTTTCGACTTCATCAGAATTTTCCTTTCGTCGTGGGTTCGAACAGAAATCGGTTAAGGGTAGCGGCGAGATTCGAAACGATTCCATTCGCGGAGCGGAGAGATGGCCGTGCGGATCGCGAAGGGCCGCTTTCATCTGATATGTCGTATCAGGAGAGATATTCCCCCTCAAAGTTTTCTGAGAAAAGATGGTTGCGCATGCAATCGGGAATTGTGGCAGGCGCTTTCGTCTGGATGGTTTTTGCGGCTCTGCCCGCGCGGGCGCAGTTTTATGCGGGATTTATGGGAGGCGTAGCGACGCTCTCCGGTGATGCGCGATCGATTATCGATCCGAATTCAACTCAGTTTGCCTCTTATAATGCGACCAATGGGATCGTGCTAAACGGTTTCGCGGGAAAGCATCTTAATGATGTCTTCAGCGTTCAGGGTGAATATGTGTGGAACCATAATCCGCTGATGCTCTCCGCCGCGGCGCTCAGCGGGGGATCGCTCGATGAGTACAGAGAGGACCGCAGCAGTTCGCAAAACAGTTTGTTTGCATGTGTCCTTGTTTATTTCCGGCGAAAAGAAAGCCGAGTGCGTCCTTATCTTTCGGTAGGAACCGGCTGGGTGCATCTGTCATCAACCCTGAACAGTGTCAGTCTGACGCAGGGCGCCCCGCCGGTTCCCCCGCGTCAGTTCAGCGCCGACATGATAGGACTGCGAGTGCCGGTTGGAATCGATGTAACGCTCCACCACGGATGGCGGTTCCGCTACAGCTTCAGCGAGACGCTCAGCAGGAATCCTATCAGCCATGAAATCGTGCCTGCGGGGCCGCACAGTTTGAAGAACTTCCAAAATCTCTTTGGCATTGTGCGAGAGTTTTAATGCGTATGTCACAAGAAGTGCCGTTTCATCTGTTGTATGGCCGTGCTAGATCGGGTTGTGCGGGTCTCACGATTTCTTGAAGCCAACGTAAGGACAGTTTGGCCAATAAATCGGCGGATCCTCCATCAGTTCTGCCAGCATGCGGGCATGGCAGACGCGGCAAGGATTCAGTTGCTTCGCCGGTTCGCCGATGGGAGCAATGCGCACGAGTTCCTCGAAAACGCATAGGGCGTGCCCAGCGGCCTTGGTTGTGGTCAGACTTTGCAACGGTCCGGTTTCAGACTGACGACGCACAAGCACCGAGTATATTTTCGATTTCAAACGCGATGGTGCATTGGCCGTTTCAGTTGGCGTGCTGCGAGCGGCGAGGCGTTCCAGAAACTGATCGTCAGAAAGACTTCTCGGCATCGCCCCACCTTTCTCGAAACTGCTGCCGGGCGCGGGCCAGGAGGCGTTCGACAGCTTTTTCGGTTTTCCCTAGACGTGCAGCCATTTCTCGCGCGGATATTTTGTCCCAATAGCGCCAGACCAGAGCCATCCGGTATTGTTCTTGGAGACTCGCCATCACGCGCCAGGTCTTCGCCTGCAATTGTGCCTGATCAAGTACGCCGTCGAAATCGGGCATCATGACGCCAGCAAGCGATTCCAGTTCGACTTCGGGTGTCGCCTCCGGCACACGAAGCAGCGCCCGGTAGTGATCTTCGACCTTGTGCCGCGCAATTCCGAGCAGCCAGCCTTGAACTGAACCCGCGCCCTGAAACTGGTGAATGCTCTCCCACGCCGACAGAAAGATTTCCTGAACCAGGTCGTCAACAAGATCAAAACGCGGCGCAAGGCGCGACCGCACAAAACCGTACACAGAATCGGAATAACGCGAGATGAATTCCGCCGCGGCCTTGCGATCCTTCCTTAGAAGTCGTGCAATCAGGCCCCGCTCCTCGGCCAGCAAGGAAGAGGGTGCGTCAGGCGGTTGCGGCCGTGGCTGCTCCAAACCGGTCACTCAAGGGCCCTCACAAGATAGTCGCGGAGTCCAGCGTTTTCCCCCTTAGCTTACTGGATTTATGTTGATGGGCGAGTGAAGCCAAATCGCTCCGCGCCCCGCTTCTTCTGCGATCAATCATGGCGTCCTGGCGGCTCTCGTTCGATTAGCCGCGATGTCGAGACGCGGCGGCATTTCGAGATAAGAACGCAACACATGCCAGAATTGGCGGCGATTTGTTCCGAGAGCGATGGAGTGGGCTGCGCCTGGCAAGATCACGAACTCGCGATCAGGGACTGGAAGGCGCTTAAAGAAATTCAGCAAATCATCTTCCGTGGCAATGCCATCGTACTGGCCGCGCGCAATCATCACTGGCATTTTTAATTTCGTGGGATCGACCAACGGCAGTTTGGTGGTCATGTCGAGATAGGTGCCGGTTGGAGCTGTATCGCCGAATTTCAGTTCCGCGTCGGCCATCGCGTCGGCAACGGCGGGATCCGAAGTGCCAGGTTTATCTCGAGTGAAGATGCTGCGAATCATGGCGCGATCGCGGGGACGGCGATCGTGCGTGCGATAGTAATCAGCCTGCTGCGCCCGCTTTTCAAGCGTGGAAGACCCTTCGCCCGTCCAGACGAACGCAACCAACACGAGGCGATTGATGAGCTGGGGCTCCTGCATCGCAAACACGCCGGCACGCAAGGCCCCACCAGATTCACCGTAGAGATGAAAACTGGATGCTCCAGTTTCGCGAAGTACGACTTGGGCCGCGGCCTTCAAATCTTCCGCTCCAGTTGCGACATCGGAGTTTCCGGAGCCTCGGGACGAATGCCCGTAGCCTTCAAAGTCCATGGTCCATACATCGAAGCCGTAACGCGCAAACTTGTCCATGAACGAATAATCGTCGTCGTGCCCGGGCACGGTCAGATCGAAGGTCGGCCGCGACGAGACCGACGACCCGTGGCACAAAAAGAGAATCGGACGGCCCTCTCTCTCGCTCGCGGGATCTCCCACCCGCTTACGGAACAGATACAGTGACACCTCTCCTTTTCTTGCCCAGTACTCTTTGCTCCAGATTTCTCCGTTCAGGTCTGTGTGCGCAGTGTGCGCAACGGATTGTTCTGCCGCCCTGTGTGCCGCCTTAGCACCAACCAGACCCGCTAATGCGCAAGGTGCCGCGCCGGTCAGCAGAGCGCGGCGGGAGAGCTTTTCGGTCATTTTGGATATTCCTCTTCTAGTTACGATGCACGAAGCTCAGCAAAAACACGGTGAGACGTTTGCTCTCAGGAGAGATTTTTCTGCAGGGTAGCGCGATCGAGTTCATTTTCCCAGCGCGCTACCACAACCGTGGCTACGCCGTTTCCGATCATGTTGATCAAGGCGCGAAACATACTCATGAAGCGGTCAATGCCGAGTATGAGTGCCATGCCTGCCACGGGAATGCTTGGGATAACCATTAACGTCCCGACCAGCGCGATAAATGCTGCTCCCTGTACTCCGCTCGCGCCCTTGGAGGTAAGAATTGCCACGCCGAAAATAACCAACTGCTGCTCAAACTGCAAATGGGTATTGGTGGCCTGGGCCACGAAGAGAGCGGCCAGCGTCATGTAGATGCTTGTGCCATCCGTATTAAACGTGTAGCCCGTGGGCACAACTAGTCCGACCAGCGATTTGGAACAGCCCAGGCTTTCCAGTTTCTCCATTAGGGTTGGAAGCGCCGTTTCGGACGAACTGGTCGCCAGCACCAGAAGGATTTCTTCTTTGATGTAGAGCAGAAATCGCAAAATGCCAAATCCCGCAATACGCGCGATTCCACCCATCACAACTAGGACGAAAACCGTGCAGGTGAGATAAAACGTCACAATTAACTTCGCCAGCGGACCGAGCGATGAAATTCCGTATTTGCCCACCGTAAATGCCATCGCTCCGAAGGCGCCGATTGGCGCAAATCGCATGATGATATTCACCACTCCAAAAACGACTTGTGTAAGGGCTTCAATTACATCGAATAGCGGCTTGCAGTGGTTGCGGGCCGCGGACATGGCGAACCCGACCAGGATCGACACCAGCAGCACGGCCAGAATGTCGCCGGTGGCGAAGGCGTCGATCATCGTCTTCGGAATGATGTGCATCAGGAAGTCGGTCAGGCTCTGGGATTTCGCCTGGCCCGCATATGCGGAAACCGCATGCGCATCGAGCATGGCCGGATTGGCATTGAAGCCTTCCCCGGTTTTTATCACGCTTCCCACCAACAGCCCCAGCGCCAGCGCTAGTGTGGAGACGACTTCGAAGTAAAGAAGGGCTTTTCCGCCGACCCGGCCAACTTTCCGGATATCACCCATGCCGGCAATTCCGGTTACAACAGTGCAGAAAATCACGATCGTGATCACCATCGCGATTAGGCGGATGAAGGCATCGCCCAATGGTTTCATCGCGGCCGCTTTCGCCGGGCTGAGATAGCCGAAGATCGCGGCCGCCACGATGGCTACGGCCACCTGCACCCAGAGGCTGGCGTAGAAAGGCTGCTTTTTTTCCCCGTGGGACTGCTGCTGCGGAGGAGAAACAACGGCATCAGCGCTCAAAGTTCTGCCTCAGTGGTGGACTAGGCAAGAGCAAGACGAAAGAGGCTGGAGGCAAGATTCTCACGTCGGCGAGATCTCGCATCCAGGTGCGATGGCGGCAAGGCATCGGACGCAAAGTCGATTCTTTACTGCTGTGGCCTGTCGCTACCATGCACAGTCTGTGTCCCAAATTGAGGTTCGACGAACCAGAGTTGGCCTAACAATGACCCAATGCAATCAACACACGAGCCTCCGCCGGGTTGACTGTGCTCGGATCAACTGCGATATAATCGCTCCCCTTCGAGGCAGCTACCGGACATTGCTGGGCATCTGAAAATCTAGCGAGCGTCAGGTAGAGCGTCCTGTGGGAATGGCAAAAGAAATCTTAAGAATTTCTTTTTTCGACCGCGATGGCGACACCAGTCAACGTTTTGTATGAGTTTGGGCCATATCAGCTCGACCCCCCGGAGCGACTGTTACTCTGTGAAGGTCAACCTATCTCCCTGACTCCCAAAGCCTTCGACTTGCTGCTTGTGCTGGTGGACAGATCTGGCCATCTGGTTGAAAAAGAGGAACTGCTCAGAGCTGTTTGGCCGGGCGCATTCGTCGAGGAAGGCAATCTCGCGGTCAGCATCTCTCAGCTCAGAAAGGCCCTGAACGACGACCGGGGACACCATCGTTACATCGAAACCGTCTCGAAAAAGGGATACCGGTTTGTCGCGGATGTGAAAAGACTGGGCGAGAATGAGGTCGAAACCTCGACAACTGCCGT
>Ga0070735_10004229_pt1 | contig 12178 bp, 6 predicted proteins | sample Coa_R1_FD_66443 | JGI IMG/M metagenome (GOLD analysis project Ga0070735, IMG submission 66443) | Surface soil microbial communities from Centralia Pennsylvania, which are recovering from an underground coalmine fire - Coalmine... | ecosystem: Environmental > Terrestrial > Soil > Unclassified ... | reverse complement strand
CAGAATGGCGGGCGCGGCAAGCGTTGAGGCAAGGATGTGGCGACGCGAAAACATGTAAACCCTCCCTGGGCGATTTTAGATCATTTAGAGCAAGGCTTTTAAGGCATCTTAACCCATCCTTCCCCGATTTTAGCTGTCCATCAGGCTCTGGGAAGAACGGGTCCGTATTGTTGCGCTGCAAACTGTGGCAAAATTGTTGGGCGGCGACTAATAATTCTCTTTTTGTCATTTCCCCTAGCGCGCTCTCTTTGTCGTAGGTCCGTTATCGGATAAAACTTTTTTCAAGGGACGGTAACAAAGGTATCTCGGGGATCGTCCCTACCTACGGCGGCTCTCGCCGTCACTAAACCGGTTTATAAATTAAAAGGAATCACATCGATGACCATCAGCACCCGTATCGCGCTTGGAATTTCGGCTGCAGCCCTCTCGCTCAGCCTGGCGCTGGCCCCCGCCTTCGCCGCGGACGACATGAAGAAGGACGACGGCATGAAGAAGGACAGCATGTCGAAGGACTCCATGAAGAAGGACGATGGCATGATGAAGAAGGACAGCATGTCCAAGGATTCCATGTCCAAGGATTCGATGAAGAAAGACGAGATGAAGAAGTAATCTTCGTCCAAGCATTTCTTGACAGGCCCGCCCCCAAAGGCGGGCCTGTTTCGTTATGGGAGACCATCCGCGCCGATTTGCGCAAGTGCCGCTTTTCTATTTGAAGTTCCTGGAGCGAATTCGCCGCTTGTGGTGCAGGAACTTCAAATAGGCGGCACTAGCGCGGCGTGGTGACGCACTTCCAGAATATTGTTGAACGCCCTGTAACAAACGCGCGTGCCGAATCGTCCCCCCATCAAACGGCTGGCTGGGCTTTTCGATCTCAAAAGGGATGATCACCAATGACCTCCTCTTATGTGCGCCTCAATGCGACCCTGCCGGTTATCGCCGCTTCGCTTTGGTTCGCGTCGGCACCAATGGCACCGGCCCAGGACGTGATGGAGCTCGATCTCGCGTTTAAAAGCGGACGGTGGATAGGACATGAATCCGAGGTGCGACCGGAGAGGGGAAGTCATGAGACGCGCAGCGCCCAACAGCGCGTTGAGGTCAAAAAGCGCCACTTGCGGCGACACCGGGGGCAGTCCCGCTAACCTCCCCGGATTTGTCCGTTCGGGCCGGACAGGCGTGAGGCTGGCGATCCCAGCAGGATTCGAACCTGCAACCCACGGAGTAGAAATCCGTTACTCTATCCAGTTGAGCTATGGGACCGCTTAAGACCAACTATATCACCGCCAAGATGAAAAATCCGCAATTTGGGCCCAAATCCCACCGAACCGATTTCCCAACTTTAGCGACTAAGGGTTAGGCGGCTGAAGATTAATTTCGGCCGGCCCTCCTTTCCGCGCCTATGGCGGCGGGGTTACGAGGGTTTGGGGCTTTCGGCAAATGTTGCATGCGACTTCTTTGCATCCTTGTTGCGCCGCCATCAGGCTGTCGCCTTTTAAGGCCTTTCTCATCCATCATCCATCAGCGGCCCTTTCGCCGCCTCGGGAGCTTCATCATGACCGGTTTGATTCGGACAACGGTTCTTTGCGTGGCGCTGTCGCTTGGCCTGGTTTCGGCGAGCGCGGCGGATAAGCCATTCAAGCGCAATGATTTGGCTGATTCGGCAATCAGGCTTGAGGCTAAGATCAAGAGCGAAGCCGGCGCCGTTACCAAAAATGGCACGGTGCTCAAAGCCGATGCGGATGCGGCCCTCAAGCGTGGCGATTACGGGACGGCTTTACAGATTCTCGGGCAAATCGTCGCCACCGCGCCTAATGACAGCGGAAATTGGCGGCGGCTTGTGCGGGCCATTTTCGAGGTGCGGCCGGCCAATTCGAGGGAGCAAACTTTCCTAAATGAGCGCGCCGCGACCGCCGCTTATATCGCCTATCAGCGTGCGGCCAACGCCAACGCCGACGACGAGGCGGAGGCGCTGGCGCTGCTTGGCCGGGCAATGTCGGAGCGCAAATTGTGGCGGCCCGCGCTTGACGCCTTGAGACTTTCGCTCGACCTGCGTGAGGTCGCCGAGCTGCGCGGTCAATACGAGAAAATGCGCGACGAGCATGGTTTTCGCCTGCTCGACTACACCGCCGATTCCGATTCTGCATCGCCGCGCGCTTGTTTCCAGTTCTCTGAGGATCTGGCCAAGCGTACCGATTTTGCGCCGTTTGTGACCGTCACAGGCAACGACAAGCCGGCATTGAGCGCGGAAGGAAGCCAGCTTTGCGTCGATGGCCTCAAGCATGGCGAACGCTACAACATCAATTTGCGCGCCGGCCTGCCCTCGATCGTCAAGGAAAACCTGCCGAAATCGGCGGAGTTCAACATCTATATGCGCGATCGCAAACCGTTTGTCCGCTTCACCGGGCGCGCTTACGTGCTGCCACGCACCGGTCAGCGCGGCATTCCGCTGGTCAGCGTCAATACGTCCTCGGTGTCCGTCAATGTGTTTCGGATCGGCGACCGCAATCTGATCAGCGCCGTCGTCGATGGCGATTTTCAACGCACCTTAAGTTCGTATGAGTTGTTGAGCCTCGGTGACGAGCGTGGGGTCAAGGTTTGGGCCGGTGAGCTCGCAACCGCCATGACCCTCAATCAGGATGTCACGACGGCTTTTCCGGTCGATGAGGCGCTTGGCAGCTTGCAGCCCGGTATCTACGTCATGACCGCGGCCGCCAAGGGCGTCGGCAGCGAGGATGACGCGGCGTTGGCCACGCAATGGTTCATCGTGTCCGATTTGGGACTGACGGCTTTTTCGGGCAAAGACGGCATTCATGTATTTGTGAATTCGCTGGCCTCCACCGAGGCGGTGGCCAAGGCCGAGATTCGGCTGGTGGCGCGCAACAATGAAATCCTCGCTACCCGCAGGACCGATGATTCCGGTCATGTGCTGTTTGAGGCGGGCCTTGCGCGCGGCGAGGGCGGTCTTTCGCCGGCCATGCTGACGGTGACTGCCGACAAGGCAGACTATGCTTTCCTCAGCCTGAAAACGAATGCGTTCGATCTTTCCGATCGTGGCGTTTCGGGGCGGGCCGTGCCGGCGGGCGCGGACGCCTTTGTTTATACCGAGCGCGGCGTCTACCGTTCCAATGAGACGGTCTACCTTACGGCGCTTCTGCGTGACGGCTTGGGTAATGCCGTGACGGGCGGGCCGCTGACATTGGTGATCGAGCGGCCGGACGGGGTTGAATTCCGCCGCGCGGTGTTAGCCGATCAAGGCGCAGGCGGCCGGACATTTGCGATTCCACTCAACTCGGCCGTCCCGACCGGGACGTGGCGGGTGCGGGCCTTCACCGATCCGAAAGGGATTTCAGTCGGCGAGACGACCTTCATGGTCGAGGATTATATCCCCGAGCGGATCGAATTCGAACTCACAAGTAAAGAGAAGCAGATCAAGGCCGATGCTCCCGCTGAGCTTAAGGTGGCCGGTCATTTTCTTTACGGCGCTCCCGCGTCCGCTCTCCAATTGGAAGGGGACATGCTGGTGTCGTCGGCCGCCGAGCGGCCCGGCTTTGCCGGCTATCAGTTCGGCGTGGCGGACGAGGAAAACGCCAGCAATGAGCGCACACCGATCGAGAATCTGCCCGAATCTGACGCCAATGGCGTGGCGACCTTCCCGGTCAGCCTGGCAAAGCCGCCGGCATCGACACGGCCGCAGGAAGCGCAAATCTTCATCCGTATGGCGGAAGCCGGTGGCCGCGCGGTGGAGCGCAAGCTCGTGCTCCCGGTTGCCCCATTGGGCGCGATGATCGGCGTCAAACCGTTATTCAACGACAAAAACGTCGCCGAGGGCGATAAGGCGGCATTCGACGTGGTCTTTGTCTCGGCCGAAGGCAAATCCCTGGCGCGGGACGGATTGCGCTACGAACTCCTCAAGATCGAGTCCCGTTATCAATGGTACCGGCAGAATTCGTCCTGGGAGTTCGAACCGGTCAAATCGACCAAGCGCGTCGCCGATGGCGATCTGAAGGTCGCGGCTGAGCGTCCGGCGCGCATCACGCTGATGCCGCAGCCAGGCCGTTATCGTCTCGACGTGAAATCGGCCGAGTCCGATGACCCACTGACCTCGGTGCAATTCGATGTCGGCTGGTTTTCCGACGGCAGTGCCGACACGCCGGATTTGTTGGAGACCTCGATCGACAAACCGCAATATCAATCCGGCGAAACGATAACGGTCTCGGTCAACGCCCGCTCGGCCGGCAAGCTCACGATCAACGTGCTCGGTGACCGGCTGTTGACGACGCAAACGAGCGAGATCAAGGAAGGCACCGCCCAGGTCAAGATTCCCGTCGGTAGGGATTGGGGCACCGGCGCCTATGTGGTTGCGACGTTGCGCCGTCCGCTCGATGCGGCCGCGCTGCGCATGCCGGGTCGCGCGATTGGGCTCAAATGGTTCGGCATCGACAAGAAGGCGCGCACGATCGCCGTTGACCTGTCACCGCCGGCTTTGGTGCGCCCGAATACGACCATGAGGCTGCCGGTGAAACTCACCGGCCTCAATCCGGGCGAGGACGCCAAGATCGTGGTTGCCGCCGTCGATGTCGGCATCCTCAACCTCACCAATTACAAACCGCCGGCACCGGACGATTATTATCTCGGCCAGCGCCGCCTGAGCGCGGAAATCCGCGATCTCTACGGTCAATTGATCGACGGCATGCAGGGCACTCGTGGTCAGCTCAAGACAGGCGGCGATGGCGCCGGCGCCGAATTGCAAGGCAGCCCGCCGACCCAGAAGCCGCTCGCGCTTTATTCGGGCATTGTGACGGTTGCCGCCGATGGTACGGCTGAAATCAGCTTCGATATTCCTGAGTTCGCCGGCACCGCGCGGGTGATGGCGGTGGCCTGGACCGCCACCAAGCTCGGCCGCGCCACGATCGATGTCACCATCCGCGATCCCGTGGTGTTGACGGCGACGCTGCCGCGTTTTCTGCTTAATGGCGATCGCGGTACGATGAGTTTCGATCTCGACAATGTCGCGGGCGCGCCGGGCGACTACGCGATCAGCGTCAAGACTTCAGGGCCGGTGAAGGTCGGAGGCAATACAGTTTTGGCGGCGAAATTGGCCGCCAAGCAGCGCACATCCATGTCGGTGGCGTTGAACGCGGGCGGCGCCGGCACCGCTGGCATTGATGTGGACATCAAGGGGCCGAACGGGCTGATATTGGCGCGCCATTATGTGCTGGACGTCAAGCCTGCGACGCAGGTTCTTTCGCGCCGCTCGGTTCGAACCCTGGCGAAGGGCGAGAGTTCGACGCTGACAGCCGATATGTTCTCCGATCTGGTCGAGGGCACCGGCAGCGCCTCGATTTCCGCCGGTCTTTCCACCGCGCTCGATGCGGCGACGGTTCTCAAAGCGCTCGACCGCTATCCTCATGGCTGTTCGGAACAGATCACGAGCCGGGCGATGCCGTTGCTTTACGTCAACGATCTGGCCGCCGGGGCGCATCTGGCCATGGACACCGAGGTCGATCAGCGCATCCGCGACGCGATCGATCGTTTGTTGGCCCGGCAAGGCTCGAACGGTTCGTTCGGTCTGTGGGCGGCCGGCGGCGATGACGCTTGGCTCGATGCCTATGTGACGGATTTCCTGAGCCGGGCGCGGGAGAAGGGATTTGCGGTGCCGGACGTGTTGTTTCGTAGCGCGCTTGATCGGATTCGAAATTCGGTCGTCAACGCCAAAGAGCCCGAAAAGGACGGCGGCCGGAATCTTGCCTACGGCCTTTACGTGTTGGCCCGCAACGGCGCCGCCCCGGTCGGGGATCTGCGGTATCTTGCCGATACCGCGTTGAACCAACTGGCAACCCCGATTGCAAAAGCGCAACTTGCCTCAGCACTCGCGCTCGTGGGCGATAAAGCGAGGGCCGAGCGGGTCTATGCTGCTGCTCTCGATGGTCTTGCGCCGAAGCCGGCCCTGGAGTTCGGCAGGGTCGATTATGGCAGCGCCCTGCGCGATGCGGCCGCTTTGGTCTCGCTTGCAAGCGAGGGCAATGCGCCGCAGGCAACCGTGATGCAGGCGGTGGCGCGGGTCGAAGCCGCGCGCGGGCTGACACCTTATACCTCGACCCAGGAAAACGCTTGGCTGGTTCTGGCGTCGCGGGCTCTTGCCCACGAAACCATGGCGATGGAGGTCGATGGCGCGCCGATCAAGACCGCGTTATATCGGAGCTATAAGGCGGCCGAATTGTCCGGCAAGCCGATCAAAATCACCAACACAGGTGAAGCGCCGATACAGGCCGTGGTGTCGGTCGGCGGTTCGCCGATCACGCCGGAGCCGGCCGTCGCCAACGGCTTTATGGTGGAGCGCCACTATTTCACGCTCAGTGGCAAGCCGGTGGACATCTCAAAGGTTAAGCAGAACGATCGCTTTGCCGTGGTGCTCAAGGTCACCGAAGCCAAACCGGAATTCGGTCACATCATGGTGGCGGATTATCTCCCGGCCGGCTTTGAAATCGACAATCCGCATCTGGTTTCTTCAGGCGAAACCGGTACGCTCGATTGGATCGAGGACGGCAAAGCCGCGGAACACACGGAATTCCGCGATGATCGTTTTACGGCGGCCATCGATCGGGCCGCCAGCGATAAGCCTGTCTTTACGGTCGCCTATGTGGTGCGCGCGGTTTCTCCGGGCAAATATGTCCTGCCGCAGGCCTATGTCGAGGACATGTACAACCCATCCCGCTATGGCCGTACCGCCACGGGCTCGGTCGAGGTGCGTTCCGCCAAATGAGCGCGAAAGCGAAACAAGCGGACACGTCAGGTTCCTTCCACCGCCTGCGGCGAACAGGACCGATGGTGTCGGTCGTCCTCGGTTTGGCTCTGATTGTGGTTTTCGCCGCCTGGGCCGTCTCGCTTGGAAAATTGCCTCTGGCAGCCGCGCGAGAAGTCTCGACGACGATCATAGACCGCAACGGTAAATTGTTGCGCGCCTATGCGATGGCCGATGGACGCTGGCGTTTGCCGGTCCATGCCGCGACGGATGTCGATCCGACCTATCTGAAGCTGCTGTTGGCTTATGAGGACCACCGCTTTTACACCCATGCCGGTGTGGATCCCCTGGCTTTGGGTCGCGCAGCATTTCAATTGGTCACCCGTGGTCACATCGTGTCCGGCGGCTCCACCCTCACCATGCAGCTCGCCCGCTTGGTTGAACCCAGGCGGCAGCGTTCCATCTCAGCCAAGCTTCGACAGATCGCTCGCGCGATCGAGATCGAACGGCAGATGAGCAAGCCGCAAATTCTTGATTTGTATCTGACGATGGCGCCGTTCGGCGGTAATCTCGAAGGCATTCGCGCCGCCTCGATCGCCTATTTCGGCAAGGAGCCAAAGCGTTTGTCGCTTGCGGAAGCCGCGTTGCTCGTGGCCTTGCCGCAATCGCCGGAAAACCGCAGGCTCGATCGCTATCCGAACGCCGCGCGCGCGGCCCGCGACCGGGTGCTCGACCGGATGGTCGAAGATGGTGTTGTGTCCGATGCGGACGCGGTCGCAGCCAAAGCCGTGCCCGTGCCACGGTTGCGCAAACCGATGCCGATCCTGGCGCCGCATTCGGCGGATAATGCGATGTCGTCTGTAAAAGATACGTCGGTGATCGGGTTGACGCTCGATGCCACCTTGCAACAAGCCTTGGAAAATTTGGCGCGCGACCGTTCGATTGCGTTGGGTCCCACTATTTCCGTCGCCATTCTCGCGGTCGACAATGCCAGCGGCGAGGTGCTCGCCCGCGTCGGCTCGCCGGATTATTTCGATGACAGCCGTGCCGGTCAGGTCGATATGACGCGTGCCGTGCGCTCGCCCGGCTCGACGCTCAAACCGTTCATCTATGGTCTGGCGTTCGAAGATGGCTTTGTCCATCCGGAAAGTCTGATCGACGACAGGCCGATCCGTTTCGGCTCCTATGCGCCGGAAAATTTCGACATGACTTTCCAGGGCACGGTGCCCGTGCGCAAGGCGCTGCAAATGTCGCTGAATGTGCCGGCGGTCGCGCTACTCGATCGCGTCGGTGCAAGCCGGCTTTCTTCGCGTCTGAGGCAGGCGGGTGCCGGATTGGAACTGCCCAAGGACGAGGCGCCTAGTTTGGCGATGGGACTCGGCGGTGTGGGCATTACGTTGCAGGACCTCGTTCAACTCTATGCCGGATTGGCCCGATTGGGCAATGCGATGCCGTTGCGGGAAATCCAGAGCCGGCTGGACCAGACACGGGAGCCGCTGCGATTGCTGGATCCGGTTGCCGCGTGGCAGGTTGGCAATGTTCTTCTTGGAACGCCGCCGCCGGAAAACGGTGTACACAACCGGATCGCATTCAAAACCGGCACGAGCTATGGCTACCGCGATGCGTGGTCGATCGGCTTTGATGGGCGGATGACGATCGGCGTCTGGGTCGGCCGTCCCGATGGCGCGCCGGCGCCCGGCATTCTCGGCCGTACCGCGGCCGCGCCGATCCTGTTCGATGCCTTCGCCCGAACCGGAAAATTGCCGGCCGCCTTGCCCAGAGCGCCCAAGGGCGCTTTGGTGGCGAGCAATGCCAAACTTCCGTTGCCGCTGCGGCGCTATCGGCCGATGGGCGAATTGGTGCGAACCGATGGCGAGCGCGCGCCACATATTCAATTTCCTCCGAATGGCTCCCGGATCGACGCGGCCGGTGTGGACGGGGCGTCGGCTTCCGCGATTCCAGTGAAGGTCGCCGGTGGCGTGCTTCCGATCACGCTGCTGGTCAATGGCGTTTCGGTCGGGGAACTCGACGGCCGCCGGCAACGGCTGATCGATTCGCCAGGTCCAGGCTTTGCCAAGCTGACGGTGATCGACGCCAAAGGCGCCACCGACACCGTCGCGATCCGCGTACAGTGAATCTCCCGTGGTTCAGCGGATGAAAGACCAGTTCTTATAGAACATTGTCTTGAACGAGGATGCGATCAGCGCCGCGCCGGCAATCGCCGCCTCGAAGGCCGGCCGCAAATGGTTGGGGCGAACGATGTCCATAAACAGGCAATAGCGCGCTTGCTCGGAGCCGTTGACCGAGCAATGAAACAACGTGTCGTCGAAGATGAACAGCGGCTGCTTGTTCCAGAAATGTGTTTTGTCATCGACGCCGATGAAAACTTGATCGCTGTCTACGGGATCGAGATTGAAGAGAACCCGGAACGTCAAACGTAACGGCCCGAAATGCCACGAGGTTTTTTCCTGAGTCCTGAAGACCGACACCGCGATGGTCTTGATATAGCGATACTCGCGCTCGAAGGCCGGAATTTTTAACGTGTTGTCCTGCTGCTTCGCGTACCATTTGAAAGCCAGCATGCCGCGCTTCTTGTCGCCAAGGACATCGGCGACGTGCGCTTTGATGAGTTCGCCATTGTCAACGAATGCCTTAACGCAAGCTTCTATTTCGGCGCGGTGTTCCGCCGGCAAGTCTTCCAGCCGATAGATGCCGAGATTGCGCGCCGACAGAATGTCGGCAAGCAGGTTGATGGGAGACAGCAGCCAAGTCAAAATACCGTTGCCGAGAAAATATTTCTCGGCCATCCCAGGCGTGATCTTGAAATGCCGGCCGATGTCGAGCGCGCCACAGACAACGAAAAACAGCGTGACCGAGGGTGCAAAATACAATGCAGGGGCCAGTACGATAAGCGCGATCGCAAACCGCCGCACCCGTTTTCGGTTGGCCTGTTCACCGGCTGCCATCTCGTATGCACCCTCTAATGGTTGTGTGAGCGGGCAAGCCTGCCCTTTAAGCCTTCAACTTTCTTAGGACGTCCCTGGCGGCCGTACAAGGCCGGCATAATTGCGGTGTTGTTTGCGCTGCGGTTTCATCGTATTCGGAACCGATGAGCGAGATCTATGCCCGCCCCCGATTTGGACAGCCGCGTGAGCCCAAAAACCGCGGAGATCGGGGTGGTTTGCTCGTTGACGTACTGAATTTCGCAACCGGCAGCCATGCCCGGGTCGTCGCGCTCTTGGTTCTTTGCGGGCTTTTGCTGTTCCTGCCCGGGTTTTTCAATATTCCGCCTGTTGATCGGGATGAAGCGCGCTTTGCCCAGGCGACCAAGCAAATGGTCGAAGGGGGCGATTTCGTCGATATCCGCTTCCAGGATGACGTTCGTTACAAGAAGCCGGTCGGCATCTATTGGCTTCAGGCGGCCGCCGTTGAAACCGCTTCGGTGCTCGGCTTGCCGCGCGCCCAGCTCCGTATCTGGCTTTATCGCGTGCCATCCTTGATCGGCGCCATCGGTGCGGTGCTTTTGACCTATTGGACGGCGCTTGCCTTCGTGACGCGACGGGGAGCCGCGCTGGCCGCTTTGATGATCTGCAGTTGCGTCTTGCTTGGCGGCGAGGCGCGTCTTGCCAAGACCGACGCGATGTTGTTGCTCACCGTCCTGGCCGCGATGGGGGCGATGGCGCGGGTGTATCTATCCTGGCAGCGGGGCGAGGATATTTCTCGTCCGCCCTGGTCGTGGCCCACGATTTTTTGGACGGCGCTTGCGGGCGGCGTTCTTATCAAGGGCCCGCTGATCCTGATGTTCGTCGGCCTAACGATCGTAACGTTGGCCGTTCTCGACCGCTCGGCGGCCTGGCTTTGGCGTCTGCGGCCGGTATGGGGCCTGATCTGGCTTCTGGTTCTGGTATTGCCGTGGTTCGTCGCGATCTTTTGGCGCGCGGGCGATGCATTCTTTACCAATTCAGTTGGTGGCGACATGCTGAACAAATTGGCGGCCCAGGAATCGCACGGCGCGCCGCCCGGCCTCTATCTATTGCTGTTTTGGGTGACATTCTGGCCCGGCGCGCCCTTGGCCGCGATGGCCGCGCCCGCCGTTTGGCGGGCGCGGCGGGAGCCGGGTGCGCAATTCTTATTGGCTTGGCTGATACCTTCCTGGATCGTATTCGAATTGGTGCTGACGAAGCTGCCGCATTACGTGCTGCCGCTATACCCTGCCATTGCGATTCTCACCGTGGGCGCGCTTGAGCGGCGCGTCTTGTCGCGTTCATGGTTGAAAAGCGGGGCGGCATGGTGGTTTGGCATTCCGGCCCTCACATCGCTTGTTGCCGTCGTGGGGGCGGTGAGCTTGACGCGCCAGCCGGTGTTCTTGGCGTGGCCCTTCGTGGCGGCGGCTTTGATCTTCGGGCTATTTGCGTGGTGGCTCTATGACGACAATCGTGCCGAACGCTCGTTACTGAATGCGGTGGTGTCGGCGGTGTTTCTGGCCTTCGCGGTTTACGGCGTCGTGGTGCCGGCACTTGCGCCGCTGTTTCCCAGCGCCGAAATCGCGCGGGCGCTTCGCAACGTGGTGTGCGTCGGGCCGAAAGCGGCCGCCGCCGGCTTTCATGAACCGAGCCTCGTTTTCATGACCGGAACCTCGACACTCCTGACGGACGGATCGGGCGCTGCCGATTTCCTCGCCCATGGCAGTTGCCGTTTTGCGCTGGTGGAGCAGCGCTCGGAACGCAGCTTTGCCCAACGCGCCGAAGCGATCGGCTTGCGTTATGATGTGGCAAGCCGCATCGACGGCTACAATATTTCGCAAGGCCGCGCGATTTCGATCGCGATCTTCCGCTCCGAAGGCACGGAGTGAGATGCCCGCGCCATCTGGCTCCGCTGAATCCAACGGCTATTTTCTGAGTCTTTACGCCGTAATGCTCACGTCCGTGGCGCCATTGGTGCGTCCGCCGTCCGATCCGCATCGCGGTGAGGCCGCCCGCAGATGTGCGCGTCATTCGCTGTTCGTCGCAGCCATTGGCGGAGTGCTCGTCGTCGTGCTGATGGTCTGGTTCGATGCCTGGGAAATCTCGCTGATGTCGCCACGCGGCGTGGCGAGCCTTTGGCCTTTCCGTATTTTGACCGATTTCGGCAAAGATAGTTACGTGCTGATCGCCTCGGGCGGGATATCGTTGCTGGTCGCGCTGGTAGCGGCGGCCATCCGAGATCCCTTGCGCTGGCGGTTATTGGAAATTGTGCGGCATTTTCAATTTCTGTTTTGCTCGGTGTTGGTGCCGCTCATTTCGGGCGAATTGGTCAAATGGGTGGTCGGGCGCGGCCGTCCCTTCGTCGGGGGGCATGCTGAGGTCTTCAACTTTGCTCCGTTCTCAGGAACGGAAGCTCATGCGAGTTTTCCCTCCGCGCACGCGATCACGGCCTTTGCGTTGGGGATGGCGGTGACGG
>Ga0070735_10004228_pt1 | contig 12179 bp, 8 predicted proteins | sample Coa_R1_FD_66443 | JGI IMG/M metagenome (GOLD analysis project Ga0070735, IMG submission 66443) | Surface soil microbial communities from Centralia Pennsylvania, which are recovering from an underground coalmine fire - Coalmine... | ecosystem: Environmental > Terrestrial > Soil > Unclassified ... | reverse complement strand
GCTCGAGCGATTCCCGGACCGCCTGCACAATCTGTCGCAGGGGCTCCGTCAGGGCGCAGCGGATGTCCTCATCGGTCACAGTCACGGTGCGCGGGACCCCTTCGGACACGTGGCGTCCCTTGACGTCCATCCGCAGCGTCTCCTCGAGCGGCATCGCGGATCCGATCTCGAACTTGATCTGCTGCGCCGTCCGCTCGCCGATGTGCAGGTTGTAGGTCTTGCGCATGAAGGTCATGATCGCCGCGTCCATGGCGTCGCCCGCCACGCGGAGCGAACGCCCGTACACCGTGCCCGCCATCGAGATCACCGCGATGTCGGTCGTGCCGCCGCCGATGTCGATCACCATGTTGCCGGCGGCGTCGGTGATCGGAAGCCCTGCGCCGATCGCGGCCGCCATCGGCTCGTCGACCAGGTGCACCTCGCTCGCCTTGACGCGGAAGCCGCTGTCCCGGACCGCGCGCCGCTCGACCTGCGTGATCTCCGACGGGACGCCGATGACCAGCCGCGGCCGCTTCAGGTACCGCCGGCCCATCGCCTTCCGGACGAAGTGGACCAGCATCTTCTCGGCCGCGTCGAAGTCGGCAATCACCCCTTCTTTGAGCGGCCGGACGGCGCGGATGTTGGCCGGCGTCCGCCCCAGCATCTCGTGCGCGTCCTGGCCGACCGCTTCGATCTCCCCGTTCGCGGTGTTGAAGGCGACGATCGACGGCTCATTGAGCACGATGCCTCGCCCCTGCGCAAACACGCACGTATTGGCGGTGCCGAGATCGATGGCGAGATCGGTTGAAAACATGGAGGCAATGCTCATGGCGTCGCGCGCAAACGCATGAATCGTTCCCGGCGCGATCGCGCCCGGATGCCCGAAACTGCACGCACAGGCGCGGCGGGCGGTTACGAAATCGCTACCGACTGACGGATTTGTGAGCGCCTAGCGCTTCACCAACATCCGCCAGAGATCGGCTTCGATCGCCTCGTGTTCGATCAGCAGCGTCCGTCCGGCGAGCTCCGCTCGCGGCACCCTCCGGACGACGCGGGCGCGGCCGCTGTCGCCATCCACGGCAGTCACCCGCACGGGTCACCGCGTTCGCGCCGCACAGCAGCGGATAACGGATCCCCGCGGCTGGTGGGGGGCGCGGGGATGTCCGCGCGGGAGGTTCACATCGCCAGCAGGCGTTCGAAAAACGACCGGTAGCGGTGCATGGCCTGGCGCAGGTCCTCGGTCGACACCTTGTCGTTGCGCTCCCACTGCTCCTCGAGCCGCTTGCGCTCGGCCGCGAAGCCGTCAGTGAGCCGCTGCATCAGCTCGGCGACGAGCGCGTCCGCCTGCTCCACCGCCTTCCGGGGCTCGTCGACGAATCCGGTCTGAATCCCACTCCAGCGCGTGCGATAGCCGCTCAGGTCCGCCTCCGCGAACAGTGGCGATGGACGCCCGCGTTCGACCGGAATCTCGGCGTCGCGATTCACGATGTTTTCACTCATGCAGTCCTCCTCACCGGCGATTCGCCGAGCAGCTCCGCGAACAGTTCGCGGTAATGGACCAACGCCTGACGGAGCTCCTCCGTCGAGGCCGCATTGCGCTCGTGACGCACGGCGATCTCGCGCGCCGCGCGGTAGTGATGCACCACCTGTGCGTGTTCGACCGTCAGATCGTCCGCGCGGCGATCAAAATCCGCCATCGGATATCCACGCGTGGACATGAGATCGTTCACGAGTCGATCCGCTTCGGTCACGGCGGCGGCCGGATCGTCCACGAATTTCGCCTGTACGCGCGACCACGCGTCGGCGAACCGGGCGCGTTCCTCGGGACTGAGCGCACGGATGTGATACGTGGCCACGCGCTTCTCCCGCTCGGCGAGCACGGCCTCGGCCTTTCCGGTCGTGCCCACGGCCGTCACCGTGCGGTCGTACTCCGGCCCGAAGCGTTCGCGCAGGTGCGCGCGACGGCGGCGCTGCTGGCCCAGAAGCCACGCCACGGCGAGCAGAGCTATAACGATGACCGCGACCGCCACAATCAGCAGCGTCGGATTGCTCAGATTCGGCATGCGTCCTCTCCTCCTCTCGAGTCCACCTCCATCCACGCAAGCGAGGTACCGCACTATGATGAGAACGCTGGAGGTCGCGTCGTGGCACGAACGGCATTGCTTGGCACGGGACTGCTCGGGTCGGGGATGGTGCGGCGCTTTCTGACAAAAGGCGTTCGCGTGACGGTGTGGAATCGCAGCGCGGACAAGGCGCGCGCGCTGGAGAAAGACGGCGCCATCGTCGCCGCCTCGGCCGCCGAGGCCGTCCGCGACGCCGACCGGATCCACATCGTGCTCTCCGACGATCGCGTGGTCGACGGGGTGCTCGACCAGATCGTGCCGGCGCTGAAGGCAGGCGCGATCGTCATTGATCATTCGACGACCCTGCCCGAAGAGACGAAGCGGCGCGCCGAACGGATGCGTGCGAAAGCCGTCCGGTTCCTGCATGCCCCGGTCTTCATGTCGCCGCAGATGGCGACCGACGGCGTCGGCTTGATCCTGGTGTCGGGCGCCAAGAACGACCTCGACGCCGTGAAGCCGGAGCTCGATGGAATGACCGGCGAAGTCTGGTATCTCGGCGAGCGTCCCGATCTCGCCGCCAACTACAAGTTGTACGGCAACTGCATGCTGTTTGCGATCAGCGGCGGCCTGGCGGACGTGATCGCGATGGCGCGCGCGAACGGCGTCGATCCCGTCGAAGCGATGAGCATCTTCACGAAGTTTCAGCCTGGCAATATCGTGGCGGCGCGTGGACCGCGGATGGCCCGCGGCGAGACCACGCCGGCGATGTTCACGATCCAGATGGCGCGCAAGGACGTGCGGCTGATGACGGAAGCCGCGAAGGATCAGGGCCTGGTTGTGCTGCCGGGCGTCGCGAAGCGGATGGACGAGCTGATCGGGTCGGGCGGCGCGGAGTTCGATATTACGGCGATGGCGCCGAAGCCAGCCTGACGGCCGGCGCTACGTCCCCGACGCGCACTTGTCCCCGGCCAGGATCGACAGCACCACCAGCGGCTTCTTGGTCGCGGTCAACGAATGCGCCATGCCGCGCGGGACGACGACGAACATGCCGGCGGACATCGGTTCGGCGTTGCTGGTGCCGATCTGCGCGTTGCCTTCGCCCGCAATCACGTACATGAACTCGTCGCTGTCGTCGTGTGTATGCGACTTGATCGGATCGTTGATCTGGAGGAGGTTCGCGGCGCCGCCAATCGTGCAGCTCAGGCCGCTTGCCCGGCCGGGCGTGCGGCCGACGTAGTTGTTCTTGATGTAGGTCGGGAGGTCGAGCCCCATCGGCTTCACCTCGATGGTGGGCGCGGCCGGGGGCGGCGGCTTCACAGGTTCCATCGGCTTGGGCGGCGGAGGCGCCGCGTCGAGCGCGACCTTCACGTCGATCGGCGCGCCCCCGCGCGCGGTGACGTCGCGCTCGAGCGGCACGTAGCCGTCCTTATCGAACCGGAAGCGATATGTGCCGGGACGGAGATTTTCGAAGGCGAGCCGTCCCGCCTCGGTGCGACCAGTGCGGCCCTCGGTGCCCGTCACCGTGACCTTCGCGTCATCAATCGGCGCGCCTGAGGCGTCCGTCACCACGACGGCGAACGAAACCGACCCTCCACTGGCGGTTCCGGTGGTGCCGGTGCCGCGACGCTGCGCGTGGACGGGTGCCAAAGCAAGAGCAACGAACGCGACGGCGGCGGCGCCTCGGATCGTCATCATCCTTCTATTATCGCGTCATCTAGGGCAATTGCCGTTCCGCGAAAACGCTTGGTTTTCGCCTACGGCTGAGTTCTCGGGGCCGACAATCCGTGTAAATCTGCATCGAGATGTGGCGGGCCTCCTTCGCGCTGGCACTGATGGTGGGCGCCCGCTCCCCCTCCCCCGCGTACCCCGCCTGGCTTGTGAATTCCTATTTCAGCGTCAACGTCGGATCGCTGCGGCAGTCGTTCACCGCCCGGCAGCTCGAGCCGGGGTTCCGGGCCACCGCGATCGCCGAGCCGCACGTCGCCGCCCGCGTCGTCCTGTTTGGCCACGAGTTCACGCCGTGGCTGGCCGCGCAAATCACCTACATGCGTCCGGTGCAGTTCGTCACGTACCGCGATGTGAACGGCGACGCAACGGGTCATCACGTCTGGACGGGATTCGGGGGCGCGAGCGTGAAGGCGCGCGTCCCGCTCGTCGGCCGCACGGCCCTGTACGGTGAAGCGGGACTCGGGATCGCGAGCCGGCACGGTTTCGGCGTACACGACACGGCCGTCGTCGCCGACGCGTCGCACGCCGCGCCGCTGCTCGGGGCGGGCGTCGACTATCGCGTGCGCCCGTCGTGGGACCTGACGGCCGGTGCGACGTTCATCCCTGGCCGCGCGCGCGACCGCGAGTCGGGCGCGTTGATGATTGACGCCGGATTCCGGTACACCGTCCGGCAGCCCGACGATCAGAGCGGGCCCTCGCCTCAGGAGTCGCGCTCCGATGATGTGTTCGTGCACAAGCGGCTCGTGCAGATCGAATACACGACGGGGTTCGGCTACTCGATCAACGATGCGCTCTCGACGAAGGTCCCGATTTTCTGGCAAGGCGAAGTACAGGTGGACCGCGGCGTGGCGGTCCACTACGACCGCACGGTGTTCCACACGGCGTCGGTGTTTGCGATCGAGGCCGGCGCGAGCGTCTCGACCTGGCGGACGCGCGTCGACGCGCACGACTTCTCGACGATTTCGATCTATCCGCTCTTCCGCTTCGTCCCGATTCGCACGCGCGCGGTCGATGTGTACTTCTGCTACTCGCTGGCGGGGCCGACCTTCATATCGGCGCGGACGCTCGACGGGCTCGATCTCGGCAGCCAGTTCACGTTCCAGGATTTTCTCGGCGGCGGCGTGTATCTGGGGTCCGCGAAACGGGTCGTCGCGGGCGTGAAGATCAATCACTATTCGAACGGCAACCTTTTCCCCGAGAACGCGGGCGTGATGGTCCCGGTGACGGTCACGTTCGGATGGGCGTTCTAGCGGTATCTCGCACGGCGGCGCGGAGTACGGGCCGGCCGGGCCCAGACCGGGGCGTCAGGGCAGACCCGAACCCGGCACTCCGTACGGCTAGAATGTCGCCCGTGAGCTCCGACGGCAACGACGAAACGCGACTCGCTGAGGCCGGCGCGACGACCACCGACACGGGCTGGCTCAGTTCCTCGGGATCGATCGATCACGGCCGTTTCGCGCCGGGGGCGATCCTCGACAGCCGGTATCGCGTGCTCGGGCTGCTCGGCCGCGGGGGTATGGGCGAGGTGTATCGCGCCGACGACCTGCGTCTCGGACAGCAGGTCGCGCTCAAGTTCCTGCCGGCGGTGCTCTCCCGCGATCCGGCGCGCCTCGCCCAGTTTCACAACGAAGTCCGCACGGCGCGCCAGGTCTCCCATCCGAACGTCTGCCGCGTGTACGACATCGGCGAAATCGACGGGCAGCTCTTCATCACGATGGAGTACGTGGATGGAGAGGATCTCTCCGGCCTGCTCCGCCGCATCGGACGGTTGCCCGAAGACAAGGCGATCGACATCGCGCGCCAGATCTGCGCCGGCCTCGCGGCCGCGCACGAGCGCGGCGTGCTCCATCGCGATCTCAAGCCCGCGAACATCATGCTCGACGGCGCCGGCAAGGTGCGGATCATGGACTTCAGCCTCGCGACCGCGGGCGAGGTCACCGACGTCCGCGCCGGCACGCCTGCCTACATGGCGCCCGAGCAGCTCGGCGGCCAGGAAGTGACCGTCCGGAGCGACATCTACGCGCTCGGCCTCGTGCTGTACGAAGTCTTCACCGGCCGCCGCGCGTTCGATGCGAAGACGCTGAGTGACCTGATCGAGCAGCACCAGTCGGGGACGCTCACGTCGCCGACCGCGATCGTCAAGGCGCTGGATCCGGCGATCGAATCGGCAATCGTCCGCTGTCTCGATCCGAATCCGGCGCGGCGTCCTCCGTCGGCGATCGCTGTCTCGGCGGCGTTACCGGGCGGCGACCCGCTCGCCGCGGCGCTGGCCGCCGGTGAGACGCCGTCGCCGGAGATGGTCGCCGCCGCCGGCGGCGACCTCGCGACGACCACGCACGCGGCGGGTCTGCTGTGGCTGGCCGCGGCCGCGGTGCTCGCGCTGACAGTCGTCGGGGTCGATGCGCGCTACGCGATCGTGTCCCGCGTGCCGCTGACGAAACCGCCGGCCGTCCTCAGCGACCGCGCGGAGCAGCTGCGCGAAGCGTTCGGCTACACCGACCCCGTCGGCGACCAAATCGGTTTCTTCCAATACGACGAGGCGTATTTCAACTGGGCGGAACGACACGGCAGCGGCGCGGCGAAATGGCCCGAGCTTTCCCGGAACCGTCCGGCCGCGATCCAATACTGGTATCGCACGAGTCCGTCGAGGCTGGTGCCGACAGACCCGACGGGTGACGTGACGGCGACCGATCCTCCCGTGTCGATCAATGGCATGACGGCTGTGAGCGTCGACACCAACGGACGTTTGCTCCGCTTCGCCGCAGCGCCGCCGCAGAACGAAAAGGCTGCGACCACACCCGCGGAGCCGGTGGATTGGCACAGGCTGTTCGTCGCGGCCGGCCTCGACATGACGGCATTTGCGCCGGTCGCGCCGTCCCGGACGCCTGACTCGTATGCCGATGAGCGGCGGGCCTGGAAGGGGACGCTGCCGGACACGACGATCCCCGTCACGATCGAGGCGGCGGGCTTTCGCGGGCGGCCGGTCGCGTTTCAGATCGTGGCGCCATGGACCGGGGCGCCGCGGGAGCCTTCGCCCCCCTCCCGCCGGAATCGCATGAGCCCGATCGCGATCTATCTGTTGCTGTTCGGCGCCGGGGCCGTCGCGTACTGGAACGTCCGTCGCGGCCGGGGGGACACGAAAGGCGCATTCCGCGTCGCCGCGTTCATGACGATCGTGCTCAGCGGCCTCTGGGTCGTCTCACCCCACGTCCGGGACGCCGCGGTCGAGCAGGACCGGCTGTTCGCGCGCATCGGCATGGCAATGTTCGTCGGCGGGGCGATGTACATCCTCTATCTGGGGCTCGAGCCGTACGTGCGCCGCGCGTGGCCCGACATGCTCGTCGGCTGGACGCGATTCGTCGGCGGCCGGATCCGCGACCCGCTCGTCGGCCACGACGTCATGGTCGGCGTCACGTGCGGCGCCGCGCTCGCGCTGCTCAGTCTCGCGACGATGTTCGTGCCGCCGCTGTTGGGCCTCTCGGAACCGCAGCCGCACGCAACCGAGTTTCCGCCGCTGTTCGGAGCACGCGGCACGCTGCTGGTGCTGCTCGGATGCGTGAACGTCGGCATGCAGAACATGCTCATCACGACATTCGAGTTCGCCGGCTTCCGCGCGCTCTTCGAACGGATCGTCGGCGTGCGGTTCGGATCCAAGTCGGAAGCCGTCTCGCTCGCGCTTGCGGTCGCGACGGTCACGCTGTTCTCCGTCGTTGCGAACGACGACACGCTGATCGACGCGGTCTACAACGCCATCTCGATCACCATCGTGCTGCAAGTGCTACTCCGGATCGGCATCTTCTCGGCGACGGTGATGTTCATCGCCGAATTCGTCCTGCTCCGGATGCCGTACACGTTCGACTCGTCCGCGTTCTACGCCGCACAAGGCTGGTTCGCGCTGGCGCTGCTGCTCGGCCTCGCGGTCACGGGCTACTGGATGGCAGTTAATCCAAGGAGAGAAGCATGGCGAAGTATCTGATCAAGGGCTCCTACACGGCAGAGGGCGCAAAGGGTCTGATGAAGGATGGCGGGACGAAACGCCTGGACGCGGTGCGCGCGGCGATGAAGAGCGTTGGCGGCACCCTCGAGGCGGGCTACTTCGCGATGGGCGAGCAGGACGTCTACCTGATCGTCGACGCGCCCGACCACGCGTCGGTGGGCGCGCTCGCGATTACCGCCAACGCGTCAGGCAGCGTGCGCGTCTCGACGACGGTCCTGATGACCGCGGCGGACGTGGACGCCATGGTCAAGAAAGCCGTGAGCTACACCCCGCCCGGACGGTAGTACATCGGATCGATGGCTATCCGCCGGAGGGCCGACGTCGAGGCCCGGGACGCCGAGCTCCGCAAGGACCTCGGCGTCCCGTCGCTCACGCTCACGCAGATCCTGTTCATCGTCGGGCTGCCGTGGGTCGGCGTGGCCGCCAAGGAAGGGCCGTCGCACGTCATCTACTGGCTGCTCGCCATCGTCTTCTTTTACCTGCCGTCCGCTGCCGTCGTCATTCACTTGAATCGCGCGATGCCGCTCGAGGGCGGCCTGTATCAGTGGGCGAAGCTCGGCTTCAACGAGATGACGGGCTTTCTCGTGGCGTGGAATCTCTGGCTGTTCGCGATCCTCAATTCCTCGGAAACGGGACTGCAGGTCACGCAGTACTCGCAGTACGTGTTCGGCCACGCGGCAGACCCGTACAGCTCGAATCCGTGGATCGTCACCGGCGTCAACATCGTCGTCCTGACCGCGCTGGCGGTCGTCACGATTCGGGGCCTCAGCGTCGGGAAATGGGTGCATGCCTCCGGCGGCGCGCTGATGTTGACGACGTTCGCGATGATCCTCGTGCTGCCCTGGCTGAACCTCGCGCACGGGACGCTGCGCGCGTTCCACCCGCTCGCGACCGCGATGCCCGCCCTGTCGATCCTGAGTCTCAACATCGCCGCCAAAATGGGATTCGGCGCGCTCGGCGGTTTCGAGTACGTCGCCATCCACGCGGGCGAATGCCGCGACGCCGACCGCGCGATCGCGAAGTCCGTGTGGTTCGCCGCGCCGGTCATCTGCGTGATGTTCGTTCTGGGCACGAGCTCGGTGCTCGGGCTCGTCCCGTTCGACCAGATCGATCTCATCGCGCCGATTCCGCAGGTGCTCGCCGTGGGGTTCGGGGGGCTGGGCCCGGCCCTGTGGGTCGCGCCGGTCACCATCCTGATCCTGCTCTGCATCCGGCTCGCGCAGGCGAGCGTCATGTTCACGGGCATCACGCGCCTGCCGATGGTCGCCGGCTGGGACGGGCTGCTGCCGGCGTGGTTCATGCGCCTGCACCCGCGATTCCGGACGCCGGTGAACTCCATCGTGTTCATCGCGGCGACGACGCTGACGTTCAGCGTGCTGGGATTGATCGGGGTCGGCAAGCAGGAGGCGTTTCAGCTGTTGTGGAACGCGTCGGGGATCTTCTATGCGCTCACCTACCTGGTGATGTTCGCGATCCCGATCGTCGGGTCGGTCCGCGCGCCGGTGTGGCTGAAGGCCGTCTCGGTGTCCGGCTTCCTCACCACCCTTGGTTACGTCCTCCTCTCGATTCTGCCGATTATCGAGGTGGGAAGCCGGTTGTCATTCGCGCTGAAAATCACGGCGGTCATCGTCATCGCAAACGCGATCGGCTATACGATCTTCCGTTTGAGGAGATCCGGGGTCTGACAGGCCGGAGCTGCACATATGCGCAAATTCATCGTGTGTTTGTTTGCCACGGCCGCTGCCGCGGCTCCGCTGCGGGCGCGGCAGGACCAGACGGCCATATCGCACGCGAAGCTGTTCTCCGACATGCGCTGGCGCAACATCGGGCCGCTGCGCGCCGGACGGACGAAGGCCGTGGCGGGCGTGCCCAGCCAGCCATTCACCTTCTACATAGGAATGGTGAATGGCGGCGTGTGGAAGACGACCAACGCCGGCCGCACGTGGACGCCGATCTTCGAGGAGCAGCCAACAGGATCGATCGGCTGGATCTCGGTTGCGCCATCCGACCCGAACATCGTCTACGTCGGCAGCGGCGAAGGGCTGCCGACGCGTCCGGATCTCTCGATCGGCGACGGCATGTACAAGTCCACGGACGCCGGGAAGACGTGGACGCATCTCGGCCTCCGCGACACCCAGCAGATCGCACGCGTCGAGGTCGACCCGAAAAACCCCAATCGGGTGTTCGTCGCGGCACTCGGGCATCCGTACGGCCCCAACGACGAGCGCGGCATCTTCCGCTCGATCGACGGCGGACAGACGTTCCAGAAGGTTCTGTATCGCGACGAGAACACCGGCGCCAAAGACGTCGACATCGACCCGTCGGATCCGAACACCGTCTACGCGGTGCTGTATCAAGGTCGGCAGGGACCGTGGGAGAACGCCGCGTGGAGCGGTGTCGTCGGCATCTTCAAGTCTACCGACGGCGGAACTACCTGGCGGGAGCTGAAGAGCGGTCTGCCGGAGCGCATCGGGAACGCGGAGCTCGCGATCGCGCCCGGCAATTCGAAACGGATCTATGCGTACGTCACGCCGGCAGCCGAACCGGCGAGTCTCGCACGCGGCGCCGGTCCTGGCGTCGCGCAAGGGGCGGCACCCGGGGGACGTGGGCGGGGGCGCGGGGGCGCCCCGAACAACCCCATCTACCGCTCGGACGATGGCGGGGAGACGTGGGCGACGGTCTCGAACGATCAACGCGTCGGCACCAGCAATGAAGCGTCGATCTGCGTCGATCCGAAGAATCCGGACTGGCTGATCGTCACGAGCCAGGTCACCTACAAAAGCGAAGACGGCGGCCGGTCGTGGCTGCCGTTCAAAGGGGCGCCCGGCGGCGACGACTACCAGTACGCGTGGATGAATCCGATCAACACCGACATCATCCTGCTTGCGTCCGATCAAGGGGCGGTCGTCTCGCTCGACAAGGGCCGAAGCTGGAGCTCGTGGTACACGCAATCGACCGCCGCAATGTTCCACGTCGCGACCGACACGGCCTTCCCGTACCGGGTCTGCGGCGGACAACAGGACAGCGGATCGGCGTGTGTGGCGAGCCGCGGCCCCGACGGACAGATCACGATGCGCGACTGGCATCCCGTGGGCATCGAAGAGTACGGTTACGCGGCCCCCGATCCGCTCAACCCCGACATCGTCTATGGCAGTAAGGTCGTCACGCGGTACGACCGCCGCACGGGAGAGGTGTCGGAGGTCGGGCCGATTGAGTCCGGCCGCGGCGGACGCGGCGCGCAGCCCTCGGGTCCCGTGGTCAACCGGCAGGTTCGCACGCAGCCGCTCGTGTTCTCGATGGCGGACAAGAAATCGCTCTTCTACGGCACCAATGTGCTCTGGAAGACGATGGACGGCGGAATCACGTGGAAACAGATCAGCCCAGACCTGACACGGAAGCACCACGAGGTGCCGCAGAGTGTCGGCACCTATCTCGAGACGGCGCGCACCCAGGCCGACAACAACGGCGCGCGCGTGATCTATACGATCGGCCCCTCCTACGTCGACATCAACCGCATCTGGATCGGCACGGACGACGGGGTGATCGCGACCACGGCGGACGGGGGTCTGCACTGGAAAGACGTCACGCCCGCGCAGATGGGCCCGTACTGGAAAGTCTTCACGATCGAGCCGGGGCGCTTCGATCCGCTGACCGCCTACGCGGCGGTCAACACGCTGCGCATCGACGACCAGAATCCACATCTCTTCCGCACGCACGATGGCGGCAAGACGTGGATGGAGATCGAGAAGGGCATCGCCGGCGGCAACGCGCTCAACGTGATCCGCGAGGACGTGAAGCAGAAAGGACTGCTGTTCGCCGGCACGGAGAATCAGGTCTATGTCTCGTTCGACGATGGAGATCACTGGGAGTCCCTGCGCCTGAACATGGCCGCATCGTCCGTGCGCGATCTGCAGGTGAAAGATGACGACCTCGTCGCCGGGACCCATGGACGAGGAATCTGGATTCTCGACGACATGACGCCGTTGCGCGAGATCGGAGGCCGGACATCGGCGGGTGGAGATCGCGACGCGGACGATCCGGGAGACCGGTTGTTCAAGCCGCAGACCGCCTGGCGCGTGCGATGGAACACGAACACCGACACGCCGCTGCCCCCGGATGAGCCCCGGGCGCCCAATCCGCCGGACGGCGCCATCATCGACTATTTCCTCGCAGCCGCCCCCCAGGGTCCCGTGACGCTCGCGATCACCGATGCCGCCGCCAAGGTCGTGCGCCACTACTCGAGCGCTGATCCGCCGGAGCATCCGCTGCCCGATCCGGCGACCGACGCGCCGCTGCCGCTCTATTGGTATCGGAAGCCTCAGGTGCTGTCCGCCTCGGCCGGCATGCATCGCTTCACGTGGGACCTGCACTATCAGCCGATTCCCGGCGTGGGCGGCGGACGCGGCGGCGGT
>Ga0070735_10004227_pt1 | contig 12181 bp, 11 predicted proteins | sample Coa_R1_FD_66443 | JGI IMG/M metagenome (GOLD analysis project Ga0070735, IMG submission 66443) | Surface soil microbial communities from Centralia Pennsylvania, which are recovering from an underground coalmine fire - Coalmine... | ecosystem: Environmental > Terrestrial > Soil > Unclassified ... | reverse complement strand
CCGTACTATGTGCTGCTGGCGATGGGACGAATCAGGCTCGTGGCCGCGGTCAGTCTCCTGGCCAGCGCCATAATGCTCGGCTGCATGGCTTGGCTGGCCGCTGCCCGGGGCATCGAGGGCGTCGTCGTGGCTCGGCTTCTCTACGGCTTGACCATGCTGCTTATGTGCTTGCCGTTGTTACGTTATGTGTTCCCCGGCTCGATCCGCCTCCCCAGCTTCTTCCGCCGAACCGAATATGCCGTTGCAGGGACCCAGATCAGCCGGCCCGACGGGCAGAACAGGACCCTGAAACATGGCCGCCTCTGATTCGTATGTTTCCAATCTCTATGCCGACGCGCTGGCTGCATCGGTTGGCGGCCGGGCCCCCGCGCCCCGCGAATTTTTCTGGAGTGTGGTCGTTCTGCTCGAGACCTGTCTCGAATTGTTCATCGCTTCGGGTAGCGCTTTCGTTGCTCTTCGATTGCTGGTCCACTCAGTTGCGGGCGCAGGTTCAACTCAAAGGCTGGTGTTCGTCAGCATGGCCGGCGGACTGGCAACGGCATGGTCTCTGCGCAGCGTTCCCACTCGTCGCTGGGCCGGCACACTGTTGCAAATCTGTGAAACGGAGCGCATTCTGCGGGCGAGCATTCAAGGCTCATGCTTTCTTTTTCTGGCGGCCCTTCTCGCCGGAATTCGTGTTTCAGGAACAGCTCTGGTTGTGCCCCTGATGCTCCTCCTGATCACTCTCATCGCTCTTCGGCGCGGATTCTCGGCGATCATTTGTGCGCTCTCCGCCCGCGGCCATGGAGCCGACCGCGTCGTGATCTATGGGGCAGCTGAAACCGCCCGCCAGATGGCGTCCACATTGATGCGCACCCCGCATCATCGCCTCTGTCCCGTGGGGTTGATTTTCGATGAGGATGTCCCGCCCATCGAGCGGCTCTTCCGTGCCGGCGACGGGCGGCTGCGTCCGATTGCGGTCGCGCAAGCGCCTGTGTCAGCCGCCTTTTTGCACTCCCTGCGCTGCGAGCTGCTCATCGTCGCCGCAGCCCATCTCTCCCCGGATCAGATCGACGAGTTCCGCGACATTGCCGGCCAGGCGCTTGCCTCCATCGCCGTCGTGCAGAATCCGGGCAGCTGGACGGAATCGATCGATGCCGGCGGCGTGCAATTGCTTTCGGATATCCAGCCCCTCGCCAGCTGGCATTTCGCTTTCGTCAAGCGCGCCGCCGATATCGTTCTCTCCCTCGTCCTGCTGGTTCTGCTCGCGCCGCTGATGCTGCTGATCGCTCTCCTGATCTGCATGGACTCGCCGGGACCGGTGTTCTTCGTGCAGGAGCGCGTGGGAAGAAATGGCCGCCTCTTCCCCATCTTCAAGTTTCGATCGATGCACGTCACCGCCTCCGCCTACGACTGCTCTCCCACCGAGCCGCGCGATCCACGCGTTACCAGGATGGGCCGCTTGCTCAGGCGCGCCGGTCTGGATGAGTTACCGCAATTGCTCAATGTCCTGCTCGGCCACATGTCGCTCGTCGGCCCGCGACCGGAAATGCCATTTCTCGTCGAACGCTACCGTGACGAACATCGGCCGCGATTGCAGGTGAGCCCCGGCATCACAGGCCTGTGGCAGCTGAGCGCCGACCGCGCTTTGCCCATCCACGAAAACACACAGTACGACCTCTACTACATCCGTAACAGAACCCTCTGCATGGATTGGGCTATCCTCCTTCACACACTTCTCTTCGCCATCCGGGGAGGAGCATGAACGCCGCCCTGGCCATGACCGCGAAGGAGCCCATCTCAAGGGATCCGGATACCAGCCATCCGCATGTCGATGTGCTGGGGGTCAAAGTGTCCGCTGTGAACATGAGCGAGGCTGTCGAGATCGCCGAGCGCTGGATCGCCCGCGGCCGCCCCGGATACATGTGCCTCACGGGCGTTCACGGTGTGATGGAAGCTCACGCCAACCTCCAGTTCCGCCGCATCCTGAACTCCGCCGTGCTCAACGCGCCCGATGGTATGCCCCTCTCCTGGATCGGGCACTGGCAGGGACATCGTGAAATGGACCGCGTCTTTGGCCCGGATTTTATGTCTGCGATGTGCGGCATTTCAGTCGCGCTCGGCTATCGGCATTTCCTGTACGGCGGAGAGGCAGGGGTTGCCGAGTCTCTGCAATCGGTGCTCGAAAAGAGATTTCCCGGCCTGAAGGTTGTCGGCACTTACACGCCCCCATTTCGCGAGCTGAATCCCGCCGAAGAAGCCGAGTTGCTCACCAGGATCCGCACATCGAGTCCCCACATCATCTGGATCGGGCTCAGCACGCCGAAGCAGGAGCGATTCATGGCAGCCTGGCGTGAGCGTTTGCAGGTGCCCCTGCTGGTGGGCGTCGGCGCGGCGTTTGATTTCCACACCGGCCGCATTCAGGACAGCCCGCGCTGGATCAAGCGAGCCGGCCTGCAGTGGCTGCACCGGCTCATCCAGGATCCGCGGCGCTTAGCGCGTCGCTATTGGCGCACTCATCCGGCATTCCTGTGGCAGATGGCGCTTCATCGCGCGAATCGGGGCAGCCTCGCAAATCAGGAGCCGAATCATTGCGCCGCGACCACCGGCAGCGAAATGTAGCTGGCTTCGCCCGGCTCATGCCAGATCCGCTGCGTTGCTTTGACGAAATCCTGCGGTTTTGCGTTGAAGATGTTCGGCACGAAGGTTTGCGGATTGCGATCGTAGAGCGGAAAGAGGGTGGACTGTACCTGGACCATGATCCGGTGTCCCGTCTTGAACGTGTGGTCCACGTTGGGCAGCGCAAATTTGTATTCGAGAGGCTTGTTGGATGCGATCGGCTCGGGCTGCGAGAAGCTGGTGCGGTAACGGCCGCGAAATATGTCGATGCCAATCGGCAGTTCATACCCGCTCATATCCGGCTGCTCGCCCAGCGTGCCGGGAAAGGTGCCGGAGGCATCCAGCCGCGCCGACTGGTCATTGGGATAGACATCGATCAGCTTCACCACCCAGTCGGAATCGGTGCCGCTGGTTGAGGCGATGAGGTGGACGATGGGCTCGCCCGCCAGTTTCATCGGCGCGGTCAGCGGATCGGTCTCCCAGCTCAGCACGTCGGGACGGCCCTCCACAAATCGCTGGTCGGTCAGCAGCCACGTGCGCCAGCCGCTTCCTTCGCCGACCACCGGCCGCGGCCGGTAGGGTACTGGCTTCGACGGGTCGGAAAGATATTCGTCATATTGTGGCGTGCCGTCCTGCGGAGGATTGAACGACAGCTTGCCGCCCGCTTGCAGATAGAGCGGCTTCGCCGTTTCGCTGCAGCCCTCGTCGCAGCTCAGCGGCCATTTCTGGAGTGTGTCCCAGCGGTCCGCTCCGGTGTCATAGATCCACACCGGGGGCGTATCTGCCTTCGGCGAGCCGGGCTTCAGATACTGGCTGAAGAACGGCAGCAGCACATCGCGGCGCCACTGCTCGGCAGTATCGGTGGCCCACACGAACGGACCGATGGCTCGCCCCTGACGATTCACCTGCGAGTGAAACCATGGGCCTATAACCAGGTAGTTCATGGTGTTGCTGGTGTCCTGTGGCTCCCACGCGCGGTAGCTGTGGTTCGCGCCGTACATGTCCTCCTGATCCCACTCACCCTGCTCCCACATGGTGGGCACGGTCAGTTTGGTTTTGCCGATCAGCTTGTCCAGCGCCTGCGCCTGCCAGAAACCGTCGTAGCTCGGATGGTCGACGATGTCTTTCCAGAAGGGCAGCTGGTCCATATCGCGGGCGCGCGCAAAATCGCCTGCCGTGCCGCCCTCAAGAAGGTTGGTGTAGTCGTCACCCGGATGCGGGACCATCACGCCGCGCCCGCGACGGGTGGTCTGCTCCATGACGTAGTCGATGTTCGGCTGGCGAAACGCGCCGTAATGGAACCAGTCGTCGCCCATCCAGCCGTCAACCATCGGGCTTTCCGGCGCGGCAACTTTCAGTGCGGGGTGGGCATGCAGCAACGCCATCACCACGGTAAACCCCTCGTAGGAACTGCCGATCATCCCCACTCGCCCGTTCGATTCGGGAACGTTTTTCACCAGCCAGTCGATCGTGTCCCACGCATCGGTCGTGTCGTCGGCGCCGCTGTTGTTGTACCCCGAGCCGAGCGGAGGCGGAGTCATCAGGTAGGGTCCCTCCGAACCGTACTTGCCCCGCACGTCCTGATAGACGCGGATGTAACCCGCGCGCACGAAGTCGCGATCGGCGAGCGGCAGCGCGTCGATCAGATGATCGGCGTCCGGCGTCCCGACGTGATGTGCCGCGTCGTAGGGCGTGCGGGTCAGCACGATGGGCAGATCGTGCGCACCCTTTGGGATCCAGATCACCGTGTAGAGTTTCACCCCGTCGCGCATGGGGACCATCGCCTCGCGCCTGGTGTAATCGCGATCTGCGGACGGGGGCTTGTAATTCGCGTTCAGATCGTCGGTGTAAGGCTTCTGCTGTGCCGGTGCGGCAGGCGCCATGGCGGCCGCGGCGGCAAGACTGAGAGCGAGTGCAGTCATCGCAAACTTCATGAACTCTCCATTCACAACCAGATTCGCAAAGAAACCCTGAGCTGGTCACGCCTCCTCGTCCGGAGGTCCTCCTGCCCCAGCCAGATCCTGGGGCCTGACCTTCTCCACGTTGAATCTGCCTGCGCGCTCGCGCATGGTCTTCAAAACCTCTTCGAGCGGAGGCGGATCACCCTTGATCCAGCGCAGCGGGTTGATGCGGGCGACCACGAAGGAGCGCAGATACGGACTCACCAGGCCGCGCTCCTTCAGCTTCTTGACCGCAGCGGCCACTTTCTCCTCGAGGTCCAGCACCATCGCGGCGCGTTTCTCATGCGCCTTGAGAGCCGTGCGCAGCGGATCGTCGGTGAAGCTCTCCAGTCTTCGCAGAACGGGATGGTAGACGCCCCCGCCGAACCGCGGCAGTTTCTCGTAACAGACGCCGAGTGTCACCAGTGCGGATTCGTCCAGATAGAAGGCAAATTGCGATTCGGGCCGGGTGGCATCCTCTTCCACGAGGCCCCGATAAATCCGGATCACCTCCAGCGCTCGTTCCTTCAGGTTGTGGGCTTTTTCGGTGTTGAGCGCAAGGATCTGCCAGGCGATTTCACGATCTGCTGCGACCAGAGCCGTGATCGACCGCGCTCCAAGGCGGCGCATGGCTTCCAGCCGATGACGGCCGTTCGGGGTCCAGAATCCGCCATCCGGAGCCGTGACAGCGATGATTGGATCAAGAAAACGCCCGGTTTTATTGATGACATCCGCCAGGCGCTTGTGGTGCGTATCCGAAAGATCCCGCTGAAAGGGAGTTGGTTCAACCGCCCCGATTGGCAAAACTGCCAGCAGCAGGGGATGCCCGGCGAGCGGCTCTTTGTACGATCCGACGACACAACCGCCGGCTTTTTCGATGGCATCGGCAACAGCGCCCGCGCTCCCGCCAGGAGTGTCGAGACGGCATTCGCCCGCAACCAGACCCCGGGTACCGGGTTTGGCCTTACGAGGACGCCGCCGCGCTGGTGCGCGCTTGACCATAGTCGAGAATCATTCTAGCGGTCACGCCTCCGACGCTCCGGCGACTCCAGCAGTGCAAGCAGGCTTGTCGGTTTTTTTGATCCCATAAAACAAATGCGGTTGCCATTACTTACCCATAAATGTTTTTGGTGGCAGAATGTGCTTCTGCCCCTTTCTTCCCCACGGTTCAGAGCGCTGAGGCCCAAAACAAATCCGGGGGATTTCTATGCTTTCCACTGCGTGGTTCTGGATTCGTGTGCTCAGTTTTGTGCTGGGAATCGGCGCGCTCTGGGTCGGTCTGTATCTCATGAAAGATGACGATCAGTCAGGCCTCAGATTAGTGTCGGGTGGCGCTGGTATCGTTCTCCTGGATTTGGCCGCGACGTTCTGGCCCTTGTGAATTTCGCGTTTCCGGGAGAATCCAATGATCGATGCGTCCAATCGAAGTGCAGACTTGTTGGCCGAAGCGCTGCAACTGGCCATTTCACTGGACTCGTTTACGACGTTTGACTGGGCAGAGACGATCGGCCCGGCGGTACTGAACGGCAGTGAGAAATTAAGAGAACTGGAGCGGCGACAGGAGTCGCTCACCGTGAGCGGCACCGATGAGGCGACTCTCGGATGGGTTCTGGAGGCCATCCATGGGAGGCTGATCTTCCTGGATCGCCTGTATACGGAGGTTTCGCCGCCGCATCCCGCGAAGATACGTCCGGGAACGGTGCGCGAGCCAGGGGAGGTAAACGGCGAGTGTGGTCATCTCACTACACCCACCTAAAAACAATGAACTCGTGCTGGACAAGTCTGTTTTTGGCACGTATTCTTCTGCGCCTGGGCCCTCGCCAGGAGAATTGACGGGATCCCCCCATGGGGAAGTGTTCTGCATTAAGCGCAGAACACCCGCATGCCTCGTTCCGTCCCTTTAGCTGGATTTCTGTTGTCTGGGGAAGACCTTACAACCCAGCTTTGCGTTTGATGGCCGGCATTTTGGCCACGCACTGGTATCCCCCAGGGAGATCTCTGAATGAAATCGGATAGACTTTTGAAAGCCGCCGCTGTGGCGCTTTCCATTTCCGGCATGGTCGCGCTGGTGGGGCTGCAACTTCCCTCGACCAAAGCGCACGCCCAGGACAAGGATCGGGACAACGCGCAGTCGGAAGCATCGGAAATCGCCATCGGCTGGCGTATCGCTCCTTCCTTCATCAACGCGCGCGGCAAGGACCCCGCGCTGGTTGGATTGGGAAGCTTCATCGTCAATGCGCAGGCGGACTGCAATGGCTGTCATACGTCCGATCCGGCGAATGAATACAAGGTCACAAACAATCCGTATTTCCTGTCGCCTCCGAACGTGGGTCCGGCAGCCTACAACCAGGAGAATTATCTGGCTGGCGGTCAGAACTTCGGTCCCGTAGGGCCGGGAATCGTGCGCGACCCGAACAGCCCGCTGTATGCGGGGCCGGGGTTCGGCCCGAACATCATCAGCCGCAACCTCACCCCCGACAACACCGGTCTTCCCGAGGGCGGCAATGATCTGCAGACATTCATGACCATCCTGCGCACGGGACACGACTTCGATAAGGTGCACCCGATTTGTGGAGGAGCCGTTACGGACAATTGCTACTCGGCTCCGGTCAACGGGGCTGTGCTCCAGGTGATGCCCTGGCCCCTGTACCGGCATATGACGGATCGCCAAATCCTCGCGATCTGGACGTATCTCAGCACGGTGCCCTGCAACGCGCACAACGATGCGCTTGGAGCGGCTTATCCCTGGCTGAAGAATAATTGCTAGCGACTCGCGCGGCGAGGTTGGGAGACCGGGCTTCAACCCGGTTTCCCCAACCGCGCTCCCACCATTTTCAGTTGATCGGAACTAATGCAGCATCAGTTCGCGCACGCGGCTTCGATAACCGCGGCTCACTGCGATCTGCTGGCCATCGCGAAGCACAATCACAGGCTCGTCCACGTCGGTTTTCGCAAATTCCTTCACATACTGCAGGTTGACGACGAACGAGCGATGCACCCGCAGAAAGAGTTCCGGATCCAGCTTTTCAGTCAGATGCGTGAGCGTCTCGCGCACCAGGTGCGTCTCCGCGCCGGCACATAGCCGAACGTAATTCTCCTCTGCCCCTACCCACCGGATTTCAGAGACAGGCAGAAAAACGATACGGCCGCGCGACTTAAAAACAATCCGTTTCAGGAAGGAACCGGATTGCTGCTTGCCGGCCGAGACCGCTACCGGCCGGCGGATATCGTCGATCTGCCGGCGCGCCCGTCCCACCGCTGTGCGCAGGCGCTCGGCGGTGAATGGCTTCAGCAGGTAATCCACCGCGTCCACCTCAAACGCGCGGCTCGCGTAATGATCGTAGGCGGTCGTGAAGATGATCGATGGGGGAATGCTGCCGTGCTCGCCCAGACCGCGCAGAATCTCAAAGGCATCGGCTCCCGGCATGCGGATATCGAGGAAGAGGATGTCGGGACGCGCGAGCCGCACCAGTTCCATGGTCTCCGCAGCCGTGGCGCTCTCGCCAATGATGCTGACGTCGGATTCCGCTTCCAGCAGAAGCCGCAGCTTATGGCGGGCAAGGATTTCGTCGTCCGCGATGGCAGCCCGGATCATAGGCTCACCTGCCCCGGTATTTTTGGATATTGGACTCGCTACGCCTTCCATCGGAAGCATGAAAATTTGCACCTGCTCACGTAAAGGAGAATCGCAATTGAATCTCCGGAGGAGAATGCGGCGAAGTGCTGTGTTTCCTGTCCGGAGTCGGACACCTTCATCCGCTGATCTGTCCGGAAGCGCAAATGACCGTCCGCTGCCGGACACTTTGCGGAGCTTCTGAAAGGCGGATGGGAGGATGTGATCCGGTGGTCTGGCGCGAGCGCCGCCCGGTCAGCGTGACAGCATCTGGGTAATACGCGACCGATACCCGCGGCTGACGGGCAGACGCTGCCCATCCTGCATCAGAACGAAGGACTCGCCATCCGCGCCTTCTCTTCGGATTTCCTTCATGTAGCGCAGGTTCACAATCGTGGACCGGTGCACGCGGATGAACGACTCGGGGTCGAGACGAGACTCGAGGCGGGCCATTGTTTCGCGCAGCAGATGGCTTTCCCTGCCGGTGGAGATGCGAACGTAGTTTTCCTCCGCGCCGATCCACTGAATATCCGCGACCGGCAGGAACAGAATTCTCCCCTTCGATTTGAAGACGATGCGGTTGATGTATCGGCCTGCCGGTTGCTCAGCGGCTCCGCTTTCCCGCGAACCCGCAATGCTGCTGCGCGCGCGGCGCAGCGCCTGAGTGAGCCGCTCCTGCGTGAACGGCTTCAGGATGTAATCGACGGCATTGATCTCGAAGGCCCGCAGAGCATACCGGTCATAAGCCGTCGTGAAAATGATGCTGGGGAGACGCGCGTCGGCCAGCGAGGCCACCGCCGAGATGATGTCGAACCCATCCATATCCGGCATCTGGATATCGAGAAACAGCAGGTCGGGGTTCGAGAGCTGCACCAGGTCGATCGTTTCCTCGGCGCTCCCGCTCTCGCCCACGATCTCGATGTCGCTTTCCCGGGCAAGAAGCAGCCGCAGTTTCTGGCGCGCGAGGATTTCGTCATCCGCGATGAAGGCCCTAATCGGCATAGCTTTGACTCACAGCACCCGGCCGGGATCCTGAGCTGATTTCCAGCGGCAGCAACAGGATGGCCTGCACCTCGCCCTCGGAGCGCTCCTCCAGCGTAAAGCTCTGCTGGTTTCCGTAATGGAGTTCCAGACGGGAGCGTACGTTCGCGATGCCAACGCCTTTTCCCCGGTTCTGGCCTCTGCCCAGCCCCCGGCCCGAATTGCGCACGCACAGACGCAGCTTGCCTTCGTGGCTCTGCGCTTCGATGCCCACGTAGCCCTCGCCGACCGTCCTCGCAACGCCATGGATATAAGCGTTCTCGACCAGAGGCTGCAGGATCATGGTCGGCACCAGCGCATCCAGCACCTCCGGCTCGATCGCCACGTAATGATGAACGGTGCGCGGAAAGCGCATCCTCTGAATTGATAAATAGAGCTGAACGAATTCCACCTCTTCGCTCAGAGAGATCAGCCTGGCGTCGCCGCGATCGAGGCTCATGCGCAGCATGCTGCTCATGCGCTCCAGCATCACGTCGGCGGAGTCCACGTCGGCGCGCATCAGGCTGGAAATGCTGTTGAGCGTGTTGAAGAGGAAATGTGGATTCAGCTGCATGCGAAGGGCGCGCAGCTGCGCGTTGGTCAGCTCCGCCATGATCAGATTGTCTGCGTTCTCTTTTTCACGAAGCCGCTGATAATATCCGAAGGCTCGCAGCAGCCCCACGGCCAGCCAGAAGATCACCAGATTGTTGATGAACTCGTTCTGCTCATAAAAACTGAATGTCTTCCACCAGGTCTGATGGGCATGGTTCAGAAGGCCATGAGGGAAAAAGGCCGACCAGATCGCCTCCTCAAGCACCGAAGCCAAAAGGCTCAGCGGAAGCAGCCGCCCAATGACGCTGGAAAGCTTCCCCTCCTGAATAAAGAGCTGCAGCTTCCACCAGACCAGCTGGGTGATGACGCCCCAGATCAGAAAATGCAGTTCATCCGCAAACATGATCCTGCGGAACGGAATGGTATAGCCCATCAGACGAACGGCGGTATAGTCCTGAAAACCAAACAGCGCCCCCAGCAGCAGCCATCCCGCCATGAACGCGGGTGGACGCATGAAAAAAGGCTTCTCCGGATTGTTATGCCTGTCGACTGGCTGCAGCACTGGCCTCCCACGGGTTTCAGTTCAGCGTCGTCAGTGAGAGCGGCTCACGAATTTCTGCAAGAGGAAACGCCTGGTTCCGGAAGCGGTCCCCGAAAACGAAAGTAATTTTCGCTCCATATTGTTTTACCCACGCATCGGCTTGCTGTTGTTGCTGCGCCTGGACGGCAGCATCCAGCGCGGCCCGGCCCTCGTCCAGATCGTGCGCCACCAGCTTCTCGGCTTCTGCTCCCCCCTGGCCGGCGGCAATCAGAAACCAGCGAAACGCCTCGGCCTTATCGGCGGTCCGGCCCTTCCCATCGCGCGCCATAATTCCCAGCAGAACCGACGAGCGCCAGTATCCGGCCCGCGAGGCGGTCACCAGAGCTTTTTCCGCTTCGTCCGGCTTTTGCGGCAACTGGGGGTGGTAGACCAGAACCAGACCGAGCGAGTGCATCGCGGGCACGAATCCGGCGTGAGCCGACGATCGAAAATAGGCAGCCGCGCGGGCCAGGTCGCGCGGGTGATCGGCGGTCGACGACTCGAGCAGGCCCATATCGAATTCACCTTCCGCATTATGCTGGCGAGCCGCCCTGGCGAACCATTTCGCTGCCAGAGAGTGATCGATATTTACTCCCATTCCCGTGTAGTACGCAATGCCCAGATAATCTTCTGCCATGGAATTTCGCTTCGCCGCGAGATCCTGCAGCATGTGCACGCCGAGCGCGGCATCGCGCGCGACCCCCTGGCCCTGCATGTACATCACCGCCAGATTCAGCTTCGCCGGCTGGTAACCGGAACCGGAGGCGCGTGCAAACCACTTGAATGCCTCAACATCGTCCGGCCGCACGCCGACTCCGGTGAGATACAGGAAGCCGAGCATCGTCTGGGCGGAGGGATCGCCCGAATCCGCGGCCTTTTTGTACCAGTAAGCAGCCGACTCCGCACTCTTCGGAACGCCTCGCCCGGCCATGTAGTCACCGGCAAGCTGCAGGTCATGCTGCGCCGCTTCGCTCCTCAGCGGCGGATCAACCGGGGCAATCAAGGGTTCGTTGAGCGTCGGATAGACCGGTCGAAAAGTCTGACTGGAAGCTCCCACAACAGGAATCAGCAGGCAAGCTCCGATTTTTGCAATTCCGGGGATGGTCATGGAGGAATCTCCTGCGTTGCGATAAAGCCCCGATGGGCAACTGTCATTGTGACGAATCTGTAAAGGGTCATCGCCGCGTTTCGTCCCTGCGCATGAGCGCTGCCACCCCGGCCTCACCGTCACTGATCCCCGGAAATTGCGGCTAATCACAAAAGAGGCATCGTCGCGAATGCAGGACACTTTGTTTTTGCCTGGTGAACAGCGCCGAACTTGCAGCGGCTGATGCGAGGCGAAGAAATGCATTTGGCGAACGCGAGCTGGGTCGCTCTCGAAGCCACTTCTCCTACGGCTTTCTGGAGCCTCTTGTACGCACGCGGCGCGTGGTTTTCAGGAAAAGTTGCGTCTCGCCACACGTCTTTTCACCGCCCGTCACTGAAACATCCGCGTTGGTCACAGATTCGAATTCCCGTAGTTGCCGCTCCCCGAATCTGCAGAATCCCGAAGAGGCCCCACGCCGCGCGTTCGCGACGATTTTTTTGCCCCAGCCACTCGTCTCTGCGCCGTCGCCGCCCGCACCTGCGCCGATGCAGTTCGTCACAAATGCCCGCTGCGCGACCCAGGTGGCTACGCGGCTGCACTGTCCCGCCACAAGCCAGTGACGAAAGTCGCGAAGGAGCGAATCGGATATCAATTCCGGCGTCTTGCCTCAGAAACGGCGCGCCTTATCCCAATCGCCACCGAGGGACGAACGCAAGAGATGCCGATTCGCTCCGCTTTCAGGGCCGGCCGTCGCGCACTGGTGCTCGAACGCCTGGAGGGCATATGAGTCT
>Ga0070735_10004226_pt1 | contig 12183 bp, 9 predicted proteins | sample Coa_R1_FD_66443 | JGI IMG/M metagenome (GOLD analysis project Ga0070735, IMG submission 66443) | Surface soil microbial communities from Centralia Pennsylvania, which are recovering from an underground coalmine fire - Coalmine... | ecosystem: Environmental > Terrestrial > Soil > Unclassified ... | reverse complement strand
AGCCGCCGGGAGCCAGGGACGGCGAGCCCGAGCACGTCTGGTCGGGCGGCGCAGGCGTCGGCGGGGACAGCGCGGCTTGCACGCTTACGTCGATCGGCGAGGTCGCGGCGACCGTCACCACGTAGGTCCCTGGCGCGAGAGCCCGCGCGTAGAGCGAGGGCGCGTCGCCGGCGCTGCAGCGAAGCTCGTCGCCCATGTCGGTGCAGTGGGGGACGCGCAGGCCCAGAACGGCGGTCCCGCTTCCCCGCAGCGTCGAAGCGTAGAGGGTCACGTCGGACGGGGCCGACAGCGCCAGCGAGTACGTGAGCGCGCCCGTGCTCGCCGGACACGCGCTGGCAAGGCGGGTCGGTGGGTCGACGATCGAGACCGTCGTGGGCGTGTTGGGCGCCAGAGGTATCGCGCTCGCGCAGTCCACGTTCGTCGGCGGGGACGACGGCGTGAGGAACTGGACCGCGAGCGTCACGTCGCTCGTCTGCGAGGCCGTCGTCGCCACGACGAAGTACGTGCCGGGGGCCACGTTGCGGGCGCGCGCCCGGACCGACGTCGCGCCGGGCCCCGATCCGCAGGCGAGCTCGCTCGACGCTTGCCCGCACGACGCGTCGATGGCCACGGCGACCTCGACGCTCGACGTCGCCCACACTTCGAGGTCCACGTTCGGCCCCGGCGGAACGACGACCGACGAGACGACGTCGCTCGCCGCCTGGGGCTTCGAGACCGAGCATGACGTCGTGAACGTCTTGTCGCAGCCGAGCGTCGAGAGAGCGTAGGTGCCGGGACCTCCGAGGGGGACGGTGGTCATGCAGCCGTCGCCGGGTGCGGTAACGCAAGGCTGCTCGTCCACTTGCCCGTTGCAGTTGTCGTCCTTGCCGTTGGCGCAGACCTCGGCGTGCTGGCTCGAGACAGTGGGGTCGAGGTCGTTGCAATCGCGGTGCGGCACGCAGTGCGCGTCGGGGTCGCCGTCGCCGTCCTCGTCCCGCGGCGTGTTCGAGCAGCTCTTGGTCGCCTCGACGCACGTGTCGATGGTGCACTCGTTCCCGTCCTCGCACGTCTCGACGGGACCGGGCTGGCAGCCGTGCCTGAGGACGCAGCGCTCCTTGCCGTCGCAGAAGACGCCGTCGTCGCACTGCGCGTCGTCGGGCACGTTGCGGCAGCGCCCGACCGATCCGTCGCACGAGTCGTACGTACACGCGATCGAGTCGTCGCACTGCGCGTCGTCCACGCACGGGCCGCCGAGCGTGGGGTCCACTGCTCCGCCGTCGTCGCCGGAGTCATCCGTGGCCGCGTCGGTCGTCCCGCCGTCGCCTCCGGCGCTCGCGTCGAAATGGAGGACGAGGCGGTTCGGCGGGTGGGATCCGCACGCCACGACGGCTGCCATCCCGACCCAGAGGAGCGGCGCGAGGCGGCGCACGCGCGAAGCATACCGCGGCGCTTGGTGGGGTGCCCCTAGTCCGTTCTCTCGCTTCGCTCGAGCGTGCGGGCGCGCGTTGGGTGAGTCGTCCGAACTCTCGCTTCGCTCGAGCGTGCGGGCGCGTTAGGCATCCCTAGTCCGTTCTCTCGCTTCGCTCGAGCGTGCGGACTTAGACGACGAGCTTCTCGACGTGCTCGCCCCACGCCGATCGCAGTACGTTCGCGATCTCGCCGACCGTCGCGCAGGCCTTCACCGCGTCGAGCAAATGGGGCAAAACGTTGTCGGTCGCGCGCGCGGCGCGCTCGATGCGCTCGAGGGCGGCTGCGTGTTTGCCTGCGTCGCGTCGCGCGCGCATCGCGCGAAGCCGCTCGACCTGTTGCGACTCGATCTTCGGGTCGACCCGCATGACGGGGACGGGCGCGGCCTCCTGGACGAACGCGTTGACGCCGACGACCAGGCGCTCCTTGCGCTCGACCTCGAGCTGATATTCGTACGACGTCCTCTGGATCTCGCGCTGGGGATAGCCGTGCTCGATCGCCGCGACCATTCCGCCCATTTCATCGATCCTTCGAATGTAGTCCAACGCCGCCTTCTCGAGGTCCGCGGTCAGCGACTCGACCGCGTAGCTCCCGGCGAGGGCGTCCACGAAATCGGCCACGCCGCTCTCGTACGCGACGACCTGTTGGGTCCTGAGCGCGATCGTCGCCGCCTCGCTCGTGGGTAGGCCCAGCGCCTCGTCGAACGAGTTGGTGTGCAGCGATTGACACCCTCCGAGGACGGCGGCCAGCGTCTGCACGGTCACTCGGGCGACGTTGACGAGCGGTTGCTGAGCGGTCAGCGTCACCCCGGCCGTCTGGCAATGGAAGCGCAGCGCGCGTGCGCGATCGGTCTTGGCGCCGAAGCGCTCGCCCATGATCGTGCTCCAGATGCGCCGGCCGGCGCGAAACTTCGCGACCTCCTCGACGAGGTTGTTGTGGACGTTGAAAAAGAAGGAGAGCTGCGCGCCGAATCGGTCCACGTCGAGGCCCGCCTCGACGGCCGCGGTCACGTAGGCGATTCCGTCGGCAAGGGTGAACGCGAGCTCCTGGGCTGCGTCGGCCCCCGCCTCGCGGATGTGGTATCCGCTGATCGATATCGTGTTCCACTTCGGGGTCTCGCGGGCGCACCAGGCGAACGTGTCGGTGATGAGCCGGAGCGACGGGCGCGGCGGGTGAATGTAGGTGCCCCGCGCGATGTACTCCTTGAGGATGTCGTTCTGCACCGTGCCGCGGATCGCCGCGCGTGGAACGCCCTGCTCCTCGGCCACCGTCACGTAGAGACACAGCAGGATCGCCGCCGTGGCGTTGATCGTCATCGACGTCGAGATCTTGTCGAGGGGAAGCCCGCGCAAGAGCTCGCGCATGTCGTCGATCGAATCGATGGCGACGCCGACGCGGCCCACCTCGCCCCGCGCGCGCGCGTCGTCCGAGTCCCGTCCCATCTGGGTCGGCAGGTCGAAGGCGACGCTCAGCCCCGTCTGACCCTGGCCGAGGAGGTAATGGTAACGTTCGTTCGATTCGCGCGCGGTCCCGAAGCCCGCGTACTGCCGCATCGTCCAGAGACGCCCCCGGTACATGTTCGGCTGCACGCCGCGCGTGAAGGGGGGCGCGCCCGGGACGCCCAGGTCCCGCGCCGGATCGAAGCCCGTCGACTCGAGGTCGTCCGGCCCATAGAGCGGTGCGGCGTCGCGGTGGCCCGCGAGGCTCGGCGGTCGCCTGCGCGGCGCCTCGCGCTCTTCATGGGGCGCGAGCGAACGTGCCGTCCATTCGCGTCGGAGTTTTCCGTAATCGGACATGCGGTCTGCTGATAGCTCACTTGCGGCGGTCGCGCAGCAGGTGGGCGAGGGACTCGCCCGCGAGCCGCGCGAGCTCCTGCATTCGCTCGGTGGCCGCGAGCGCCTCCCCCAGGCGGTCGGCGACCACGACGGCGACGGGCTTGCCCTCCACGTGGACGCCGACCAGGGCCACCTCGCCCGGGGGCGGAGGGGCGAGCGCGGCGATGAGCGGCGCGTGCGCCGCGTCCTTCGGCAGGCGCGCGAGCAAGACGCCCTGGTGCTCGAGGGTCTCGCTGAAGAGCGTGCGTGTGGACGTGGAAATCCGGACGGCGCGGAACGCGGCGCGATCGCCGATCTCGGGAGAGGAGGTCCACCCCACGAAGGCATCCTTGCGGACGGCGAGCACCGCAACGCGGCCCGCGACCGAGCGAAGGCCGGTCACGAGGAGCTCGAGGATTCGATCCCGGTCGGACGCGCGGCGCATCTCGTCGGGCACGAGCGCGCCGTCGTCGAAGGGCGTCGCGGGCGAGAACGGGCCGCGCTCGGTGCGCGGCGGCAGCGAGGATACCGGCGCATCGTGGGGCGCCGTGCTCGGCTTGCGCCGCTTGAGGTCGAGGACTGGCTCACGCTCTACGTTCGAAGGTGCGAGCTCACGCTCGACGTTCGAAGGTGCGAGCTCTGGCTCGACGAGCGGGGTTGCGAGCTGCCTCGACGCGGGCGAGCCCGACCGCCGCTTGAGCGGGATGGGGAACTCGACTCCGGGCGGCGGCGGAGCCTTGCGCGAGGCCGGGATCCAGATGGGCGGCGCGAGGGAACGCATTCCCGGCTCCGGCTCGGACAGGCGTCGGAGCGCTCCGTCCATCGACGCGAACGACGTGCGCACAGTGCGAACGGGGGCGCGGAGCCAATGGGCGACCTCCTCGACGGCGTGCGAGTCGCCCGCGTCGACGACCGCCACGTCCACCGTCCCTGTGCGTGGGTCGCGTCGAACCGGGACGGCAAGGAGGCGCTCGCACAGGCCGGGCGGGAGCTTCTCCACGAGGGACGCGACGGGGCTCACCTGCCGCATGAACGGCGCGTCGGTGCGCTCGAGGACTTGCTCGAGCCGCATCGAGTCGACCGTGCCCGCCGACAAGAGCGCCCGCACGAAGGAGACGCCCCCGGTCGTGGAGGCGAGGAGGGCCTGGGCGAGGGCGTCGGGAGTGACCGCGTCGGCCAGCAGCAGGGCTCGCGCGAGGGCCAAGCTCACGACCACCAGCGTATCGCGTCTCGTCCGCAGGCTCGAGCAAAGCGAGAGAGCGGACGACACACCCAAAAGTCCGCAGGCTCGAGCAAAGCGAGAGAGCGGACGACACACCCAAAAGTCCGCAGGCTCGAGCAAAGCGAGAGAGCGGACGACACGCTCGACGTTTACTTGGCCAGGTCGCCCGGAGTCGTGGGATCCTCGCGGGTCCGTGAGCGGCCCAGCGGTTCTCGTCCAGCGCACCCTCCCGATCGCGATGCTCTCGCTCGCGGCGATTGCGGTGCCGCTGCTCGTCCTCGAGCCCGAGGGGCTGCCCCGGCTGCGGGGCCTCGAGAGAGAGCTCGACGAGGTCGTGTCGAGCAACGACGATCTTCGCCGCGACGTCGAGCGCCTGCGGGTCGAGGTGCAAGAGTTGAGGGACGATCCGGCGGCGGTCGAGCGGATCGCACGCGGAGAGCTCGGAATGGTGCGAAAAAGCGAGGTCGTGTTCCAATTCGCGAAGTAGGGAGCCGTGCTAAACACGGTCCAATGGCCTACGAGGCGGTCATCGGGCTCGAAGTCCACGCCCAGCTGCTCACGCGAACCAAGGCCTTCTGCGGTTGTCCGACCGCCTACGGCGCTGCCGCCAACACGCAGGTGTGCCCTGTCTGTCTCGGGCTTCCCGGCGCCCTGCCCGTGCTCAACGCCGAAGCGGTGCGCCTGGCCGTGCGGACCGCGCTCGCCCTGTCGTGCTCGATCCGCTCGCACAGCCGGTTCGCGCGCAAGAACTACTTCTATCCGGATCTGCCCAAGGGGTATCAGATCAGCCAGTTCGACGAGCCCTTCAGCGAGAAGGGCTTTCTGGACATCGACGTCGAGGGGGCCCGAAAGCGTGTGGGAATCACGCGCGTCCACATGGAGGAGGACGCCGGAAAGAGCCACCACCAGGACGGGTGCTCCGTGGTCGACCTGAACCGGTCCGGTGTCCCGCTCTGCGAGATCGTCGGCGATCCCGATCTGCGAAGCGCGGCCGAGGCGGCGGAGTACCTGCGAACGCTCCGCGACGTCCTCGTATTCATCGGCGTGAACGACGGCAACCTCGAGGAGGGCAGCTTTCGTTGCGACGCGAACGTCAGCATCCGGCCCGCGGGGGAGACGCGGCTGGGCACGCGCGTCGAGCTCAAGAACATCAATTCGTTCCGGTTCGTGGAGAAGGCCATTTCGTACGAGATCGGCCGACAGGCGCAGCTCATCGACTCGGGAGGCCGGGTGGTCCAGGAGACGCGTGGCTGGGACGAGGACGGCGGACGCACGTTCGGCATGCGCACGAAGGAAGAGGCCCACGACTACCGCTATTTCCCGGACCCGGACCTGCCGCCCCTCGTGCTCGAAGAGTCGTTCGTGACGGCGGTTCGCGACGCCATGCCCGAGCTCCCCCGCGCCAAGCGGCGGCGGTTCGTCGAGGAGATGGGCCTCACGCCGTACGCCGCCCAGGTCATGACCGGGCACCCGAAGATCGCCGCCCTCTTCGAGGAGGCGACGGCGCTCTCGAAGCAGCCGGTGAAGGCGGCGAACTTCGTGCAGGCCGAGGTCCTGAGGGATGTGAAGACGCACGGTCTGTCGGCCACCATCCCGGTCAGCGCGCGGCAGCTCGCGTCGCTCCTCGATCTCGTCGAGCGCGGCGCGATCAGCGGCAAGCAGGCGAAAGAGGTCTACTCCAAGATGGCAGGCAGCGATCGCGCTCCGGAGGCGGTCGTCGCGGAGCTCGGGATGGAGCAGGTGAGCGACGCGGGCGCCATCGAGGCCGTGTGCAAGCAGGTCATCGAGCGAAACCCGAAGCAAACCGCCCAGCTTGCCGCAGGCAAGACGAACCTGCTCGGGTTCTTCGTAGGGCAGGTGATGAAGGAGACGAAGGGCGCGGCCAACCCGCAGCTCGTGAACGACGTCATCAAGAGGCTCGTCGGCGTCGGTTGAGAGGATGGCTACCGCGTCCCTTTCCCGTCTGCAGGCCGCGGCGGCGCGGGCCCGCGTCCTCATCGTGGACGACAACGTGGAGCTGGTCGGGTCGCTCCACGCGGTGCTGATGAGCGCGGAGCTCTCCGACGGACGGGCCGCGTCCAACTCGATCGAGGTCATCACTGCCTCCCGTGGGGACGAGGGGCTCGGGATCGCGCGCTCGCGCGGGTTCGACGTGGCCATCGTCGACGTGAAGCTCCCCGACGCGAGCGGCGTCGATCTGATTCCCAAGCTGCGCGCGGCTTGTCCGCACGGCGAGGTCGTCCTCATCACGGGCTTCGCGACGATGGACGCCGCCATGGGCGCCTTGCGGTCGGGGGCCTATGCCTTCATCCCCAAGTCCTTCCGTCCCGAGGAGCTCGTATCGACGGTCGAGCAAGCGCTCGCCAAGGTGCGCCTCGCCCGCGAGCGTGAAGAGCTCGAGCGTCGCTACCGCGCGCTCGTCGAGCTCACGGACGTCCTGGTGGTGGGCCTGGACTCCGAGGACCGGGTGATCCTCTTGAACCGCAAGGCGGCGAACTTCGCGGGCGTCGACCCCGCGGACGCGGCGGGCCGCGCGTTCGTGCAGAGCTGGATTCCGCCTGAGGATCGCGGGCGCATGCGCGACGCCATCGCGCAGGCGCGAACCGGGCGGACGCACGAGGTCGAGACCGGCTTCATCGATCCCACCGCCGCCCCGAGCGCTCCGGCGCTCGTGTCGTCGCGCGCGCCGCGCGAGGCGCCGATCCGGTCCAGGGTGCGGTGGCACTTTTCGATGGCGCGGGGAGGGGACGCCGGGTCGCTGGAGGCTTTCGTCTACGGCTTCGGGATCGACGTGACCGAGCGCCGCGCGCTCGAGAAGCGGGCGGCCGACGCGGAGGCCCTCTCCGCGATGGGGACGCTCGCCCTGAACCTGGCCCACGAGATCCGCAATCCGCTCAACGCGGCGGTCCTTCAGCTGCACCTATTGGGGCGGCACCTCGACCGGCTTCCGATCGACGAGGAGTCGCGGGCCGCGCTGCGTCACAAGGGCGGCATCGTCGGCGACGAAATCGGCCGCCTGAGCAGGCTCCTCACCGAGTTCCTCGAGCTCGCGCGCCCCCGGGGCGTGGTTCGAGAGCTGGTCCACTTCGCGAGGCTGGTCGACGACGTGCTCGACCTCGAGCACGGGGCGGCAGCGTCGCGCGGCGTCGTCATCGAGCGCGATCTCGCCCGCGATTGCGTCCTGCTCGGGGACGCGGAGAAGCTCAAGCAGGTCGTCATCAACCTCATCATGAACGCGCTCGAGGCGATGAAGGAGGGGGGGACGCTCCGGGTGCGCGTGGCATGCGAGGGCGACCGGGTGCGCCTCGTGGTCGACGACACGGGGACGGGCATCGATCCGGCGGCGCTGGCCCAGGTCTTCGACCCGTTCTTCACCACCAAAGAGGCGGGGACCGGGCTAGGCCTCTCGATCGTGCGCAAGATCGTCGACCAGCATCTGGGCGAGGTGCAGATCGAGAGCGAGCGCCGCGTCGGGACGCGCGCCACCGTTCTCTTGCCGCGCGGCCGCTAGGGGCCCGTAGCGAATAGCCCTTCGGGCAAGCTCCAGTCCGGCTCCTAGCGTCCGGGGGGACGCAAGGGCAACGCCGTCGCCGACACCGGGGGGGGCGGCACGCGCGCGAGAGGCTCGCTCTCGCCGGCCGAGTCGATCGCCGCGATCGCGGTGAACGCGCGGTCCATGCCGAGCTCCAGCGCGCCCTCCTTCTGGAAGAGACCCGCCACGCGTACGAGGCGCAGCGCGGTCGTCTTGCCGAGGTCGATCTCGCGCTCGACGAAGGCTTCGAACGACGGGAACCTCTTGGCCTCGTAGAGCCGTCGCGCCTGGATGTCGCGAAGGACGATGCCGATGTCGAAGAAGGTCTTCGCCAGGTTCTTTCGATACGCCTTCACCTGCGCGAGGGCAGCGTGCAGGTCCCGGACCTTTTGCTTGATGTCCTCGGCGTCGGCGGGGGTGCGGATCGTCGCGCGGGCACTGCCCGGGAGCGGCGGCTCGGCGGCGCGCGCGCGGGCCTCGGCGGCGTGCTTGGCCGCGTGGCGAGCTGCCCAAGGCGCCGCGCCGCGCAGGCCGAGCTTTCGCTTGAGCGGAGATGAATCTTCTTTCCCTGCGCCTCCCTTGGGGGGCGCGGGCTTCGCGGGCGCCGCCTGCTTCGTGGAAGCTTTGGTCGCCGCGGGCTTTTTCGTCTTCGCCATGTCACTCTCGGTTCGGGCAAAGCCCTCGGAATTACTTGGCTTCGCGCACGTTTCCCCCCCGGATTCGGTTGGCTTTTCTGCGGGGGCGACTCGGACGAAACGCTTCGCGCCAGATACCAGATGCCAGAGGCGCGCGTCTACACGCGAAATGCGCTGGAGCCCTCTGCGTGACGGGTTGGATGTCGGTGCTCCGCTGTCTAGCATCTCCCGCTCATGGCGGTTCTCACGCGCGTCGACGAGAAGGACGCAGAGGTCTTGGCCGCGCGCTACGGCCTTCCGGCGATCGAGCGAATCGACCCCATCCCGGCCGGAAGCGTCAACTCGAACTTCGCGGTAAGAGCTGGAGAACGCCAGCTTTTTCTACGGATTTACGAAGAACGGGACCTGGCCGGCGCCCAGCGCGAGGCGGCCCTGCTCGAGCGTCTGGCAGGAGCCGGGGTCCCCACTCCGGCACCCCTGCCCATGCGGGATGGGCGGCTCGTCTCCTCGTTGCGAGGAAAGGCCGCCGCCGTCTTCCCGTGGCGATCGGGGCGGATGAGGTGCCAGGCCTCGGTCACGCCCGAGGACGCGCGCCGCGTGGGGGAGGCCCTTGCCCGAGTGCACGTGGCGGGAGGCCCAGAGGAGGCCGAGGAGGGCCGTTTTCGCGCCGAAGACCTGGCGCTCCGTCTGGACCGCATCGCGCGCGAGGGCGAGCCCGTGCTGGCGGCCGCGGTGCCCGAGCTGCGAGACGAGCTGAAGAGGGCGCACGGCGCCCGCGATCGGTCCCTGCCCGGCGGCCTCACCCACGGGGACCTGTTCCGAGACAACGTCCTTTGGGCAGAGTCGGGCGAGATCTCCGCCCTGCTGGACTTCGAGAGCGCCTGTGCGGGGACGTACGCGTACGACCTCATGGTCACCGTCCTCGCCTGGTGCGTGGGCGACGACGTGGATCCGGTCCTCGCGCGAGCCATGGGCTCCGGCTACGACGCCGTGCGTCCTCTGCGCGAATCAGAGCGACGCGCCCTCGCGGCCGAGGCGACCTTCGCGGCCCTTCGCTTCACCATCACGCGCATCACCGATTTCGCGATGCGGACGAACACCGGCGCGCCCCAACACATGAAGGACTGGCGTCGCTTCCGGATGCGCTTCTTGAAGCTCCAGTCCTTGGGCCACGACGGCGTCCGACGGCTCGTGGGCTTGTGACGATCGCCCTTTTTAGTCCGTGCCGGTGCAGAGCGCGCACTTGTCCGTCATGCAGGCTTGCACGGCGGTCAGCCCCATGTCGCCGGCGGCGATCGCGCTCTCGGCATCCATGCACGACGTCGAGTAGTTGAAGTTGTTCGCGGCGAGGCACTCGACCGACGCCACGCAGACGCAGTCGGACTGACACATGGTCAGCTGCATCGTGCAGTTCATCTGCAGACACTTGCTGCAAGCGGTCGCCGCAGCGGAGCCGGCCTCGAAGTGGATGGCCGCGTCGCAGGCCTGCGCCGCGGGCGCGTCGACGATGCCCCCGGAGCTCGCGTCCGCGGCGGTGCCGGTGGTCGCGCCGCCCGAAGTGGAGCTCCCCGAGTTCGTGCCGGACGAGGAACCCGACCCGGAGCTCGCGCCGGTCGAGGAGCTTCGCGAGCCGCCGCCATCGTCCGTGGCTGGAGGGACGCCCGACGTGTCGGGCGCAGAACTGCACGCCGCCGCCACGGCCGCCGCCGTGAAAAGGACACCTACCCACAAGAACGGCCGAGACCCTCGCAGGTCCCGGCCGCCTCTCACGCTTGATTGGGATGACACTCGGCTACTGGCTGGATGAGGGCTACTGGCAGTACGCGCTGCCGGCGGGGAAGTAGTAGCCGATCGCCATGCACATCTCGTTGTTCGCCGCCGTCTCGCCGACAGTCACGGCCGTCGAGCCGGTGTTCGAGTAGCTGCAGTGATAGGTGAACGAGTCACCTGCGGCCACGGTGAGGTAGTTCGGGGCGACCCACAGGCCGACGCCCGGGTGCTCCCAGTCGGTGCCGCTGCCCGGCTCTTGGTCCGCCGGATACGTCGATGTCGCGCCGGTGTGGACCACCTCTGTCGTCTGGCCGTTGTGGATGTAGTCGACCCACGCGGCCGTCGCATGCTTGTGCGTGTGCGTGCTCATCGTGAAGAACTTCGCCCCGGTCGGCGCGCTGCAGTTGCCGCTCACCGTCTGGGTGCCTGGCCCCGCCGACGTCGCCGCGGGCACGTTGATGGTCGAGTTGAACGAGACCATCGTCCCGGCCTGGTACATCACGTTCTTCGCGTACAAGAGGTTCAGCTTGATCTGCGGTTGCAGAGGCGCCGACCCCGTGTTGATGAAGTGCATGTTGATGATGAGCTGCGTGTTCTGCGCGACCGAGAGGCCGACTTGGGGCGGGAAGTTCTCGGTGATCACCTGGCCCGGCGTCGAGGTCGCGTACATCCACTGGCCGGCGCCGAGCGAGCACTGTCCGCCGGACGCGGACCCCGTGCCACCCTTGTAAAGGATGAAGTGGTGGCTGCTGCCTATGGTCATGTAGGACTGGAAGCCGCCGACCTGGATGTTGCTCGGTACGGTGACGCAGTAGTTGGGGAAGATCTCCTGGCCAGGCTGCACTGTGTAGGCGCCTGCGGGTGTCACGAATTGGATGCCCACCGTCGAATCGGGTACGGCGAGGTCGGTCGCACCGGGCGGGCCGGACGTGAAGCCCTGAGCCGTCGGGATCGGCGTGCCGTTGTTGGCGCCGCTCGTCGTCGTCCCGGTGCCGGTCATCGTGGTGCCGGTGGTGCCGGTGCCCGTGCCCGTGTTGTTCGACCCGGTGCCCTTGCTGCCGGTCGTGTTGCTCCCGTTGGTGCCCGTGTTCGTGTTCGAGCCGGTGGTCGTGTTCGACCCCGTGTTGCTCCCGGGCTGCTCGTTGGTCGTCGGGTTGCCGTTGCCCGTCGGGGTGCCGTTGCCGCCGCCGCCGCCGTTGGTGTTACCCATCGTCGTGCCCGGTGCGGATGTCGTCCCCCCTCCGAATCCGCCGGGATCGGTCGGCGTCGACGAGCTGCACGCGAGCAGGCCCAGCGCGAGCGCCAAGGTCGACCCTGCAACCATCATTTCGGAACTAAGCTTCGACATTCGCATCATGACTTCGCCTCCGCGTCTCCAGCAGCGTTTGGAGGGCGCATACACGACTCGCCCGCGTTCTCGAGACTTACCCCCTCAGTGACCCCACGGCAACGTTCCGTATGAACCAATCTGTGCGAAATGACGCGCAGTTTCTCTCGGAAGCGGAAATCGCGCATCGGTACTGAACTCGTTTTCACCCAGGCGGTAAGGGGTCTCCGCGGGTCTTGGGGGGAGCCTTGCTCCTCTCCAAGAAGCTCCATCGGCGCAAAAGGTCATCACGTCGGCGAGCCGGCGCGGCGGGTGAAGACGACTATCGTGCTTGAAGCCCTGCGCGCAGGGCGGTCAGCTTGCCCGTCACGTCGCCGAGGGCCGCGGCCAGCGCGTCGATCGACGCCGCGGCCTTTGCCTGGTCTTCGAGGCCGGAG
>Ga0070735_10004224_pt1 | contig 12185 bp, 10 predicted proteins | sample Coa_R1_FD_66443 | JGI IMG/M metagenome (GOLD analysis project Ga0070735, IMG submission 66443) | Surface soil microbial communities from Centralia Pennsylvania, which are recovering from an underground coalmine fire - Coalmine... | ecosystem: Environmental > Terrestrial > Soil > Unclassified ... | reverse complement strand
GCATGAGCGCGATGGCATTGCTTTTAGTGACGACGCCTTCGCGGAGTTGGTAGTCGAAGCGCATTTCGTTGCCTTCGACCTGATCTTCGAAGTGGACGTTGCGGATGACTTGGCCGACGGCGGGCGTGATTTCAGTGAGGGCGAGATCGTGGGTTGTGACGATGCCGATCGCGCCGCGCTGTAGGAGACCTTGGATGAGGCGTTCGGCGCCGATGCGGCGGTCTTTTGAATTTGTGCCTTCCAACAACTCGTCGAAAAGAAACAGCAGAGTTCGCGGCTCTTGCTCGGTCGTGGTCGCGGCGCTATTCCCGTCTTGCGTCGACTTGGAGCCGGCGAGGTCGAAGACTCTGCGAATGTGGAGGATTTCGGCGAAGAAAGTGGAGCGGCCTTCTTGCAGTGAGTCGCTGCTGTGAATTCGCGTGCCGACTTGCAGCGGGCGGAGGCGAAGGGATTTCGCGCGGACCGGCGCTCCGGCCATGGCGAGAACGGTGTTGATGCCGACGGCGCGAAGCAATGTGCTCTTGCCGGACATGTTGGAGCCGCTGACGAGGAGGACGCGCGTGGAATTGTCGAGGCGAACGGAGTTTCGGACGCATTTATCGGCGGAGAGTAGAGGATGGCCTAGTTCGACGCCGTCGAAGAGAGGATTCGGTGTACCGGTAGCGCGGTTGTCTGCGGGCGATGCCTCTGGGAATTCGGGAAACGGATCGGCGGGATGTTCGTAGGAATACGTCGCGAGCGAAATGAGCGCTTCGATTTCGCCGACGACCTCGACGCTGGCGCGCATGCGGACTCCGTGGCGATGGCGCCACCATTCCGCAACGAATGCGACCTGAACGGAATACAAAAGCGGAAGTTCGAGAATGTGGCCGATCAGGCTGTGATGCGCGTCGATCCAGTATTCAATTTGCGCGAGAAGTCGAATCGAGCGGCTGGCGGTTGCACCGCCGCGATTGAGCTGCGCCATCAGTGACTGGAGTCGCGTTGACGAGAAGGACTCGCGCTCCAATCTTTGCAAGACATCCGCGAAAAGCACCAAGCCTTCGGCGTTGCAGGAAACTCCCTCATTGACGTGGTGTGCGCGGTGATAGAGTGCGCGGCGGAAAATAATTTCGAGAACGAGGACGCACAAGACCGGCCAGGAGTTGAGTTCGGCGATCGACCACGCGAACGTGGCGACAAAAGCAAGGGCGAGGATAATTGCGGCGAGATGCCAGGCGGCACCAGGCATCTCGCGTTTGCCTTCGGCCCAGGCGACGAGCGATTCGGGATTCAGGCGCGCGCGGAGTTCTTCGCCCATCACCGCGAGGTCGCGCTGCAAATCGAGCTTGTCGCGAAGTTCGCCGACGAGTCTCTGGCGTTCGAGAATTTCGGCGCGCTTGGATGGTGATTTCAGCCAGCGCGCGAGCTGGTTTTCACCCATGGGGAGCCGCGCGGTGGAGAGCAATTCGAAGAGGCAGCCGCGGCCGAAGAGATCGAGATCGTCGGCGTAAACATGCGCGGGGTCCCGGAATCTGTCGCCGGCCTGCCCGGTGCCGGCCCAGCGATCTTCGATACGCGCGATGCCGCGGCGGTACATGGCGACGGCGGTTTCCGCGCGAGTGCGTGCGCGGATGACGCGCTGGTGGATGAGGGCGAGGATGAAGTAAGCGGCGAGCGGGAGCCAGATCCATTCGGAGCTGAATGTGTGACGAGCAAGGGGGAAGTAGCTGAGGACCAGTCCGCCGAAGACAACGGCGAGTTTCAGATTTCCGATCTGAATGTGGACGCGATTTTTCGCGGCGGCGATTTGGAGGTAGGAATCGAGGCGCTTGGAATATTCACCCTTCGGATCGGACACGCTGCCCCTTTTTGCCGGCGGACGGTGGATTTCTTGCGCCGTTATGTCGCGTCGTAGGAAGTGTACGACGCGCGACTTTATTTTTGGAGTGTGCGTGGTGGCAACTTCAAGAATTTGATGGCCGAGTCGCGGAAATCGCGAAGATCAAGTTCTGGTGATTGAGCGGACTTGGGGCGCAGCAGGCTGCGCCCCTACACGAGCGTGCTTAGCGGGGTACTTACTCTTCGCCGATGTCTTCGTTCCAGACGGCGGGCTTTTCGACGATGAATTTTTCGAGGAGGTCGATGCACTCTTGCGAGTGAAGGTCAATGACACGCACACCGTTTTCGATGAGCCAGTCGAGGCCACCGCGGAAGGTCTTTGATTCGCCGACGATTAGGGTGCCGATGTTGAACTGGCGGACGAGGCCGCTGCAATACCAGCAAGGAGCCAGCGTGGTGACCATAATTTTGTCGCGGTAGGTGCGCTGGCGGCCGGCTTTGCGGAAGGCGTCGGTTTCGCCGTGGACGGAGGGGTCGCCTTCCTGGACGCGGCGATTGTGTCCGCGGCCGAGCAGGGTGCCGCGATTGTCGAAGAGGGCGGCGCCGACGGGGACGCCGCCTTCCTGGAGGCCTAAGCGGGCTTCGTCGATGGCGATTTGGAGCATGGAGCGGGCTTGGTCGAGGTCGGGGCGAGTCGGGTCGAAGGGCTTGCTGGAATTGTTGCCGCTCATTGGTCCTCGTCGCAGTTACTTTGGCCGGCTATTTTTGGCCGGGCGAATCTTGACGCATCGAGCGATCGAATGAAAGCATTCGTTGCCGGGCGCGGGACCAGTTGCGGGCGGCAGAAGCCACAGAGCGTGGCTTAGGGGCCACGCCGAACGAAACCTTCGCACGGTTAAAACATTTATTTACAGCGAGATACGTGCGGATTGTGGCTTGCATCTCCCAAGGCCGAAGCGCAGAGGCACTGTCCTTCGAGCGCCTACGGCCGGTTGGGAGGCAATGATGCGAAGTCGAATTGGCACGGTAACGGTGTTCGTGGTGATTGCGGCGTTTAGCTGCATGGCGGTCATCGAGTGGACGGGCAGAGCGACAACGCTGCGTCAGCGCCAGGATTCGGCGCGGGCGCTGGCCGCGGCGGCACCGCGAGCGACAGTCGCGACTGTCGCCAAAGGCGCCGCCGGGCGTATTAGCAAACCCGCAGTTCGGGATGCGGCTTTCGCGAAGTACTCCGATCCCGAGTACGGAGTTTCATTTCGGTACCCACGGAATTTTGCGTTGATTGATTCCGGTGACGAAGACAGCGATTCGGACCGGGTGATTTCGTGGCAGCAGGCGAAGCAGGCGGGGGCGGGCGTTCGAACGGCGGAGGAGTTGAACGCAGATGATCCGGGGGCTGCGCTGCTGGCGACGATTGTCGTGCCGGATGATGCGTATCCGAATACCTCGTTTGCGGGCGGGTCGGTGCAATTTGCGGTGAACCGGTATCAGACGGCGGCGGGGTGTCGCGCGAACTTGGCGGCGCGAGTGGGCGACGCTAAGGGCGCGACCGGGACAGTGATGGCGCAAGGTGTTGCGTTCGCGTGGGTCGATACGGATGCGGGCGACGGGAATACTGAGTTTTCGGAGCGGGATTACGCGGGATTTGCCAACGATGCTTGCTACGAGTTTTTTGTGCGGGTGGGAGTGAAGGCGACGGCTCCTTCTGTGAGTGCGGCGGTGCTGCAGAACGTCTCGACCGGTGCGGCAGGTCCCGAGGGCACTTCAAGTGTAACGAGTGAAGAATCAGCAGGTTCGCGGCGGCCGGATGAGCGAAAGATACTCTCGCACCTGGAGAAAATCGTGGGCAGCCTGCAGATCGAGAGCGCCTCGGCGTCGATGCTCGATAAGCCGCGGTACAAGTCCGCACCAGCGTTCCCGGCATCGAATTGAAGCGTTATTTCTTGGAGCAAGACCGCAAGGCGGGCAGCTTGCGCGAGACCGGACTGGAACGCTACGCTGGACTTAGTTGCTCGGCGAAGACTCGGATGTACTTCGCACGGAGATAAGGTTCTGACCGCTCCCGTCAGCCCTTCCCTTCCACATATCTAACCATGGGTGTAACTGTCGATGTTGGATCTCAAGAAGAGTCCGCTGAAGAACGGTAGCAAGGCGCGAGCCGGCAAAGAGCGTCGCAGTGAACCGCGCTATCCAGTTGCGGCCATGGCGGAAGCTATTGATATCAAGTCACATACGCGAATCGCCGGTCGAATCAGCGACATCGGACCGAGCGGGTGCTATTTCGAAGTGATGAGTCCGTTTGGAATCGGGGCCGAGTTGCAGCTTCGGATTACGCGGAATCAGCAGACCCTCACGGCAAGCGCGCGAGTGTTGTACTCGACCGGCGGGATGGGGATGGGGCTGCTTTTTACCAAGGTTGAACCCGAGCACCGGCACTTGTTAATGCGATGGGTCACCGAACTGAGCGGGAAGCCGATCGCCGCGATCGAAACAGAAGCCGATGGTGGGGCCGCGGCTGGTGGAAGAGAGGTTAGCTCGGCGCCGCTAGCTCGGGTCGCGGAAGAAGCCACGAATGACCTCTTTCACGACGCGCCCGCCCCAGCGGAAAAGAGCGGGCTGAACGAAGACGCGCGCAACGTGGTCAGTGAGTTGATTACGCTGCTGATGAGGAATCGCGTTTTGACGGATACGGAAGGAAAGAATTTGTTGCGGAAGTTGACGTCTTAATCCCGGCGCGACACGCGTTGCGGATCACCCCCACATAGCTGAATCGCAAGAAATTAGAGATTCGAAGCGTCGAATGGCTTTGGGAAGAGTTCGCGCATTTGATGGACTTCCGACTTTCCCTTCAGGTTCGAAAGCACAACTGGTACGTCTCCGCAAAATTCCCAGATGAGTTGACGACAAGCGCCGCACGGCGGCGTGAGAGCGTCGGAGTCGGTGACAACCGCGATCGCGTCAAAGCCGCGTTCGCCTTCGCTGATTGCTTTGAAGATTGCGACGCGCTCGGCGCAAACGGTCAACCCGTATGTTGCGTTTTCAACGTTGCATCCGCCGAAGATGCGCCCGGACGTGGCGCGGAGGGCGGCGCCGACACGGAAATTCGAATACGCGGCGTGCGCGTTCTCACGCGATTGTTTCGCGACACAAATCAGATGATCGAAGTCAGACATGCGGAGATTGTCTCGCAAACGAATAGCGACGACGCGAGAATTTTAGGCGACGTTTCCGGCTCCAAATCGCGTGTCGTCAAAGCGTCTGGGCAATTCGCGGGATGACAGCCTTCAGCAGCGCGACGAAATCGTTCTTCACGCGGGCTCCGGTTTCGAACACTTCCTCGGCTGTCAGCGCCTCGCCTGTAACGCCCGCAGCCATGTTCGTGACGCAAGAAATTCCCAGTACGCGCATCTGGCTGTGCCGTGCGGCCAGAACCTCTGGAACTGTGGACATGCCAACAAGATCGGCGCCGAGCGTACGGAAGGCGTGAATCTCTGAGGACGTTTCATAGTTTGGGCCTAGCAACGCGAGATAGACGCCTTCGTGCAAGTTGAGCTTGAGCCGCTTGCCTTCTTCAGCGACAAACTGCCGATATTCCTTGTCGTAGGCATGCGTCATGTCTGGAAAGCGCGGCCCGAAACGATCGTCGTTCGGTCCGATCAGCGGGTTCGCAGCTTGATAGTTGATGTGATCGCGCAACGCAACCAACGCGCCACGCGTGTAGCTGAGATTGATTCCGCCGGCGGCATTGGTGACGATGACGGCTTTAATCCCGGCGCGCTGAAACACGCGGATCGGAAACGCCACCTGCTTGGCGGTGTAGCCTTCGTACAAATGCACACGGCCTTGCATGCCGACGACAGGAACGTCGCCAACACGGCCGATCACAAGTTGGCCGACGTGGCCGATGGCAGTCGATTGCGGGAAGTGCGGAATTTTCTTGTATGGAATGCGCGTCGCGTTTCCGAATTCGTCGGCGAACGCTCCGAGTCCTGAGCCGAGAACGAGCGCGATTTTGGGTCGGAGCTTAGTCTTCGACAGAATAAATTTCGCCGCGCGTGTCGCCTGTTCAAACTCGACCGATCCCGATCTTGTCTTCGCGGCCATGGGACTAAGAGAAAATCCCGACGATCGAAGCCGAGATCAGGTTCGCCATCGTTCCAGCCAACATTGCGCGGATACCGAATTTAGCCAACTGACTGCGCTGCTCCGGCGCGAGCGCGCCAATACCGCCGATCTGAATCCCGATCGAACTGAAGTTCGCGAATCCGCAAAGAGCGAATGTGGCAATCGTGAAGCTGCGAGGATCGAGCGAGGCCTTGATCTGCCCGAGTTGTGCGAACGCCACGAATTCGTTCAGCACCATGCGAGTGCCGAGCAAATTTCCGATCGCAGCCGCATCGTGCCACGGAATTCCGATCAGCCAGGCGATCGGTGAAAAAAGCCAGCCGAGCACGAGCTGCAAATTGTACGGGAACCATCCGACGTGCAGGTGAATCCAGCCCATGCACGCATTGACAAAGGCCAGCAGCGCGAGAAAAACAATCAGCATCGCGCCGACGTTGAGCGCCAAGTGCAATCCGTCGATCGTGCCGCGTGCAATCGCACCGAGGACGTTGGATTCCTTCTCGGTTGCCGGCATTTCGACGCGACCCGCGGTGAGTGGCTGCTCTGTCTCCGGCACGAGCATCTTCGCCATCAGCAGCGTGCCTGGCGCGGTCATGATCACGGCCGTCAGCAAACTTTTGGCATCGGCCCCGCCCACACGTATGTACGCCGCCATCATTCCGCCGGAAATATGCGCCATGCCGCTCGTCATGACCGTCATGAGTTCGGACTTCGTCAACTTCGGTAAAAACGGACGAATCGTCAGCGGCGCTTCGGTCTGCCCCATGAAGATACTCGCCGCCACATTGAGCGATTCGGCGCCGCTCGCCCCCATCACGATGGTCATCACCCAAGCCGCAGCGCGTATGATGATCTGCATGACGCCGATGTGATAGAGAATCGCGAAAAATGCCGCGATGAAAATAATCGTCGGTAAAACCTGGAGCGCAAAAATGAGACCGAGCGAAGAATTCGCCTTCCCAAGCTCACCGAAGAGAAATTCCGAGCCGACGTAAGAAAAATCGAGCAAATGTTTGGCGTAATAACCAAGTGTGCCAAAGAGCGCTTGCCCCGCCTGCACACGAAGCACAAAGAGCCCAAGCGCGAGCTGCAGCCCGAGTCCCCAAGCGATGGTTTTGAGTTTGATCGAGCGGCGATCGGTCGAAAAGAGATAGGCGAGGCCGATGATGACCGCGATGCCCAGCACCCCTGTCAAACGTCCCATGCGTTCAACCTCTTTCCGCCACGAAACAAATCAGTCCTGCCAACCGACCGTGCACCGAATCAACATCGGCTTGAATTGGGGTTCATCCGGCTTGATGCGATAGCTCGCCGCGATCATCGACTTCGCATCTTCCAGCCGAGCGTCGTCATTGTAATGAATCGTCACCAAGGGCGCTCCTTGCGCCACGCGATCCCCGATACGCCGGTGGAATTCGAGCGCGACGCCGTAGTCGATCGTGCTCTCTTTCGTCTCGCGGCCGCCGCCTAGAATCGCCAGCGCCAGCCCCAATTGCTCACACTCGACGCTCTCAACAAATCCGGCGTCTGCCGCGACCACATCCACGCGCGACCTCGCCGACGGCAACCGCTCGGGTTCATCGATCACGCGTGAGTCGCCGCCCTGCAGCGCAATTCCCTGCCGAAATTTCTCTTTCGCTTTTCCATTTTCGATCAATTCATTTGCTAACTCTCGCCCCTGATCCACTGACTGCGTACGTTCGCCAAGATAGAACATCCACGCGGCGAGTTCGCAACTCAGCTCGCGCAAATCCGCCGGCCCTTTGCCTTTCAACACGTCGGTGCACTCGATAATCTCGGCGGAGTGCCCAGCGAAGCGCCCCAGCGGCTGATCCATGTCCGTGACGAGCGCAACGACCTTCTTGCCCATGCGTTCGCCGGTATCGACCATCAACTCGGCAAGCTGCGTCGAAGCTCGCTCCGTCTTCATGAACGCGCCCGAGCCCGTCTTCACATCGAGCACAAGCACATCGATACCTTCCGCCAGCTTCTTGCTCATGATCGAAGCGCAAATCAATCCGACGTTCTCGACAGTCCCGGTAGCGTCGCGCAGCGCGTAAATCTTTTTGTCCGCAGGCGCAATCTCTGCCGTCTGGCCAATCAATCCCATCCCGCATTCGCGAAGCACGGTGCGAAATCGATCGAGCGACAGATTGACGTTAAATCCCGGAATCGATTCGAGCTTGTCGAGCGTGCCGCCGGTATGACCCAGTCCGCGACCGCTGATCATCGGTACCCTCAACCCGCCCGCCGCCACGATCGGCGCTAAGATCAGCGACGCGTTGTCGCCCACGCCTCCCGTCGAATGTTTATCGACCTTTTTGCCGGGTATCGACGAAAAGTCGAGAACTTCACCCGAATGCAGCATCGCCTCCGTCAACGCGGCCGTCTCGGCATGCGACAGCCCGCGCAGCCACGAAGCCATCAGCCACGAAGCCATTTGGTAGTCGGGAATCACGCCCCGCGTGTAATTCGAGATCAAAAAATCGATCTCTTCGCGGGTGTGCTCACCGGAATCGCGTTTTTTTCGGATCAGGTCTACGGCGCGCATGCGGTTCGCAGAAAATGAACGAGGCGCGAGCGTAGCATTTCTGGGGAGGAACGGCTAGAGGCCGGGAATGGCGACTGGTGATTTGTGACTGGTGACTAAGAAGTGCAGCCGAAATAGAGATCGCAGCCACGTTTCCCGATTGGAATTTATAGCGGCTGCTGGGCACCCGGAGGCAAGAGCGTAATCTGTCCCGACACAACGCGCCATCCGTGCGGCGTGTTGATGTAAACGTGTATGGTGCGCATCTGGCTGGCAAATCTCTCGTCGTGATAAACCCCACGCGCCGACCACAAGCTGGTCGCGACCGCCGCGTCTCGAAACAGCTTCACATTCACATCGCTCACGTTGAACGAGTCGTACTTCACTTCGCCGTTTTGCACCGCATTGATAAATGTAGTCTTGTTGACGACTTGCCCGTGCGAAAGCGTCCCCGCAAAATCGTCGGCATACACCCGGCGAAAGAAAGTCCCGGCGTTGGTCTGAATCGCGCGCGCCGCTTCCTTCTCCAGATTGACGATCTCTTCGCGTTGCATCTCAGGGTTCGCAGGCGCACTGTCGTCTTGCTGTCCACCGAAGTGCAGCATCAATGCCAAGACTGCCAGTGAGAGGACCCTGAACATGCGAATACCTTTCTAGAGGGCTCGCCGCGTCCCCACAAGGTTTGCGTGGCTCTCCAGAATAAGAGTCTCCTATTGATCGCACCTAAACGGCGCAGTTTCTGGACCATAGGTGACGATTTAGATAGCCACAGAAAGGGCAATTCGTAACTCGAGTGGCTCATCGGCCCCTAGAAACGACGAAGCGGCGCCCGATCCGCTAAAGCCTCGGACCGGACGCCGCCTGCGCGACGCTCCTTGGAAGTGTTCTGGCCTTACAACGAGCGCAAAAAGTTCAGCACATCCTGCTGCTGTTGTTGCGTGAGTCTGTGGTTGAAAAGCTGAATCACGCCGTTCGCTTCCGAGCCGCGACCCGCGTGCTGATTGATGGCATCGATCAGATCGGTCGAACGTCCATCGTGCAGGAAGAACGCGCGCTGACCGAGCCCCCAGAGAGGCGCGGTGCGGAACTCGTCGCCCGCAGCTCCGCCTTGCGACACACCGTCGGCGAGATTGCTCCCCATGTTGTGAACGAGCAGATCGGAGTAGAGGTTGACGCTGGCATTGCTGAGGCTCGCCGTAAACTTCGACGTCCCCGTCTTCATCGATGGAGTGTGGCAGAGCGCGCAGCCGATCTGCGCGAACATGCGCGATCCATTGGCGATCGAGTTCGCTCCTCCGGGTTCTACCGTGGACGGAGTCGGAGGCGCCAGCAATCGCATGAACATCGCGAAACCTACGGTGTCGCTCGGTACGCCCGTAGTCTGCACCGCGGTCATGTCGGTGACGTCTTCCGGCGTCGCATTCACCCGGCAGTTTGCGGGCAGGGCGGCTTCATCGGGACTCGAACGCTCGTTCATGAACAACTCGTTCGTGACGCCCATTTCGACGTTGTAGGCCTCGCCCGAAAAAACTTCGAGCGATTTATTTTGCGCCTTCCAACCGAAGCGGCTGACTGTGCCGTCGTTGCCGTTGCGATTTGGGTGACCCGAAATCCCCATGAATCTCTTGATCTGCTCGTTCGAATTCATGTTCGCGAGGATGGTTTCGTCGGGAATATTTTCGATGAGTCCCGCGCCGAAAACCGGTGTCGGAATTCGGAAGATCACGTTGCCGATTCTTAAGTTATGCGCGAAGTCGGGCTGCTTGATCGAGCAATTGCCCGCGTCGTGCCGGCCTGAAATGACCCAAAGGTCATGCACGCCACCGTCGGGTTGGTTTTGATTGATCGAACCATCGCGATTTAGGAAAAACTTGAAACGCGCCTCGCGCGCCGGTCCATCGATGGTAATGAACGACGGGAAAGGATTTTGCAGCGAGTTTTCCGTGGTGACGAGGGTCTCGGGATTCGGTCCGATGAATGGAAACGCCGTCGTGCTCGGGCTCGACCCGCCGACCGCGGGCTGAGCATGACAGCTCGAGCAGCTATTGCTGTTGAAGCGCGGACCGAGGCCATTGTGATTCCCCCCCTGGACCGACTCCACCTCTTGAAAGCGACTCTTGCCATCGGTGAAATACTCATCGGCCGGCGAACCGATGACTGAGGCCAATTCAGCGCCAGAGTCTACCGATCCCGCACGCACACCCGGATCTTTCGCAGGATTCTGCGCCACGACGGCTCCCGTGCCCGACAACACGAGTAGTGAAGCGATCGACAAACCTATTCTGTTGCGACAAACAAACCTCCACGAACGTTGCACACTTCTGCCTGAATACAGGGACATGGCCTGTCTCCTCCCATAAGGAGCTCGGTGGTCCCCAGAGCGAGGCTCTGGGCTGGCGGAAGACACACATCGGGCATCCGACCGCACTGCAAGCTAATTTTCGAGAACGACTTTTTCGGGATTCACGACGTCGCGCCTTGGGCAAGCCGCGCGTCGGGCTGGACAATGGGTGTGAGAGTAGTTGCGAGTTGAATTTGAGTCACCTGAACCGTGGGACAGTTTTGGGACAATGCACCCTCAGGGGTCGAAAGGGGGCAGTAGATGGCGGGTTAAATTGCACGGACGTTACTGGGGAAAACGCGGTATCGCGCGCGTGTACGCCCATTTATTTTTGCGAGTCGACTGACGCTCGGCACCTCGCTCATGAATCTCTACTCCGAATGAACACGAACTAGAAAGCACCTCCGAGCACGAAGAAAAACTCCTGATATCGCGAAAGAAATCGCGTTCCGTAAACGTACCTGAGGTATGGAGCAATCTACTCTGCGTCGCGCGCTCTGGACAGCGCTCGGGTTTTTGACGCTCATCGGGTGCGTGATCGTCATTCGTCGCGTCATCGCCCTCACCCCCATTCTTCTCCACGGTTATCAGCCGCCGGCTCCTACCTCGAATCCCATCGCCGCACGATTTGGCAATCTCGACGACAAAATCGATCACTATCCGTACCTCTTGCTGATCCACATACTTCCCGGACTGCTGTTCCTTCTTCTTGCACCTTTTCAATTCAGCGTCAGCTTTCGCTCACGGCACCTGAAAGCGCATCGTGTCATCGGTCGAATCTTTCTTGTTTGTGGATTGATCGCCGGCACGACTGCTCTCGTATTGAGCTTCGCCATGCCAGCGATCGGAGGGGTGAATCAAGCGGCGGCTACAACTCTCTTCGGAGCGCTTTTCCTATTCACCCTGGTGAAGGCTTACATTCACATTCGCCGGCGCGAGATCGCGCTGCATCGCGAATGGATGATCCGTGCTTTCGCGATAGGACTCGCCGTTACGACCATTCGACCAATCGTCGGCATCTTCTTCGCCACTTCGAGCTTCAGCGGATTGACGCCACGCGAATTCTTCGGCACAGCATTCTGGATTGGTTTCACAATTCATCTGATCGTCGCCGAATCTTATATTCGGACGCATCCGCAGTCACAGACGCTGCAAATTCCCGTCCTCTCGTCCGCAAATAAAAGCGAGGCTGCGTCCTGAAACCGCAGCCTCGCTGGCCTCGACAACTCCCGACCGTCGATCGATCTTTAGAACTTCACCAGAATCGACAAATCGATTCGATTCTCGATCTTTTTCAAATCCGGTGCGAATCCGGGAACCAACGATCCCGGCGTTCCGCAGATGTTTTCGACCAGCGGTGATGTTGGG
>Ga0070735_10004223_pt1 | contig 12186 bp, 7 predicted proteins | sample Coa_R1_FD_66443 | JGI IMG/M metagenome (GOLD analysis project Ga0070735, IMG submission 66443) | Surface soil microbial communities from Centralia Pennsylvania, which are recovering from an underground coalmine fire - Coalmine... | ecosystem: Environmental > Terrestrial > Soil > Unclassified ... | reverse complement strand
AGCCGTCCCGGGCTGCGCCGGAGGAGGCTGCGGGCGAAGAGCGAGGCGCCGCTCCACTGCACGCAAGCGGCCGTGTAGAGCGGGGGGGCCCGATCGAGCGTGGGCCTCGTCATGTACGCGGGGGGGTGAATCGAGACGGGGTCGTCGAGGTCGAGCACCAGCTTGCCGAGCGGGTGGTCGTGCAAATAGCGCCCGAGGACGTCCTCGGTGTTGCCGAGGCCCTGCGGGAACTCGGTGCTGGACGAGGCGAGCAGGATTTCGGCGGACCCGATCGCGCCGGCGGCCAGCACGACGGCCCGGCACGCGACGCTCTCCTCGGCGCCGGTGCGCGCGTTCCGGAACACGACCGCCTCGACGCGTCTCTTCTCGCGCGACCATTCGAGTCGAAGGACGCGCGCGTCGAAGCGCGTGTCGATCCGCCCCGCGCGGAGCTCGGGCCCGAGGAGCCGGACGAACGAGTTGAAGACCGTGCCGCTGAGGGTCACGGTCGTCTCGGCGCCGTAGGCGTAGGGCATCGGGGCCACGGCGCGTCCCGCGTGCTGCGCCTGCGTGGCGATCGGCTCCCAATCCCGTCGGAGCGTCACCCGGTGGCGGACGCGCCCGGCCGGCAGCTGCTCGTACTCGGCCGAGCCGCCGGCCACCCTCAAGAGCGGCTCGACGTGCGCATACCACGGCGCGACGTCGTCGTATCCTATGGGCCACGTGTACGCGTCGCCCGCGCGCTCGCCGTCGGCGAAGTCTTCGGGCGAAAAGCGCGGCACGGCGCAGCTCCAGTGGTTGGTCAAACCGCCGGGGGCGACGTCCTCGAAGAGCTCGGCTGCAGGGTCGCCGGTCGCCTCGTAGTCAGGCCGCTGCCCGAGGGGTCTGCGAACCTTGGCGACCGTGAAGCCGCGAACGCGGACGGTCAGTCCCAGCGCCGCGCGCTGCGAGCCGGCTTCGAGGAGAAGGACGTCGACCCCCATCCGGCTGAGGAGGTGCGCGGCCGCGGCGCCTGGCGGACCGCTGCCTACGACGACGACGCGCTCGCTCGCCAAGCGCTCTCGAGAAGACACGGAGGCGGAGCATACACGGGGCTTTCCTTCGCGCGAAGGAAGGTAGTGAATCGTCTTCAATGGCCTTCCGGGCCGACCCCGGTTGGGACATACTCAGCCAGTCTCGTGAGCCTCGTCCGGCTTCAGCACAGAGCGTTCGGAAAGACGAACCTTCGTTGCTCCGAGCTGGGCCTTGGGTGCGCGCGAATCGGGGGCATTTTCCAGGGCGACTCGACGGCGTTCACGAACCTCATCGCGGCTGCGCTCGACTCGGGGATCGACTTCTTCGACACGGCGGACATGTACTCCCAGGGCGAGAGCGAGTCGCTCCTGGGCCGCGCGCTCCGGGGATCGCGCAAGCGGGTGGTCATCGCGAGCAAGGCGGGGTTCTGCTTGCCGAAGCGCCGCAAGCTCATCGCGCGGCTGAAGCCTTTGGTCCGGCCGGCCATCGCGCTCCTCGGCATTCGGCGCGACCAACTGCCGGCGGGGGCGCGCGGCGCGTTGTCGCAGGACTTCTCGCCGGCCTACTTGCGTAAGGCGGTCGAGGGCAGCTTGCGTCGCTTGAAGACGGACTATCTCGATCTGTTCCAGCTCCACAGTCCCCCGCTCGAAGTGGTTCGGCGCGGTGAGTGGGAGCCGGTGCTCGAGGAGCTGAAGCGGGCCGGCAAGATCCGTCACTACGGCGTGTCGTGCGACGTCGTGGAGGTGGGTCTCGCCGCGCTGACCTACCCCGGCGTGTCGGCCCTCCAGTTCCCGCTGAACCTCCTCGACCGGGGCGCGGCCGATACGCTGGTTCCGCAGATGCGAGCGCGGGGCGTCGCCGGGATCGCCCGGGAGTGTCTCGCGAACGGCTTGCTCGCGAAACGCCAAGAGGACATCGACTTCGCCGCGTTTCGCGCCGATCCCGCGGAGCGGAAGGCGCTCGCGGACCGCGTGAACGAGTGCCGCAAGGAGGCGGCCGACCGCGGGGTGTCGCTGACGCGCGCTGCGCTCGAGTACGTCACGGGAACCGACGGCGTCAGCGTCTCGCTCATCGGGGCGCGTACGATCGATCAGCTGAAAGGCCTCTTGGGCCAGGTCGCACATCGCGAAGCATCCGGCGCGACGGCGTGAGATCGTTCAGTGCAGCCTGACGTCGATCGCCGTGATCGACCAGGGCGGCAACGTCTGCGAGATGATCGTCGTCTCGTCCTTCTTCGTCCCGCCGGGGGCGAGTGCTCCGCTCGACCCCGTGTAGACGTACGCCTGGCGCGACTCAACGATCCCGCACGAGCCGATGTCGACGTCGGCGCCGACGGCGTCGTCCGCCGACAGATTGACCGCGACGAGGACCAGATGCTTGCCGTCCACGTCGCGCGACACGAAGAGCGACGCGCCCTCGAGCGGCTGCGTCGGCACGAAAGAGTCGAGGAAACGCCCGCCGTGACCGTCGAAGTTGCGATATGCGAGATAGCCGAACTTCGACTGCGAGTCCGCCGGCGGCGCGCCCCAGTAGAACGCCGACGTGACGCCGAACTGCGCGAATCGGCCGAGCGCCTCGGCCGTCGCCAGCGCGCCCGTCACGTCCTTGTCGCCGCCGAAGCTCCACTCGCCGAGCGACAGCCCCCGGCCCGGGTAGTTCTTGTCGACCCACTCCTTCATCCGCGGCAAGAGGCGCACGGTCTCGTGGATCCACGACTCGTCGACGTACGACGGGTCCCAAAGGCTCCGCGTCGAGCGAAGGCGCAAGAGCTGCGTCGCGCGGTCCGCGGCGCCGCTGTAGACGTTCGCCTCCTGCGGGTAGTAGTGGACGTCCAAGACGTCCAGGATCCGCACCCCCGTTTTCTTCTCCTGCTCCGCGAGCTTGCCCAGGTACCACTCGACGAGCGGCACGTTGCCGTGGGCCGTCCGGTCGAGGTGGCGCGCCGCCCCGTCGAGATCCTTGCTCGAATAGAAGTAGCCTGACCACCCCCACTCCGCCGGTCCCGCGATGAGCGCGCTCGGGTCGGCCTTGCGGATCGCGGTGCCGTACGCAATCGTCCGGTCGAGAAGCTCGTCGTAGCCGAGCGGGTCGGGGTGGATGTCCCGATGCGTCGTGCTCCACAGCATCGGCTCGTTGTCGAGGATGTACTCGTACACGCTGTGCTTGCCGGCTCCGTCGGCGGCGCGGATGGTCGAGACCCAGCGACCGATCCATTCCGGAGGCGCAACGACGCTCGTCCGCGTGGGCGGTCCGGGCGCGACGGGCTTTCCCTTCGGGTCGACGCCGTTGCCGACGTCCGGACGGTATGGGTCCACCTTCTGCTGCGCGCCGTACACCGAGACGGGGAACGGGTAGGCGGTCGCGTCCTTGGCGACCCACCCGATGATCGGCACCGTCAATGCCGACGGTACGCCGAAGGCCGCGCTCTCGGCGAAGTACTTCGTATAGGGCTCTTGCGCGTAGTTCTCGAAGAACCAGTCCTGCGCCTTGTTCGAGAAGTGCGTCTCCCAGTTATAGCGGGTGACCGAGTTGCCGCCCCAGCGCCGCGCCGTCGCGCCGAGCTTGGACCAGTCCTGCCCGAACGCGATGCCGTAGATGAACGGGCTGATCGGCGACGCCTTCGCGTCGCACGCGACGCGTACGCGCGATCGCTTGGCACCCGGCGCCGTCGCGACGGTCGCTCCAGGAGGCGGTGGCGCGTCTTTGCCCACGACCGCGAGGGCGATCTTGTCGAGATCGACCCAGTCGTCGACGAACGGCCGGAACGGCCGCAAGACGACGCGATCGAACGCCGCGTCGCCGGGGTTGACCTCCACCATCGGGACGCGGACCTGCGTCCATCCGTCCCCGAGCGACGTTCGGTGGTCCGGCTTGAGCTTCACGTGCGGGAACTTGCGGCCGTCGGCCGACCCAAGGACGACCTCGAGGAACTCTCCCTCGCCCACGGGCTCGCGAACGCGGAAGAGGACCGCGCCGAACCGACCCGAGAGACCCGTCTTGGTCAGCACCCACTCGTTCGAGTTGCCGAACTTCACCCGCGCGGATTGGCCCGGGACGATCTGCCGCGACGCGGTGCCCGACTCCTGCCAACCGCCCCGCAATCCCCCGTCGAACAGGAGCTCAGCGATCTCGTTCGGCTCGGCCGCGCTCGTCGCCTGCGCCGCCGCGTCGTTGACCTTCGCGCCAGGGCTGGGGCAGCCAGCGCAGACGAGGAAGAGCAACGCCGGGGTCCAGCGCCGCGACGTCAAGGCTCTTCGGGCTCCGTGACGGTGGGCTTGACCTTGTTCGGGCGCAGGACGATCGACCCGACGACGCGATCGCGGCCGACCGCGGCGATCGTCTCCTCGGCAGCCTTGAAGCGCGTGTCCCCCAGCGCCACGCAGACGAGCACCGCGTCCACGTTGCGCGCGATGGGGGCGGCCGTCGGGTTCTCGAAGATCGAACGAAGCGCGACGATGAGTCGCAAGCCGGCCTCGAGTTGTCGGCCAATCTCGGCGATCTCGTAGTCGACGAGGCGCATGCCGAGGTCGCGCAGGTCGCAGACGCTCGACGGCTGGCCCCGATAGCGCCACGCCAGCTGCGCGAGCAGCTCTGAAATCTCGTACGTCTCCACCCCCGCGCTCGCGCCCAAGACGGCGAGCGAGCGCCACGATCGGCGCTCGAGCCCGAGCCACAGCTTCTGCAGCCTCAGGTCGTCGCGAACGTTCGGCAGCTCGGGCGGAGTGACTGCGACGAGGGCGGTCGAATGGCCGGGGTCCGCTTTCAACTGAGCCTCTGCGTCACGCTCGCCGATCGCAAACCGCCCGGACGTCGGCCTTGTACAATGCCCTCCGGGGAGTGTCGAGCGGCGCTGCGTCGAGGCCGAAACATGGTGGTTCGAGGTTACGAGGGCCTATCCAGCTCGCCAAGTACGTCCAGGCGCAGTCGGCGGCGCACCTGCCACGACTCGAGGACGATGCCGCCGAGCACGTCCGACAGCGCCGCCAGCAGGATGGCCAGCACGGCGCCCCCGAAGAACGACCCCACGCCCACGAGCTGGGCCGTGGCCTTCGTCGGCCGCGACGGAATATCCGCCGGGCTGACCACCGTGTACTTGTACTTGTAGGCGGCGCGGGTGATGTCGAGCTCCACCTTGGCCGAGTCGATCCGGCTGGTCGCGTCCTGGTACGCGTGAATGGCCGATGCGAGCTTGGACTGCGCGAGCTGCATGACGCCGTCGTTTTCGACGACGGGCGGCAGCGCCGGCACCTCCGGCGCGGGGGGCAGGACGGTCGTCCTCGGTCCGAGCGGTCCGCCCAGCTTGGCCGAAGAGGGGACCGGCAGCGGCGGCGGTGCCGCCGACTTCGTGCCGGCTTGCGCGGCGAGCGCGCGCTCTTCGCTTCGGAGTTGTTCGATCTCCGGCGAGGGTTGGCTCACGGCTTCGAGCCGCTCGCGCAACGCCATCACCGTCGGGTGCATGGGGGTGAGCGTGAGCTGGGCTTGCATGAGCTGCTGGTTCAGGTCCGCGATGATTCGCTGCCGCGCGTCCTCGGCCGCGCGGATTTGCTGTCGCTTGAGCTCGAGCGCACGGACGAGCTCCGGGTCCACCGTCGGCTCGGGCGGGGGGGCCGCGATGGTCGCCGCGGCCGCGGGGGCGGCCGGCAACCGGAATCGAGGCGGTAGCGCCGGGTGCTCGGTCGCCGTCGTCTTGGTGCGCTCCGCCAGGAGCTTCTGGTAGTCGTCGAGCTCTGACTTGACGCGTTCGAGCTCGCTCTGCGCGTGGTCCTCCAGGACGGAAATGCTGTCGTTGATGACGGCGACGTCGCTGTCGTAGCGGGCCTCGAGGAAGTTCTTTTGAACGAGGGTGACGAGGTCGTACGCGATCCGCGGGTTGGACCAGTCGACCTTGATCGTCACGGTCGACGTGGGTTCGTCCGTCTCGACGTCGAGCTTGGCTTCGAGCTGCGCCACCATGCTCGCCAGCATCCCCTCGTCCGAGGGAGGCCCGAAGAGCGCGCTCATGACGCGGTCCTTGGCCCGTAGGGGCGCCGGGCGAGTCTCCTGGAAGCGCTTGACGAGGTTGGACTCCTTCGCCAGCGTGACGATGTTGTCGCGCCGCGTGATCATGGCGGCGATGTTGCGCGTCGGGTTGTCGACCGCCTCCATGCCGAAGGGGTTCGACCCGCTCAGCATCCGGATGGTCGATGGCCTCTGCGCGAGGAGCTTGACCTCCGAGCTATACGTCCGGGGCATGACGGCCGCCACGGCCACACCGAGGGAGGCCACGAGCAGGAAGGTCGCCGTGGCGATCTTGGGTCGGCGCCGCCCGGACCGGAGGACGAAGCCGGCGACTTCGAGGATCTGTTCGAGATCGATCCCCTCTGATTCGCCCTCGCTGGCGTCCTCCGCCCCGACGTGATCCTCTTCGTCGACCATGAGTGCCGCCCGCCTGCCTGTCCCGCGAGCGCTCACCAGAAGCGGAATGTCGGCTCGCGGGCCGTCAACGTGACGCTGCCGACGGTGGACCTCATGCTGCCATAGACGGACTGAAACTGCCACTGCTCCAGGGCCGTCAGCGAGAGGTCGACCTGTCTTGTCAAGAACACGCGCGCCGTCCCCCCCCCGCCCACGAGCGTCAACGGGAACGGGTCGGGGTGCGGCACGGGCACGGACTGCGCGAACGCCAAGTTCGCCGCGACGCCGACCTGGCGCGAGAGCTGTTTGGCGAGGGTCGCCGTCGTCGAAACGCGGGTGCTCAAGAAGCCCGTGAGAGGGTCGATCGTCGGCGCGAGCTGGGCGGTCGCGGTGAGCGCGCTCGTGCCGAAGAGGTCGTCGAGACGGGACCCCTCGGGGAGCGTTTCCTCTTGGGGCGATTCTTTGGGCGGTTCGGGCTGGGCGGTCTCGGTCTCCGTTGGGGTTTCCGTCGACGTCTGCGTCGGGGCTTCTGCCTGCGTGTCGGTCGGCGTGCCGTTCTGCGCCTCGTTCGGCTCGGGGCTTGGGACGCCGAAGCGATGGGCGTACGTAACCCCCGCCACGGGCAGGATGACGACGGCGTTCGACGTGGCGAGCTGGTCGACGGAGGCGCCCGCACCTGCCATGAAGCTTATGCTCGACGCCCGCGACAGGGTACGACGCCAGTTGCCGGTGAGCTGCGCGAGGGGGACCTGCTCGTTGCAGAACTGCGTGGGAGGCCGGGGGGGCGGGCAAGCGCCCTGAGTCCAGAGATTCTGCCCGCTGGCCGACAGGCCGACCGTGTCGAGCGGCGAGAGCGCCTCGGAGGCGCCGACGGCGGCGCGGGGCCCGTACTGCCCTGGGATGAGACCCCGGGTCGCGGGATCGAGCCCGCCGCGGTACGTGAACCCCGCCGAGGCGAAGACGGTCGTCAGGCGCGAGGTCCGGACGCTCGCGCCGAGCGACGGATCCCATCCGCCGAGCTGGCCGGCGGTCGTCGTGGTCGACACGGGCACGTTCGGCAGCTGCGCGGGTTGCCCGCCGACGGTGCCTTGCTGATAGGGATAGAGCGATGCCTGGGTGAGGAGGAGTCGGGAGTACGACAGCGCTTGGAGGAAGGTGACGGTCAGGTGCCGGTCTCGCCAGAGGACGGCGTTGGTCGTGGCTCCGGCGGTGAAGTCCTCCCACGGAACCTGCGTCGTCGCGTACTTTCCCAGCTCGGCGTCCTGGATCGCCAATCCGGGCGCCGCCGAGAGGCTCGCGGACCAGCGGGGCTCGGCCAGCGTGAGCCGCGCGTTGACGAGCGCGAACAGGTCGTCCGCGACCACGATCTTCTCGAGGCGCGGGACGGTGATGATGGGCGACGGATCGACCTGACGGACCTGCGTGCCCACCGCGCCGGAGAGGTCGAACGTCCCCTTCAGTTGGGCGGCCAGGGCTAACGCGGCGATCATGGTCCGCAGGCTCGAGCGAAGCGAGAGTTCGGACAACGCACCCGAATGGGGGACGAGTCGCTCTACTCGACCTCCACGACGTCGCCGCGATGAAGAGGAAAGTCTCCAGCGCCGCCGACGTTCCGATAGATGTCCTCGTACGTGAACCGGATGCGTGCGGGCTTGCGGTCGCTCCGGACGACGTACACGCTGCTGCGCGACGCGTAGTCCGTGAGTCCGCCGCCGAGGACGATGGCGTGCGCGAGGCGAGGGTCCTGAGCGAGCGGGTAGACCCCGGGCTTGGGGACCTCACCGAGCAGGATCACCGTCAGGGGCTGCGTCTCGTCGACGTTCACCGCGACGCTCGGCGCCTTGATGTAGTCCTTGAGGCGGGCTTCGAGCTCGGCCTTCAGCCCGCTCGGCCTCTTGCCGCGCGCCTCGACGTCCCCGATGAGAAGCATCGAGACGCGCCCGTCCGAGCGGACGCGCTCGCGCAGGCTCATCTCGTCGTGGTCGAGGACTTTGATGTTGAGGAGATCGCCCACACCGATGAAGTAGTCGTTCGCCGCCTGGGCCGTTTCGGGCTGGAGCTGCGCGAACCAAACGTATTCGCCGGTGCTGGCGCACCCGCCCGCGACCACCCCGAAAGCCAGGCAGGCACCCCGCCACCACGCCGACCGTTTCGCGCGCGAGTTCGAACGAACCACCACCGGCACCTCTTAGTCCGCGCTGCCTCCGGCGGCAACCTTCGTCAGGCCTTCAAGGTCGCGTGAGGAGCGGTGCGGCGGGGCCGGGACCCTCGAGCGTGCCGAGAAATGCGACGAGGTCTTGCTCGTCCTCGGCGCTCAGCGGCAACGGCGCGATCTCGGACTTGCCGGGATAGCCGACGGGATCGCCCCCACGCGTGAAGAACGAGACGACCTGGGCGAGCGTCGCGTACTGCCCCGTGTGCATGAACGAGGGGCGCCGGGCGACGCAGCGCAGGATGGGCGTACGAAACGCGCCGACCATGTCCGGGCCGACCGAAGCAGGGAGTCTTCCGTCGTCACCGTCACTGAACTTGCCGCGCACGTTGAGCGGATCGGTCAGCGTGGCGGCCAGCCCCGAGGCCGCCCCCTGGTCGTTCGAGTCGGTGAAGACCACGGCGACCGTCGCGGGCTCGAGGCCCACGTTGTGGAACTTCTGATCCGACATGTACGGCCCGCTGTGGCAGCTCGCGCACCGGCCGCGTCCCACGAAGATCTGCGCGCCCCGCTGCTCGGAGCCCGTGAGGGCGTCGCCCTCTCCGGCGACCCAGCGATCGAAACGGCTCGGACCGCAGGTGAGGAGTCGCTCGTACGCGCCGAGGGCCTTGCCCGCGTTCGCGACGATCTGCGTGACGGCGTCCTTGTCGTCCGGCGCGAGGCCGTCGAACTCCGCGCCGTCGCCGGGCAACCCGTGCATCGTTCCCTGGCAGACGGGCTGGATGTCGGCGGTCGACGGCTGGCACCCCGTCACGTCGGCCGACAGCGGCGGAAAGCGCGTCGCGTCGTCGAGCGGCGGCATCGGCCCGAAGATCGCCTCGTAGTCCGTGCGATAGAGCGCGAAGAGCTGCTCGGCCTCGTATAGGCGCGAGCTGTTCATCTCGACCGGCGACTCGAGTGGGCCGAAGGGCTGATTGAAGAGCGCGTCGTGCCGTCCGTCCCACATGAGGATCTTGGCCTGTCCGACGTCGAGCAGCGACGGCGCACGGCGCCGCCCCCAGCCGGCCGCGAGGGAGATCTGCTCGCCTAGCGTGCGATTGTCGAGAAAGCCGGCCGACGGCACGTGGCACCCGGCGCACGCCACCTTGCCGGTCTCGCCGCGGACACCGAGGGTGTTCGGGCTGCCGTCGTCGTCGCCGTCGTCGAGCTTTCCCGAGAAGCGCGTCTCGAAGAAGAGCTTCTGTCCGAGGGCCGCCGCCGCGGGGTCGTCGGCCCATCGGTTGCTTTCGTCGTCGGGCGGGGCGGGGAGAGCCGACGGAGAAAGCGCCTGAAGAGCGCTCCGTTCGGCGGCGGTGATCGAGGGTCCGGCGTCGGCGCCCGCGTCCTCGCCGCCCGCCGAAGCGGAGATGCGCGCGCTCGCGGCGCACCCCGCGAGAAGGCACGCCGCGGGGATCCCCGTCAGAGCGAGATGGGCGCTGCGCACGGCAACCTCGACTCGTCCCAGCCCGGCGCAGGCACCCCGCTCGAGAAGCCGAGGTTGTCGAAGTGCCTCCGCGTGTCGTACTGGAGGTGGGCCGCGTGAAACGCGAAGTTGGCGTCGATCGCGGAGTGGTAGAGGACGTCACCCCACGTGATCGTCACCGGCCCGCTCGGGACGTCGCCCGCCGGCAGGTTCGCGCAAGCGTAGGGCTGGTTGTCGAGGAAGAGGTACACGCGCTGGGACGAGATGTACGCGTCGAACTGAATCCGGTGGTCGACGCTCGCGTGCTCGCCGACCTCGTCTCCGGGGGCGATGTGGAGCGCGTTCCCCGACGAGTCGTTGATGTGATAGAGGTCGTAGACGGGACACTGATTGTTGACGTCCCAGTTTCGTTTGTTGCATATCTGAAGTTCGTAGTTCACCGGGTAATTCGCCGGGATACCGGCACCCGGCGCCCGCGTCTGGATGACCAGCGTGTGGCCGTTCGGCAGGTTGTACTGGACGGGAATGTCCTGATCGCTGACGAGGAACTGCGGATAGCGACGGCCGGTCGAATACGCGTCGGCCTCCATCGTCACGTGGAGGAACGAGTCCGCGCTCACCGTTCCCTTTTGCTTCGGCGTGAGGCGATACTTGCCATTGACGTCGCCGCTGACGTCCGCGAATGTGAGCCAGAGCTCGCCCATGATGGGTCCCACGGCGAAGAGGCCGCTGCCCGGCGTGGGCCCGCTCTCGACGTCGATGAACATCTGGTCCCACGTCTGAGATACCTGCCGCCACGTCTGGAAGCAGTTGCCTCCCGGAACGCCGCAGGGGATGTCCATGAACGTCTCGGGGGCGGCGTTCGGCGAGAAGTCCGCGAAGAAGTCCATGGTCGGGTGCGGCTTCGTCGTCACGTTGACGAAGGAGCGGGCGATGGCCTTCGGGAACGTCTTGGTGTCGTGCTGTCCGTTGATGAACACCTCTCCGGTGGGCGACGCGGCCCGCATGTCGTCGAGCGTGATGAACGGTTCGTGCGGGATGGGCATCGACCCGAGCATCCCGGTGACCGCGCCGATCGCCTGCGGCGACATGTGGCCCTGGTACGGACAGCCGGAGTCGAGCGCTTCGACGACGAGCGTCGTCGGCCCCGTCAAGCCGGCCCACATGAGCGACCACCACGGGAGCTGGTCTCCCTGCTTGTAGACGCGGTTGAAGCGCTCCTGTCCCGCCACGAGCTCATCGTGACTCCAGCCGCAGCTATTCGAGTAGAAGACGCGCATTAGCGGCAGCGTTCCCGGCTGCTGCATCTTGGAGACGAGGAAGGCCGGCGACTTGTTCGAGTGCGCAGCCGCCTCGGGGCCGTCCGGGAAGTAGTAGCGCGTCTGGTACTGCGAGCCGACGAGCTGGTCGTCGAAGTAGACTTGCGTCGTGGTCGCGTCCGCCGTCGTCGGCACGTAGAACACGATCCCGTCGTCCCGCGAGAAGTTCGACAGAAGCTGCGAGCGTTCGCTGTCGGAGGTGGTGTACTTCTTCGAGCGCGACGCCCCCCATCGCATGAAGAAGCACGTACCGTCGGCGAGGGGCGCGCCGTCGCCGAGCGCGTAGACCGGCGTCAAGCCCGGCCCCGGGTGCAGATAGACGTAGCCGAGGGTCGCCTCGGCCATCGTGCGCGTGTAGTTGCCGACCATCACGTTGTCGACTTCGGTCCGAATGGATCCGCTCGTGATCCCCGGGCCGTTGTCGATCATGGGGGGCGGCGTCTCTCGATTGCCGGCGCACCGATAGGTCGCGTTGCGGATCGTCACGGTTCCGTCGGACCCGACGTTCACGTCGCTGTCCTTGGGCAGCGGGTAGACGCGGTAGTCGAGCGCCCCTTGGACCGGTTCGAAGGTGATGGACGCGCTGTCGTCGTTGAGCGAAGCGACGACGTTGTCGAGGGGCGGAAGGGAGGGGAGCTTCGTGGTCACTCCTCCGTCGACCTGGCTCACGTACGCGGTGCCCGCATCGGGAAACGAGCCCGGCGGACCGGAAGGTCCGGTCGACCCCGAAGACGACAAAGATCCCGACGAAGGACCGGTCGGGGTCTTCGAGGTGGCGTGAGAAGAGCCGTTTGAGCAGCTGGCCGCCACAGCAAAGACGACCGCCCCGGCGGTCAGCGTGAAAAAAAGGCGCCATCCACCCATGG
>Ga0070735_10004222_pt1 | contig 12186 bp, 9 predicted proteins | sample Coa_R1_FD_66443 | JGI IMG/M metagenome (GOLD analysis project Ga0070735, IMG submission 66443) | Surface soil microbial communities from Centralia Pennsylvania, which are recovering from an underground coalmine fire - Coalmine... | ecosystem: Environmental > Terrestrial > Soil > Unclassified ... | reverse complement strand
CGGCAGGTTGTAGACATGACCGGGATCAACGGCAACTACGATGCATCGGTGGAGCTCTCTCTAGCGGAACTCATAGCTATGGCGCGAGCCGCTGGCGCGGATATTCCGGCGGGCGTTCCAGGTGGACCTGGGGCGCCGGGCAACGCACCGGCGGTGGCGTCGGATCCCAGCGGAGGGGGCTCATCCCTTGCGGATGCGGTGCAATCGATGGGACTGAAGCTAGAGTCTCGAAAGGCGGTGGTCGACCAATTTATCGTCGACCACATCGAGAAGACACCGACCGAAAACTAAACCATTCCGATCACACAGCGGGATTGCCGCTAAGCATCTTTGACGCCCGATTTACGAAGAATCGTCATCATGGGACACCAGTTCGTAAACGCCGATTGAAACAGGTTCAACCCTACGAATCCGGTGAACAGAAACCAATAGGGGCTGACCCAATAGCCCAGCGCGAGCGTCAACGACACCACCACGCCCGCAATCATACGTAGATAGCGATCTACAGTCATACGAGCATCCTCCTTTGTTTGTTGAACAGATAAAACAGGACCGGGACGGTCATGCGCGAGAGGAGAAGAGATGCGATCTCTCCAGCCATCAACGCAATTGCCAAGCCTTGAAAAATAGGATCGAACAGGATAACGGATGAGCCGACGACCACGGCCGCAGCCGTCAGCATCATCGGACGGAAGCGCACCGCTCCCGCATCTATCACGGCTTCGTCAATCGCCATGCCTTGGCTCAAGCGCAGTTCGATGAAATCCACCAGGATGATCGAGTTCCGTATGACGATTCCCGCGCCCGCGATGAAGCCGATCATCGAAGTTGCGGTGAAGAACGCATGCAGCAAGCCGTGCGCCGGGATGATGCCTACCAGCGAGAATGGGATTGCCACCATGATGATCAACGGCGTCAGAAACGACTGGAACCAGCCGACTACCAGACCGTAAATCAAGATCAGGACCACGGCGAAGGCGAAGCCGAGGTCGCGAAAGACTTCATAGGTGATGTGCCACTCTCCGTCCCACTTCATCGAATAGCGGTCCGGATCGCTAGGAAGGGCCGCCATGTGCTGCTCGATTCGATAGCCTTCCGGGATCTCGAGCTTGTCGATCTCCGGTCCGAGTTTGAGCACTGCGTAGACCGGGCTTTCGATCTCCCCGGCGATGTCAGCCGTGACGTAGGTCACCGGCAGCAGGTTCTTGTGATAAATGCTCTTGTCCTCAATGACCGTTTCAGGATGCACCAGCTCACCCATTGAGACCAGGCGTCCATTGCGTCCCGCGACCTTGAGGCTCTGAATACGTCCCAGATCGGACCGGGTTGCGCGATCGAGCTGCACCGTTAAGGAAACATCTTCTTTCTCCGCGTCCTGATGTAACAGGCCCGCTTGATAGCCGCCCGAAGCCACCTGCATGGCGCGAACGATGTCGTCCTCCGAGATGCCACTGAGGGCGGCTTTCTCCCCGTCCACCAGCAGCCGGACCTTGGTCTGATCGTCTTCCACGTACCAATCGACATCGACCACGCCTCTGGTCCGCTTGAACAGGTCGCGGATCTGGCGAGCCAGTGCGATGCGCCGCTCCATTACCGGCCCGTACACTTCTGCTACCAGCGTCTCGAGTACAGGCGGTCCCGGCGGCACTTCGGCGACCTTAATCCGCGCTCCGAAGTGTTCTGCGATAGGGTTCAGACGCGCGCGCACTTGTTTGGCAATCTCGTGGCTTTGTAGATCCCGCGCACCCTTGGGCAAAAGGTTTACCTGGATGTCGGCTACGTTGGACCCTTTACGCATGTAATAGTGGCGAACCAGGCCGTTGAAGTTGTATGGCGAAGCTGTTCCGGCATAGGTCTGGACATTCACCACTTCGCGCTGTTTCAGTGTTTCATCGCCAAGCAACTGCGCGACCCGCTCGGTTTGCTCCAGCGTGGTTCCGTTGGGCATGTCGACGATCACCTGAAACTCGCTCTTGTTATCGAACGGCAGCATCTTGACCTTGACGAAACCGGTGTAGAACAGCGCACAGGAGCCGACCAGCAGAATTAAAACGCCGGCAACGAAGCTCCACCGGAACAGGGGCCGATGCAGGAGGGTCCCCATGACTCGCCGGTAGAGGCGCGTTACGAAGTCCTCGCGCTCGCCGGCGTGGTGGACACCACTGGCCTTCAGAATTCGTACCGCGGCCCAGGGGGTCACGATGAAAGCGACCAGCAGGGAAAAGAGCATCGCCGCGCTGGCGCCGATCGGGATGGGGCGCATGTACGGTCCCATCAGGCCACCGACGAAAGCCATGGGCAAGATGGCCGCCACCACGGCCAGGGTCGCGAGGATAGTCGGATTGCCAACTTCGTCTACCGCCTCGACGGCAACCTCGAACGCCGGCCTGGTTTCATTGTTGGGCATCCGCCAGTGGCGAACGATGTTTTCCACCACCACGATTGCGTCATCCACTAAGATGCCGATGGAAAAGATCAGCGCGAACAGGGTGATGCGGTTCAGCGTGTAGCCATACAGATAGAAGACGGTGAGCGTCAGCGCCAGGGTCACGGGAATCGCGGTAAATACGATGAGCGATTCGCGAAATCCTAAGGTGATCGCAATCAAGAGACTCACGGAGATCACGGCAATCAGCATGTGGTTCAGGAGTTCGTTGGATTTTTCTTTGGCCGTGTCGCCATAGTTTCGCGTAACCGTCATTTCGAGATCCGCGGGAATCACGGTGCCGCGTAGCCGCTCCAGCCGGCCGAGGACGTTGTCCGCCACCGTCACGGCGTTGGTGCCCTTGCGCTTGGAGATCGCGATCGTGACGGCCGTGAACGAGCCCTTGCCGTCCGAATAGCGCACATACTGCGACGGCTCCTCGCCACCATCGGTCACTTCGGCGACGTCACGGACAAAAATAGTCTTGTCGTTGGCCACACCGGCGACGACGTTGCGAACGTCGTCCGCGGTGCACAGGAACTGTCCGGTCTCCAGAAGAAACTGTTGGTTACCGTTCGCGAACTGACCCGAAGGCATCTGGCGATTGGAAAGGCCCAGCGCTCCGGCGACCTGCGCGGGCGATACATTGTAGGCCGCCAGGCGCGCTTGGTTCAGTGTGATGCGAATCTCGCGGCGCTGGCCGCCGATCAACGTCACCGCCGAGACGTCCGGCGTCTGTTTGATCGCGTCATCCACTTGAGCTGCCACGCGCCGCAGCTCGAAATCGCCGTAACGCTTGCTCCAGAAGGTCAAAGCCAATATCGGCACGTCGTCGATCGACCTGGGCTTGACAAGCGGTTGGGATGCGCCGGGCGGGATCAGGTCCAGGTTGGCGGCCAACTTCTGGTTCAGCCGGACAATGGCTTTCTCTTCATCCTGCCCGACCAGGAAACGCACGATGACTGTAGACATTCCAGGACTGGATGTCGAGTAGATATACTCCACTCCGGGAATTTCCCACAGCAGTTTTTCCATGGGTTTGGTGACGCGTTCTTCGACTTCGCGCGGTGAAGCGCCCGGCATCCGCACCAACACGTCCACCATCGGTACGATGATTTGCGGTTCCTCTTCCCGCGGCAGTTTCCAGACGGCAAACGCGCCCAGCAACAAGGAGCCAGCGATCACCAGAGGCGTCAGCTTCGAGTTGATCCAAGCCTGCGCGAACATTCCGGCTGGGCCGAGCTTACGTTGTATCGTCACCGCCGGATCTCCACTGCGGCTCCGTCAGTGAGACCCGCCGGAACCGGGAAGATGACGAATTCCCCAGCCGTGAGGCCGGAGAGCGCTTCAATCTGGTCTTTCGACCGCTGGCCGGTGGTGATCAGCCGGGTGTGTGCGATGCCGTTTTCCGCTACCGTGACCGACTGTAATTGGCCGCGTTCTGTCACGGCGCCCACTGGAATCGTGAGCGCCGAACGGCTGCCCAAAGAGAACGAAGCGCGTCCAAAGGCTCCAGAGCGAAGCGCAGGCAAGCGGGGCAAATCAATCTTCACCGTGTACGAACGTGAGGCTGCGTCGATCGCCGGTACGATCTCCGAGACCTTCGCTCCGATTGTGCGATCGACCCCAGCCAGTGTTATCGAGACCGGTTGACCCACTCGAATCGCCGAGAGTTGCGACTCTTCGACAGACGCCTCCAACCGGTAGGCGTCCTCGCGTTCGATGGTCAAGAGCGATGCGCCGGGCACGGCCAAGGCCCCCGGGTCCACAGTTTTCGCGGTGACCACCCCCGCAAACGGCGCCGTGATTTCGGCAAAGCTGCGGGCCACCTCCGTGGATCGAACGTCCTGCTGAACCCGCGCGGCCTGCGCGTCCAGTTGGCCGCGTCTGGCCCGTGCCATCTCATAAGCCGATTGCGCCGCCTTGAGCCTGGCCGATGCCTCGTCAAACTCCTGGTTCGAGATCGACTTTTTGTTCCATAGCTCCTGCATGCGTTTGAACGTGGCCTGCGCAAGATCGAGATTCGCCTTGGCTCCGGTCACCGCGCCATCGGCTTCCGGGATGGAACTCCGAACCTCGTCGAGGGCCGCCTCCGCCTTGCGGGAGTTGACGTCCAGATCGCGTGCGTCCAGAATGACCAGGAGCTGCCCTTCTCGCACGCGGTCGCCGATCTGCACCTTGACATCGCGCACGTAGCCTAGCAACCTTGCGGCGATCACCGCGGACGTGCTCGCGCGGACCGTTCCCGTCGCTTCGTAGATTGAGGGCCATTGTTGCTGGGCGACGGCCACGACGCTGACCGCAACCGGAGGCGCCTTGGAAGACGTAACTTCGCGTGGCGAATCAGAGCATCCTCCAAGCCAGAGCGAAATGGGAATCAACCACAGCCGCCTGCTCATCGAATCCTCTCGTTCAGAACCGCGGAATCAGGGGTGAGCGTCCCGGTGGCCAGTTCCAGCATCGCCGCGGCGACGCGCTGATCCCGTATCGCGGCCAAATACCGGGTTCGCGCATCCAGCACTGTCGTCTCTGTTCGAAGTAAATCGGTTACGTTGCTGATCCCAGCCTCATATCGGTTCTGGGTAATACGCAGGCTTTCCTCGGCTTCAGCCACCGATGCTTGAGCGACTTCGATTTGTTGTGTAGCCGCGCGCAGATCGGCATAAGCCCGATGGACCTGCAACCGGATGGCGGAATCCGTCCTCGCTTCTTCAGCCGAGCTACGCTGTTGAGCGAATTTACCTTCTTCGACCCGCGCCTTATCGCTGAAGCCGTTGAAAAGGTTCCACCGCAGGCCAATCGACACCAGCCAGTTATCGCCTCCCGTGGTGACGAATCGCTGACGGTCCGCTTCGAAAGCGCCATGCAGAGTCACTTGTGGGTGCAGGCTTCCCCGAGCGCTGGCGACCTGGGTGTCGGCCAAACTGGTCGCTAGCTTCGCCTGGCGCGCCTCCGGCCGTTGAACCACAGCGCTGGTCTCCCGATCCGTCAACGATTCTGCGGGAGAATTCAGCGGTACTAACGGAGACGTGAGCGTGTGCGGCATGTCCAGCGAGAGACCGATGGCGTCGTTCAAGGCCGCGCGGGCGACGTCCACGTCCGCTTCACGGCGAATCTGCTGCTCGCGGACGCCCGCCAAATGTACGCGGATCGACAATGTGTCGACATCGGTCGACATTCCGGCGGAGCGAATCGTTTGAGCCCGCTGCAGGTCGGCTCCCGCCGAACGCATGGCCTGAACGGTCGCATTGAGTTGATCGGCGCTCAGAAGAGAGTCATAGTAAGCGCGAACTACACCAGCGATGACTTCCATTTGGGTGCGCCTTCCTTCTTCGCTGGTGATGTCCTTGGTCAACTCGGCGGAACGAACCGCGTGCTTGGTTTGACCGGCGTCATAGAGTACCTGGTCCGCCGTGAGCTGCGACTGAAAATTATTGAGGAAATCAGGATTGTTCAGCGGCCCGATCTGGAAGTTTTGCGCTCCGAATTGGTTTTGTGTAAGCAGCGAACTGAATACGAAGACCGGATTATCGCTTCTCGCCCAGGATTCGGAATAGTTGACCTTCGGCAAGCGGCCGCTCCGGGCTTCCGAGGTGCGCGTGTCCGCACCTTTCGTTGCAGCGCTGGATGCCTCGATTGACCTATTTTTGTCCAGGGCGATACGAACTGCGTCGTTTAACGACATAGCTGCGTCTTGTGCCCCAATCGGCAACGCCCAGGACAGTATGATTAGCGTTCTCTTCATTGCATCCGCGAACGTAGATGCAATTAATTGGCCGAGAAGCCAAGACACCTTAGGGCGAGCCCGATTCAAGCGGCTACGGTTCTAGAATTGGAAAGTGCACTATGACGGACACACAGAGTTTCAACGAGGAGCAACGCGCGCGCTGGAATGGGCCAGACGGTGAATTCTGGACCATAAACCAGGATCGCCTCGACCGCACGCTCGCTCCCGTTATCGGACCGTTGCTCGCATTTGCCGCTCCGCGCTCTGGATCAACGGTAATCGATGTCGGCTGCGGGTGCGGGGCTACGACCGTAGAATTGGCACGCGTGGTTGGTCCCTCCGGACGCGTCGTCGCCATCGATCTCTCTCGACCCATGCTCGCGCTCGCTGCGGAACGCCTGCGCCAGTTCGCCCACACGACCTGTCTCCTCGGCGACGCCGCGGAGCTGCCGCTCGGAGATCTCGGCGCCGAGCTGATGGTTTCGCGGTTCGGAGTAATCTTCTTCGGCGATCCAGTGGCCGCGTTTGCCAACTTGCGGACCGGCTTGGCTACCGGCGGGCGCCTTCGGTTTGCCTGCTGGCGTCCGATCAACGAAAATCCCTGGCTCCAGATTCCGCTGCACGCGGTGTATGAGCATGCGCCGCGTTTGCCGAAACCGGAGCCGGAAGAGCCCGGCCCTTTCTCATTCGCCGACACTGCGCGGGTTGCGCGAATCCTGACGGCGGCCGGCTTCACGGCGCCAGCCTTCACTCCGCTGGACATTCAAATGGACGTTGCCGCCGGAGGAACTCTCGAAGATGCGGTTATCCAAGCATCGGCGATGGGACCGGCAAAACGGGCGCTGGCGGACCAACCGGATGATGTTCGGGCCGCGGCCATTGAGTCGATCCGGCGCGCCCTCACTCCATACGTCTCGGCCGCCGGCGTGAAATTGCTCGGCGCGGTCTGGCTGGTGGCCGCCGACCGCAGGGCGTAACTGCGCGAGCTTATTTCTTGTGTGCCTGGATATAATCCAGTGCGAAAGTCTTCATCACCGGGCTGATAGAACCGAGCTGGGAGGCTTCCTCCATCGCACGATCGTTGTCCCACTTGTCGATCAGCACGCGTTTGATAAGCCACATAGCCGCGGCGCGGTTTCCACTGGCGCAATGAATGAACGCCGGTTGATTGCCGGGCTCCGCGATTACTTTCAGAAAGCGATCGGCCACCGCGGGCTCGGGTGCGGATCCGCTCAACGGGAGATGCACGAAGTTGATACCGGCAGCTTTGGCCGCCGCCGCTTCCGCATCAATGTCAGCGCCCTTTTCGTTGTCCAGCCGCAGATTGATGATGGATGCGAACCCCATTTTCTTGATGCCGGCTACCGCGGATGGCGTCACGGCACCGGCACAGGCGACTGTGGTCTCCACCTGGGCGAAATTCGTGATCCCTTCGATGGTCGATTTCTTGACCGGGGATTGCGCCACTGCTACGGAAATCGCCATTGCGATGGCAACAATCAGACGAACTGGTTTCATATTCGGCCTCATAATCCTGGCGACCTTAAGCGCTCACGAGAGAATATCCGCGCTCCTGCGCGCGATTGACTGCGACGATTCCGGCGGGCACCATCCGGCCGTTGCTCACCAGATTCGCAATCAACTCGCGGTTGACGGCGTCGGCGTTTCCGCCCGCCGCGCGGGCGATCATCCCTGCAAGCCTGCGAGTCGCCATGGAACACACGGCGAACTGAACGCCCTGATTCGAAAGCGGGGCCAGCGACGCGGCACTGGGGTTCATCTTCAGTGGTTCTTTGGCTGGGGTATCCGCGGAAGGCGCCGGGCCTGCCAAAGACGCTCCGTACTTGGCCCACATCTCGTTGTTGAAGCCGTACCCCGTGGACATATGGCGCGCGATCACAATGATGGCCAGATCCTGATTCTGCAGACCATAATCATCGTGATTCGCCAAGATAAAATTGTTCGCGAATAGGAGGGCGTTTCGGAATCCCTCCGCGCTCGTTGTATCAAACACCAATCGATGTTTGCCGGGGAGCGCGTCCATCCAGTCGTCTTTGTCGTGACGGGCCGGCTCCCAACGAGCAGGGGGTGTCGATTTCACCTGGGCCTTCGCGACGCTGCCCAAGGCGAGTGCCGCAATGGATGCCGCCCCGGCATGGAACCGAGTGAGAAAAGAGCGCCGTTCCGAGGACGCTGGGATCTCTTTGGTCATGAAGTATCTCCTTACACCGATCCGGAATCTTCCAGTTGCAGTTTAGATCATACACCTGCCGGAGCTCGGCATAGTAAGGCCTGATCCAGGCTGCGAATGCTACCCCCCTGTTCCGTTTCGATATAATTCCCGCATGCGCAAAGCGTGTGTGCTCGCGGTCATGGCGATCGCGGCCATGGCCCAGGACCCGGATAAATTCTACTCCGCCATCCGGGAAAACAATTTGACGCAATTGAAGGAGTTGCTCGGTCAACAGTCCGACATTGCCGTTGCCGATAGCCGCGGAATCACTCCCCTTATGTACGCCGCCGAAATCGGCTCGCTGGATGCGATGCGGCTGCTGATCGATCGTGGAGCCGACGTCAACGCGCAAAATGCCTTTGGTTCCACGGCGTTAATGTGGGCCGTTTCGGAACCAGCCAAGGTTCGTCTGCTGCTCGATCATGGCGCCCAGGTGAATACAGCCGCGAAGAGCGGCCGGACGGCGCTCGTCATAGCCGCATTCACGAATCCCTCAGCCGAAGTTGTGCGGCTCCTGCTTGCCAAGGGCGCGAAGGTGGATGTCATGGATCAGCGGCACGTCACACCGCTCAATGCCGCGACTTTTGGGAACGATACCGCCACGGTCCGCCTCCTGCTCGATGCCGGAGCCGACATGGACACACCGGACACGTTCATCGGACTGACCCCTCTGATGAACGCCGCCGGAAACCGGAACGTCGAGGCGGTGAAGCTGCTCATGGCAAAAGGCGCGAAGATCAATGCCGTCTCGAAAACGGTGGGTCTGCCGAAGATTCAGACCGGAACGGTTGAGTTTGGCGGATGGACTCCCCTTCTGATGGCTTCCGCATTCGGACCGCCCGAAGCGGTCAAGATGCTGCTGGATGCTGGCGCGAAAATCGACGCTCAGGATTACCGCGGCTTCACACCGTTGATGCTGGCGGTGGGCACGGACCGGTATGACCGCCGCACGGTGAACCTGGTGCTATCTCACGGCGCCGATCTTCGCCCTACCAATCACGATGGCGAGACCGCACTCGACTGGGCGTACAAATTCGCCGATCCAGAAGTGATCCGATCGTTGGGTGGAACCCCGAAGGACCTCGCCAAGCCCGTCCGCTTATCGGAGGAGTTCCCGGACACCCGCACCGCCATCGCGCGCAGCATTCACTTGCTTGACAGCACGGCTGATCAATTCTTCAAGAAGAGCGGGTGCTTCGCCTGCCATGAGCAGCCTCCAGCGGAGTTTGCCGCGGCCGCCGCGCGCGCAAAAGGAATTCCGGTGGATGAGAACGCGTCGCACGAACGTATTCGACAAATCGCTTCCACCATTAACCCGGTCGCTTTGGAAGGCGCAGCCGCACTAGGCGGCGCCGATAACAACCTGTACGCCGTCGAAACTCTGGTGCGCACCGGGTATGCGGCCAATCGCACTACGGACTATCTCGCGGCGAACCTGGCGGCATCGCAGGGCGGCGACGGAGGCTGGCACCTGCCAGGCTATTCGCGCTCCCCTCTGCAGGACAGCGACTTTTCCCGAACTGCCATGGCCATGCGAGCATTGAAAACCTACGGCACTCCAGGTCGCGCCGAAGAGACGAGGCAGCGGCTGGAGCGCGGTAAACAATGGCTGCTGCATGCCGACCCGGTGATCCTCGAGGATATGGACATGCGCCTGGTGGGGGCGGCCGCCGCGGGCGCGAGTGCCGCCGAGCTTCGCAAACTCGCCGAGCCGATCCTCGCACTGCAGCGCTCCGACGGCGGTTGGGCACAGCGCCAGGCGTTTCCGAGCGACGCGTATGCCACGGGCATGACCGTGTGGGCCTTGAATGAAGCCGGAGTGAAGAAGCCGGATTCCAAGGCCGCGAAATTCCTGCTCGGCACGCAAAGCCCGGATGGCTCCTGGCACGTCGCCACTCGCGCCACGAAATTCCAGCAGTATTTCGAGAGCGGCTTCCCGTACGAACACGATCAGTGGATCTCCACGATGGCCACCGGCTGGGCAGCCAATGCCTTAGCTTTGTCGCTCGGCCGCTAAATCTCGCGCCCGATTATTTACCAGCTCGATTATTTACTAGAGAGATGCGGAACATCTTTCTCGTTTTCGACGCACGAAAAGTCCAGCAGATCGGTATCGAGCTTGATGCTCTGAGTTAGTTTAACCGTCCACGGCTTCGTATACGCCTTTCGATCGTCCACAGTGATCTCGATTTCGAGGGTTCCGAAGTTTGGGCGCCGGAACCGTTCCGTTATTTTCGCAGCGTCCGTCATCGGATTGCCTATTGCATCCAGCCACATGCCGTCGCGGAGACCGTTGGTCTCGACCACCAGCATGTCGCCTTCCCACCTGCCGCTCGAGTAGCCGTTCCACGATGGATTCGGATCGGCCGGCAGCGGTCGCCCATCGGTAAAGATCTGCCGGTAGCTTGTTCCGTATTCGCTCATGAGAATGAGTAACCCCGGAGTTTGAGCTACTTTTCTCGGTCCATTCCAAGTGTGCAAACGAACCGGCCCCATCGGAAGGCAGTTCGATATCGGGTCGTTCACACGCTGTTCGGAGCGCCGGGCCTTCACCAAATCGGCCGCCCAAGGTTGATAGGGCAAACCTTCTTTCAGGCTCGCGGCGATATTGACGAACTCGTCGGAAACCGGCTCACAACCGGGAAAGTTAGGGTTGCCCTCGCGCTTGGTTTGCATGCCCCACAGGCCCGAAAAATCCGGCTTGCCATCGGTTGTGCGCGGGCACGCCGCGCCGAGATCCGGTTTCCCATCCGGCGTGCGAGGAACCCCCGCCGTGGGATACGTCACCCACTGTGCATTCAGCGGACAAATCAGTGGACCCGGCAAGAGCCCGAAAGCCAGGGTTTGCAGGGCCACAATCCGTAGCCGCATCGCACCACCTCCGTAACGCAGTATAACCGCGAAAGCTGATGCCGCCAACGTGCTACTTCTTCCTGGCCGCCGCGTCTTTCAGCGCTTTCAGACGCGGAAGGTCGCGATCTTCTTCGTGACAAGCAGCTTCGGTTAGCTCGAACTTGTTGCGCTGTAACGCGAATGCGATCGTCCACGGCCGCGTGTACACCACCGGATCCGTGATAGTTGCCTCGTAGTTGACCGTGCCGGGACCGGCCGGTGTGAATCGCTCCACCACGTGTTCGGCGTAACTGACAATCTCCCCGACCTCATTCAGCCAGGTCTTACCGTTAAAGTTGGTGGTATCGACAACCAGGGTGTCGCCTTCCCAACGGCCTACGGAATCGCCCTGCCACAATCGTATCGAGTCGGGAAGGTGGGCGCGCCCATTCAACGCCACAATGCGCCACGATGTGCGCTCGTGCAGAAAAACAAGGTAATCCGATGTTTGGATGATCTGAAACGATGTCGGGACATACATCGAGCGGGGAATACCGGCAGGGAAACAGTGCGCGGTCGGATCGTCGTAACCGCGCTCCGTCAGGTTCCGGTCGGCCTTTTCCTGCACGGCCCAGGGCTGCACGGGTAGACTCCCGTCCGGCGGATCGATGATCACACCTCGTGCACCCGGGGTGACGGCGTCGGCGGCGTGTTTCTCCAGGCCGTAGTTCGCGCCTCCGCCGTCGGGTACGTAAAAACCTTGCAGGTCCGGCTTACCGTCAGTTCTCCGGCGAAGGTCTGCCACAGTTTTGACGGGAGTCGCGGGCGAATGCGGAGCCGCGGCCGTCGAAGGGGTCGCTGCAGGCGGCTTTCCGTTGCCCGGATACCATGTTCGCTCCTCGCGCGTGAACGCGCCATTCGCCTCTTCGGCTTCAGCCTGACACACGTACTCGAACAGCCTGTCCCGAT
>Ga0070735_10004220_pt1 | contig 12189 bp, 7 predicted proteins | sample Coa_R1_FD_66443 | JGI IMG/M metagenome (GOLD analysis project Ga0070735, IMG submission 66443) | Surface soil microbial communities from Centralia Pennsylvania, which are recovering from an underground coalmine fire - Coalmine... | ecosystem: Environmental > Terrestrial > Soil > Unclassified ... | reverse complement strand
TTGGACATCAGCGCCAGCAATTCTTCATCGCTGCGCCGCTCGATCAATTGCGTGACTTTCCCCTGGTCGCCGATCTCGTCGCGCAAATGCTTGCGAAACGCCGCGCCGCCCTGAAAACACAGAGCCGCGTAAAGCTGGTTCGGACAGGCATCAATCCAGGCTTTGAGCGCTTCCCCACCCGGCTCGGTAAAGGCCTCGCGCATCAGCCTGCCATATTTCACGATCACCACGTCCCAACCGAAATTGCGGAACATGGATTCGAATTTTTCCCACAACCCCTCGCGCACCACCGCATCTAAACTCTGGCGGTTGTAATCGACCACCCACCAGGTGTTGCGCAACCCGTGTTTCCATCCCTCCAACAGTGCTTCGAAAATGTTGCCTTCGTCCATCTCGGCATCGCCGACGAGTGCGATCATCCGTCCCTCCGGGCGATCCTTGGCCCAGCCATGTGCTTTGACGTAATCCTGTACCAGCGAGGCAAATAGCGTTTGCGCCACGCCAAGCCCGACCGAGCCGGTGGAAAAATCGACGTCATCGACGTCCTTGGTGCGCGAGGGATAAGATTGCGCACCCTTGAAACCACGAAAATTCTCCAGCTTCTCGCGTGTCTGATGTCCGAACAAATATTGGATCGCGTGAAACACCGGGCTCGCATGCGGCTTCACCGCCACGCGATCCTGCGGTCGCAAACCCGCGAAATACAGCGCCGACATGATGGTGACGAGGGAGGCGGACGACGCCTGATGGCCGCCGACCTTCAAGCCATCGGTATTGGGCCTGATGTGGTTGGCATGGTGGATGGTCCAAGAGGACAGCCACAATACTTTACGCGCCAGCGCGGACAACATGTCGAGGCGTGCGGGGTCGGTCGTCATCACGGGGTTCCTGGTTTTGGCGCGATGGTAGCGCGCCTGTTTTCACCAAAAATCTCAAATTGTGGCGACATACAGCGATATAATGGGATATTTTCTCACTTCTACCTACCAAAATCGGAGTTTATCCCAATGCCGGCCGTAAATGCCAAACCCCTCGACGCCATCGACCGCAGAATTCTCAGCCTGCTTCAAGCCGATGGCCGCACCACCATGCAAGAGCTCGCCGACAAGGTCGGGCTTTCGGTCTCGCCCTGCCATCGCCGGGTGAAACTGCTCGAGGAGCGCGGCGTGATCAGCCGTTACATCGCAACCGTCGATCAGAAATCGGTGGGCTTGCATGTCAGCGTCTTCATCTCGATCAAACTGGCGCGGCAAAAGGAAGAGGACCTCAATCGCTTTGCCCGCGCGATCTCGAAATGGGACGAGGTGCTCGAATGCTATCTGATGACCGGTAACCGCGATTATCTGTTGCGCGTCGTCGCCGCCGACCTCTCGTCCTATGAAGCATTCCTGAAGAACAAGCTGACGCGGCTCGACGGCATTGCCTCGATCGAGTCGAGCTTTGCGCTCAGCCAAGTGAAATATTCAATCGCGCTGCCGATGTGAGCAAAAGACGGATCGACCAAGCTCGTCATTGCGAGGAGCGCAAGCGACGAAGCAATCCAGGCTGGATCGCCAAAAAATCTCTGGATTGCTTCGCTATCGCTCGCAATGACGGCCCGAGGGCCACGCCTTTCATCACGCGTTCGGCGAAAACTCATCGTCTTGCATCAGAAGCTCCGACCGCCGCACCCGCTCGCGGTGGGCGGTGTAAAGCCCGCTCGCAACGATGAAGATCGCGCCGGTGACGGTCCACACGTCGGGCACCTCGCCGAAAATAAGAAAACCCAGAATACTGACCCACAAAAGCTGGCTGTATGAAAATGGCGCCAGCACCGACGCATCCGCATAACGAAACGCGAGCACGACGATCCATTGCCCCGCCGTGGACGCCACGCCGATCAGAATGCCAAACAGAATATCGTGCCAGCTCGGCACGACCCACACGAACGGCACCAGCGCGGTGAGAATGCAAACGCCCGTGATCGACGAATAGGTCATGATGGTGGAAGCGTGTTCCTTCCCGCTCATCATCCGCGTCATGATCAGTGTGCTGGCCCACCCCAATGCCGACACCAACGGAAAGAACGCGGCCGGATGGAACGCACTGGTGCCGGGCCGCAAAATGATCAAAACGCCGATCAATCCGACGACCGTCGCCAGCCAGCGGCGCAGGCCAACGCGCTCGCCGAGAAACAGGATCGACAATGCCGTGACGAACAGCGGCGAAACGAAGCCGGTCGCGGACGCCTCCGCGATGGGTAAAAACCGCAAACCGGAAATGAAAAACAATGACGAGCATAACAGCGCCGCGCCACGCCATAATTGCCGGCCCACTTGCGCGGTGCGCAGCGCATAAACAGGCGATCCCGGCACCATCGCCGGCGCCATGATCAGCGCGAACACCAGAAAGCGGATCCAGGCGATCTCGATCGAGGGCAGTGTCGCCGAGAGATATTTCGCGATGACATCGGAAGTGCCTAAGAACACCGTCGAAGCCAGAATGAGCACGATGCCGCGAAACGGCCGGTCGGCGCGCGAAGGCGCGGCCGGAACCGACTTTCTTTCAGACAATGGCGCAGCGTCACGCCTCACGGCGGCGGGTTGGGTCACGGCGAAACTCAAGTGGAAATGCGAATCTGATCGCTTAAACAAGCCTCATTACGCCGACGCGACAAGATCGGAAAACAGGAAGCCGATATGCGCGGCTTGGCCATGATTCCCGCAGGTGCAACTAAAGCATTGGCAAGCTTCGCGGTTTCGGTCCGCGCGGAAATGCTTTGTCAAGCGCGGCAATATCCTCGGCACTGAGCGCCAAATCGCCGGCCGCGGCATTTTCGGCCGCATGCGCCGCGCTCGATGCTTTCGGGATCGCAAACACATGCGATTGGCGCGTCAGAAAACCAAGCGCGACCTGCCGCACGGAAGCACCATAGCGTGTGGCGATCGCCTGCAAGACCTCGCCGCCCTTGCTGCGCGGATTCGGAAAATCGTCGTGACCGAACGGCGAATAGGCGACCACGGCGACATCGTGTTTCACGCACCACGGAATCACCGCATGTTCGATCGCGCGTTCCTGCAAATGATAGAGCACCTGGTTGCATGCGATCTTGCCCGGCCCCGCGACCTGCACAAGCTCATCGAGATCGTCGGCGTCGAAATTGGAAACGCCCCAGGAGCGGATCTTGCCGGCGCCGGCGAGATGTTCGAGAGCCTCGACCGTCTCGGCGAGCGGCGTGTGGCCGCGCCAATGCAGGAGGTAACAATCGAGCCGATCGGTTTTGAGCCTCGCCAGCGAGCGCTCGCAGGCGGCGATCGTGCCGCGCCGCGAGGCGTTGCTCGGCAGGACTTTTGAGACCAGGTACACTTCGTCGCGACGCGCAGCGACGGCCTCGGCAATCACAAGTTCCGCATCGCCATACATTTCGGCGGTGTCGATATGGGTCATGCCGAGGTCGAGCCCGCGACGCAGTGCTGCGACCGCCGCCATGCGATCGCCATGGTCGATGTACCAGGTGCCCTGCCCGATGATGGAGACGTTATGGCCGGTTGGGCCGAATTTTTGGTGCTTCATCGCTTCCTCTCGATCGGCTTCTTAAAACCAAACAAGGGGTTTGTTACAAGAGGCAGCGGCATTTGTCTTCGTCATTGCGAGCCAACGGGTCCGCGCGAAGCGCGGCCCGATGATAGGCTCCGCGAAGCAATCCAGTCTTTAGCGGAAAGGTCTGGATCGCTTCGTCGCTTCCGCTCCTCGCGATGACGATTCCGGCTTCGAGCTAGTTCACCGCCGCAAGCTTCGCGCGCTCTTGATCGGCTGTCGCGATCTGCGCGATCAGACGCTTGAGCTCGGGAAGGCACGAGCCGCAATTGGTGCCGGCTTTCAGCCGTGCGCCCAGCTCGGCGGCCGAGTGCGCGCCGGAAGCAATGGCATCGCAAATCGTGGTCCGGCCGACACCAAAACAGGCGCAAACCACGTTTCCCGCGCTCACCTGACCCGATGCGGCTTTGCCGGACAGCACCATCTGCCGTTGCTCGTCGCTGAGAGCATTGGCAGCAAAAAGTTCCTTCACGACGTCCCAATCGCCGGCATCGTGAGCGGGACCGACGAATAGGCAGGTCTCGATCGCGTCACCCTTAAAGGACGCCGCGCGGTAAACACCGCCGCCAAAATCGCTATATTCAGCAATATCGTCGCCCGCGATCGCCCGCAACCACGAGAGCCATTCCTTCAAATCCGCATTGTCGGCGATCCGATAACCGAAGCCGTCACTGACCGCGACGCGTGCCCACCAGGCATGATCGGGTAATTTCAACGGCGTGCGGGACAAGACGAAGCCGCGAAACCCATAATCATACGGCACAATCGAGGCCGGCGTCGCCTTCGCCTCCGGTTGACCGGAGAACGGATCGGTCAGCGGCGCCACCAGCGCACCGACCCGCGCCGTGGATGATGTGGTTTCACTCCAATGGATCGGCGCAAACAGCATGCCGCGCTGCTGTCGCGAACTGATCGTGACCTTGAGCGTGCACTCGCCATATTCGGTGGCGACACGTGCAAAACCGCCCTCCGTCAGGCCATACCGCGCGGCATCGTCGGGATGGACCTCGACGAACGGCTCCAGCACATGCGCACCCAACCGCGGGCTCATGCCGCTGCGCGTCATGGTGTGCCATTGGTCGCGGATACGGCCGGTATTGAGCCGCAACGGCCGTTCCATGCTCGTCGCGGTCCGCAGCATCGGCTGTTCGGACGCGACAAAACGCGCTCTCTGGTCACTCGAAAAGAAACCGCCGTCGGCGAAAAATCGCGGCGAAGTCGTTTCGTCTGAGCGAAGCGGCCACAGCACCGGCGCCATCGCGTCGAACGCCTCGTCGCTCAAGCCACTCAAGCCGCCGATATCGAAATCGCGGCTGCCGTCATTTTCGAACGCCGACAAGGCCGCATGTTCGCGAAAGATCGCCGCCGCCGAGGGAAAATCGAACGCGGCGCCAAAGCCGAACCGCTTGGCGACTTCGCCGACGATCCACCAATCGGGCTTTGCCTCCCCGGGCGGCCTTAAGAACGCGCGCTGACGCGAAATGCGCCGCTCCGAATTGGTGACGGTGCCGGATTTCTCGCCCCAGGCCAGCGCTGGCAACAGCACATGCGCGCCGGCATTGACGGTGTCGTTGCAACGAACATTTTCGGAGATCACGAACAGTTCGAGCTTTTTTAAAGCATTGCGCGCCGCATCGGCGTTGGGCAACGACACCGCGGGGTTGGTGCCCATCACCCACAACGCCTTGATCTCGCCGCGCCCGATCGCCTCGAACATCTGGACCGCCTTGAGCCCCTCCTGCCTCGCCATTTCAGGCGCGTTCCAAAACCGCCGCACGCGGTCGATGTCGGCGGGCGTGAAATTCATATGGGCGGCCAGTTGATTGGCAAGGCCACCGACCTCGCGGCCGCCCATGGCGTTGGGTTGTCCGGTCAGCGAAAACGGCGCGGCACCTATTTTACCGATCCGCCCGGTCGCGAGATGACAATTGAGGATGGCGTTGACCTTGTCGGTGCCCTGCGCCGATTGATTGACGCCTTGCGAATAGAGCGTGACGACGCGCGGTGTCGCGGCAAACATCTGGAAAAACGTAGTGACATCGTGTTCGGACAGACCCGTCGCCAAAGCGGTCGCCGCCGCGCTGCCGGCGATGCTTCGCGCGCGCGCCAACGCATCGTTGAATCCGCTGGTGTGGCGCGCGATATAGTCGCGATCGAGCGCTGCGTGGTCGGCAAGATGCACCAATAATCCGCAGAACAACGCGGTATCGGTGCCACCCTTCAGCCCGAGAAAAAGATCGGCGTCTTCGGAAGTATCGGTCCGGCGCGGATCGATCACGACAATCTGCGCGCCGCGTTGTTCTTGATTGGCGATCATGCGCTGAAACAGCACCGGATGGCACCAAGCGGCATTCGAGCCGACCAGCACCAACAGATCAGCCTCATCGAGATCTTCGTAAATGCCGGGCACCGTGTCGGCGCCAAAGGCGCGCCGATGGCCCGCCACCGAGGACGCCATGCAGAGCCGCGAATTGGTATCGACATGGGCGCTGCCGATGAATCCTTTCATCAGCTTGTTGGCGACGTAATAATCCTCGGTCAACAACTGACCGGAAAGATAGAACGCGACCGCGCCCGGACCATCGCACGCGACGATATGGGCCAGGCGATGCGCGACATGGTCGAGCGCATCGGGCCAGGCAATTTGCTCCATGGCACCGTTGCTGCGACGGATCATCGGATGAAGCAGACGGTTGTCGAGACCAAGCGTCTCACCAAGCGCCGAACCCTTCGAGCAAAGCCTGCCGAAATTCGCCGGATGAGCCGGATCGCCGGAGATTGCGGCGCCGCCGCGTCCGTCCGGGGTCGCCAGCACCCCGCAGCCGACGCCACAATAAGGACAGGCCGTGCGGGTTGCTCCCGAGCCGGGACCGGCCGATGTCATTGGAAAAAGCCGCTCATGCGGCTTCCGCCATGGCAGCCGGCCGGCCGAACATCATGTCTTTCCGGACGCCCGCGATCTTTTCTCGGCTGCGGATCAATTCGAGATACCAGCACGCCTCGCGCGTATCGCCGATCAGCACCGCGCCGGTCAACCGGCCGTCTTCCATCACGAGTTTCTTGTAGATGCCGCGCTTGATGTCATTGAGCACCATGGCCTCGCTGTCATCGCCGCCGAGAAAATCGCCAGCCGAAAAGACGCCGACGCCCGACACTTTGAGGTTGGTCGCAACCACGCTGCCTTGATACGCAACCTTCCGGCCCGAAAGATGCCGCGCCAATACCAGCGCCTGCTCATAGGCCGGCTCGACCAGGCCATAACAGATGCCGCGATGTTCGGCGCATTCGCCGAGCGCGAAAATATCCTTGGCAGCGGTCTGCATGACGTCGTCGACGACAATGCCGCGATTGACGGCAATGCCGGCGTCCATGGCGAGCGCGATGTTCGGCCGGATACCGGCCGCCACAATCACGGCATCCGCCTCGACCCGCCGTCCGTCGTCGAGTTCGACGCCCTCGACGCGATGCTCGCCGAGAATGCGGCGGGTGTTGGCGTTGAGCAGAACATCGATGCCTTTCCGCTCGACCAGCGATTTAAGAACGGCTCCCGCTGGCGCATCGAGCTGGCGTTCCATCAGGCGATCCATCAAATGGACCAGCGTTACGGGAGATCCCGCCTTGGCAAGTCCATAGGCGGCTTCCAATCCGAGCAATCCGCCGCCGATCACCACCACGCGCTTTTTGGCGGCAGCAAGCGTCAACAGAAGATCGACATCCCGGCTGTCGCGAAACGTGTTCACGCCCGCAAGCCCAGCGCCCGGCACATCGAGCCGCAGCGCTGTCGATCCGGTCGCCAGCACCAGTCTCGAGAAGGCGACGCTCTCGTCATGGGCGATCTTGAGCTCGCGGCGGCCGACATCGATCTCGTTGACCGCACGCCCATATTTCAGCGTCACGCCGCGGTCGCGCCACCATGGGGCCGGTCTGAGTTCGATTTCGTGCGACGCCGTCTCGCCCGCGAGTACGGAAGACAGCAACACGCGATTATAGGCCAAGCGCGGTTCATCGCCGATGACGGCGATGGCGTAGCGGCCAAGCGCATTTTTAGCGAGTTCGTCCACCAGACGCGCCGCGGCCATTCCGTTGCCGACGATCACCAGCGGCTCACTCATGACGCACCTCCTTGTAGGTGCTTCAGGGATAAAACACTTGGTTCAAACACGAGCCTCGGCGAGGCTTGTCGCGCCCGATTCCACCTGACTGTGGCGAAGATAGTGCCACCAGGTCAGCGTCAGGCAGGCAACGTAGAAAACCAGATAGATTTGCAACGCCATTTGCGGGCCGCCGGTAATGGCGATCGACTTGCCGAAACCGCTCGGGATCAGATAACCGCCGCAGGCGCCGATCGCGCCAATGAACCCAAGCGCCGCGCCGCTTTCGATGCCGGCGGTCTTGAGCGCAAGATGGCGCGCCGCCTCGCCTTTGCCGCGCGCTTTCCTAAGATTCTCTTCGCGGAAGATCGAGGGGATCATCCGATAGGTCGATCCGTTGCCGATTCCGGTGGTGACGAACAGAAGCAAGAACATCGCGAGAAATCCCGTGAAATCCTTGACGCTCACGAAATAAAGAACGCCGGCGGTCGCAACCCCCATGGCGATGAAATTCCAGAACGTCACGATCGCCCCGCCGATCTTGTCGGCGAGCAACCCGCCGAACGGACGCGACACGGAGCCGACCAGCGGGCCAAGAAAGGCAATCGATATCGTGACCGCGGGAAACTGAGTCTTGATCAAAAGCGGAAAGGCCGCCGAATAGCCGATGAAGGAACCGAAGGTGCCTATATAGATGGAGGACATGATCCAGGTATGCTTTTGCCCGATGATGGCAAGCTGGTCCTTGAATGACGATTTCGCCGAGGTGAGGTTGTTCATGAAATAAACGGCGCCGAACACCGCGACGATCAGCGGCACGATCCACATCAAACCCGCGTTCTGAAGATAGACGCTGGATACGGGCGTGGCCTGATAGAGATTGATGAAGCCAATCCCCATCAGGATCGGCGTCAGCAATTGCACGCTACTCACCCCGATATTGCCGCCGGCGGCGTTGAGGCCAAGCGCCCAACCCTTCATGCGGTCGGGATAGAAAAAGGAAATATTGGTCATGCTGGAGGCGAAATTGCCGCCGCCAAGACCCGCGGTGGAAGCCACCGTCAGCATCAGCCAAAATGGCGTGTCGGGTCGGCTGACGAAAAAGGCGAGCCCGAAGGTCGGGATGAAGAGGATCGAGGCCGAAAAGATGGTCCAGTTGCGGCCGCCGAACATCGTCACCGCAAAGGTGTAGGGAAAACGCATCAGCGAGCCGATCAGGCCCGGAATGGCGACAAGCTGAAACAACTGATCGGTGGTGTAGGAAAAACCGGCCGCCGGCAATTTGGTCGCGACGATGCTCCAGATCAGCCAGACGGAAAATCCAATATGCTCGGCGACGATCGACCAGATGAGGTTGCGGCGAGCAATCACTTTACCTTTGGAATCCCAAAAGACCTGATCTTCCGGGTTCCAGTCTGAAATCCAGCTCGGGTCGTTCGCGCTCATTTGAAATTTCTCCTTCTAAAGCCGGATCGAACAGGTCATGGCGAACAAGTGACGCGGGCACACGTGGAAGACGTTCCGCCGAGCGAGCCTCCCGAAGGAATCGCTTGCGACGAATGGCATCGATGGTCTCAACCACGATTATTCAAGCTTCGTGCCAAGCCGAAAAAAATCTGAAATGATAATTATTACAGATGGTTATGTGAATAAGCCGATGGTGAAGAATATTTGGCCGCGCACCGAAAATTTGCATTCGCTCAATGATTGTGCGTCGCACAATAAATAAGCATGCCGCGCTTGAGATCTATGCAGCGCGCATAAAATCACCGCGGCCTTGCGGGCTCCCGCTCGAAAGCTGCGGAAATTCGACCGCGTGTCTGTTTTCTGTCCCATGGCATGTCGATTGCATCGCTTGATTGTCAAAGCGTTTTCGAGCGAGCGCCTGCCGCGAAAAGAGGACCAGCAATGTCATACCTCGTGCCTTCGGAATTCGTCACCAAAATGGTGGATGCGGGCGAGTCCAAAATCTTCATGTCCGCGAGGGACACCGTCATCCGCGCCTTCATGGCCGGCGCCATCCTGGCGCTTGCCGCCTGGTTTGCCGTGACGATCAATGTGAACACGGGCCAGCCACTGGTCGGAGCGCTGTTGTTTCCGGTCGGATTTTCGATGCTGTATCTTTTGGGATTCGATCTCCTCACCGGCGTGTTCGTGCTGACTCCGCTGGCGTGGATCGACAAGCGGCCGGGCGTCACGCTGAGCGGCGTTTTGCGAAATTGGGGCCTCGTCTTTGTCGGCAACTTTGCCGGCGCGCTCACTGTCGCCTTCATGATGGCCTTCGTGACCACCTTTGGCTTTACGCAAGAGCCCGACAAGGTCGGCACCGCCCTTGGCAATGTCGGCGAGGCACGCACGCTCGGTTATGCGGCGCATGGCGCCGCCGGCATGGCGACCTTGTTCATGCGCGGCATGCTTTGCAATTGGATGGTCTCGACGGGGGTTGTCGGCGCGATGATTTCCACGACCGTCCCCGGCAAGGTGATCGCGATGTGGATGCCGATCCTGGTATTCTTCTACATGGTGTTCGAGCATTCCGTCGTCAACATGTTCCTGTTTCCCTCGGGACTGATGCTTCACGCCAAATTTTCGATCATGGACTATTTCATCTGGAATGAAATTCCGACCGTGCTCGGCAATCTGGTCGGCGGACTTTCGTTTACCGGCTTGACGCTTTACGCCACCCATGTTCGAACCGCGCCCAAGCGCGACATCAAGACGGCGCCGATCCGCGTCGCCGTCTGACCCTCATCGATTAGGATAGGCCCTCGCGCCGCTTCGCAAGGCCCCCCTTTCCCGTTGGCACCATCCATGCCGGGCGAATTACGGATATCGCTGGGACAATGTTCCGACAAAGGCCGCAAAGCCGCCAATCAGGACTTTCACGGCGCGCTGATTCCGACTGAGCCGTTATTGGGCTTAAAAGGCATCGCGATCGTGATCGCCGACGGCATCAGTTCGAGCGAAGTCAGCCATATCGCAAGCGAGTCGGCGGTCAAAAGCTTCCTGACCGATTATTACTGCACCTCGGAATCCTGGTCGGTGAAAACTTCCGCCCAGCGTGTGCTGGCGGCCACCAACGCTTGGCTGCATTCCCAGACCCGGCGCAGCCAATACGCTTATGACAAGGACAAGGGTTACGTCTGCACCTTCAGCGCGCTCGTCATCAAATCGGTCACGGCGCATATTTTTCACGCCGGCGATTGCCGCGTCTATCGCCTTTCCGGCCAAACGCTGGAGCAATTGACCGACGACCATCGCGTCATCGTTTCGTCCGAACAGACCTATCTCGGCCGCGCCTTGGGGATCAATCCGCAAATCGAAATCGACTATCGGGCGCTCTCGATCGAAAAGGACGACATCTTCCTGCTCGCCACCGACGGCATCTACGAACATGTCAACGGCCGCTTCATGGCGACCACGATCAAGGATCATGCTGAGGATCTCGACCACGCCGCGAAGATGATCATGGAGGAAGCATTTCAGCGCGGCAGCGCCGACAATCTCACGGTCCAGATCGCGCGAATCGACGAATTGCCCGAGAGCGGCGCCCACGAAGCCTTCTCGTCCGAATTGCCGCCCCCGCCACTACTCGAAGCGAGAGCCTCGTTCGACGGATATCAAATCGTCCGGGAATTGCATGCCAGCCACCGAAGCCACATCTATCTCGCGGTCGATACCGAGACCGACGCGCTGGTCGGACTCAAGATTCCCTCGACCGCGCTGCGCGATGATCCGGCCTATCTGAAGCGTTTCATGATGGAGGAATGGGTCGCGCGGCGCATCGACAGCCCGCATGTCTTGAAACCGCGACCGCCATCCCGACGCCGCAACTACCTTTATACGGCCATGGAATTCGTCGATGGAAAAACGCTTCGGCAATGGATGATCGACAACCCCAAACCCGATCTGGAAACCGTGCGCGACATCGTCGAACAGATCGCCAGGGGATTGCGCGCTTTCCATCGCAAGGAAATGCTGCATCAGGATTTAAGGCCCGACAACATCATGATCGACAAAACCCAAACGGCGAAGATCATCGATTTCGGTTCGACCAAAATCGCAGGCGTCGCGGAGACCATCCCTTTCGCCGATCAGAACGACATTCTGGGAACGGCCCAATATGCCGCGCCAGAATATTTCCGCGGCGAAGCCGCCTCACCGCGCTCCGATTTGTTTTCGCTCGGCGCCATCGCCTACGAAATGCTGACGGGAAATTTGCCTTACGGGGCGCAGATCGCCAAGGCCCGCACCAAATCGCACTTCGCCAGGCTAAAGTACAAACCCGCCACTGGCGATCATCGCAACATTCCAGACTGGATTGACGCGACGCTGCGAAAGGCCGTGCATCCCGATCCCGAAAAGCGCTACGAAAGCCTCTCGGAATTCACCCACGATCTTCGTCATCCCAATCCGAACTATTCGAGCACGCCGGCAGCACCCCTGATCGAACGCAATCCAAACCTGTTCTGGAAATGCACGACGGCGATTCTCCTACTCATCATCCTCGTTTTGCTCGCCG
>Ga0070735_10004219_pt1 | contig 12190 bp, 8 predicted proteins | sample Coa_R1_FD_66443 | JGI IMG/M metagenome (GOLD analysis project Ga0070735, IMG submission 66443) | Surface soil microbial communities from Centralia Pennsylvania, which are recovering from an underground coalmine fire - Coalmine... | ecosystem: Environmental > Terrestrial > Soil > Unclassified ... | reverse complement strand
TTCCGCTCGCAGGCGATGCAGGCGACCACTCCCGCCGACAAGGCAGCCGCGGAGAATCAACTGACTGGAGCGCTGAAGAGCCTGTTCGCCGTCGCGGAGAACTATCCCGAGCTCAAAGCCTCAGAGGAATTCACGCAGCTCCAGGGATCACTAAGCCAGACGGAGGACCAAATTCAGAACGCCCGCCGCTATTACAACGCGGTGGTACGCGATCTGAACACAAAGATTCAGTCCTTCCCCACGAACGTACTGGCGGGAATGTTCGGATTTACCCAGCGGCAGTTTTTTGAGACTGAAGCGGCCGACCGGGAGCCAGTGCAGGTCAAATTTTGAGGGATTTTGCAATTTGGTAATTGGAAAATTTGGTAATTTGAAAATCCTGCGAAAGATCGCTCTGCTCGCGATTCTCTTCCCCATCTCCACGGGCATCGCGACCGCCAAATCGTGGCGCATCGCCGATTTTCAAGACAACATCACCGTCGATCAAGACGGTAGTGCCCTCGTGACCGAGCGGGTCTCGCTGGTCTTCGTCGGCGAGTGGCATGGCATTCATCGTACGATTCCAATCGAATATCCCGGGCCAAACGGGACGAATTACGAACTCTTTCTCCAAATCAGGAGCGTCACGGACGGGCAAGGTGGCAATCTGAAGTTTGAGTCATCCACCTCGCACGGGGCACGCGATTTAAAGATCTATATTCCCGATGCGGTGGACACGACCCGCACGGTTGAAATCACTTATCGCGTCCGCAATGGCACGCGTTTTTTCAAAGATTACGACGAGTTCTACTGGAACGTGACCGGCAATGACTGGCCGGTGCCGATTGATCACGCGGAGGCGACGGTACACTTTCCTGAGGCTGCGGCCGGATCGCTCCGGGCTCAAGCCTTCACCGGCATTTACGGGTCGAGCGAGCGCAACGCCAGCGCAGAGGTGAATGGCGCCGAAACGCAATTTGCCACCAACACCCCTCTACCAATGCGCGGCGGGTTGACGATTGACGTATACATTCCAAAAGACATCCTCAAAGAACCCAGTGGGCTGACCAAATTCCTATGGTTCCTTGGCGGGAATCCCATCATATTTCTGCCGCTGGTCACGCTGGCGGGAATGTTCGTGCTCTGGTGGTACAAGGGACGCGACCCTGATCCCGGCATGTCGGTCGCGCCTATGTACGAACCGCCTGCTGGGATTTCTCCCGCGGAGGCTGGCACGCTCCTCGACGACGCCATTCACCCGCGCGACATCACCTCAACCATGGTCGATCTGGCGGTGCGCGGCTATATCAAGATCGAGGAAACGGCAGAAAAAGTTCTGCTGTTCACCCACAAGGACTACATTTTCCACCTGCTAAAGGCGCGTGACCGGTGGGGCGCGGACCTGGCTCCGCACGAGCGTGTCATGCTGGAAAATGTGTTTGCTGGGGGCGACGATACTCGGCTCTCTAGCCTCAAGAACCGCTTCTACACGGCCGTTCCGGTCATTCGTGAAGACATCATGTCGGCGCTGAAAACGAAGGGCATCTATCTGCTCGACCCCGAATCGGCCAACGGATACAACGTGGTCGCCGCGATCGCGATCCTGATCCCGTTCGCCATCTTTCAGTACATGGGATGGGCGAACTTCTTCAACTCGGTTCCCCTGCTGATTATTTGCCTTCTGATTTCGGCGGTGATCTGGTGGTTGTTTGCGCGCGTGATGACGGCGAAGACAATTAAGGGCGCGAAAACTCGCATCGCGGTGCTCGGCTTCCAGGAGTTTATGAATCGGGTGGACGGAGAACGGCTGAAGCTCATGCCGCCGACCACGTTCGAAAAATATCTGCCGTATGCCATGGCGCTGGGCGTGGAGCATCACTGGGCTCAAGCGTTCGCCGGCATCGTCAAAGATCCGCCGCAATGGTACGTCGGACCAGGAGGATATGTCGGCGGGTTCAATCCGATTTTCTTTTCGAGTTCGATGCACAGCATGGCGGGCGACATGCACCAGGTATTCGTCTCGGCGCCGCGAGCCAGTTCGGGCGGATCGGGCTTTGGCGGAGGAAGCTTCGGAGGGGGCGGAGGTTTCTCTGGCGGGGGATTCGGCGGTGGCGGGGGCGGCGCGTTTTAATCAGAAGGCTGTCAGCTCTCAGCCTGCCACCATACTACTTTCTAATTATTGATCTTCCTCCTGCCGTGCCTATAATCGCCGCAATTCTTTCTGGGGTTCGAACGCGTGAATGCCAAGTACAAGTCTCTCTCCAAGACGATCGTAGCGACGTTTTGCGGGCTCGCGGTGTTGTGGGCCATCTGCTGCGTTGCGCTTTACGGCGTCATGCGACGTCCGCCCGAACGGTTTGGCCAGATGATGGCGCGAGTTCCAGAGCAGGTCGCATTTCTGGTGCTGCCATTTGAGACACTCTGGCTGCATGCGCGCGCGGGCACCCTCCAGGTTGGAGATTCCGCGCCAGATTTTTTGCTTGCCAGGCTCGACAAGAGCGAGCACATCCAACTATCTTCCTTCGCCGCGCAGGGCAAGCCGGTGGTTCTGATTTTTGGCAGTTATACCTGACCACCTTTCCGGCGGGAGGTGCCCGCCCTCAACAAGCTCTACGAGCAATATGGGAATCAAGTCGAGTTCCTCGTCGTTTACATTACCGAGGCGCATCCCAGCGACGTTTGGCAGACCGAAAACAACTTTCGCGACAAGGTGGTATTCGCCAGCCCGCGTAATGAAGACGAACGGGCTTCCGTTGCCGGTACGTGCGTGCGCAAGCTGGGAATTAAGATTCCCGCGCTGCTCGATGAGTTTGGAAATTCAACCGAGAGCGCGTATACGGCCTGGCCGGATCGCCTCTACCTGATCGATCGCAACGGCAAGGTAGCGTACAAGAGCAAGCCCGGACCGTTTGGATTTAAGCCTGACCAGTTGCTGGTCGCGATGCGCTCAATCGGCATCCAGTAGTCAAGAGTATTCCGGGAACAGAACAAGTCCCGAGGGCGAGCACGCCCTCGGGAGAACCGGCGTGACGTCGGCGCTAGTTCTATTGTTCGCCGGCGGCGAAGTTCGCGCCCCACAAGGCGTTGCTACCCCAGAGAGCATTGGCTCCCCACAGGGCATTGCTGCCCCAGAGGCCGTTCGCTCCCCAGAGCGCGTTCGCTCCCCAGAGGGCGTTGGCTCCCCAGAGTGCGTTGCTGCCGTTCATCGTAGGGGCGCCGGTTGCAAATTCCGTCGATCCCCATATTGCCGAGTTTGCCCAGGTCGACGACGTATTCCAGACCGACGATGGATCATCGGAAAGATAGACGTACCCCGAGTTGTACGTTGCGGACGGCGACATGGCCGTGCCGCTGGCTACGCTGCTATTTTGCAGGGCGGCTTGCAGATCGATATAGCCGGCACCAACCGTGAAGATGTCGTACTGGTCGGTATAAGTGATTCCCGTGCTCGGATCCGTAACGCTGCTATATTGCGGGAAGGTCTTGTACGCCGTCTTCATCAGGCGCGCCTTCACTTGGTCGGGCGTCAGACTCGGAGTCTTCTTCAACAAATCGGCAGCTGCACCGCTGACTACTCCCGTGGCCATACTGGTGCCGCTCAGCACGAAGTAGTTGGCCGACGGTGAAGAGCTTCCTCCGTTCACATAGAAACTGTACGGCACGCGGTTGCCGGGATATTGGTTATAGAGTGTCGAGTTCTGCGCCTCAAGGGAAACCAGCAGGTTGCCCGGAGCGACGATGTCAGGCTTGGCAATGGCATCGATCGCTGTGGGTCCCTTGGAGCTGTAGCTGGCAATCAGATCGTCGGTGCGGGTGGGGGTTCCCATGGGTTTCATCGCGCCCACGGTGATCACATAGGGATCATTTCCCGGTGCACTGATGGTCGCATAACCGTTGGTCTGAAGATAACGTCCGTTATTGCCTGCCGCCACGACCACGACGATGCCGTTTTTCCAGGCCGCTTCTACAGCCAGGCAGAGCGGATCGAGTTTGTAGCTTTCATAGATAGCGCGGCCGAGCGACAGATTAATAACCCGAATGTTGTACGAAGACTTTAACGAAATGGCTTGCGCAATCGCGGCGATCACAGCGCTGTCAGTGCCCGCGCCACTCTGATCGAGAACGCGCAAGTTGATCAGGTTTGCCTGCGGCGCAATACCTTTAAAAGTCTTCGAATACTTCCAACCGGTGGAGTTCGCGCCGTTGCCGGCAATCAGTCCAGCGATGTGCGTGCCGTGGCCATACTGGTCGCCGGTACTTGTATTCCCGGGAACAAAGCTCTGGCTATAGACAACCCGCGAGAGTCCGAGAAATCCGCCATTCAGATCCGCAGAGCCGTTGACTCCACTGTCAATCAGAGCGATCCCGATGCCCGCTCCGGTGTAGCCCGACTGCCATGCGTACGGTGCGTTGATGGCCGGCGCGGCGTTGCTCAGCGTCGGAGTGAGGGGGCGGTCCGAGCTGATGTACACCACCTTGGAACTATTCGAAAGGGTAGAGATTCCAGAGCCATCCAATGACGCAAGCACGCCATTGACGAGAGGCAAAGGCGCCAAGAGCTGCCCGCCGAGACTCACAATATCGTTCACCAGGCAGTCGATCAGCCCGAGCAGGCTATTGCAGTTGACCTGCGTTCCGGGCGCGTACTGCACTACCACATGAATCTGCTGCGTCCCGTTGTAGCCCTGCAATTCAGGCGCGATCTTGGAATTGTTTTGCCCAAAAGCCACGCTCACCGTGGCCATCAAGAACAATAGAAGCAGGCACTTCTTCATGGTCCCCCCAAAATGTCCCAAGGTGGCGTAATGCCCCACTCAGTGACTATTGAGAGTGCAGGTGTAAGCCCAAATCGGGATTCGGGTAGCCTTATAAATGAATAGGTTACGAGCATTCGTTGCGAAATTCAGCGGACACTCTGTCCCAAGCCTTGGGCCTGAGGACAAGTTGTCCCACGAAGCAGCGTATTTCGGCGGATATGGAACGACAAAGCGGTGATAAGTCGTTCATTTGCAACGGAAACCATAGTAACGGCCGGGTCCCTTTTTGAGAGGAAATCCGTCCGTAATTCGTTGAAAATTTAAGCACTTGTCATGTCTTGGATCCGTTCCATTGGAGCGCGGGCCTTCATTGTCGGCATGGCCTTTTTCGGGGCCGCGAGCCTCGTCATTGCGTTTGCGCACTGGCAATCGAACGATCCGCTGAAGTTCGGCTGCTACGTGATCGCGGCTTTGCTTGCATCGTCTCTGAAAGTGACTTTGCCAGGGATCGTGGGCACGCTCTCGGTGAACTTCCTGTTCACCCTCCTCGGAATTCTGGAACTGGGTCTGCCGGAAACACTGGTGATCGGTCTTGCCGCGACGCTGGCACAGTTCTACTGGCGCCCGGTGGGAAAGTTGAAGCCGATCCAGTTAGTTTTTAATTTGTCGCAAGTTACCGTTTCCAGCGCTGTCGCCTTCGCGGCTTACAAGCTTACGGCGACTTATGTGTTACACGGTCCCGGTCCGCTCGCTTTGCTTGTAGCCGCAGTCACGCACTATGGCTGCAACACGGGAGCAACGGCGACGATCATTGGACTTACCGAAGACAGGCCGATCTTCAAAGTTTGGACTGACCTTTACCTGTGGTCGTTCCCCTACTACATGGTGGGAGCGGCCACTGCCGGCTTGGTGCACTTCCTGAATACGCACATCGGCTGGCAATCGTCGTTGCTGGTTCTGCCGCCTATTTATCTGATGTACCGGTCGTATCGGCTGTATCTCGGCAAGCTGGAAACCGAGAAACAGCATGCGGAGCAGGTCTCTCACCTGCACTTGCGAACCATCGAGGCGCTGGCTCTGGCGATCGAAGCGAAAGACGAGACTACCGGCGAGCACTTGCAGCGTGTCCGCATCTACTCGATGGCACTGGCGAAAGAACTGGGCCTCTCAGAGGACGAGACCGAGGCGCTGCAAGCCGCGTCGGTGCTGCATGACATCGGAAAGCTGGCGGTGCCGGAGCACATCATTTCGAAGCCGGGGCGCCTGACGCCAGAAGAATTCGAGAAGATGAAAATTCATCCCATCGTCGGAGCGGAAATTTTGGAGAGGGTGCGCTTTCCCTATCCGGTGGTGCCCATCGTGCGCGCGCACCATGAGAAGTGGGACGGCAGTGGCTATCCTCAGGGGCTGTCGGGGGAAGCTATCCCCATTGGGGCGCGCATTCTCGCCGCGGTGGATTGTTTCGACGCGCTGGCCTCCGACCGGCAGTACCGTAAAGCTCTTCCCTTGAATGAAGCGATGGCGAAGGTGGTCGCCGACGCGGGCAAGGCCTTTGATCCGCGCGTCGTCGAAATCCTTCACCGCCGCTATATCGAACTGGAAAAGCTGGCACACGAACAGCCACTGGAGACTCCGGCGAAGCTGTCTACGGATATCAAAGTGGTACGAGGCTCGGCGCCAGCCGCGGGATTTGCCGCCTCGGAAGAAAGCGACGGGCGCCCGTCGTCGCAAGCGCGCGGGGAGATCAACGCCCTGGTTGCCGCCGCTCAGCGCGCCGGCCGGGAGATTCTCGAACTGAGCCGGCAGCCCGGCATGGCGCTCCAGGTGGAGGACATTTTTTCTCTGCTCTCGGTGCGGCTGAAACATTTAGCCCCGTACGAATCCATGGCGGCCTACTGTCCGCAAGAAGATGTATTGATTCCGGGGTTTGTGAGCGGCGAAAACTTCCGCCTGTTTTCTTCGTTGAGAATTCCGTTAGGAGAAGGTCTTTCCGGCTGGGTCGCCGAAAATCACAAAGCCATTCTGAATGGCAACCCCTCGGTCGAGCCCGGGTACTTAAATGATCCGACGCAGTACAGCACCCTGCGCTCGGCACTGGCTATGCCGATCGAAGGCGCGAACGGCATCGTCGCTGTGCTGGCGCTGTATCGCTCCGCACCGGATGCGTTCACGCCCGATGATCTGCACATACTAACGGCGCTTGCATCGGGCCTGGGGAGTGCGATCGAGGCCGCCCGGAATCGCAAGGCTGTGGGTGCAGGCGCGAGCTAGACAGCTAATCCGCCGCCATCTGCAATCTTTGCAGCTGTTGAAACCTATTCATAGTGCAACGCCACGATCGGATCCACCTTGGTCGCTCGTCGCGCTGGAATGTAACAAGCCACGCCGGCGACCAGAGTCAGACCCAGCGCAACCGCCGAATACGTGAGCGGATCCGTCGGCGAAACACCGAATAGGAAGGCGGAGATTAGCCGCGTCACGCCTATCGCCAACCCGACACCAAGCGCAATTCCGATCAAAATGATTTTGATCCCAAGTCCAGCCACCCACCCCAAAATGTCCTGCGGATGCGCTCCCAGAGCCATGCGGATGCCGATATCATGCGTATGCTGGCTGACGAAATATGACATAACGCCGTAAATCCCAATTCCAGCCAGGAAAATTGCGACCGCCGCGAAAATGCTCAGTAGTTGCATATAGAAGCGCGTGTCGCCCATCGATTGATCCAGAACATGCTGCATAGTCGTGAGAGCCGTGACGGGCTGGTCAGGATCGAGTTCGTTGACGATTTGCTTGATCGGGTTCGCTAGATCCGCGGCGTGGGTCGTGGGGTTGATCCGAATGGCGAGATCTTGCCAGAGGTGAGCCACGATTGCGCCGCCAGGGTACACGTCTGGCTGCTGTAGAAAGGAACCGTAGATGAAAGGAGGCGCCTCCCGCGCCAAGCCGCGGTGTTTCACGTCTCCAACCACGCCGACAATTTGCCGCGTGCGATCCTCTTCCGTGGGATAAGGATCGAAACGCAGCCGCACTTGCTTTCCGATGGGATCCTCGTTGGGAAAGAATTTGCGAACAAACGCTTCGTTCACGACAATCGTCCAAGGCGCAGCGGTTGTATCATGCTCGTCGAGAAAGCGGCCTTTCCTGAGTGGGATTTTGAGGGTACGGAAGAAACCAGGAGTTACCTGATCGTAATCGGCTCTCGGCCTTTGGTCCGAAGGCGGCGCCGGGCGACCGGATATCGAAAACGTGGGCGATTCAGCGAAATGCGTAGGAAGTCCTGTGATCGACCCAACGGATTCGACTCCTGGCAGGGCAGACACTCTCTCGATCAGTCTCTGATAGAAACCATTTACCGCCGGTTTGGCCCGTTCCATATCGCCGCCGGGCACTCTCTCCATGTATTTGTCGCTTTCCGGCAACTGGATCGTCATGGTGAGCAGGTGGTTCGCGTCGAAACCCGGATTGACCCCGTGCAGGCGGAGCATGGTGTTAATCATCAGGCCCGTGCCAACCAGCAGCACCATGGCCAGAGCGACTTCGGAAACCGCCAGCAGCCGGCGCATGTTCCCTCCGGAAACCGGCGCGGAGCCGCGAGCGCCATCGCGAAGCGCATAGTTGAGATCCGAGCGCGATGCTTGCCATGCAGGCGCCGAGCCGAAGATAACGGTGGTCAGCAGTGAAATGCCCAACGTAAACACGACGACTCGCAAGTCCACGGCCATTTGGTCGCCGTACGGAACGTCCGGCCCAGCGAGCCAGAGCACGACGCGGATGCCCCAGGAGGCCAGCAGCAATCCGAAAGTGCCGCCCAGCAGTCCGAGCAGCGCACTCTCTGCCAGGGATTGTTGGACCACGCGAACGCGGCTTGCGCCAAGGGAGAGCCGCAACGCGCACTCGCCGCGCCGTACTTCGGTGCGCGACTGGATCAGGTTCGCCACGTTGGCACACGCAATGAGCAGAACGAAAGCAACTGCCCCAAGGAGCGGATATAGCGACTGCCTGACCCCTCCGAACAATGACTCGTGCAGCGGCGCCACTTTGTTGCCGACGCCCTTGTTGGTCGCTGGATACTGAAGTTCCAAGCGTCGTGCGATGGTATTCATTTCTGCCTGAGCTTGGGCAATGGTCACACCGGGCTTCAGGCGCGCCACGGCCATGAGCCAATGATCTGCGCGTTCCGCATAGCGCTGGCTTTCCGGATTGATGGGCTGCCAAACGTCGACCCTTACGCCGTCCATCGTGGTCATCGACTGCGGCATGACTCCTACCACGGTTGAGGGCATTCCGCCCAGACGAAATGTCCTACCGAGAATATTGGGATCGCGATTGAAATGCCTCTTCCAAAACGATTCGCTGATCACGGCCGTCTGATCGTGCTCGTGCATTTCCTCAGGAAAGGAAACTCTGCCGAGGATCGGCTTCACACCGAGCAATGCGAAGAGATTTGGCGTGGAGTCCTGCACAGTGATGTGCTCCGCCTCCCCATTGCCGGACAAAATGCCTTCTTCGCCGAAACTGGTCAGCGCAATATCCTGGAAGACGTGATTCTGCTTTTTCCAGTCGAGCGATTCGGCGATGGGCGGGTTTTGCTCATAACCCGGGTGAGCAAGTTGCATTTCGGAAATCGTGACTAGCTCTTCGGGATGATCAAAGGGAAGAGGCCGCAGGAGAAGCACATCCAACACGCTGAAGATCGTGCTATTGGCGCCAATACCAAGGCCCAGGGAAAGGATAACGACTGCAAGGAAGGCGGGGCTCCTTCGAAGGCCGCGAACTGAAATTCGAAGATCTTGCGAGAGAGTTTGCAACCAGGCCAGGGTCTGCTTCATGGTGCGCCTCCGAACACGCCTCTGCTATAGCGGCTCGCGCTAGCCGATCAGATCGTTCTCGCAAGTTTCATTCCAATCGCATTACGTTGCATCTCCCATTTTGCAAGGGTGATTCAAAGGCTATCCCGGCCGGGCTCGTTCCGATCTTGTCCATAGCCAGAATTTATTGTCCGGAATCGAACAATCTCCGGCGCGTACTACTCCATCTCAAAACTCACATACATCAGACCGTCGTCGCGCTCCACTTGCAGCACCACGGGGTCTCCGGGTTCCAGCTTGGCCACAGACGCGCGCAGCGTGTCCATGGAATCGATCGGCATCTGGTTGAGCTGATGAATGATGTCGCCCGCCTGCAAACCTGTGTCAGGCATCAGCAGATCCACAGCACGCCCCAGGACGACCACGCCCGAAGGAATTCTTAAGTTCAGTCGCGAGCGAAGATTCTCCGTCAGATCAATGCCCAGGACGCCCAGACGAGGGATCAGGCTGTCTTCTGCATTAATCGCGTCCAGCATTTCGTCCATGTGATCGCGGTGCTCGATCGCCGGAACGTAGAGAATCTTCTTTTCGTTGCCACGCAGGATCTCCAGCTTCACCGCCTGGTCCAGCCGGTGCAAGTACAAAGCTGCTGTAAGCTCAGGGAGAGTTTCGATCCGCCGGTCATCAGCGGTGAGAATGATGTCCTGAATTTTCAATCCGGCGGCGGCTGCCGGTCCGTCGGGCTTCACATCCACCACCACAACTCCCCATTTTTGCGGGAGCGCGAGACCCTCGGCCAGGTCAGGGGTGATCTCTTGGGCCACGGCTCCAATTTCCACGCGGTGCACGTGGCCATGCTTGCGCAAGCTGCGATACACAAAATCCACCACCCGCGCCGGAATAGCGAACCCGAGACCTTCGCTGCCTCCACCCTGCGACAAGATGAAAGTATTAATCCCCACGACAGCGCCATTCATGTCGACCAAAGGCCCGCCGCTGTTTCCGGGGTTGATGGGAGCGTCCGTCTGAAGGTAAGTCAAAGGCTTGCTGGAATCCGGCTGGCGCGCGAGCGCGCTTAGAACGCCCATGGTAACGGAGTTCTGCAGGCCTTCAGGGCTTCCAATGGCAAATACGAGTTGTCCCACGTGCGGTCGCCCCTGGTTCACGAGTGACAGCGAGGGAAGGTCCTTGTCGTCGATTTTCAACAACGCGAGATCGGTTTCTTTGTGCTGTCCCAAGAGACGCGCCTCCAGGATGCGTCGCTTGCCGACCGGCACCTGGCCGGAGGAGTCATCACCGGGCAGCGGCAGGGCGACTCGAATACGCTGTGCACCCTCGACCACATGCGCATTGGTCATGATGTAGCCGTTCGGGTCAACGATTACCCCCGATCCCACCGCGTGCTGCCGAACGATGAATGCCGTCTGCGAGCGGTCTTCCTCGCGCAGAGGTGCGTATCCAGTGACCAGAATTTGCACTACCGCCGGAGATACCTTCGCTGCGAGCTCTTCCAGCGCCCCGTTGAGTTGGATCAAAACACCGGGCGGCTCGGCGGAAATGGATCCGGCCGCCTGAGCGGCTTTCGCGGAATTCAGGGGCGGTGCCGCCGGCTTTTGACTGCTTTGCCCTGCGGATGCCGTGACCAGAAACAATAGTGCGAAGCCTGCGACTCTCTGGATTCCTGCAAAACCACACTTCTCGGGAGAATTTGGCATACCCTTGCGCTCCGTCGTTGCGGGAAAAAGCTGTAGCAGAACAGTATCACGCGGGCTTGCGGGTAGAATGTAAGCTCGGTCAAGAGACTCCGCGGCGCAAGCCCGGGCCAGGGAGCATACTGGTTACCGTTAACTAACGGGTTATCAGGCTTTTACACGAGTAACTTTCCGTGATATAACCGCCCGTGAGCACAAAAGGGGGCCAGAGCCCGCCGGGAGCTTGATTTGACGTTGGCCTCACATACAAACGAAACCATCATAACCGGCCAACATAGAGGAGGTACCGTGGGGGAAGAAGCACGGACCGGAAAAAGATTTCCGCTGGAACTGCCGATCAAGATTCATAAAGGGGAAACCGGAGACGCCAAGGGCGTCACGGGAAATCTCAGCGCCGCGGGCGTGTACATCCGTGCCGATTCCGCGATGGAGATTGGTTCGCCGGTGGAATTTGAAATTACACTGCCCCCGGAAATGACGGGCGGTCAGGAACATGTGACCATCCAATGCAAGGGGCGAGTGGTGCGCGCCGATGAAACTGGGGAAGGCGGCGAAGGACGCGGCGTGGCTTGCGTGATCGATTCATATGAGTTCGTGAGGAAGTCTTAAGTTCTTTGAACTGGATTTTTTGGGAGCGTTCACAACATGCTCAAACTGATTCTGGCGGATAACCAGGCGATCTTCCGGGCGGGCATCGCCAAAGTGCTGGCGGTGGAAGACGAGATGCGCATTGTGGCCCAGGCGCAGACTCCCGAACAGATGTTCATGGCACTGGACAAGTTCCGCGCTGCCGTTCTGGTGGTGGCTGCGGGATTCCACAATGACTTTGCCGCCATCGTGCAGGGTGCGAACAAAGCCAAGACACGAGTGATCGTCCTGGCCGATACCGGCGAGAGCGCTCAGAAACATATGTCCAACGGGGCGCATGGAG
>Ga0070735_10004218_pt1 | contig 12192 bp, 7 predicted proteins | sample Coa_R1_FD_66443 | JGI IMG/M metagenome (GOLD analysis project Ga0070735, IMG submission 66443) | Surface soil microbial communities from Centralia Pennsylvania, which are recovering from an underground coalmine fire - Coalmine... | ecosystem: Environmental > Terrestrial > Soil > Unclassified ... | reverse complement strand
GCCTGTCGTTCTACGGCAGTAATGGAAGAGGAAACAGCGTCACGGTGGACGGTGGCGAGACCTCAGGCGACAGCGGAGGACAGCGCCTGACCGTAAGCCAGGACGCCGTACAGGAATTCCAGATCAATCGCAGCAATTACAACGCGGAACTGGGTTCGGCCACCGGCGCTTCCATCAACATTGTGACCAAATCGGGAACCAACAATGCGCATGGCAGCCTGTATGGTTTTTTCCGCAACGATGCCATGGACGCCCGCGATCCATTTGCCTTCAACTCGGCCCTGGCGACGGACCCGACCTTCTCTAATTTCAACACCACTTCCACCGGCCATCCGATCAAGAATTCGCTCAGCCGCCAGCAGTACGGCGGCGCCATCGGCTTCCCTATCCAGAAAGACAAAACCTTCCTGTTTGTTTCTTTCGAAGGCCTGCGGCAGAACTCACAGAATTCAGTTCCCCTGTTGACAGACAGTTCGATCTTCGCCGGACCCTCCGCGGCGGCAACCGCGAACCCTTTTGGTCAGAGTGATCCGAGGTTTGGGCAACAGGCGATTGTTTCAGCTCTGGCCCAATCCACAAACCCGAGCGTGCCTTGCCTCAACCTCCCCACTGGAGGAGTTCTTTTCGAACCTGCCCCAGTTTGTGCTTTTGCTCTCCAGGGCATTCTGTCGGTGAACCCAACACCCAGTTCGAACCCGTTCGTAACGGGCGGCCAGACCGCCTTGAATGCCTTTCTCGTAAACCAGTTTGAAACCCAAGGCGGAGTCTTTCCTTACGACACGCGGGAATACTTGGCATCGGGACGCCTGGATCACCGCTTTAATGTGAACAACGAGCTTTCTATTAGCTACAGGTATGGGCACGATGTGGAGCAGTCGCCGGATGTGCAGTCTCTGACAGCTTTTTCGGCCGGAAGTTCGATCCACACCTACGATAACAATCTGCAAGCCACCTGGTACCGCCAGATCAACCCGTCAACCCAGAACGAGGCCCGCGTACAATGGGATTACAACAGCTTTAACGTGATTCCGAATGAGCCGGGGCAGGTGGGGCTTCAGATTCCCAGTTTCATCAATAATTTGGGAACGAACATTTTCCTGCCCAACATCAGCATCTTGCGCCGCTACGAATTCGCCGACAATTTCACCTTTATCCGCGGCCATCACACATTTAAGTTTGGCGGTTCCGAACTGCTCCGCGGCAATCACACCGAGTCGCACACTTTTTTCCCGGGCCGCTTTGTGTTCGGATCGCTGCCCGGGTTTTTGATCAGCCCGTGCTTAGCTGCAACCTCAGGCGCGAATCCCTGTACTGGAGTACCTTCATCAGGCGCCACCATCAACCCATTGCAATCGGCATCGTTCGGGCTGCCTCAGGTTTACCAGCAGGGGTTCGGCAATCCTACCTACCCGTATTACTCCCGGCCGCTGACAGAGTTCTACGCGCAGGACTCCTGGAAAATTACACCAGGCTTCACTCTGGACTACGGCCTCCGCTACACACTGGACACGCAATTCGCGCCCTTAACCACGTATAAGAAGGATTTTGCTCCCCGGGTTTCTTTCGCGTGGGATCCATTCAAGAATCACAAGACGGTGATCCGGGGTGGGTACGGAATCTTCTACGGACCGGTGGACGTCCAAATTCCCGATGTTGACTTGAGTCTGGGGGTGGTGAACGGCAATAAGACCGCGGTCGAGAACAGCTCGGGAGCCGGCCAGGTGGCAAACCTGACGACGATCTGCGGATTTTCCCAGTTCGGGGTACCGATAATTCCCGGTACCGGCTCCAGCCCTTGCAACCGGGAAATTTCTATTTACGTAGATCCGCTGGGTGGGGTTCCGGCTTTAGGATTAGCAGGCGCAAACACCGTTTTCCAGACACTTTTTGGGCAGGGATTGATTCAGTGCACAGCTCCGACCCCAGGGAATGCGGCCTGCATCACGCCGGCTGCTGTGGCACCGCTGGGCATCGATGTTACGAATAGCGGTCCCGTCGGTCCGCTGCAGGTGGTTTTCGTGAACCAACCGGGCTATCGCCCGCCGATCGCGCAGCAGGCTTCGTTTGGAATCGAACGTGAGATCGGACCTGGTTTTTCGATTTCTCTCAGCGGTATCTACTCGCATACGCAGAGACTCCCGGTTGCAATCGATACCAATCTGCTGCCAGCGCCGTTCACCACCCTCACTCTGGCCAATGGCCACAATGTTTCTTATCGTAACTGGAATACGACGGCCGCGGGGGCCGACCCGCTGGGAGGCACTGAGCCTGGCGGCCTGCCCTGCGATGACCCGGTCACTAACGCTACTCAATGCTTTGTGAATCCGCTGGTTGTGCAGAACAACCAATATACCTCTGCGGCATACGCCCTTTACGAGGGCGGCATCGTAGAAGTCAAGAAGCGCTTCAGTGAGCACTTCACGTTGTTCGGGAATTACACCTTCAGTAAAGGCTTTGACACGTCCACGGATTTCAACTCCGACTACGGGCCGCAGGATCCGACGAACCTCAACCTGGATCGCGCGCTTTCCGAATTTGATGAACGGCACAAAGTCGTAATCGCCGGAGTGATCGACAGCCCCTGGAAACAGAATATCTTGACTGGTTTCCAACTGGCCCCGATTTTCTCCTACCACAGCGGGCATCCTTTCAACTTGCTCGCGGGAGGAGAGGTAAACGGTGACAATCACACCACCAACGAACGTCCCATCGGAGCGCCGCGCGACACAGGTCTGGGCCCCAACTATGTGGACTTCGATATGCGCCTGAGCTGGCGGCACAAACTAGGTGAGAAGGCGAACGTGCAGTTCACAGCGGAAGGATTTAACCTCGCAAACCGGACAAATTATGCCAGCGTAAACAACGAAGTGGGCCCTGTCTTTGGCTTGATCCCGGGGTTCACGACGTTCAACGTGCATGGAGTTCGACCGGGCACCCCCCTCGCGGGTGGCGGGACGGCTTCTCCTAGCGTCCCGCTGACTTTCACTTCCGCCTTTCCGAAACGCCAGATCCAACTTGGCCTGCGGCTGACATTCTGACAGGGAGCACTGATGGCGTTCGTCGAGAATCAGGGAGCCAAGGTTTATTGGGATGAGCAAGGCCAAGGTGAGCCGATTTTGCTCATCATGGGACTGGCTTACCCGTCCCAAATGTGGTACCGGACGCGGCCTTTTTTGGCGTCGCGTTACCGGACCCTGGCCCTCGACAACCGTGGCATAGGGCAGAGCGATGTGCCCCCAGGACCGTATTCGATCGCTTTGATGGCTTCCGATGCCAAGGCGGTGATGGATGCCGCCGGCATCGAAAGTGCGCATGTCTTCGGCGTTTCTATGGGCGGCATGATTGCGCAGGAGTTTGCACTGCAATACCCGAAGCGAGTGCTGTCGCTAATACTGGGCTGCACCTCGGCGGGCGGACCCACCGCCGTGCGCGCCGAACCAGATGCTGCCCAGATGCTGATGACGCGTGACAAAATGAGCCCTGAGCAGGCCGCCGAGGCACCCGTGCCGTTTATCTACGATTCGACAACTCCGCGTGAACGGATTGATGAGGATATTGCGATACGCCGGCCGTGGTTTCCGCGGCCTGAAGCATATACGGCACAACTACAGGGAATACTTGCGTGGGAGGCGTACAGCCGCCTCCCCGGAATCACTGCCCCGACCCTGGTGATCCATGGGGAGTCCGACCGACTAGTACCGCCGGGCAATGCCAAATTAATCGCAGAACGCATTCCAGGTGCGAAGCTCGTGATGATTCCGCATGCCAGTCATCTCTTCTTAACTGACCAGACGGAAGTTTCACACGGCGCTATTCTGCAATTTCTTAAGGAACAAGCCGGAAGTGCGGGAAACAGTGCCCGGTCGGAGAAGGAGAAGGTTTCATGTTAAAGGAGGCCGCCAGCACCACGCGGGATTCTACGGTGAGTGTGAAGCAGCTTTTCGATCTAACCGGACGCGTCGCAATCGTCACCGGAGGGTCAATCGGACTGGGCCGCCAAATGGCGGAGGGTCTGGCGGAAATGGGCGCCGACCTGGTGTTGTGCGCTCGCAAGAAAGAACGCTGCTATCAGGCCGCCGAAGAATTGCAGCAACTCGGCGTCAAAACCATTGCCCTTGGCTGCGATGTCAAGAATCCAGACAGTATTCAGGAAATGGTGGAAGCGACCCTCTCCCAGTTCGGGCGAATCGATGTACTCATCAATAACGCTGGAATATCCTGGGGCGCTCCCGTCGAGGAGATGCGGCTCGAGGATTGGAACAAGGTCATCGAAACGAACCTGACCGGAACTTTTCTATGCGCCCAGGCGGTCGGCAAAGTCATGATCCGCCAAGCCAGGGGTGAGAACAGCGCATCCAAGAACAGCGCAGGAAAAATCATTAATATTGCGTCAGTAGCTGGGCTGGGTGGGGCGCCGGCGGAACTTCCAGCCATTGGCTATCACGCCAGCAAGGGTGGAGTCATCAGTTTTACCAAGGACTTGGCCTGCAAATGGGCAAGTCACAACATTCAGGTAAATGCAATTGCTCCTGGCTGGTTTCCCACACACATGTCGAACCGCGTCCTGGAGCACCATGAGGAGCTTTTTCTCTCCCACATTCCTTTGCGGCGATTTGGCAATGAACATGATTTGAAAGGAGCTGCTGTGTTTCTCGCTTCTGCCGCCTCGAACTATGTCACCGGTCACGTGCTGGTGGTGGATGGAGGTCAGTCAGCCTGGTAAGCGGCGAGATAAGGCCATGAATATTCCGCTTACACCCGTACGATTCCTGCGTTATGCCGAACAGCAATTTCCCGGTAAGACCGCCGTGGTTTGTGGAGACCGTCGTTTCACTTACGCGCAGTTCGGTGAACGTGCCGGCCGTCTCGCCGGTGCTCTGCGCGAAGCGGGGGTGAAAGCGGGCGACCGGGTTGCATTTCTCAGCCTGAATTGCCATCGGCTTCTCGAAGCGTATTACGGCGTACTGGAAGCCGGCGCGGTGTTACTCCCGTTGAACTTCCGGCTCGCTCCTCGGGAGCTAGCCTACATTCTGAATGACGCCGGGGTAAAAGTGCTCTTCCTGGAAAAAGAGTTCGCCGAGGTCGTGGATTCTTTTCGGCAAAGCGTTTCGACTGTGCAGACGTTCTTCATGCTTGACGCCGAACCGCAGGGAACCTGGCTCTCGCCAAGAAATTATGAAGACATTCTGGCGGCGGCGACGCCTTACCGGGCGGATGTAATGGACTTCGACGAAAACTCCTTGGCTGAACTGTTCTATACCAGCGGCACCAGCGCCGATCCCAAGGGAGTGATGCTGACCCACCGAAATGTTTATCTCCACGCTCTCTCGGTGATTGTGACGTTCATGACCAAGCCGGATAGCGTAAATCTGCACACCATTCCACTGTTCCATGCCAACGGTTGGGGTACTGCCCATTCCGTCACCTTCATGGGAGGGAAACATGTCATGCTGCAGCGCTTTACCTCCGCGGAAGTCTTCCAGTTGATCCAGCGCGAGCGCGTCGACTCGCTGAGCCTTGTGCCGATCATGGCGACGGCGCTGGTGAATTCGCCAGACCGGCAAAAATACGACTTGAGCAGTCTGGAGTGGATTTCGATTGGAGGAGCGGCTTCTTCTCCAACCTTGGTGCGCGAGGCCGAGGAAAAGCTTGGCTGCGCGTGTTTTGCGGGATACGGCCTAACGGAAACTGCTCCCGTGCTTTCCACCGCCAAACTGAAGCCGGGAGAGCAATTCGATGGTGGAGAGCTTTACCTGGCACGCGCGATGGCCGGGTACGCGATTCCGGGCGTGGAGCTTCGGGTCGTGGACTTCGAGGACAACGATGTTGCCCGCGACGGAAAAACCATGGGGGAGATAGTCGCTCGTTCGGATGGTGTGATGCAGGGCTACTGGCAACAGCCGGCGGCTACAGCGGAAGCGATGCGCGGTGGCTGGTTTCATACCGGGGACATGGCCACCATCAGCGAGGATGGACGCATCCTCATCGCTGATCGCAAGAAGGATATTATTGTCAGCGGCGGTGAGAACATTTCATCTCTCGAAGTGGAGAAGGCGCTCCTGGCTCATCCCGCGGTTTATGAGGCTGCCGTCATTCCAGTCCCAGACGACAAATGGGGCGAAGTGCCCAAGGCACTGGTTGTAGCGAAACCCGGATCCAACCCAACGGAAGCGGAATTGCTCGAATTCTGCCGCTCTCACATTGCGCATTTCAAGTGCCCGCGGTCGATCGAGTTCGTGGAAAACTTGCCCAAGACTGCTACCGGGAAAATTCTGAAAAAAGGGTTGCGCAAAAAGTATTGCAGCGAACAGGAACGCAACGCGCACGAATCTACGGTCCGCAAGTCAACCTTGAACGAAGTAGTGGGTGAGTTGTGAAATTTGAGCCGCAAAGTTTTTCGCAAGAGGCCATCGCAAGGCGTCATCCTGAGCGGAGCCGTTTTCCAGGTTGAGCGAAGGATCTCCCCGCGTACGACCGTGGTCCGGGAGATTCCTCGCCACGCTAGTGAAAGCGCGGGGCTTCGGAATGACGCCGCATTTATGGTGATTTCAAACTGAGCCACTAGCTTGAACGGCATCCGGGTTCCTCCGGCATCAGGCGTAGAACCGCATACTTCATAAAAGAGTGTCCTTGCCATGAGCGATCTGGTTCAACTCACGAAAGACAAAAACGTCGCGATCATTACCATCAACAACCCACCCGTGAACGCTTTAGGTCCTGGCGTGCCCGAAGGCATTTCGCAAGCGATCAACGAAGTCATCCGCGACCGGAGTGTCGAGGCTGTGATAGTTATCGGTGCTGGGCGTACATTCGTCGCCGGGGCGGATATCAAGGAGTTTCCCAAGATCACCTCGGGGAAGAAGGATCGCGGAGCCGGCCTTCTGCCTCTGCTGCGGCATATCGAAGATTGCCCGAAGCCTGTAGTGATGGCCATTCACGGTACGGCATTCGGTGGTGGCCTGGAGTTGGCCATGTCAGGCCACTACCGCGTGGGGGCTCCGGGTGCGCAGGTTGGGCAGCCCGAAGTGAAGCTCGGCATTATTCCGGGCGCGGGCGGGACGCAGCGGTTGCCGCGGTTGGCGGGCATTGCCAAGGCCGTCGAGATGTGCTTCCAGGGCAATCCTGTTCCGGCACGGGAAGCGTTGGAGGTTGGCATCCTCGATCAGTTGATCGAAGGCGATCTGCTGACTGGCGCTATCGCTTTCGCGCGAGCTATTTTGAAAAAGCCAGCGCCCAAGACTCGCGAGCGCAATGAAAAGCTCGGCATTTCGGAACAGAATGCTGGCATCTTCGATGCCGCACGTCGGACCGCACGCCACAAGCAGCGTGGCATGATGGCCCCGCTGGCCGCCATCGACGCGGTTGAAGCGGCCACCAGGCTCTCTTTCGAAGAAGGTTGTGAGGTCGAGAAGAAACTGTTCAACGACTGTCTCTTCTCCGACCAGTCCAAAGCGCTGATGCATGTCTTCTTTGGGGAGCGTGAGGTTGCCAAGGTGCCCGGCATACCGAAGGAGACTCCTATCCTCCCCGTGAACTCGGTGGCGGTTGTGGGCGCTGGAACGATGGGCGGCGGAATCGCCATGGTGTTTGCCAACGCCGGCGTCCCCGTCGTGCTCAAGGACGCCGACCAACCCTCTCTCGACCGTGGGATGGACGTGATACGGAAGAACTACGCAAGTTCAGTCAAGCGGGGTCGCGTCACACAGCAATTCGTGGATGAGCGCCTGCAAATGATTCAACCGGCGCTCGACTTCGACGATTTCGGCCGCGTGGATATGGTGGTTGAAGCCGTGTTTGAAGGCATGCAGCTTAAGAAGGAAATTTTCAGCCTGCTGGATCGCTTGTGTCGTCCGGGAGCAATTCTCGCGAGCAATACCTCAACCCTCAGTATCGACGAAATAGCCTCAGCCACGGATCGCCCCGAAGCGGTAATCGGCACGCACTTCTTCAGTCCGGCGAATGTAATGCGCCTGCTCGAGATCGTGCGCGGCAAGTGGAGCAGCAAAGAAGTGATCGCGACCTGCATGCAACTCTCTAAGAAACTGGGGAAAGTTGGGGTGCTCGTCGGCAACTGCCGGGGTTTTGTGGGAAACCGCATGTTCGGCCCCTATCGCCGTGAAGCGCAGTTCCTGGTGGAGGAAGGCGCCAGTATCGAAGCCGTGGACAAGGCGCTGTTCGACTTCGGCATGGCGATGGGACCCATGGCTACTGGCGATCTGGCAGGTCTTGACGTGGGCTGGCGTATCCGTAAAGAGTACCGGCACCTTGAAAAGCCTGGAGTGCGGCAGCCGTTCGCGGAGGACCGCCTCTGCGAACTTGGGCGCTACGGCCAGAAAACCGCTGCGGGCTGGTACAAGTACGACGAGCACCGGCGTCCGATTCTCGATCCTGAAGTCAACGAGATGGTGCGCGGGTGGGCCCGCGAAGCCGGCATCCTGCAACGCAAGCTTTCATCCGAAGAGATCGTAGACCGCTGTATCTATGCCTTGGTGAATGAGGGTGCCCGCATTCTTGAGGAAGGCATCGTATGGCGCGCCGTCGACATCGACATTATTTATCTAAACGGCTACGGATTCCCAGCCTATCGCGGCGGTCCGATGTGGTATGCGGATACCGTGGGACTGGATAAGGTCTACCGCCGCATCTCAGAATTTCATCAACAGCACGGCGAACTTTGGGAACCTGCCCCTTTGTTGAAGCGTTTGGCCGAGGAAGGCAAGACCTTCGCCCAACTGAACCGGGAACAGACCGTGATGGCGTAAGAAGGAGCACGACTGTGAACTTCGTAACCCAATCGCCAGGGATACCATCCGAATGGGAGTGCACAATCACACGGTCCGCAGAGTCACAACATCACGCACTCCTGCCATGCTGGCCGGCCTTCCCGCTTCGGTCGCGGGCACGACCGTAAATCTTTTTGGGACACTTTTTAACAGCGAGCACTAGGCGGGCGCGCGTTTGGGAGGCCGCTCGTTCTGGTTGATTTGACGCCTCGTGGGATACACTTTTCCGTCGGAAAGGCTTATCTCGATTGCATCTCGATACTGGCCCCGTTCGCCCGGGCGAAGAACTGAATCTATCTTCACTAGCCGAGTGGCTGCGCGGACGAATCGCAGCCGCTGAACGAGGTATCACACTCGAACAGTTTCCGAGCGGACACTCGAACCTTACATATCTGCTGCAGATTGATAGGCTCGAGTACGTCCTGAGGCGCGGCCCTCTGGGGCCAGTCGCCCCGAAAGCTCACGACATGGGGCGTGAGTTTCGAGTGCTGCAGATGGTGCATCCGCATTTTCGAGAAGCTCCAAACGTCTTTCACTTGTGCGAGGATACAGCGGTGCTGGGGGCTGTGTTCTTCCTTATGGAGCGGCGGCACGGGATTATATTGCGGGATGAAATTCCGCCACAACTGGCAAAGATGCCAAATTATGCGGAGCGAGTCAGCAAGGGATTTGTCGATTGCCTGATACGCCTGCACGCGATCGATATTTCCCGGACCGGTTTGATTGCCCTCGGTAAGCCGGAAGGATTTCTTGAACGCCAGGTGTTGGGTTGGGCAGACCGTTGGAATCGGGCCAAGACGGACGAGATGCCAAAGATGGACCGCGTGATTCGATGGCTCATCGATCACCGGCCGTCTTCTCCCACGCCGACCCTGGTGCATAACGATTACAAGTTGGATAACGTAATGCTTAGCGAAGACTCTGCCGACCGCATCGAGGCAGTGCTCGATTGGGAAATGGCCACGGTTGGCGATCCATTGGCCGATCTGGGCTTGACATTGTGTTACTGGGCTTGGGTTGAGGCGCCGCAACTGCGTGCTCGCGGAGTGCCCTCGCTCACATCGCAGCCCGGTTGGTACACGCGAGATCAGTTCGTTCAGCGTTATGCGGAGGGAAGCGGACGCGACCTCTCGCAGATCGGTTACTACGAAGTACTTGGCATCTTCAAACTGGCAGTGATTCTGCAGCAGATTTACTATCGCTTCCGGCGTGGCCAGACGCAAGACACACGATTTCAGAACTTCGGAGACCGCGTGAAGGGATTGGTGGAATTGGCGGACTCGCTCGCGGGGAAATCCACTTGAGCACCGTGTATCTCGTGCGCCATGGGCAGGCGGGCACGCGCGACGCTTACGATTCGCTTTCCGAGTTGGGAGAACGTCAGGCACGGCTGTTGGGCGGGCACTTCATTTCACAGGGAATCCGATTTGCCTCCGTCTATGCAGGCGCACTGGCGCGGCAGCAGCAAACCGCCGAGCAGATCCGTGCGGTCTATGCCGACGCGGGGGTTGGCTTCCCCACAGTTCGCGTCGATTCTGGATGGGATGAATTCGATCTCGGGCGCGTGTATCGTGAGATTGCTCCGCTCTTGGCTGCCGAGGACCCGGAGTTTCTGCACGAATACGACGAAATGCGCAAGCAGGTTCGCGCTAGCCAAGGCGCGCACGGCGCACGAATTCATCGCAGATGGATGCCTTGCGATACAAAAGTGGTGGAGGCATGGCTTGCTGGTCGTTATCCGTATAGCGGCGAAACGTGGGACCAGTTTCGTGAGCGCGTCGTGGCCGGCCGGTTGAAGATGCTCGACGCGCGGCACGAGAACATTCTCGTGGTTACGTCGGCCACGCCGCTTGCAATTTGGACTGGCCTGTCACTCGATATTTCCGATGAGCGGATCATGCGTCTGGCCGGGGCAGTGTATAACGCATCCTACACAATCCTGCGTTTGCGAAAACAGCAGCTACGGTTATTTACCTTCAATGCGGTGCCGCACCTCGCCGCCTTGGGGCTGTGCACCCATCGCTAAGAGGATTCCGCGCACTGCTTAGAACGGGCCCTACCTTATATATAGTAGCGAACGACCCACTCAGCTACGCAGCACGGCTTGTCGCTACCCTGGACTTCCACTCTCGCATCAAAGACTGCTTCCAGCGCGTCAGTCACGTCTTTTAACGATTGAAGAATGAAGCGAACCCGAATTTTAGAGCCGGTGCGGACCGCAGAAGGAAATCGAACTCGATTCAAGCCGTAATTGACGGTCATGCGGACACCGCCTCGGATCTGAATTGCCTCCTTTAAGAACCGGCTCAGCAGCGACAAGGTCAAGAACCCGTGAGCAATTGTGGTCCCATAGGGCGACTCACGCTCGGCACGTTCGCGGTCCACATGGATCCACTGGCGATCCTCGGTAACTTCTGCAAACTGCTCAATTCGTTCCTGGGCAATGGGGAACCAGTCCGTCAGGGCGAGTTCGCGACCTATAAAATCTCTTAAGGAATGGGGTGTTTCCAGGACTAGCGGCACTGGTGTCTCCTCTCGATGTTGCCGCATCTCTTATCGTGTCGAAAAGATACGCACGAGAGTTTGTCGAAGGGTCATTTCTTGTCACCCAAGGCCTGCGGCACACTCCACTTCCTGAGTTCCAGCTTCGCGATAGCTTCAGTGTGTACTTCGTCCGGGCCATCGGCCAAACGCAGTGTGCGCACATTCGCCCAGGCGGCGGCCAGAAAGGTATCCTGAGAGACGCCGGCACCTCCGTGAGCCTGAATCGCGCGGTCCAACACTTGCAGACAGGCATTCGGAGCCACGACCTTGATCATCGCGATCTCGGCACGGGCTTCTTTGTTTCCGACCGTGTCCATCATGTAGGCCGCCTTCAAAGTCAGAAGACGTGCCTGCTCGATCTCCATGCGGGATCGGGCAATGTCGGCCCGTATGGTGCCTTGCGCGGCCAGAGGCTTACCAAAGGCCACGCGCGCCTGCACTCGCTTACACATAGTTTCGAGGGCCCGTTCGGCCACGCCGATGCAGCGCATGCAGTGGTGAATGCGCCCCGGACCCAGCCGCCCTTGGGCAATTTCAAAGCCTCGACCTTCGCCGAGCAACATGTTCGAGACGGGCACACGAACATTTTCAAAAGTGATCTCGCCGTGTCCGTGCGGCGCATGGTCATAGCCAAACACCGTCAGCATGCGCTCAATCTTCAGCCCGGCGCTATCCATCGGCACCAGCACCATCGACTGCTGTTTGTGGAGAGCGGCCGAGCGGTCTGTCTTTTCTGTATGAGTTCGGTCTGTGTCAGTTCGGCCCATAAAGATCGCGACCTTGCAGCGCGGATCGCCCGCTCCCGAGGACCACCACTTTCGACCATTAATGACATACTCGTCGCCCTGTCGAACAATACTTGCCT
>Ga0070735_10004216_pt1 | contig 12195 bp, 7 predicted proteins | sample Coa_R1_FD_66443 | JGI IMG/M metagenome (GOLD analysis project Ga0070735, IMG submission 66443) | Surface soil microbial communities from Centralia Pennsylvania, which are recovering from an underground coalmine fire - Coalmine... | ecosystem: Environmental > Terrestrial > Soil > Unclassified ... | reverse complement strand
ATCTTTTTCACCGGCGCGTTTCGAAATCCGCGCGAACTGAATTGGGTGATCGGCGTGCTGCTGCTTTTTGCGGCGTTGTTCGAAGGCTTCACCGGATATTCGATGCCGGACGATCTGCTCAGCGGTATGGGCCTGCGCATCGCCGTGTCCATCCTGCAATCGGTGCCGTTCATCGGCACGTGGGCGATGTTCTTTTTGATAGGCGGCGTGTGGCCGACGGGAATTTTGATCGAGCGCCTCTTCATAACCCATGTCTTCATCATGCCTGCGCTGATCGCGATCGCAATTACGGTGCATCTGATGATTGTGTGGCGGCAGAAGCATACGCAGTTTCCGGGCCCGCGCCGCACCGAAGAAAATGTCGTCGGGTCGCCGCTTTTTCCTCTCTATACGTTCAAAACGCTGGCGCTGCTGTTCGGCGTGATTGCGGTCTGCTGTTTACTCGGCGCGTTCGTGCAGATCAATCCGGTATGGCTGTGGGGCCCATATCAACCCTGGAAAGCGATCTCTCCCGCGCAGCCGGACTGGTACATCGGGTGGCTCGAAGGCGCGCTGCGCATCGGGCCGCGCTGGGCGATTCACTTTCCCGGCCACATGATTCCCTCGGCGTTCTGGCCGGGCTTTTTGCTGCCGCTGATCATCATGGCCGCACTGCTCGTGTATCCGTGGGCCGAGCAATTCATCTCGAAGGATTACCGGCAGCATCATTTGCTGAATCGTCCGCGTGAGATGCCCGTTCGTACCGCAGGCGGCGTAGCATTCCTGGTCTTCATGATCGGATTGTTTCTCGCGGGTGCCGACGACGTGGAAGCGCGATATACGCATTTGCCGCTCAACGATCTCGTCTGGTTCTACCGCTTTTTCTGTTTGCTTGGCCCGTTCATCGCATTCTGGATCACGTACATGCTCGCATCGGATCTGAACAAGAAGGGCGGAACGCATCGCGCGGAGCGCGTGCGGTTGCGACGCAAACCCGAGGGTGGCTACGAAGAGGAACCGATGTGACCGTCGCGGTTCCGATACTCACCGGAGCGGTTACCGCGGGTCTGTATCTGTATGGCGTCAGTCTCTACAACGAGCGCTTCCCCGATCGCGCGTATTCGCCGTGGCGCATCGCGGCGTTCTTGAGCGGAATTGCCGTGATGACCGCGGCTTTGCTTCCGCCGGTCGAGCCGCTTTCCGACGCGTCCTTCGCCTGGCACATGACGCAGCACGTCACGCTGATGCTCGTCGGCCCGCCGCTGCTTTTGCTGGGCGCACCGCTGCTGCTTCTGGTTGCCGTTCCGCCGCCGCGCGTCGCGCGACGCTTGACGAGCGCGGCGAACAGCACGGTTGGCCACGCCGTCTTTGCACCGATAACCGGATGGCTGCTGTTCGTCGCCGTGCTCTGGATGTCGCACTTTACACCGCTGTACGAAGCAGCGTTGGTGCATCCCGCGGTTCACGTGCTCGAACATCTCCTATATGTCGTTGCGGCGTTGCTCTTCTGGGCGTCGGTCGTGCAAGTCGGGTACACGCTGCGCCCCGTGCCGTATCCGGCGCGCATGCTCTATGTGTTCCTAGCGATACCGCAGGGCGCTTTCCTCGGACTCGCATTGTACGCGGCGCGCACGGTCCTCTATCCGCATTATCTGCACGACCGCACGGTTGCCGCTGCGCTCGCCGATCAGCAGAACGGCGGCGCGGTGATGTGGATTGCCGGAGGATTGCTGCTCTTCATCGCGTTCATGTGCACCGCTGCCGCGTGGGCAGCTGCCGAGAGAACGGAACCGGCATGATGATTGCGGTGATTGCGGCGATGTTGTTGATGCAGACGTCGACGGTTCCGTCGAGCGGAAACGTGCTCGCGACGCCGCAGCCTGCGCGAACGACCGACCCGTACTTCGCGGTGCATCCCTCGTCGCAGGATTTGCACGAAGGGGAGCGGCTGTTCGATATCCGGTGCACGTCATGCCACGGCATGAATCTGCAAGGCACCGATCAAGGGCCGCCGCTCATCGGCATCGACATCCAGGACGTCGATTTCGAGCTGCGTACCGGCCGCATGCCGGCGCCCGTTCCCTTCGAGCAAGAGATGCACAAGATGCCGTACTTTCCGCCGCAGCAAGTGCGGGACATCGTCTCCTACGTGATGTCTAAATCCAATGGAGACAAAGTGCTGCCGACGGTGACGCTGCGAAGCGATGCGCAGTCAGTCAAGAGCGGACGCGACGTGTACGAAGAAAATTGCGAGCAGTGTCACGCGGCGACGGGGTTCGGCAATTCCGTGGACTATCGCGACGTCGCGCCGTCACTCATGGAGGCGACGCCGCAAGATTTGGCCGACGCCGTGCGCTACGGGCCTGACGTCATGCCGCGCTTTGGACCGAGCGTGATCAATCAGCGCCATCTCGACGATCTCGCATCGTACGTGTGGTATCTGCAGCACGGGCAATACAATCCCGGCGGTTTGCAGCTGGCAAACTGGGGACCCGTTTCCGAGGGCTTCGTGGCATGGACGTTCGGAATCGGTCTGCTCGTGCTGCTGGCTCGACGAATCGGCAGCATCGAATAACCGGCGCCCCGCCGGGTAGATCACCTACGTGACTACCTACAAACAGGGGCAGAGATGAGTATGACAGCAAGCAGCTTCTTGCTGCAACGGTTAACGGACTGGGGCGTCAAACGGATTTACGGTTATCCCGGAGATGGAATCAACGGGTTGCTCGCTGCGCTCGAGAACTTTTCAGAAAAGATCGAGTTCATTCAAGTGCGGCACGAAGAAATGGCGGCCTTCATGGCGTGCGCGCACGCCAAATTCACCGGTGAGGTCGGCGTGTGCATGGCAACGTCCGGGCCGGGCGCGATTCATCTGCTCAACGGCCTGTACGACGCGAAAATGGATCACGTGCCCGTCGTCGCGATCGTGGGACAAGCCGCGACGATGGCGCTGGGCGGCTCGTATCAGCAAGAAGTCGATCTGCAAACGCTGTTCAAGGACGTCAGCGAATACAACGCGACGATCGCGAGTCCCATGGCGACGCGCCATATCGTCGATCGCGCCATGCGCGTCGCGATGGGCTTGAACGGTGTCGCGACCGTCATCTTTCCGAAAGACATCCAGGAAGAAGACTACGCCGAACCTCCGCGCAAGCACAACACCGTGCACAGCGGCGTCGGCTACTCCGCACCGATGGTGATCCCGCGCTTGCGTGATTTGCAGCGCGCCGCCGAAGTGCTGAACAACGCGACGAAGGTTGCGATGCTCGTCGGCGCCGGCGCGAAGAACGCGAGTGAAGAAGTCATCGCCGTTGCGGACAAACTGCAGGCGTGCTGCGCGAAGGCACTACTCGGTAAGGATGTGTTGCCTGACGATCTGCCGTGGGTCACGGGGACCATCGGTCTGCTTGGAACGCGCCCGAGCAGCGACATCATGAACCAATGTGACGCGCTGCTGATGGTCGGCACGAACTTCCCGTACGGAGAATATCTGCCGAAAGACGGCTCCGTCCCGGCGGTGCAAATCGACATCGATCCGCGCTACATCGGTCTGCGGTACCCGACGACCGTGAACCTCATCGGCGACTCCGCCGACACGCTCCAGACGCTGCTCCCGCATCTGCATCAAAAGAAGGATGCTTCGTGGCGCGAGAGCATCCGCGAAAACAAAGAAGAGTGGTTGCGCATCGAAGACGACCGCGCGCATCAGAGCGCCGACCCGCTCAATCCACAGCTGCTTTTCGCGGCGCTCGACAAGGTGCTGCCGTCGAACGCCATCGTGACCGGCGATGCGGGTACGCCGACCAACTGGATGGCGCGTCACCTCACGGTACGGCGCGGTATGAAGATGTCGCTTTCCGGCAATCTGGCCACGATGGGGTCCGCCGTTCCTTACGCTATCGCCGCGAAATTCGCGTTCCCGGACCGCTGCGTCATTTCGCTGCCCGGCGACGGGGCGATGCAGATGAACGGCATCAACGAACTGATCACCGTGCACAAGTATTGGAAGAACTGGAGCGATCCGCGGCTGATCTTCTTGGTCCTCAACAATCAGGATCTCAACCAGGTCAGTTGGGAGGAACGTATCCTCTCCGGCTCGACGCGCAACATGCAGACGCAGCCGCTGCCGGACTTCCCGTACGCGCGGTTCGGCGAATCGCTCGGCTTCAAAGGCATTCGCGTGAAATCGCCCGATGAAGTTGAAAGTGCATGGGAACAGGCGCTCAACGCCGACCGGCCGGTGGTCTTCGAAGCCGTCGTGGACGGCAACGTCGCGACGCTGCCGCCGCACATATCGCGCGAACAGGCGCTGCACTTCATGAAGGCGATTCGCAAAGGCGATCCGGATGAAGGCGGCATGATCAAGCAATCCATCAAGCAGATCATCGCCGGCGTGATTCCCAAGTAATGCCGACCGCCGGAACGGCGCGCGTCGAATGCGCGATTGAATCGCTCGAAGCGAGCGCCTACAAAGTGCCCACCGAGGAGCCCGAGGAATCGGACGGCACGCTCAAATGGAGTTCGACCACGATGGTGCTCGTCGAACTCCACGGCGGCGGGCACACCGGAATCGGTTATACGTACGGGGACGCCGGAATTGCGGCGCTCATCAACGGTATGCTCAAAGAGGTGCTGCAGAAGCGCGATGCGCTGCAGACAGCCGCGCGCTATGCCGACATGATTGCGAAGATCCGCAATAACGGGCGTGAGGGCATCACCGCGATGGCTATCTCCGCCGTCGACGTCGCACTTTGGGACCTGAAGGGCAAATTGTTCGGCATGCCGGTCAGCGCGTTGCTGGGGGCGCGGTGCGAACGCGTGCCGGTGTACGGCAGCGGCGGATTCACCTCGTACGGCGAACGGCGTTTAACCGAACAACTCGCGTGCTGGGTGCACGAAATGCGCATTCCGCGTGTGAAGATGAAGGTTGGCCGCGACGCGCAGGCGGACCCGCGGCGCGTGGCTTCCGCGCGCAAAGCAATCGGCTCGCAGGCGGAGCTCTTCGTCGACGCAAACGGCGCGTACACGAAAAAGCAAGCGCTCGAGCTGGCGCACTCATTCGCCGGTCAGCGCGTGACGTGGTACGAAGAGCCCGTCTACCACAACGACTTGGAGGGCAATCGCTTCGTGCGCGATCACGCGCCGCCGATCATGGAGATAAGCAACGGCGAATACGGGTACGCGCCGTATCAATTCGAACAGATAATTGCCGGCGGCGCGGCGGACGTGCTGCAGGCCGACGTGACGCGGTGCGGCGGCTACAGCGGCTTCCTTGCCGTCGACTCGCTTTGCGAGGCGCGCAATCTGCCGCTCTCGAGTCACTGCGCGCCGTACGTGACGGTTCCCATCGCCGCCGCCGCGAAGATGCTGCGGCACATCGAGTATTTTCACGATCACGTGCGGATCGAGAAGCTCTTCTTCGATGGAACGGCGGACCCGCAGGACGGAGATCTCTGTCCGGACCTGGGACGGCCCGGCATCGGCTTAGAATTCAAACGAGCGGACGCGGAGCGATATAAGCTGTGATTAAAATCATCGAGACGTCGATCAAAAATCTGCCGGGGCCCGACGGCAAGCATCCGGCGCCGACGCAGAGGACCGACGCGACCAACGCAACGGACGTACAGATCGACGTTCGCGGCCTCGAGCGCGATTTGCGCAAGCTCGTGCGCGGCGACGTGTACTTTGACGACGGCTATCGCGCGATGTACTCCACCGACGCGGCCAACTACCGGCAGATCCCAATCGCGGTCGTGCTTCCGAAAGATGCCGACGACGCGCAAACGGCGATGACGGTTTGCCACCGGTTCGGCGCTCCGGTCACACCGCGCGGCGGCGGCACGAGTTTGACCGGCGCGAGCTGTAACGCGGCGGTGATCTTCGATTACAGCAAATACATGAATCGCATCCTGGTACTCGATCCGCAAAACAAGATCGCGATCGTCGAGCCGGGTGTCGTTCTCGACGACGTGCGGCACGCGGCGGAAAAGTATCACCTCACCGTCGGACCGGCGCCGGCGACGCACAACCGCTGCAACATCGGCGGCATGTTCGGAAACAACTCATGCGGCATGCCGGCGCAATTTTCCGGAAGACTGGAAGAGAATGTCTTCGAAGCCGAGGTGCTGCTGCACGACGGCACGCGTATGCGCGTCGGTGCCACGCGTCCCGAAGAACTCGAGGCGATCGTCCGGCAAGGAGGGCGCAAGGGCGAAATCTACGCGAAGCTCAAGGCGATTCACGAGCGGTACGCGAGGCTCGTCCTCGAGCGCTTCCCCGACATTCCGCGGCGCGTCTCCGGCTACAATCTCAACCAGTTAGCGCCCGAAAACGGGTTCAACGTGGCGCGCGCGCTCATCGGCAGCGAAGGCACCATCGTGCATCTGCTCGAGCTCACCCTTCGCCTCGTGCCCAAGCCGAAACACGACGCAATGGCGCTGCTGGGGTTCGACGATATCGCCACGGCCGGCGATCACGTGGCGTTTTGCAATACGCACATGCCGCACGCGCTCGAAGGCATGGACGAAGCGCTCTTTCAGAACATGCACGAAAAAGGCAAGAACGCTCACGAGCAAGAGGACCTTTTCCCGAAGGGACACGCCTGGCTCATCTGCACGTTCGGCGGTGAAACGCGAGACGAAGCCGAGCGCAAAGCGGAAAGTTTGGTCGCCGCCATTCGCAAGCACAGCACTGAAGTGAAGGGCACCAGGGCAACAGCCGATCCGCACATCATCGACGAGATCGTCAAAGTGCGCGAATCCGGCTTGGGCGTCACGTCGAAGATCCCGAATCAGCCGGACTTCTATCCCGGTTGGGAAGACTCGGCGGTCGCGCCTGAATATCTCGGCACGTACCTGCGCGAGTTTCAACAGAAGATGCAGGAGTACGGATACTTCGCATCGATCTACGGGCACTTCGGCCAAGGCTGCGTTCACTGCAGCATCAACTTCGATCTCTTCACGAAAGAGGGCATCGAAAAGTACCGCAAGTTCGTGCACGAGATGGCGCACATCTGCGTCAAATACAAAGGGTCGATTTCCGGCGAGCACGGCGACGGGCAGATACGCGGCGAACTCCTGCCCATCATGTACGGCGAGGAACTCGTCCACGCGTTTTGGGAATTCAAGACAGCGTTCGATCCCGAGAATAAGATGAATCCGGGCAAAGTCGTGCGGCCGTATCGCATCGACGAGAACCTGCGCTGGGGTGTCAACTACCAGCCCTGGGATCCGCAAACGAAGTTCACGCTCAAAGAAGATCATCATAGCTTTGCGTTTGCGGCGGACCGCTGCGTGGGCGCGGGTGTCTGCCGCAAACACGACGCGAAGACGATGTGTCCCAGCTACATGGCGACGCTCGAAGAAAAGTATTCCACACGCGGCCGAGCGCGTCTGCTCTTCGAAATGCTGCAAGGCAATCCGATGAAGGGCGGCTGGCGCAGCGAAGCGGTAAAGGAATCGCTCGAATTTTGCTTGGCGTGCAAAGGCTGTAAACACGAGTGCCCCGTGAACGTCGACATGGCGACGTACAAGGCCGAATTTCTGTATCACTACTGGAAAGGCCGGCTGCGGCCCATTCAGATGTGGCTTTTCGGCTACATGTTCGTCTGGGCGAAACTCGCCGCGCGCATGCCGGACGTCGCGAACTTCTTCACGCAAGCGCCGCCGTTCAGCAAACTCTTCAAAAAGATCGCGTCGGTTGCGCCGGAGCGCCACATACCGATGTTCGCCGATCACACATTCCGCTCGTGGTTCGAGAAGCACACACCCCGCGGCACCGGCAGCGAGCGCGTAATTCTCTGGGCCGACACGTGGAACAATCATTTCCACCCGCAGACTGCGCAGGCCGCCGTCGAGGTGCTGGAAGATGCCGGTTACCGCGTGCTGATTCCGCCGCATCAAATCTGTTGCGGCCGTCCACTGTACGACTACGGACTGCTCGATCAAGCGGAACGGCAATTGCGAGCGATCCTCGACGATCTGCGTCCGCTGATCCGCGAAGGCGTTCCGGTCGTCGGCCTCGAGCCTTCGTGCCTTTCGGTGTTCAAAGACGAGATGCAGAATCTGCTCGGAAACGACATGGACGCGTATCGCCTGGCGGCTCAGGCGTTCACCCTCGAAGCGTTTCTCAACAAAAAGGCGGAGAAAGACGCACACTACAAACCGCCCAAGTTCGAGCGTCATGCGATCGTTCACGAGCACTGTCATAAGAAAGCGGTGCTCGATCCGACATCCGAAACGCACGTGTTCGGGCAGATGCAGATGGATTACGAAAAGCTCGATAGCGGCTGCTGCGGCATGGCGGGCGCATTCGGTTTCGAGCAAAGCCATTACGACATGTCGATCACCTGCGGTGAGCGCGTGCTTTTGCCGAAGGTGCGCGCCGCCAAGCCGCAGACCATCGTCGTCGCCGACGGGTTCAGCTGCCGAGAGCAAATCATGCAGACCACGGGACGGCAGGCGCTTCATCCGGCCGAGGTGATGAAGATGGCTATCGACGATCGCGGCTACAGTCGCGACGACGCGTATCCCGAACTGCGGTTCATGCCGGACAAGGAAAAAGCGCGTCGCCGGATTATCCTGCGCGGATATCTGGTGTTCGGCGCGCTCGCCCTTGTGGGTGCAGCCGCCGGGGCCGCTGCTCTCGCGAGGAAGCGCTGATGAAGAATCTGCTTTCGGTTTTTGGTGTGCGCACCGAGCGCGCCGAGGTCACCCGAGAAACCGGGCTGCGCCTGCGCGACAAAGTGGCAATCGTGACCGGGGGCGACACGGGCATCGGCAGAGCGATTTGCCTTGCCATGGCGCGCGAGGGCGCGAAAATCGTCATCGATTATCACGGTGACCGGGGTCCGGCGCTGGCGTTGGCGCTCGAGATCGGCGGTTTCGGCGGATCGGCTTGCGACGTCGGGGCCGACGTTTCCAAGCCGCAAGAGATGCAGCAGCTCATCGAAGCCGCGGTGCAGCGATACGGAAAAGTCGACGTCATGGTGAACAACGCCGGCATAGAGCAGCAGCATCCGTTCATCGAGATGCCGCTCGAGATCTACGAAAAGATCGTCGCCGTCAATTTAACGGGTACGTGGCTGGGTTGTCAGCTCGCAGCAAAGCAGATGGCGCAGCAAGGACGCGGCGGACGCATCATCAACATCTCGTCGGTTCACGAAGACGTCACGATGCCGACCAACGCCGCGTACTGTGCCACCAAAGGCGCGATTCGCATGCTGACGCGCACCATTGCCGTCGAGCTCGCGCCGTACGGCATCACTGTGAACGACGTTTGTCCCGGCGCCGTCGACACACCGATAGACACCTCGGTCAAGCGCGATCCGGAAAAGATGGACGCGCTGCTGAGAGAAATTCCGATGCGGCGAATGGGCCGCCCGGAGGAAGTCGCGCAGCTGTGTGTGTACCTCGCAAGCGAAGATGCCGCATACGTCACCGGCGCGTCGTTGTTCATTGACGGAGGAATGAGCAAACAATCCGGCAGTTTATAGCAACCCGCCGCAAACAGTGGTGCCACTGGTGTCACGATGATAAGTCGTTTCGCGATGACGAAGAATGATAGCGAAAGTTAGCGGGCCGGGGCATGAGATCTCGACGTATGAGATCTCGGACCACCAAATGTCCGCCGGGAGCACATTGGGCGGCCCGAAGGCGACGATGCGGATCAAACCCACCGGCGCCGTCGAGAAGTTTTGGTCGATCGAGGCGGGCGCGCTCATGTTCGGAACGCTGGTGCTGCATCATTGGGACGAGCGCAGCGGCATTGCGCTTACGCCGAACCAGGGGCGGTTCGTCGTCCATCCCGATCACCAAGAGCATCTCTTCGAGCTCTCGAACGGCGTGACGATACACGAAGACATCTTCGTGCTCAGCGGCGCGCCGCGCGGCGAAGATCGTCGCACGGTCGATCCGCCCGCAGGATACTTCTGCGTCGACCTCACGAACGACGGCAAGGACGACGTTCAAATCGGCACGTACGCTTCACTTCAGCTGCGCGGAAGCTTTACCGGGAGCGTCGGCGTGGAATACAGCGCGAGGCACAACGCCATCGTAGTCCGTACGGAAGAGTCCGACCAGATCGTCCGCTACGCGGCGTGCTCCGTGAAACCGGCGAGCTACGAAGTGACGCTCGACACCGAAAAAGCGAACGCGCAGCAGTTTCCGGGAAAGCTTTCGAATCGCTGCATCACGACGGCCGCTGCGGACGTTACGGGCATCTTTCACCTGAGTCATCGCTTGCGCCCGGGTGAAACCGCAAGCCTTCATTTTACGCTGACGTTTTCGCTGGAAGGCGCAGACCGCGCGCGCAGCGTGTTCGAAAGCTTACCAACAGCCGAAGACGCGCTGGAGCAAACGCGCGCGCACTTCGACGGCGTCCTCGGACGCGCCATCGTGCTGACGCCCGACCCCGAGGTGAATCGGGGCGTACTCTGGGCGAAGGCCAACATGCTTCGCGTCGAACTGCTTTCTCCGCAGGGTTGGGCGTTCACCAACGATCCGGCGCGCTCCAACAACAGCGTCGGGCGCGACACCGCGTGGTTTGCATTCGGGTCCGACTACATCACGCCGAACTTTTCACGTGAATCGCTGCTGTGGTATGCGGACCACATCGAACCCGATGGAATGGTGACCGAATATTTCGACATTCGCACGGGCGAGAGCCACGATGACGGCCTGAACATCAACGACGACACACCTTTGATCATGCTGGCGTGCTGGCATCATTACAATACGACCGGAGATCGTGAGTTTTTGGAATACGTGTATCCGAAAGTGCTGCGCATGGCGGATTACATTCTCAGCCAGCGCAACGAGCAGGGTCTGGTGTGGTGCAAGTCCGACTCGACGGATGTGCGCGGCATCGTCGGCTGGCGGAACGTCATCGAGAATTACCGGCTTTCCGGTGCAACGACCGAGGTCAATTCGGAGTGCTACGCCGCGCTCAAGACGGTCTGCATGATGGCCGAGGTGCTCGGGCATCACGACGAGTGCGACAAGTACGACCAGGCAGCGCAGGCGCTGCGGGATTCGATCAACGAGCACCTGCTCGATAAAGAGCGCGGCTTGTACTATTTGAACATCGACATCGACGGAACCAAACGCAGCGACGTGACGTCGGACTTGGTGTTCCCCGTGATGTTCGGCGTGGCGGATCGCGATACGGCGGCGCGCATCATCTCGAGGCTCTCCGTGCCGGAGTTTTGGAGTGATGCGGGCATTCACACCGTCCCACGCACGTCGATCATGTACGGCCCGACGCACGGCTTCGGCCTGCTCGGCGGCATTTGGGTCGGCGTCACGTTTTGGTTTGCATTTGCGGCGGCGCCGTTCAATCCGGAGTTCATGGCGTACGCGCTCTCGACGAGTTTCCGTCACTACTCGGCGGATCCGCTGCGCAATAACACCGTTCCGGGACAATTCTCGGAATGGCTGCACGGCGAGACGCTCGTCAATCAAGGAATGATGCTCTCGCCGTGGTTTCCGCCGCGCTACGTATGGGCAGCCATCGAAGGCGCCGGCGGCTTGGACATGTCCGGCAGCAAACCGAATCTCGTGCCGCGGCTTGCGCGCGACTGGAAATGGCTGGCCGTGCGCAACCTGCCGCTGCGCGGGAAAGACATCTCGTGGTTCGCGGTACGGTTGGAAGCCCTTGCCGTCTACACGAATTACCCGTTCGACTCCGCCCCCAGGGAGCAGTGCTATGAAGAAGACATTTCATCGGCGCTGCACGTGACCGGAGAAGAGGCGGGCGTCGTCGGCTTGATACGGTCAGACGGGGCGGTGATTCTCGTCGGCAACACGCGCGACCGTACGGTGACGACGGCGCTTTCGCTCGACCAGCCGCTGCTGCGCGGCTTTCACAAGCTTCGCGTGTACAACAGTTTACGTTCCGAATGGATCGACGCAACGGAATACCGCGAGGAGCATCTGCGCGTTGGGTATCCTTTGCAGATAGACCGGCACGGATTTTGCCTGCTGGAGTTCTCGAAGGAGTAATATTTTGGCGCGCCCCAGATTCGGTTACAGCGAGTTCACCACGTGGCCGTGGCCGTTCAAGCAAGACGTCGATCGGTATAAAGCGCACGGTGCCGGCTGCATCGAGGTTTGCGAGTTCAAGCTCTCACACAACGATTACGCCGAACAGCTGAAATACATCGGCGAACGCGGCATGAGCGTCGCGTCGATTCAAGCCAAGGTGCATTCCGTCTTTGTC
>Ga0070735_10004215_pt1 | contig 12197 bp, 7 predicted proteins | sample Coa_R1_FD_66443 | JGI IMG/M metagenome (GOLD analysis project Ga0070735, IMG submission 66443) | Surface soil microbial communities from Centralia Pennsylvania, which are recovering from an underground coalmine fire - Coalmine... | ecosystem: Environmental > Terrestrial > Soil > Unclassified ... | reverse complement strand
AACTGTGCTTTCGCCCTCATCCGCATCTACATAGCGTTGGCGTGGCCGAGCGGCGGGGCAACTGCCGCACTCATCCTGCATGGCTATGAACAGTTGAACGGGTCGGCCATGCTGCTTGGACGGCTGCAGAATCCGGCCGCCCCGGTGCGGATCTCGGCCACGTTGTGATTCAGATCACAAACGATTTTCATATGTACTGTGATCCCCATCATGGATAGCTGGCATACCTCAGGGGCTATCCTTTTGCCGCATGGCCTGCCATCTTCCGAAAATCTACCGGGTTTACTGGGAAACCACCCAACTGCCATTCCTCACTTGTTTTCGGCCCTACTTCTGTTATAAAACCAGCGAGCTTCAAGCGTCCCAGAGATTTGTGATTCTATCGGCAATCTGCCGGGATCGTGGCTATCGTCTGCTCGCTTTCGCGAGTTCAAGGGAGAACCTCATGCTCCGCACAATCAAACTGATATCTGTCTGCGCCTTCGTCCTGCTGCTTTGTACTCTGGGGTTTGCGCAAGGCGGCGCCGCTACCGGCGATTTGCACGTCATCGTGAAAGATCCCAAGGGAGATATCATCACCAACGCCACGGTGATTGTTAAGGACGCGGCCAAAGGCGTGGAACGAACGGCTAGCCCCGACGGCCAAGGAGGCTACAGCGCGCAACTTTTGCCTCCGGGGACCTACAGCGTGACCGTGGACGCTGCGGGATTCGGCAAGGTCGAGAACACCGGCGTTGCGATCAGCGTCGGGGGACTGGTGGAATTGCCGATCACTCTGTCGGTAGCCGGCGGCAAAGAAGTTGTGGAAGTCAGCGCGCAAGGGGAGCTGGTCGAGACCTCGCGCAGTTCGACGACCGACACCATCGGGCAGCGGCGTATCGACAATCTGCCGATTAACGGGCGCAACTACATCAATTTCACGCTGACCGATTCCCAGGTGGTGCATGATGCCGCGCCCAATCTTGGCGCCGCGCCTACATCGGGATTGAACATGAGCGGACAGCGCGCCCGCTCGAACCTGGTGAACGTGGATGGGACCGATGCTACCGACAACTCGGTCAACGGCGTGCGCTCGACAGTGTCACAGGAAGCGGTGCAGGAATTTCAGATCATCACCAACAATTATGCGGCGGAATACGGGCGGGCGTCGGGAGGAGTGGTCAACATCATCACGCGTTCGGGGTCGAATCAATTTCACGGCGATGTTTACGGATATCTGCGCAACCGGAACTTCCAGGCGGTGAACCCGTTCAGCACAGTTTCCAATCCGGCGTATACGCGGGTGCAGGCGGGAGCAGCGTTCGGTGGGGCGATCAAGAAGGACAAGACGTTTTATTACTTCTCGTATGAGATTACGCGGCGGCACGAGACGGGATTCTCCAGCATTGGACAAAACAACTTTGGTCTGGTGCCGTTCGACGCTTCGGCATTCTTTGGCGCTCCTCCGGGATTTGTGAATCTGCAATTGACCCCGGATCAGATTGGTTTTCTCGCAAATCCTGCAGTGCAAGGGGCAGTAGCATCCGATCCAACCGGACCATACGCGCAGGAAGTGGGAACGTATTTGGGCTTAGTCGGTGCTTCTTCTGGGATGGCGGTGAATGGGGAGTGGCCGCTGGGCTTAACTGGCGGACAACCCGGTATAGCTGGATTTCCCACGAGTTGTCCGACCCCCCCATGTTTCGTTCCAGCGTCGTATCAGACTCTGAATTCGCAAATTGGAAATTTCCCGGTGTTTGAAGGCACGAGCCTTTATTCGCTCCGCCTTGACCACAACGTCAGCAACAGCAATCGGCTGATGCTGCGGGCCAACGTCAGCCCGAGCACGGTGACTGGAATCGAAGTCAGCGGGCAGGATCAACCCTTCGGCCAGAACGCCTATTCGCGGACCTCGCAGCAAACCTATCGCGATGTCGCGGGCACGGTGCAGGACACATGGAGCATCGGCACCAACCGCATCAACGAATTTAGGTTCCAGTACGCGCGGCGCGGCCTCTCGTATTTCTACAACACCCAGATTCCCGGAGGCTCGGATCCAGCAGTCAACATCCCCGGTTACGCATACTTCGGACGCGAGCCCTATTCTTACATCCAGCGTACCGAGACGCGCTACCAGTTCACCGACAATTTTTCATGGAGCATCGGGCGACACAATACGAAGTTTGGCGTCGATGTGAACTACCTTCCTCTACAGGCCACCTTCACGGTGAACTACGGCGGCGTTTATGACTTCGGCTCATTTAGTTCGTCGAGCCTTGGTTTCGTAAACCCCAACCCCGCCGCGCTGCCGAATTTCCCCGATCTTTCAGCGGTCCAATCGTATGGGGCGGGACTGCCGGGGGACTTCATCCAGGGTCTCGGCAGCCCGAGCGACACGTTCAAGAATATCCCAATCGGAGTTTTCTGGCAGGACTCGTGGCGCGTGAATTCCAACGTCACTTTGAATTTCGGGGTGCGCTACGACGTGGAGATTCCGCCGAAGTTCAAGCCTCCGGAAGGGCTGGCTCTTCCCGCTTATAACCTGCTCGGACTGCAAAAAGGAATTCAGACGGACAAAAACAATATCCAGCCGCGGATCGGGCTGGCGTGGGATCCGAAGGGCGACGGCAAGACCGTGATTCGCGCATCGTACGGAATGTTCTACGATCACCCCCTGCTTGGGCTTTACTTCCTGGGCGATGCGTCGGATGGTTCGTCGAGCGGTCAATTGGCTTTTGGACCGGGCACGGCCTGTGCGGGGGCTGGAAACCCGGGTAACCTGAATTCGGTCGAGATGTTCCAAGGCCTTGTTCCTCCGCCAGGCGGGCCCAGCAGTTCGCCTTGCTCGCCGACCGCTGGTCCGACGAGCGCTGCCGTGCTGAATTTGCTGAACTATTCTCCGAATGAACAACGGTTTTCGTGCGGTTCGTCATCATCCGCCTGTGGTGTCGCTTCAACGACGCAATCCATCTTCCTGGGGCAAAACTATCTGAATCCTGCGAATTTCCTCCCCCTGGGCTTCCAACCGTTCGGCTATCCGCAAGCCAAAAACTTCGTGTACGCGTATTCGCAGCAGGCGAATCTCACCATCGAGCGGGATCTGGGTCACGGCATGGCACTCAGTCTGGCCTACAACTTCAATGGCGGACGCCACCTGAATCGGCCCATTAACGCGAATACGATCCGCGGCGATTTGATGGTCGCCAACTTCAATACCGCGCTCGCCGCTGGTCAAACGCCGGCCAGTCCCTTCACTGTGAGCGGTTGCGGGGCCACTTCTACTGGCGTGCCCTATGTGGACGCGTCGTTGATGAATTTCTTTCGCCCGGGTGGCTTGAATCCGTCCATCGCGGGCCTGTACAACAACATTCCGGGCGGTACTGCCTGCGTGCAACTCGCACAGTCGATCGAACAAAGCTTGGCCAGCCAGGGATTTAATGCCAATTGCGATCCCGCTACGTTCACCGGCTGCGTGCCTTTCGGCGACATGGACGCGAACTACTCCAATGGCAGCTCGGTCTATCATGGGTTAACGGCGAACCTGCGCAAACGCTTTGGCAATCACTATGAGTTCCTCGCCTCCTACACCTGGTCGCACGCTATTGACGATTCCACCGACCTGCAGGCCACACTAACTCCGCAGGATAGCTACTATCCGGCGTACGACCGCTCTTCTTCGTTGTTTGATCAGCGCCATCGTTTCGTGTTCAGCGCCGTCTATCAGACTGGGAGAGTGCATGGGGCTGCGGGAAAGGTCCTGAGCGATTGGACGTTTGCTCCGGTGGTCGAATTTAACTCGGGACGTCCCTTCAATATCATTACCGGTACGGGAGATAACCTTCAGCTCTCATCACTGACCGCCCGCCCGAATACGACGGTAGATCCGGCTTGTGGCACGGTTTACAAATCCAGGTACTCGCCAAGCGGCACGTTCCAGGAGCCCTGCATCAACGGGTTTGTGGCAACGGGAACGGTGCCATCGCTGCTGGCGCTCGATGGCAACTTGGGGCGCAATGCGGGGATCACGCCGTGGACCGTCTTCGATGACATGCGGGTTTCAAAGCGAATCAACTTCACTGAGCGCTTCAACATGGACCTGATCGCCGACATGTTCAACATTGCCAACAAAATGAACGTAGCCGCAGTCAGCCCACTGTTCTCGAATGCGGGACAGCCCACCGCGTCCTACGATCCGCGACAATTCCAGTTCGCGCTGAAGCTGAACTGGTAAGCGCTTGGGTGGACGACCTCTCATCTGGGGCCCGCGCTGTTTCCGGGCCTCTGCTTTTTAAGGAGCAACCTAGTTTCGAGCTCCAATTCTTAAAACTGAAACACGATTCCCGCCGTCGGCGTGAGCGGCAATCCTTGCAGTGTCTTGATCAGCGCCTGCCCAGTGATGGGATCAACTCCCGAACTATAAAAATAGCGCGCATTGTAGTGATTGGTCAGATTCAAGACTTCTCCGTACAGAGTCAGCTTCCACCGTTGGAAGGCCCAATCCTTATCGGCGCGGACATCCAAGCGCTGGTAAAGGCCGAGCCGGGTTTGATTGAGACCTACTTCTACGAATTGTCCGTTGCCGGCCTGGATGTAGGTTCCGCTAGGAATCGGAAATCCTGAACCGTACAGCCACTTGCCGCTCAAGTTGAGGCTGGGCCGCAAGCGGTACATAGCGAACACGTTCACCGTGTGGCGCTGATCTTCCAGCGTCGGATAGTAGGCGGTATCGAAAGAGAAGTGATAAGGAGGCAGCGGCGTGGCGACCTGGTATTGCCGCTCGCGCGCCTGTACGAAGGTGTAGCCCACCCAGCCGGAAAGACGGTTCGCACTTCTGCGCTGCAGAATTAACTGCGCGCCCCGCGAGTAGTCGCGCTGATAAGTGGAGTCAGAAAGTGGCACCAACGCAGGGCACGGAGCGGGGACTACGAACTGCCCGTTGAATCCGGAGATGATGCCCATCGCCAGGGAGTTCTGCCGATCGAATACCTGCAGGCGAAGGCGCGTATTCTCTCCCAAGCGCTGCTCGATCGCGGCGGTAAAGTGATTCGCTTTTTCCGGCATGAAACCGAGCGGATAGCAAGCGCCCGCGTTCTCTTCCAACGCCGTCGAAAACTGCTGGTACTTTGCGGCAGCGAACTGAAATTCGGTGGAGCGGGTGGCATGCCATGCCAGCGAAATTTGCGGCGATATCGGGTGAACGCCGAACCCCGACAAGCTGTCCCAGCGTATGCTGCCCAGGACGTGAACCCGGCCTCCTAGCAAGCCGGATGCCTGCTGCACGTAGCCACTTTGGCGCAATCCAGTTCCACCGATGGAATACGCCGCGGGAACTCCGTTGCTGGTGAAGCTTACCGAATATTCGTTGTCACGCAGTTGCCGCTCCGAGAAGCCCGCCTGCAGCAATTCATTCTGGCTCCAGGCCCACGAAAGTATCGCGCCGCCGGCCCACTCCCGGTGGTCGGTTTTCGTGAGCAGCAGATTCGTATTGTTGAATAGTTGATCCGGTTCGGTCAGGTAGGAGCCGTGAGCGTCAAGGAAGAGACGCGAACTGAGAGCCCAACGCCATCCCGCCCGCGCCAGGGTGAAATTGCTGTTGCCGCTTGCGAACTCAAAATTCTGCAAGGTGGACGGATTGTTCATGGCCATATTAGTGTGTCCGCCGGTGGCAAACAGGCTGACATTCTGTCGTGGAGTGAGGTCATAGTTCAGTTTCAGGTCGCCGTCGTAGAATCCCACATCCGCGGTCGCCTGTACGCGGCCATGAATCAGGTAGTTGATGTAGCTTTTGCGCGCCGAGATCAGCCATGAGCCCTTGCTGGAATGCCCCAAGCCGCCTTCGCCGAGAATTTCGCTGGCCGCAATCCCGGCCGAAATGCGGAACAAGGGCGCACCCCGGCTGCCCTCGCGGGTGTGAATATCGAGCGCCGCGCCGGCGGCATCGCCAAACTTCTCCGGATACGCCGCCGGCAGCAGCTTCATCTCCTCCACCACCTCGCCGGTCAGAACGCCCAGCGATGCGCCCTCGTTGAAATTTCCGATCTCGTGAAACGGGTTCTGCACCAGCACGTCGTCAATGTAAATCGAGACATTCGAAAACGGCGCTCCCATCACAGAGAACTCTGCGAAGAATTCGTTGTTGCCCTCCGCGGAAACTCCCGGGAGGGTCTGCACCGCGCGAAACGGATCGTCGGCAAACACGGTCGAAGTCTCGCGAATTTCCGAGCTGGTGACATTCATCTCTGCGGTGGCCGGAGAATCGGAAATCTGGAACACATCGCCGTGCACTTCCACCTTGTCGGTATGGCGGAAGTTGTCGGGCACCATGGTGATGGAAAATTCCTTCACGTCGGCCGCAGCGACTGTGAACGGAATGGTGAGCAGCCGGTAACCCACGGCGTTGAGCCGCAGCGTGTAACTTCCGGCGGGAAGGTCAGCAATATCAAACTCGCCGGAGATCGAAGTGACCGCGCTGGCCTTGTTTTCCAGGATCACGACTTCCACGCGGCCCAGAGCCTCGCCGCCCACCGCATTCGTGACTTTACCTTTGACTTCGGCCGCATGAGACGCAGCCGCGGTCAACAGGAGGAACACGATGATTCGGAGGCGATAAGGATTTCCCAAGCTGAGCTCTGAACTTCGACGGCTTTTACGGGACCGTGGTTGCAACGTCATAGAGTTGGAATTCGCGAATACGGGCTTCTCCCGCCGAAGAGAGAATATTCAGCCGTACGCGAGATGCTGTTGCGCGCGGAAAGTCGTCAATCTTCTTATGTCCGATCGCGAGGCCCGAGCTCACGGCGGTCCACTTGCCGTCTTTGAAGATTTCAATGGCGTACTTCTCGATTCGCTGCCCCTGATTGAGCCATTCCATGGTCAGCGCATGATCGAAGGTTACTGGCTTGGCGAAATTCACCTCAAGGACAGCATGATTCGATGCTGGCGGCGCGGACCAGAACGTATCGGGATCGCCATCCAGGGCGAGTGTCGCCTCTGGATCGGCTGGCACATGTTTGGCTGTCAGACTCGTCCCGTATCGCGCGCGGATGGCAGCGCCGAACTCCCGCAAGCGCTGCACATCGGCGTCCGGCAACAGGCCGCGGCGATCCGGCGCCAGACCCAACATGAGTTGCCCACCGCGTCCGACAGTGTGCTCGTAAGTGGAGACCAATTCCGGCAGCGTTTTTAGAGTGGCCTCGTCATTGGGATGCCAGAACCAGTGACTCTTGTGCAGTGGCGTGTCGGCTTCAACGGGACGCCAGCGCAAGATCCCATGGCGATCGATCACGTTCCAGTTCTCATAAGGAATGGTGCCATCTTCATTGCCAGCCCAGCGAATGTCGCCGTATTCGAACAATGCCATGTCGGCGAATACCAGCGCGTTGGGCTGGGAGACGCGCAATTCCTCGATGTAGCGGGGGAAGTTGTAAATGTGACCTGCACTGCCCGCGCCATCGAGCCAGAACTCCTCGAGTTGGCCATAGTTCTGCGCCAGTTCATCGAGTTCGGCTGAGTAATATTCGTCGTAGTCGACGGAATTTTTGTAGCGCGGCTCATGGCGATCCCACGGAGACAGGTACACTCCAAATTTCAGCCCGTATTTTCTGGCCGCCTGCTCGACTCGCCGCACTACGTCTCCCTTGCCGTCTTCCCAGGAACTGGTCTTCACGCCATACGCAGTCTGCTCGGTCGGCCACAAACAAAATCCGTCGTGATGCTTGGCCACGAAGACCACGTACTTGATGCCCGCGGCCTGGATCGCGTGCATCCATTGCTCAGGATTGAACTGCGTGGGATTGAACACTTTTGGATCGGCGGTGCCGTCGCCCCACTCCTGGTCCAGAAATGTGTTAGGCCCGAAATGGATGATCGCGCCCATCTCCAAATCTTGCCACGCGACCTGCTGCGGAGAGGGTTTCAGGTCAGCAGCATTCTGCGCAAGCATTCGACCACATAGCAGTAGAAGGGCACAGCCTCGAACCCACGTGAAGGAAAACATGCCGGAGAGAATAACACTGGCGGGAACGCAGAGGTCTTAGGTTTTGGGGCTTGGGTCTTAGGTCTTGGGCCTTAGGGTTGACGCCGGACGCCTGGTGTTAAACTCTTTCTTCACCCATCCTTGGCGCTTGCCCGGAGTTCGCTTCCCAATGTCTGAACCACAAATTCCCAGCGCGCGCACCCGCGTGGTGCGCGAGGCTGATCGCGCTGTTTACGATCGCGAGACTGTGTACCGCATCCTTGATGAAGGATTTTTGTGCCACGTCGGCTTCGCGATGGATGGACAGCCGTTCGTGATTCCGACTTCTTACGGCCGCAAGGATGCGAGCCTGTACATTCACGGCTCGGCCGCCAGCCGCATGCTGCGGCAGATGAAAGATGGTGTGCCGGTCTGTGTGACGGTAACGCTGCTCGACGGCCTCGTGCTCGCGCGCTCCGTCTTCAATCACTCGATGAACTATCGGTCAGTGGTAGTCCTGGGAAAAGCCACGCTGGTGGATGATCCGCAAGAAAAGCTCGTAGCCCTACGCGCGCTGTCGGAACACATCCTGCCGGGCCGCTGGGACGACTCGCGCCAGCCTAACGAGCGCGAACTCAAAGCCACCTCAGTGCTGCGTGTGCCGATCGAAGAGTTCTCCGCAAAAGTCCGCACCGGGCCCCCGATAGATGATGCGGAAGATTATTCCTTTCCGACATGGGCTGGTGTGATCCCGCTGGAAATGAAAGCCGGGGAGCCGATCGACGATGAAAAATTAGATCCGTCCCTCGAAGCTCCGCCGTATGCACGCAGCTATTCGCGGAAGTAATCGAAAGCGAACGGTAGGGAGAAAGTATTCTTCCTACGCATTCCTCCGTGCCCTCTGTGGTGAAGATTCTTGAATCTCTTTATGGCACCAGCAGAAGCTTGCCCGCGATCTTTCGCGCTTCCATGTCACGGTGCGCCTGGACGGCGTCGGCCAGTGGATATTTCTTTGCGATCTGTACCTTGAGCTTGCCTTCGGCAATCATGGCGAACAGCGCGCTGGTGCGGGCTAGCAGTTCGTCGCGGGTGGCAGTGAAGTGCGCCAGAGTAGTGCGCGCCATGTACAGCGAGCCTTTTTCCGACAGCCTCGCCGGATCCACCGGAGGCACCGGTCCGCTCGACATGCCATAGAGCACAAGCATGCCGCGCAGCCGCATCACGTTGAGATTTTTTTCGAAGGTTGCCTTGCCTACTCCGTCATAGACCACGTCCACGCCTTTACCGCTGGTCAGGCGCTTCACTTCCGTCTCGAAATCCTGGTGCGTGAAAACGATGACCGCGTCTGCTCCGGCTTCCCGCGCCAGTTGAGCCTTCTGCTCGCTTGAGGCGGTGCCGATCACCCGTGCCCCGACGGCTCGCGCCATCTGCACCACCAGCAATCCGACTCCTCCCGCAGCGGCATGCACTAGCGCCGTCTCTCCCGCCTTCAGTCGGTGCGCGTCGTTCACCAGATAATGCGCCGTGAGCCCGTGCACCATCGCCGCCGCGGCCTGCTCATCGGAGATCGAGGGCGGCACGGGCACCAGATGCTCCTCGGGCGCCGCCAGGTATTCGGCATAGGATCCCAGCGTACCGCTCCAGGCCACGCGGTCGCCGACTTTGACCACCTTCGCCTGTGGACCGATGGCCGTGACTACCCCAGCACCTTCCTGTCCAGGGATAAACGGCAGCGGCGTGCGCAGCCGCCCGTCGCGGAATTGGCCGTCAATCGAGTTCACTCCGGCGACGCTGACCTTCACGAGCGCGTGGTCGGCTTTCGCCTGCGGTGTGGGCAGATCCACCAGTTCCATTACTTCCGGTCCGCCCGTGTGTGAAACGCGAATGGCTTTCATGATTGGGTCTTAGGTCTTAGGTCGTGGGTTTTAGGTTTAAAGTTTTTGAGCTCAGGTCCGAGGCCTGCAGTCCCAAGACCGAACACCCAAGACCGCTTTACCTACGGGATCAGCAGCAACTTGCCCGTCGTCTTTCTTCCTTCCAGGTCGCGGTGCGCGCGCTGGGCCTCGGCCAGCGAATAGGTGTGCTCGATGCGCAGCTTCAACTTGCCCGCGGCGATCATATCGAACACGGCGCCTGACCGCGCCATCAGTTCCTCACGCGTGGCAATGTAATTTCCCAGCGAAGGGCGCGTCAGGAAAAGCGATCCTTTCGCTGTAAGCACAATTGGATCAAACGGCGGCACCGCGCCGCTCGACCCTCCGAACAGCACCATCATCTTGCGCGGTCGAAGAACGCTCAGTCCTTTTTCGAAGGTCGTCTTGCCTACCGAGTCGTAGACGACATCCACTCCCTTGCCCTCGGTCAGGCGCTTAGTTTCAGCTTCGAAATCAGACTTCGTATACAGAATGATCTCGTCGGCACCCGCATCGCGCGCCAGTTTGGCCTTCTCCTCGGTCGAGACCGTGCCGATCACGCGCGCGCCGATCTGGTGCGCCATCTGCACCAGCAGCAGTCCCACGCCGCCCGCCGCAGCATGTACCAGCGCCGTCTCGCCGCGCTTCAGCGGATAGGTGTCATGCGAGAGATAATGCGCGGTCATCCCCTGCAGCATGGCGGCGGCAGCCTGCTGATCAGTCACGCCCGCCGGAATCGACACCAGACGGTCGGCAGGAATCGCGGCGTACTCCGCATATCCGCTGAGCAACCCGGACCATGCGACGCGATCACCCTTCTTCACCGACTTTACGTCCGCGCCGAGGGACGTGACTATGCCCGCGCCCTCCTGCCCCGGAACAAACGGCAGCGGCACTTTGTATCGGCCCTCGCGGTGATAGACATCAATGAAATTCACGCCCGCAGCAGCCACCTTCACTACCGCTTCATTCGCCTTTGCCTCCGGAACGGGCAACTCGACCAGTTCCATCGCCTCTGCCCCACCGGGTTGCTTGACTTGTATGGCTTTCATGACGGTCTTGGATTCGCAGCGATTCCACAAAGATTCTGCGACCGGAGATTCTACATCCGTCGGCGCCAGCGTGCTGAGAAACGGACGCCAGCGTACGCTTTTTTGTGCGAAGAGCATGCTGGCAGCGGGGACCCGCCAGGACACTAGGGAAAGTGACCTAGCCCGGTTTTTGAACCCTTTTGGACGCGATATACTCAAATGCTTAGAGACGCATCTTTAATATCTGCATGAGACGTAGCTCGCCCTTATGGGCCTTAATCTTGATTTTGGCTGTGCTGCCCACTACGGGCTGCCTGTTTCGTACGCGCCCTGTTGAGGACCGGTACTCGAAGGTCCCGCTGAAGGAGACTACGCAGCAGGATCTGATCGCCAGCATCAACCAACAGGCCGAAGCGATTCAGTCCCTGAAGGCAACGGTCGACATCGACAGTTCGTCCGGCGGGATGAAGAAGGGGCACGAAACCCAGTACAAGGAAATCCGAGGGTACGTACTGGCGAAGAAGCCGGATTCGCTGCACATGATCGGTCTGATGCCCTTTGTGCGCACCACCGCGTTCGATATGGTCAGCGATGGAAAAGAGTTCAGACTCTGGATTCCTCCCAAGAACAAGTTTGTGATCGGGGAGAACAAGGTGAAGACGCCCAACGCTGACCAGCCGATGGAGAGCATCCGTCCGCAGAATATCTACGAGGCACTGCTCATCCGCCGGATCGACCCGGACAACGAAATCGCCGTCATGGAGCATGGGTACGAGACCATGCACGACAGCAAGGGTCATCGCATCCTGCAGGACGACTATGAAGTGACGGTGATCCACAAGTACGAGGACGGCTGGAGAATGTCGCGCAAGATCATTTTCGGGCGAACGGATCTGAAGGCGCACCGGCTGTTTATTTACGACGAGGATGTGAAGGTCGCGACCGACGCGCATTACGCGGAATACAAAGATTTCAACGGTTTCAGCTTTCCGTCGCGGGTGGAGATTTACCGGCCACAGGAGGAGTACGACATCACCCTGAACATGCTGAAGGTGGAAATCAATACGCCACTGAAGGATGATCAGTTCGTGTTGGCGCAACCGCCGGGGGCGGTGGTCGTGCATCTGGATCAACCGCAATCCAGCCAGGCATTACCGCAAGTAGTGAAGCCGCAGTAGGGCATTCGCGCTGGCAGGGCCGAAGTCAAAATCCCACACTGTCACAGAAGCGCGACAAGGATGCGCACCCGCTGACCAATTTCGCTGACTAACTTCCTATGATGAACAAAATGGTGGTTGCCAACCTGGTGCACCGGCCAAC
>Ga0070735_10004214_pt1 | contig 12197 bp, 11 predicted proteins | sample Coa_R1_FD_66443 | JGI IMG/M metagenome (GOLD analysis project Ga0070735, IMG submission 66443) | Surface soil microbial communities from Centralia Pennsylvania, which are recovering from an underground coalmine fire - Coalmine... | ecosystem: Environmental > Terrestrial > Soil > Unclassified ... | reverse complement strand
GGTAGCCAATGCCCATCCTTGGTTACAAGGGAGTGCTTGACTACTTCCCAGCGCCACGGAACATCGGTGAGCATATCTTCCTGTATCAGAAAGTTGGGTGTAGCAAGCGCAAAGTGCAGCGCGGCTGCGTTCGCTATGGGCCCCAGCGGATTATGCGGCGCGACACCCATCCCGTAGATTTCGGCCATAGCGGCGATCTTGCGAGCCTCCCATAACCCGCCGCAATGGCACAGATCCGGCTGGATGACGTGGCAAGCAAGTTTCTCGAAAATCTCGCGAAAACCATGCCGCGTGACCAACCGCTCACCCGTTGCAATCGGCACTGGGCTGGCGCGGCGGACCTCGGCAAGCACAGCAACGTTTTCAGGTGGCACAGGCTCCTCAATAAAGTACGGGCGATAAGGCGCTAACACCCGGCAAAACTCAATCGCATTGGCCATCGAGTGCCGGCCGTGACAATCGATCATAATGTCGACGCCATCGCCGAGCGCGACACGCAGCGCCTCCATCACACGCGCGGAAAAGTCATACGCGGCGAGGCTGTTCAGCGCCTCTGTCGGCGGCGTCAGCAGTACCTTCACGGCGGTATAGCCGTTGGCTACCACTTCGCGGGCGCGGTCGACAAAAATTTGCGGATCGGCGGTCCGCTGTGTCTCGTAAACTGCCTTCATATCTCCGCCGCCGAGATGCGTGTACATCCTGACCTTCTCGCGAACAGCGCCGCCCAAAAGCTGATAGACCGGGCGATTCAGAGTTTTTCCGAGAATGTCCCAGCAAGCCTGCTCAATCCCGGAAATCGCCGACATACCGATGACGCCCAGCCGCCAGAACGATTGCCTGTACATTTTTTGGTATAGGTATTCGATACGCGTGGGATCTTCGCCGGTGATCAGCGGCGCAAAATCTTCAATGGCGCCGGCAACGGCTCGCGTTTTCCACTCGAGCGATGCCTCTCCCCATCCGTGTAAGCCGGCTTGACTGGTCTCAAGCTTAACGAACACCCAGTTGCGCATCTCAGCATGGACCACAACGGTCCGTACTGCCGTTATATGAAGATTACTCTCCATCTCCCTCACTCCATTACCACGAGCACTTCGCCCGCCGCGACTGTCGCGCCTTCCCGCACACGCACTTCGACGATGGTGCCTGCCTTCGGCGCCTTCATCTCGTTCTGCATCTTCATTGCCTCGACGACCACCAGTCCCTGACCGGCTTCGACGGCTTCGCCCGGCGATACGAGCAACCGGATCAATTTGCCCGGCATTAAGGCGCTGATATTCTGCCGGCCTGCTCCAAAACCGGAGCGGGATTTGCGTCCGGCGCGGCGCGGATCGCTCACTTCTATGCCAAGCTTGCGGCCGTTTATCTCCACTTCCGATCCATTCACGCGCGCCGCGAAGCTGCGGCCATCGATCAAAACAGAGTACACGCCCGGCTCCATTTCAATCGCCGATGCCGTCCTCTCCACTCCATTGAAGGTGAAGTTGAATAGATCTCCGGAGCCTTCAACCAGAATTTCTCCCACATCGGATCCATCGACCGCCACGACCAGCTTCATCGCAGCAGCGATTCCCTGCCCTCGGTCGCCCATCGGTTGCCGCCTCGCGGCGTGGATGTGGGCTCCGCGCGCCGAGCCGTCGCCGCGAGTGCCGCAACCAGCACAGCGACTGCCAACTCATCCTCGTCCAACTTGCCTACCGGTGGCCGGCGGCGGAAGAATTCATCGAGAAATCCGGTAGTGAGCCTTCCGGCGCGAAACTCCGGATCGTCGAGGATCTGCTGAAAAAATGCGATGTTCGTCCGGATGCCCATGATCGAGTAGTCCGCCAGAGCGCGCCGCGCTCGCTCGATGACCATATCGCGCGTCCCGGCCCATACCGCGAGCTTCGCGAGCAGCGGATCGTAATCGAGTGGAACTTTCCATCCTGCATAGACTCCGGAGTCGAGGCGCACGCCAGGGCCGAACGGCTCGGCCAACGCCATAATCCGGCCGGGTGAGGGCAGATATCCGTTCTCCGGATCCTCCGCGTATATACGGCACTCGATCGCCGAGCCGCGCCACTCGATATCTTCCTGCCGCAGAATGAGGCGCTCACCCGCCGCGATTCGCAATTGCCAATGCACCAGGTCGATACCCGTTACGAGTTCGGTCACGGGATGCTCCACCTGCAGGCGCGTGTTCATCTCCAGGAAATAGAAGTTGCGCTCGGTGTCCACCAGAAACTCAAGCGTTCCCGCATTCACGTAGCCCGCCGCCTTGGCGATATGGACAGCCGCTTTGCCCATCGCTGCGCGAAGCTCCGGGTGGGCGGCAACCAGTGGCGAGGGGCACTCCTCCACAACTTTCTGATGACGGCGCTGTAACGAGCATTCGCGCTCGCCCAGATGAATCAGATGGCCGTAGCGATCCCCCAGCACCTGAATCTCAATATGGCGTGCAGGCAGCACCAACTTCTCCAGATAAACTTCGCCGGAGCGGAAGGCATGCTCGGCTTCGCTCGACGCGTCGCGGAGCGCAGAGTCCAGGCCGCCTTCGCTATCCACGCGCCGCATACCCTTGCCACCCCCGCCCGCTGCCGCTTTCAGCAGGACCGGATATCCAAGCGAACGCGCAATCTGACGGGCATCGTCGGGGTTGGTAATCGCCGTGTCCGTGCCGGGGACGATGGGCGCGCCCACAGCCTTTGCCAAGCGCCGCGCAGCCGTCTTCGATCCCACTTCGCGGATGGCCTGCGCGGGTGGCCCAATAAAGACGACCCCGCCGTTTTCGCATGCCTCGGCAAACTCTGCATTTTCGCTGAGAAAACCGTAACCCGGGTGGATTGCTTCAGCGCAATGCCGGCGGGCAGCTTCGAGAATGCGATCGATCCGCAGATAGCTCTCCGGCGATGGCGCCGGGCCGAGGTGCGCCGCTTCGTCGGCCATCCGCACGTGCGGAGCCGCTCGATCGGCGTCCGAGTACACGGCGACACTGCGAATCCCCATCTCGCGGAGCGCCCGGATTAGCCGCACTGCAATCTCGCCCCGGTTCGCCACCAGAACTTTGTGGAACATGAATCACGATTCTAGCAAGGACCCGCTGCTCTGAAAGACGCCGGGGAGCGCTGCGCCGCTATTTGCGCTCACTTGGCAAGCGAAAAAGTTTTGCCCACTTGTGAAATATCGGGGCCCCACGATAAGCCATCCGCGAAGCGAATATAATCTACCGTCACACTGTATTTGCGCTCCACACCGTGTACATCGACCGGGACAAATATTGGCCTTGGATGCTGCCACCGTTGGCCCACTTCCAAGAGCTTAGTGACAGACAAAACAATTCCACTCCTCGCCTCACCGTTTTCATTGATGGCTTCAAGACGAATTGTGCAAGCGATCGCCGGCTTGGTACCGGCATTCGTAACAGTGATCGTCAATGCGTGCTGGCCAGTATTCGGATTCACCGCCGTTGCACTCCGTTCCACCACCAGCGTGAACGGTGTGCTGGGCACTGCCTGAGAAGTAGGGGTACTCGGAGCCTGCGCAAGAGCCATTTCCCACGCGGGCCCGAGAAGGCCGCACACTACAACGGCCGCGATTCCACTGTATCCCATGAATATGCTTATAGATGCACTCAGCGCTGAATGCGTGCCGAGCCGCCCTTGGCGAAACTGCGCACCTGCTCCAGCGTCGCCATGGTAGTGTCGCCCGGAAACGTAGTCAGCAGCGCGCCGTGTGCCCAGCCCAGCTTCACGGCCTCTTCTGGAGCTTCGCCCGTCAGAAGGCCGAAAATGAATCCAGCCGCGAATCCATCGCCGCCGCCAACGCGGTCGAAGACATCCAATTCACAGGTGGGAGCGACGTGCGATTTCCCGTCGATCCAGGCCACCGCACTCCAGCTATGCCGGTTGGTCGAGTGTACATCCCGCAGAGTCGTAGCCACAATCTTAATCTGTGGGTGTTGCTTCACCACGCGATCGATCATTCCGAAAAACGCGCTGGGATCGAGCTTGGATTTGGCTGCGACCTCCGGACCCTGAATGCCCAGCCCTTTCTGCAAGTCCTCCTCATTGCCCAGAAGGACGTCTACGTTATTGACAATACGATTAATCACCGAAACCGACCGCTCGGAGCCGCCGGAAACCTTCCACAATTTCTCACGAAAATTCAGATCCAGGGAAACTACCGCGCCCGCGGCCTTGGCTGCCTCCATCCCTTCGATAATCAACTCCGCCGTAGTCTCGGAAAGCGCCGCAAAAATTCCACCGCTATGGAACCAGCGAACGCCGCCCGCGAAGATAGACTTCCAATCGAAGTCGCCCGGCTTGAGCAGCGCTCCCGCCTCGTTCGAGCGATTGTAGAAAACCACCGGCGGACGCACACCTTGACCCCGATCGCTATAGACGGTCGCCATATTCGGCCCCCGCACGCCGTCATGTGTGAAATGCTTGTAGAACGGCTTCACACCCATCGCCAGGACGCGCTCCGCGATCAGATCGCCGATCGGATAATCCACCATTGCCGTCGCGATCCCGGTCCGCATGCGGAAGCAATCCGATAAATTGGCCGCAACGTTGAACTCGCCGCCGCTTACATGAATGTGACACTTCGTCGCTTTGCGGAACGGAACGATTCCAGGGTCCAGCCGATGGACCAAAGCCCCCAAAGATAGAAAGTCCAGCGCGCCATGTTCGCGAATCTCTAATCCGTACTTCATTTCATCTCCCTTATTACGCGTTGTACGATCCGGAAGAAATTCGCCCGCCGCGTCCGGTCCAATTGGTATGAAAGAATTCACCGCGCGGCCTATCGACGCGCTCATAGGTGTGTGCGCCGAAGAAATCCCTCTGGGCTTGCAGCAGATTCGCAGGCAGACGAGCCGTCCGGAATCCATCGTAGAAAGACAGTGCCGTTGAGATCGCCGGCGTCGGCACACCAAACTGAACCGCGTAGATAACTGCCCGGCGCCAGGAATCCTGGTAATCGTTCAGTAGTTTGCTGAAGAAATCGTCCACTAACAAATTTGTGAGCTGCGGATTCTTGTCGTACGCCTCTTTGATCTTTCCCAGGAACCTGCTGCGGATAATGCAGCCTCCACGCCACATCAACGCAATTCCGCCGAAGTTCAAATTCCATCCTTGATCCTTCGCCGCCTCCCGTAGCAGCATGTAGCCCTGCGCGTACGAGATCACCTTGGAGCAGTAGAGCGCCCGCCGCACGTCTTCGATAAAGCTTTTCCTATCCTGCTCGACGAAGCCCTTGCCGTCTGGCTGCATCCGTCGCGGTCCGCTGAGGATTTTCGAGACCGCGACACGCTCCTCTTTCATCGCGGAGAGGCATCGGCCGAAGACGGCTTCTCCAATCAGCGTTACCGGAGTGCCAAGCTCCAGAGCGCTGATACCGGTCCACTTTCCGGTGCCCTTTTGTCCAGCCGTGTCGAGAATCTTATCGATCAGCGGCGTTCCATCTTCATCCTTTTTGCTGAAAATCCCAGCCGTGATCTCGATCAGATAGCTATCCAGCTCGCCTTTGTTCCATTCCGTGAATACCACATGTAACTCATCTGCGTTCAGACCCAATCCATCCCGCAGCAACTGGTAGGCCTCGCAGATCAGTTGCATGTCGCCGTATTCGATACCGTTATGAACCATCTTGACGTAGTGACCGGCGCCGTCTTCACCAACCCAGTCGCAGCACGGCGCGCCATCGTCTACCTTGGCCGCGATCGCCTGGAAGATCTCTTTCACATGCGGCCAAGCGGCTGGATTTCCGCCCGGCATGATAGATGGGCCAAAGCGCGCCCCCTCTTCACCGCCGGAAACGCCGGTTCCGATAAACAGAATTCCCTTCTCCGCCAGCATCTTCGTCCGCCGCGTCGTGTCCGGATAATGCGAGTTGCCGCCGTCAATCAGAATGTCACCCTTCTCAAGAAGCGGTAATAGGTGATCTATCATCTCATCGACTGTGCTGCCAGCCTTCACCATCAGCATTACGCGACGGGGCTTCTTCAACACCCCGATCAATTCTTCAATGGAGTGCGTACCCACCACGTTCGTCCCGGCCGCTTCGTGAGCGATGAAGTCGTCAACTTTGGAGACAGTCCGGTTAAACACGGCCACACGATACCCGTGATCGTTCATGTTTAAGACGAGGTTCTGACCCATTACGGCCAGACCGATCAATCCGATATCACAATTTTGCGTTGACATAAATTCTTCCCTGGCGTGGACGCAGGAGACACACGCCACCCGTCCGCGAAGCCCCTGCCGTTAGCAGCCGAATTTTCATTCTACAGAACTTACTTCGGCGGCTCGATGGCCAGCACAACCTGATTGCTGAGTATGTTATCCGAGTAGAGAAATAAATGCGTCTGGTCGCCGGGCGCAGCGTGGTCTGGAATTTTCACCGTGATCTTATACAGGCCCACTGCGCCGGGAGCCATAACCGCCGAGATCGGGTCCACCGGAATTGCCACACTAAAAAGGCGATTGCCGAAATAGACCTGGAACCCCGCATTCACGCGCGCCGGTGGGCCACTTGAAGGCGGTGCTGCGCCTGCCAGCACCGGCGGTGTTGTCGCTCCCAATCCCATGGCATAAATTGTTAAGATATCGCCGGGATGCGCGGGATGTCCTCGCTTCGACGCGCCCAGCTTATTCTCCAGTGCTTTCGGCACCGGATAACTGCCATCCTGATTCACCATCATTCCATATTGGCCGATGCCCAAACGCAGGATTCGCCGTGAGACCGCGTCCACCTGCGCCGTCACGGCATTGCTGAGTTGTCCGTCGCGCTCCACGCGGACCAGCGCCTCGCCGGGCGGCGTGTCAAAGGGCACCTGAAAATCGGCTTCCCCATAAGCGCGTGAGAAAACGGGCGCAGGCTTGTCATTCACAAGGACACGCAGCCCGCCGAGCATGCTCGGCACAGGCGCACCTTTCGACTCAACCGGCGGTCCGAAGGCGAACTGCTCGCCCACTACGCGGGCCATTCCGCCCTGAGCCAAGCTGACTTCCGGATCTGACGTCACGTTTTCAGTGACACCTTGGAACCGGATAACGGGTGGACCCTGCGCCACAATTTGATAGGTAAATGGCGCTTCCAGTGCGTTCACAGCGTTCGTCCCAAAGAGAATTTTGCCGTGGCAAAACGACGGTTTTGCATGCGCAGGATCCACCGTCACTGAAACCTCGCTGCGGTTATTCTCCACGATTACCTCTGCGCCCGACGGTGCAGGCACGCAGGATACATCGCTTGCCGCCCGCGTGACCACCAGGTCCCCTTGGCCGCGATTTAGTACTTGAATTGTCTGCGTCTGCTTTGGACTTCCTACCGCCAGACGCATTTCCACACTCGCCGGCTTAGCCGCGGCGATCGGCTGCGAGGTCACATGAAGCGCCACCGGGATGGTCTTGTTATCGTCGGGAAGACTCGAGTTGGCCGTGGTTACTGTGCCCCGGTAAGTTTGATCGGTCATGCCTTCCTGATAGGTTGCGGTGATGCGCCACGGATACGGGAACCGGTAACTCCCCGCTCCGTCGAGCGAGATCTGGAGCCACTCGCCACCCGATTGCGACGCGAACTTGACGGCCATCGGTCCGTTCGTCGTGAACGTCTTGATGTCTTTCGCTCCGTTGGCGGTCAGTGTGAAATTCCGCGACTTACGCGGCGCAACGAATAGGTCCACTTTATCCGGGACCGCCCCGCCGACAAATACCGTGACAGATACGGTCTGCGGTGCATCGGCCGCCTGAGCGTCATTGACAGTTACCGTTCCGGTATAGGATCCACGCGGAAGTTTCGAAGTTTCGAACGCGAACGATAATGGCCAGCACTGGCCGGTACGCGTCGCACAGTGCCGCGCAACCCCCACACTCGGCCGCAGCCAGCCCGCGGCAGGTGCGGAAACGGACAAGTTCAGATTCAGAGCGCCATCGCCGGCATCGTACGCTTCGAGCGTCTGTGTTGGAGCATTAGCGCCAACCGCCACTGAGACTGGCCCGACGATCGTGTTTGTGAGCCGCAGTATCGGAACCGCGTACAAACCCGGCGCAAAGAAAGCAAAAATTGCTATCAGAAGCGCACAGGGTCCGGCGCGCATGACCTATTTTGCAGCCACCTTCACCACGAAATAGGAAATCTGCTTGCCCGGATCCAGCAGCACCTGATGCGGCGTGTTGGCGGGAATGTGAATAATATCTCCTACCGCGACTTTCTGTTTTATGCCGCCGTTGATGGATGCTCCACGGATCTCGCCAGGTGCAGTTGTCCTGCCATTCACCACCTCACCACCCACGGCGAGCGTCGCCGATCCATTCTCGATCATCATCACGTCCACCATTTTCTGATGCAATTCGACTTCGCCCGAAACCTCACGATGAACCATCATGGTCGAGTGATTGCCGAAATTCTCAAGCTGCTGGATGCCGGTTTTCTTTCCGGCGAGTCCCTGCTCAATGCTCTTCAACCCGGCCGCACTCCAGTAAACAAATCCAGCCGGGGCAGCCGCCACCAGCGGTAAAGCAAGCAATAATGCAAGCGTCTTTTTCATTCTCGTCTCCTTGGATATCTGTATTGTCTACGCGGTTCGCACGCGTGGAATACGCTCCGCGACGGGCGGCAGCGCAGGAAAATCCGTGTACGGCTGGCTTTGATACCAATAGCACACAGAAAAGAAATTGTCGCCCCGGTCATTGGCATGCCCGTGCTCGATGGTGTGTTTCAGGTATCGCTGGAACGTCACCGGATTATCGCCGTGCCAGCGGTAACAGCAATACCGCCCACCCGTGCGTTCCGGCGCAGCAATCAACGGCGCCCCGTAAAAACTATGCGCGAATGCTTCCGCCCCATCCCTTCCGCCGAAGTCCCAACTACCGAGAAAATAATCTTCGGTGCCTGTTCCATTGATAACCGGTTTCGACTCGTCGTCGACGAAAATCATTTCGTCTCCCTCGCCCCACCAGCCATCTGCATTCTGCAATACGCCCAATGTCACGCCCATAAGCTGGCCCCGTCCATGCGTCTCTGCGAAAACGTAATTGTGTTTCCCATCCAGGTTCAGTTTTGGCCCAGTAAACGTCTCGGGCGTGCAAGGCGCACTCTGGCGGTATTGCGCATGGAAGTACAACAGGTCGTCTGGAAGTGCCGGAACCATCTGGTAATCGATGTTCGAATACAACGCTCCTACATCCGCCGCCCCTTCGTTGGTCACGGTTAAGCGCGCCGATTTCCTGTACGGCATCGCAAAATAACAGTTCAGGGATTTACCCGGCGAGCAGGCTAAATAGGCCGACTGATAGATGGCGTACGACCCCAGATTCAGCCCAAAGAAATCGCCCATCGGAGTCTCCACGCTGGGCTTCGCCTCGCCTTCCCAATAGGCGCGTACCACTATTTCCTTCAGGTGATTCGGGCTACGCGCCGCGATCGTGAACCAGATATGTGTGATCACGCCCGGCCCTTGGGCAGTAAACACTTCGCGCGTCTCGCCAGCCTTCATCGGCCAGGAGTCGTGGTTGCCGCCGGTCCGGTCGTAGCTCGATTGCTTCAGCGATTTGTAATTTTGGGCCCGTGCGTATTTGGGCAGGAACCGGTATTCGGTATCGCGCTCCTGTGCCGGCCCTGCGGCGGGAGCCGCTGCGGCTAATCCAGCCCCGCCCAATAACCGCCGCAAAAATCCACGCCTTCCGTCGGACATACTGTTCTCCTCTCGCGTAAGAATATGGATTATATCAGCGCTAGTGGGGTAAGCTTGAAGAGCGGTTGTGGTGAGCAATACTTCATGTGGGATGATTCTCTTCGCGGCACTTTTATGCGGACAAAATGCGCCGGATTCCCCGGAAAACCTCAATCGTCTCTGGAAAGGCGAATTCGCCAGCGCACGGCCGCTCAGAACCATTCGTGTGGTCGACTGGAATATCGATCGAGGTAAGCGTCTGACGTCAGTCGCCGCTGAGCTGGAGCGCGAAAATCCCGACCTCTGCTTGCTTCAGGAGGTCGATCTGTTCGCTGCCCGTAGCGGCAACCGGAACATCTCCGAGGAGCTGGCCCGGCGTCTCAAACTGAACTACGTTTTCGCACCCGAGTTCCAGGAATTGAGCCAAGGCACCTCCGAGCGGCCATCTTATCAGGGACAGGCCATTCTCACCCGTCTTCCGATTCGCTCCGTGCGTGTCCTGCGTTTTCGCGAACAGTCCGGGTTCTGGAAACCACGCTCGTACCTGCCCCACTGGTCCATCCTGCAACGCCGTCTGGGCGGTCGCCTCGCAATGGCGGTGGAGTTGGAATTTGCCGGCGGCATGCTGGTCGTCTACAATGCGCATCTTGAGAGCCGTAGTTTTGGCCGGATTCAATCTCTGCAGTTGGACGAGATCCTGGCAGACGCGCGCCGCTATCCCGCATCGACACCGATCGTGCTTGCCGGCGACCTCAATACGAAATATAATGCGGCTGCATTCGCCGAAAAGCTGCGGAAGACCGGATGGCGGAGCGTATTCGGAAACCGCCTTCCCCGCACACACCTCTTCGTCTGTAGTCTCGATTGGGTGCTGGTGCACGGTCCTCTCGAGATAGCGCAGGCAAAGGTTGTGCGCGGCGTGGGCGCCTCGGATCACTTCCCAATTTTTGCCGCTCTCTCAAGCTCTGCTTCCCAATCGACCAGCGGCTTGTGAACTTGCACAGAAGGTGCTTTCAAGTTGAAGGTCACAATGCGGCGGTTCAGCGCCTCTACTTCGCAGCGAAATTCCTCACTCGCCTTGCGCCACGCTTCTGGGCTGCTACCCTTCAGGCACCAAATGCGCGCCAAATCGTCGCGCATTCTTTCCAGATTCAGCTCAATGTCCTTCGATTCTTCGATCCAGCAGGGCGCGAACCCGTTCACCCGCAGAAGATGGTGCCCCATGCGCAACTCAGGCGGCTCAAACGGATCTTCGCTCAGATCGAGCGGCTGCCCTTTGCACCGTAGATTATCGAAGGCGCCCTCTCGCATAGCTTGCAGAATTTTCTGCTCCGCGATACTGTGAAACTCGTCCATAACAATCGGACCCCGCCACGCCCCATCCTGCGATGTAGCATTAGACCCACCAGGCCGCCGCGGGTTTCTCCCTGATAACAATTTGATTCAAAAAATTCGCCGCCTTCGTAAGTCCCTCGTCCGGTGACATTAGCGAATCCTCGTGCTCAATGGACAGCACATAATCGTAGCTATACATCCGCAAAGTGGAGATAAACTCTGTCCACCAGGCGTACGCGTGGCCGTAACCCACCGTGCGGAAAATCCAGGCGCGGTTCTTTTCGTCCGTGTACTTCTTCGTGTCCAGCACACCCGTTTTCGGCAAGTTGTAATCGTAAATTTGTGTATCCTTCGCGTGAACGTGGAATATGGAATCGCCCAGCACGCGAATCGCTTTTATTGGATCGATCCCTTGCCAAAACATATGGCTGGGATCGTAGTTGCAACCGATACTCTTTCCGGCGATCGACCGTAACTTCAGCATCGTCTCCGGGCTATAGACAATAAATCCCGGATGCATTTCTATCGCGACCTTGACGCCATGGCTTTCGGCGAATTTTGCGTGCTTAGTCCAATAAGGGATGGCTTTCTTTTCCCATTGCCATGCCAACACATCCAGATATTCCGGTGGCCACGGGCAGGTCACCCAATTCGGATACTTCGCCTTATCGCTGTCACCGGGACAACCAGAAAAATCGATCACCACCGGCACCTCCAGCTTCTCAGCTAACAGCACTGTCTTTTTGCTGGTCTCCTGATATGCCTTCGCCACCTTCGGATCGGGGTGCAGCGGGTTACCATGGCAACTCAGGGCGCTGATGCTGAATCCCTCGTCCGATAGCTTCTGCTTGAAATCCTTCAGCGCGGTCTTGTCACTCAGAAAGGACAGCTTACAGTGTGGGTCGCCTGGAAAATTACCGGTACCCAGTTCAACCGTGTTAATGTTCAAGGTCTTCAGCTTCTCTAAAACCTTGTCCAGCGGGAACTGCGATAACAAAGCAGTGAATACGCCAACTCTCATGTGGTTAGGCTCCTTATCGAAGGTTCAGGATATCACAGCATTTCAGTGGAATAAGCCTCCAGCCGGTGCGCTAAAATGGAATCGAAAGCTATGAGGCCGTCGACGTCTCGTCCCTCCCTGTTTGGATCCGATTGAAGCTCGGGTCCAATTGAAGTGCGGCTCCGATGGAAGCCGCACGTTGCTTTAGCT
>Ga0070735_10004212_pt1 | contig 12203 bp, 12 predicted proteins | sample Coa_R1_FD_66443 | JGI IMG/M metagenome (GOLD analysis project Ga0070735, IMG submission 66443) | Surface soil microbial communities from Centralia Pennsylvania, which are recovering from an underground coalmine fire - Coalmine... | ecosystem: Environmental > Terrestrial > Soil > Unclassified ... | reverse complement strand
CTCACTGGATTGCTGCCGATAGACGCCGGGCCCCAGGTACCAATTCTTAAGCCATGAATATCAAGAAAGAGAAAGCGACCGGCAAGAAAGCCCTGACGGCAGCAGACTTTCGCCGCATCGCGTTAAGCTTCGAAGGCGCGGAAGAAGGCTCGCATATGGGCAATGCTGATTTCCGTGTGAATGGGCGGATTTTCGCCACATTAGCTTCGATCCAAGAAGGCTATGGCAACCTCAAGCTGACGCTAGAGCAGCAGACAACATTCGTCGAGGAATTACCAGAAGTCTTTTTGCCAATTCACGGGGGTTGGGGACGCCTGGGGATGACTCACATACGCCTCTCGGCTGCCACCGAAGATGTACTCGAAGGCGCGTTGCGCACCGCTTGGAAACTACGAGTTGACCGCAACTCGAAGAGCGGAATAGCTCGTGTCAGCGCAAAGAAAAAGCGCCGGCTCACTCCCTAAGCCACAGCTTGCCTCCTCTTCCTCGCCTTAATGTCCAGACAATATCCAGCTCTTTCATGCTTGTTATCAATAACTTAGCAGTTAATCTGTATTTGATGCGGAATTTAGAGCCAAACCATTGCCGGAAAGCCCTACCTGTCTCACATTAGCGGATACAGGAGGCTGCAAAATGGCAAGCACACTCACCGATTTCTGCGAGCAGGTCGATCCAAGGGTTCTAAGTGAAGCACGTACCGAAAGGTTTCTTGGCGAGAGCCGAGTGCAAGAAAGTTTCCTCGCGTCGGCGGAAAAGAGGTCCCTTCTATTTCTGGCCACGCGTATGCCCGGCTGGGTTAATTCCGATCATCTGACCCTATTGGGCCTTCTGGCGCAGGTTATGGCTGGAGTCAGCTACGCTCTGGCGTCCACAAATCGAAATTGGCTACTCGCGGTTATTCTCTGTCTTGGAGTCAACTGGTTCGGCGATTCTCTGGATGGAACTCTGGCGCGCGTGCGCAACCTGCAGCGTCCGCGTTACGGCTTTTACGTGGACCACATGGTCGATAGCTTTGGCGCAGTCGCGCTCATGGCCGGCTTGGCCCTCTCGGGGTACATGCATCCATACGTTGCAATAGGTTTGCTAGTCGCATTTCTGGTTTTGTCCATTCAGTCTTATCTCGCGACCTATACGCTGGGCGAATTTCAACTTTCATTTTGGAAGTTTGGGCCAACCGAGTTGCGCATACTGCTGGCAGTCGGCAATCTGGCTTTATTCCGCTGGCCTTATGTTCTTAGAGAGCACTATCGCTTGTTTGACATCGGAGGATTGATTGGCTTGGTCGGCATGGCCGCGATGACCGTATTCTTCACGGCGCGGAACACGCATCGCTTGTATGTACGGGAGCGGTTGTCTTGAAGCAAATGTTGGTTCGCTGGCTAAAATTCAATGCGGTGGGCGCGGTAGGAATCGTCGTGCAATTGGCCGCGCTGGCGATTTTGAAAGGCGGCTTGCACCTAAATTATCTCTCCGCAACCGCGCTTGCCGTCGAAGCTGCGGTACTGCATAACTTCGTGTGGCATGAGCGTTTTACCTGGGCGGATCGCGTGCACCAAAGCAGCCTAAAGCGCTTGGCGAAATTCAATCTGACGACGGGAATGTTTTCGATTGGGGGAAATCTCCTGCTCATGAAATGGCTGGTGGAATCAGCGCATATTCCGTATCTTGCCGCCAATGGGTTTTCCATCGCCGTATGTTCGGTGGCCAACTTCGTGGTGAGTGAGCGCGCGGTGTTCCGGGCATCCCGATCCGAGAGTCAGCCCTCCATTTGACGCAAAATTCCGGAAAGAGAATACTGGACGCTGTGTGCGGGCCTTGTCCAGTGTGCGTTCTAGTCTGCACGCGATTTTTCGCGGGGTACCTATGCCGAAAATTTCCCGTTCCGTTCTGCTATTAGCCCTTGTTCTCCCGCTCGCACTGCATGCTTCCAGCGGAACCCCGGCGCAACTCGCGGAATTGACGCCATCGGACCCGACGCAATACGCGGACTTCGGAACATCGATAGCCGGGTCGGGCAACACGGTGGTTGTGGGCGCGCCTTCTTATTACGAAGGGGCGAATCCGGGCGCTGCTTACGTTTTTGTCAAGCCTTCGAGTGGCTGGCAGGACATGACGGAGACGGCCAAACTGACACCTTCTGACGGTGTGTCCAGTGAGTTATTTGGACAAGCGGTGGCGATGAATGGAGACACCATAGTTGTCGGCTGTGGTAACGGAACTGAAGTTTACGTTTTCGCAAAGCCGGCGGGCGGGTGGAGAGATATGACGGAAACGGCGAAGCTGACGAGCTCAGACAATGGCGTCAGTGACGTTTTTGGAGGCTCAGTTTCCATTGACGGCGGCACGATTGTTGCGGGAGCACTAAATGGCAATCAGGGCAACGGCGCTGCGTTCGTTTATGTTGAGCCTTCCGGCGGGTGGATTGATATGACACAGACCGCGGAGTTGACCTCCTCCAATGGCCACCTGGGATATTTTGGTTACTCGGTCGCCATCGCAGGGGACACGATTGTGGTTGGAGCAGAGAATCAACCGGGAGGTCTTCATGTAGGCGAAGGCGCTGCCTACGTTTTTGTGAAACCCGCGGGTGGTTGGGCCGATGCGACCCAAAACGCCGAGCTAGTCGCTTCTGACAGGGAATTTGGATCCCAATTTGGTTTCAACGTCGCAGTGGCTGCATCGACGATTGTAGTGGGAGCTCCGCTCGCGCACGGGAAAGAGAAGGGCCCGGGACGCGGCGCGTCTTACATATTCACGAAACCTTCCAAGGGTCGGAAAATTCTAACGGAAACCGCGCAATTGAGCTGGGGCTCGACATTCAACGAGGATTTCGGGATTTCAAACTCTGTAAGCGGCAACGCGATCGCAGTGGGAGTACCGAGAATCCAGGTGGGATCCGTGGCGGGCCAGGGGGCTGCCGCGATTTTTCTCGACTCTTCGGGAGGGTGGCAATCCAGTTCGCAACCGCGCTACGGACTTACGTCACCGGGTGCATTAGAATTCGGCAGAGCAATCGCCATCAGTGGGAAGACATTGCTGGTCGGCGCCGATGGAACGAGTTCGGGCAGGATGGAAAGCGTGGGGTCTGCTTATGTCTTCGGACTCGAGTAACTGCTAGGCCCTAGTCCATGTGTCCCGGTGCTTGCCTTTCGACGGCCCAGATATCGGCTTGGTTCTTCTCAAACGGATATACATGCACCATCCAACCGAAAACCTGCGGGAGGAAGCGTCCACCAGCGGCATCACATGCCTCCTTTGTGGCAATGGAACCGCGCATGCCAAATTGCGTGTTTTTAGAAAGCAACTGGCCGCTGCCGTAAGGGGGCAGGCAGAAATTCACATGCGCGTGCCACTGGGCTATGCTTAACGGAATACGCTGGTTCAATTCTTCTTCTGTCGCGCGTTTGCGGGCCGTGTACATCACGCCGATAAGTTTGTAGCCATCGCCCTCTTTTTGGTAGAGCAATGACGTCGGGTGGTCAGGATTGAAGCGGTATGCGGCTTCCACTCCGTAGGCGCTATTGGTGAAGTGATACTGCTTTTGCGGAACGTTGGGCAGAAAGATGTGGTAACCCTGTGCCAGGGCGTCACGATAGTCGGCAAATCTGACAGCCACTTTCCGCGCAGCCTCAACGACTTCTTCGGCTTTGGCCTGGTCGCCCGGTTGCATCGGCCGCAATGCCGTCATTCTCATGTGCGGACCCATATCCATGTGATGGTCTTCCATGGATTGAATGGCATCGGTGCTGCCTTCACCACCTTCCGGAACTTCTTGCATGGCCGTCTGGTTCGCATCGTTCATGCGCATATCCATGCCCGGGATGGATTGCGAAGAAGAGTCGCCCCGGATTTGCGAATTGGTTTGCTGCGAGATGGCTTGCGATTGGGATTGCGACGTGGCCTGCGACTGCGCCTGAGATTGAGATTGCGAAATGGCTTGCGATTGCGATTGCGAATTGGCTTGAGGTCTGCCAGCAGCCTCTGACTGCGCCTCAGTTCGATCCTGGGCGCTCATGATTGGCGGAACTGCGAGAAATGAGAATAATGCCACTGCTACAACCACAAAATAAAACTTGCGCATATAGGCCTCGACAATAATCTTAACCTCCGTATGTTAACCCTGGAATGTTGTTAGAGTTTCCTAATTTAAGCGAGGATTTAACCAGAGGTAATGGGGGTTACACCCATCGCCTCTAATACACGTTGTGCGGCTTGTTCCCCCGAACGAACGCAGTCGGGCACTCCGATTCCGCGATAACCATTGCCAGCAAGAGCGAGTGTTGGGAATTTCTGGAGCGATTGTTCAATTCGCGCTAACCGCTCCAAATGCCCAACATTGTATTGCGCCATTGCGTTTTTCCAGCGGAAGATACGAACGGCGCGGGGATCCGCGGTAATTTTCAGGATCTGCTGCAACTCAGCTTTTACGATGGTCAAAATGTTCTCATCGGAAAGTCGAAACAAGTTGTCGTCATCGCTCCCGCTAAGAAAGCAGCGCAACAAAGCGCGACCGTCTGGTACGCGATGAGGAAATTTATTGTGCACAAAAGTTGCCGCTAGAATCTTGAAACCCTCACTGCGTGGCGCCAAAAAACCAAATCCGGGCGGTAGCAACGCGCGCACGTCTTGAGAATAAGTCAATGCAACAGTAATCGATGAACTGTAGGGGATCGCGCGAAGCTCTGCCTCAAGTTCATCACTGATCATCCTATGCAAGTACCCTGCTACGTACGCAGGGACGGCAAAAATCACACCATCAAACTCATCCGAGTCCATCCCGGCGGACACCACCCAGCTTTCGCCTTCCTGCTGAACCGCTTCGACTGACGCTCCCACGCGTGTGGCTTCAGATGGCAACGAAGTCGCAATCGCGTCAGCAAGGCTTTGCATGCCACGTCGCAAAGAAGTAAACACCGATGCGGTTGTGCTTGGCGGCCTTACCTTCTTGCGCGCCTCCAACATGCCTCGCCCCAGGCTGCCATATTTCGCCTCCATCTCGGCGAAGCGGGGGAGGGTTGCGCGCACGCTCAAATTTTTCGCACTTCCCCCATACACGCCCGCCAATAGAGGATCAGCCAAGCGCTCGACCATTTCCTCGCCATAATGACGGGTCACGAAGGCTGCTACAGATTCGTCGATTTGCGCGGTCCGCTGAGGTAAAAACCACTCGCGCGCTATGCGCAATTTTGTTCTGGCTAAAAATAATGGTGAGAAGGCAGCGGCAGCCAGGTTTGTCGGGACCATGAACATAAGACCGTCTGGCATCGGCACTAAGCGACGGTTTACCACAATGTATGTCTTACGCGCTGCGTCATTCGATCCTATAAGTTGATCGCCAATTCCGAGACGCCGGCAAATGTCCGCGGCCCACGGCTTTTCGCTGAGAAATGAATCCGGGCCAGCTTCCACAAGGCAGTCGTCTAATTTCTCGGTATGGAGGACTCCGCCGAGCCGATGGCTCGCCTCGAATAGCGAATATTCCACGCGTATTCCTTGGCGGCGCAGTTCCTCCAGATGAAAAGCCGCTGAAAGGCCGGACACGCCACCGCCGATAATCGCGATGCGTTTCATTTAGCGTATTCGGAGCTGTTCACGTTTGACTCTATTGCGATTGATTTAATCAGGATGCGACGGCCCGGAATGAATATTGCTTCACGAAATCCGCCAAAGCTTTCACGTTCTCTACCGGCGTCTCAGGTAGGATTCCATGCCCCAGATTGAAGATATGTCCTGGACGTCCGCCCGCCCTGCGCAAAATTTCTTCTGCGCGCGGTTGGATTTCTTTCCAATCAGCGAACAACACCACAGGGTCCAGATTCCCCTGGACACCCACACCGCCTCCGAGGTAGCGCCAACCGTCATCAAGTGGAATACGCCAGTCGAGACCAATAACTTCAGCTCCCGTTTCCCGCATGGATGGCAGCAAAGTCGCGCTATCCGTACCGAAATATATGATGGGCGCTCCAGTCTGCCGGAGACGAGCTACGAGTTCTTTTGTACGCGGCAAGACGTACCCCCGATAATCCTCCACGCTTAGGCATCCTACCCAGCTATCAAATATTTGGATGACGTCTGCGCCGGCTCGCACTTGCTGCGTCGCATATTCTCCTGCCACTGTTACCAGCTTTTCCAACAATTCATCCCACACTTGGGGAGATGAGTACATCATTTTCTTGGTATGAATGTAATTGCGGGAGCCTCCCCCTTCAATCATGTAACTTGCGAGAGTAAAGGGTGCGCCGCAGAATCCGATCACGGGCAATCGTTCACCAAAATGCTTCGCTACGAGCGCAATGGCATCGGCAACATAGCCTAAATCTGAAGCACGATCTGTGCGAAGAGCCGAGATGTCCGCAGGGGTGCGTAGCGGTTTCTCGATTACCGGTCCTTCGCCCGGCGAAAAATGAAATGGCAGGCCCATCACTTCGAGCGGCAATAGGAGGTCGGCAAAAATGATTGCCGCATCCACGCCCAGTGCTTCCGCCGCCGTGATGGTCACTTCTGCCGCCACGGAAGGCCGCTTGCAAATCTCAATCAGCGAATACTGCTTGCGCACTGCGCGATATTCAGGCATGTATCGCCCCGCTTGCCGCATAAACCACACTGGTGTGCGCTCCACCGGTTGCAGACGGCAAGCTTTGACGAAAAGGGAATTCGGAGCAGACATGAAGCTACAACTGTAGCATTTCATCCGGGATGCTTGGCAGGGTAGAGATGAGGCTGCGGGTTTCCTGTTGCCAGTCAGTCCCGCAGCCTCACGGATTATCACTCAGATGGTCCGCACCTCCCAGCATCGTTCGTGCGGGCGCTCTTCGTGTTTGATTGCTGAGCCAGTTGTAACCCAAAATCACGGGACGTTTTGTAGCCTGAATCACACCGCGACGTGACGAGTGATGTTGCGCGCGAACAATTTTCCGCGCCGGCTATTTCGGTAAGTCGAAGCGGTAGCCAATCCCGCGCAGGGTCTTAAGGTAGGTAGGGTTCTCCGCATCAGGTTCGATCTTTTCACGGAGTCTTCGCACGTAGACATCCACAGAGCGCGGCGTGACAAACGAACCCTCCGCCCAGACTGCGTCGAGCAATTGGTCGCGCGTAAAAACTCTTGAACTATGCCGCGCCAGGTAGTCAAGCAAGCGGAATTCGCGGGTCGTAGTGGGCACGACTTTACCGCTTACACGCAAAATCATGGATGACGTATCGATCTCGAGCGTCCCAATGCGGAGCACATCCTTTTGAGTCGCCTCCACCGAACGCCGGAGCACGGCGCGCACCCTGGCGACCAGTTCACGCGGACTGAATGGTTTTGTTACGTAATCGTCGCCGCCCAGTTCGAGGCCCCGCACGCGATCTGCTTCGCCCGTCTTGGCCGTCAAGAAGATGATATGGGCGCCGGCAAGTTGACGGTTTAGGCGTATCTGACGGCACAAATCCAGTCCGTCGCTTCCTGGAATCATGATGTCTAGCAAGAACAACGCGGGATGTTCTTTAGTCGCTTGTTCAATCACATCCGCGGAATTCGGGAAGCAGCGCGCAGCATAGCCGTTGTTGTCGAGATGAAAACAGATCAGACGGGCAATATCGTCCTCATCTTCAACCACAAACACCAATGGCTTGCCGGTCCAGGCGTCTGCCGGCGAACTAACAGGATTGAATTCAGCATGGCTGCTTGCAGTCAAAGACACAAGTCCTCAGGGAAGGCGCATGATGAGTGTCGCCCGATCACATTGCAGAAGTATTGCGGAGAGATTAAAGGTTGGTAAATTCTGGCCGCTCCCTAGCACATCTAGCTAACCCAATAAAAGTTCAGTCCGACCAAACAAGCTGCTTCGCGGTCCTAGGGGGTGAGCTTTCAATGCCACCAAAAAGGCGGGCCATGATTCTGATCCCCCGATTTTTCGCTTGCGAACCCTCCGTTCTTACGCTATTTTTAACTAACTAGTTAATTAGATGGGAATGCATGCCGCAGTCAAATCTCGCCTCGGTACACGCGGTCGCCCAATGCAAAGTCGAGCCGCTATCTTGCGCGCCGCTGTACGTGAGTTTTCCGAACAAGGCCTCTCGGGAGCCCGCACTGACGCCATTGCTCGCTCGGCAAAGGTGAACAAAGCCCTGCTCTATTATTATTTTCAGGACAAAGGCGCACTCTACGGAGCCGTTCTCGATGAAGTCTTCGGCGGCTTGCTCGCTTCTGTCGATGCCGCTCTCTCGCAGAGACTGCCTCCCGGCCAAAAAATCCTCGCTTATGTCGGGGCTCACTTTGATTACATTGCCGGCCATCCGCTGTACCCGCGTATCGTTCAAAATGAAATGATGCAAGCCCGGCGGGGTCATTCTCCGCACTTCGATCGCATCGTGCGGAATTACTTTCAGCCGGTTTTTATGAAGGTCGCGAATGTGCTCCAGGAAGGTATGTCTTCCGGCGAATTTCGCCACATCGATCCCCAGCATTTCGTTCCTTCCATGATTGCGGTCATCGCGTTCTACTTCAACAGCACGCATGTCACGCGCCTGGTTACCGGCGAAGATCCTTTGTCGCCGGACCGTCTGTCGGCGCGTCGAGCCGCAGTGTTGGATTTTATTTCCGCCGCATTGTTCCGTCCTGACCACGTTCTCCATAAAAGCTCCAAAGGAGTACGCGCATGAAAGCGCGAAACAAATTTGCCGTATTGCTTGGTATCGTCGGCGTTATCGCGTTGGCTTATTTCTTACTTTCGACGCCTCTATCCCGCGATCTTGTACTTATCGGCACGGTGGATGCCAATCAGGTCATCGTCAGCCCCCAGGTCGATGGCCGCATCGTGAAGCTGCTCGTGGATGAGGGCACACCAGTGAAAGCAGGCCAGACCATCGCCATCCTCGATCCCTCCGAATTGCAAGCGGAAGACAAAGCCGCTGCTGCAAACATCGATAGTCTCAAATTCAAAGTCGCGGAGACCCAATCAACCATGCACGCGATGGAGGGCTCGACCACGAGCGCCATCGCCAATGCCACGGCCAAGCTGTCTTCAGCGCGGGCCCAGTTGGCAGAAGCCGAAGCCACGCTCCAACGTACTGAAAGTGACAGCCGGCGCACCATCGCTCTTGCGCAACAAGGGGTGGCTTCCGATCAAGATCGAGTTCAGGCAGAAAGCAACCTTGCCGCACAACAAGCCGTCGTGCAGTCGTTGAAAGATCAGGTCACGGCTGCCGATGCGGACCTGAAAACGGCCATCGCCAATCGCAACCAAGCGGAGGCGTCGCAACGCACTGTTGAGTCCACCCGTGGCCAACTCAGCAACGCTGTTGCCCTGCGCCAACAAGCCGCAGTCCGCCTCGGCTACACAAACATCCTTGCACCCGTAACGGGTACGGTTTCAGTCCGTGCAGCCCGTGAGGGCGAAGTGCTGAAAACCGGATCCCCGATCGTTACCATTGTCGATTATGGCGACACATGGGTACGCGTCGCCATTCCCGAAACTCAATCGGACCACGTTGCGCTCGGCGATACGCTGCGAATCAGCTTGCCGGGCGGAACACAAACAAGCGGAAAAGTCTTCTTCAAGTCTCCCGAAGCCGATTTCGCAACCCAACGCGACGTCAGCCGACGCAAGCGGGACATTCGCACGATCGTGCTCAAAGTCCGGCTCGACAATCCGAGCGGCGCATTTGTTCCGGGAATGACCGCCGAAGTCTTGATTTCGCCCAATCGGTTGAAGGGTACTTCGCAAACTTCCGCGGCAAAATAGGAAACGGATAAAGAATGGACGCCGCCTCACAAACCGCGCCGCCAAACGCCATTGACGTCGAGAATATCGTCAAACGGTATGGTGAGTTCACTGCTGTTGACGACGTCACGTTCCACGTAAAAGAGCAGGAAGTCTTCGGTCTGCTCGGCCCCAACGGCGCTGGTAAGTCAACTCTGATTCGTATGATGACGACGCTTATCCCCATCACCTCTGGCATCGCGTGTATCGCCGGTCATGACGTGAAGCGCGACCCTGATTCCGTGCGGCGCACCATCGGCGTCATCCCTCAAGCCCTGACTAGCGACCTCGATCTCACCGTAGGCGAAAATCTCAGCATTTACGCCAAGCTTTACGATGTCCCCGCGAAGAAACGTAAAGCTAACATTGACGAACTACTGGAACTCGTGGATTTGACGAAGTGGCGTGATGCGCAAACCAAGACTCTCTCTGGTGGCATGCGGCGGCGGCTGGAAATCGCGCGCGGTCTGGTCCACAGCCCGAGCATCTTCTTTCTTGACGAGCCTACTACAGGACTGGATCCGGTGTCGCGCGTAGCCGTTTGGGAAATGCTCACGAACATTAAAAAGAGCCGAAACCTTACGATTCTCATCACGACGCATTACATGGATGAAGCGGATCGGCTCTGCGACCGCATCGCGATTGTGGACCACGGCAAACTTGTCGCTCTCGACACGCCACCGGCGCTCAAAGCCAGCGTGCCTGGATCCAATGTAATTGAAGCACAATTTGAAAATGCGCCTTCTGATTGGGAGCAACGGCTGAATCAGCTTAGCAACGTCACTTCCGTGCAGCATGAGGGCGCGGGTATGTATCGCGTGCTTACTGGCAACGGGTCCAAAACTACGACCGAGATGGTCGAGGCCGCGGTGAATGCGGGCGTTAATGTGAAATCGCTCTCCGTACAAAACACCACACTCGATGATGTCTTCGTCCACTACACCGGACGCCAATTGCGTGACGAACTTGTCAAGGCGCACGGCTTCGTCATGCCGCCACGGCCGGGATTACAACCATGAACCACATGTTTGCCATCATCGAGCGGGAAATGCGGAAGTTCTTCCGTTCCCCTGCGCTCATGATGGCGTCAATGATTTTCCCACTGGTTCAGCTCATCGTGCTGGGCAATGCTTTCGGCGGAAAAATTCGGGACACAAAGCTTGGCCTCGTGGATGAGGACGGGGGACCCCAGGCAGTTCGTATTCACGAAGCCTTCGATTCCGTTCGCTCCAACATGCGCACCTTCGAGCCCATATACTACAACGACGAAAAAACCGCGATGGAGGATGTGCGCAACGGGAAAATTCAAGGCGCTGTCATTATCCCGGCGCAATATTCTCGCCGCTTTTACGAGGAGGACCAGCCTCGTATTGCCCTTGTCGTGGACAACACCGACAACTTCGTAAGTTCTGCGCTCGAAGATTCGCTCACGCAGATCACGAATTCCCTTAACGATCCCGTTGTCGAGCCGCGCATTTTGCAGCAAACAGTGTTGGAAATCGTAGAGCTCTACCCTTACATCGAGTACATGAAGTTTCTGTTGCCGGGCTCCATCTCGTTGGCCATGTTCGTCTCTGTCATGATCGGCGGCGGTATGCTCTACATTGACGACAAGGCGCGCGGCGTTGTCGAAGGATACCTGGTAACGCCCATCACCAAGACCGAGCTCGTGCTCGGCCTCAATGCTGCCGGCGCCATCAAGGCCGTCATGACCGGAGTCGTTATCACCGTCATTGGTTGTCTTCTTTCTGGCGTCACAACTCTATTCAATCCCGGCACGATGCTCGGTCTGCTGGTGATGATCGTGCTGACCTCGATTGCTTTTAACACCATGATGTTCCTGCTGATGGTGCGCATCGAAGACCCGCTGGTACCGCGCGCCATGTTCGGTATTCTGAATACGCTTCTATTTTTCCCCAGCGGCGCGGTTTATCCCATTCAAGCTTTTCCCTGGTGGCTGCGTGCCATTGCAAAAGCTGATCCCTTCGCCTACGCAGTCTCCGGTTTTAAGGCTCTGTTGCTAAAAGAAGCGGGATTTACCGCTATCTTGCCTGACATCCTCTACCTATCCATTTTTGCCGCCATCACACTCAGCCTGGCCACGCTGCTTTTCAAGCGCACGCTCTAGAGTTTCCGCTAGACCTTTCCCCGCCGCCGCGCATCCGTTATGCTTAGATCGGCCATGACACTCATGGATGCGAAACAATATGATCCGTCTCGCGACCGCAAGCGCCGCAACCTCATCATTACAACCATCGTCGTAGTTCTCATCCTCGCCTGGGTGGCCTACCACTTTCGCTACTACTCCGAGCGGCATGCCGTAGATAAATTTTTTGCCGCCGTGAAATCGCAGAAGTTTGAAGATGCGTATGCCATCTGGTTCAACGATCCGGCGTGGCAACAGCATCAAAGTCAGTACACGAAGTACGCGTTCAATGATTTTTATCGGGATTGGGGCCC
>Ga0070735_10004211_pt1 | contig 12203 bp, 8 predicted proteins | sample Coa_R1_FD_66443 | JGI IMG/M metagenome (GOLD analysis project Ga0070735, IMG submission 66443) | Surface soil microbial communities from Centralia Pennsylvania, which are recovering from an underground coalmine fire - Coalmine... | ecosystem: Environmental > Terrestrial > Soil > Unclassified ... | reverse complement strand
CACGCCGCGGCGCCGCAGCACCCGGTCGGCGGTCCTGGCCAGCCGCGGGTCGAGCTGGGGCAGCAGCCGCGGCGCTGTATCCAGCAGCATCCACCGGATCTCCTGGTCCGCCAGGCCGGGCATCGTCTTGGCCAGCCGGGTCGTCATCAGCTGGCCTTGCGCGGTCACCTCGGTCCCGGTGTAGCCGGCGCCGACCACGACGAAGGTGCAGCGCGCCCGCCGCTCCTCCGGATCGGTGGCCACCGAGGCCAGCTCGAGCTGGCGGATGATGTGATCGCGCAGGTACATGGCCTCGGCGATGGTACGGAACCCGTGCGCGTAGTCGGCGATACCCGGGATCGGCAGCAGCTTGTTCACGCTGCCCGCGGTCAGGATCAGCCGGTCGTAGCCGACCTCGCCGGACGAGCCCTCCGGGCCGGCCCAGCTCACTACCTTCTGCCGGACGTCGACGTGGTTCACCGTGCCGAGCACGAAGCGGGTCTTGCGCAGCCGGCGGGGTAGCGTGGCCCGCAGGTGCCTGGCCTCGATCAGGCTCCCTGCCACCTGCGGCATCAGCGGCAGGTACAGGAAGTAGTCCGTCGAGTTGATCACCACGATCTCGGTCGCTGATCCGGCCCGCCGGATCAGCTCCCGCGCGGCGTTGAAGCCGGCGAAACCGGCTCCCACGATCACCACGCGATGCTCTTTCGCCGAGCCTGCCATCACGGTCCTCCATGCCGCCGGGTTCTGCTCCTCGCTTCCCAGCATGACCCGCGGGTAACCCGGCTCGCGTCCGTGGGTCCCCTGGTCCGCGACCCTCGTAACGCAAATTCGTTAAAAGCTCGCGAAACTATCCTTATACCGTAACGTTTTCATACCGCCATCTTCCTAGGCTCGTGCTCAGTTGAACAGGACCGCGAGCCCCTGGAGGACGCCATGACCGAGCACACCGGACCCGAGACCGCGGCCTCCCCGGCCTCCCCGGCCGCCACCGAGCACGCCGCACCGCGCGACGCCGGCCACTGGGCGGCCAAGGTCGACCGGCTTCAGGTCGAGGCGCGCGAGGGCGTCCGCGGCACCAACGTGGCGGGCAAGCGGGTCACCGGCCCGGTCCAGGGGTTCGGCAAGCTGTGGCAGAAGACCTACTCGGTCGACGTCGGCGCCGAGGTCTCGCCGCGGGACGCGATCGCGGTATGGAAGGCGCACTTCCCGGAGTTCTGGCCCAAGGGCAACCGCTTCGCGGGCGCCCTGACCGGCATCAGCCCCGGCGACGTGGCCCTGCTCGACATCGCCGTCGGCGGCGGGGTGAAGATGTCCACCGGCGTGTTCGTGCTGTACGCGGACGCCGAGTCGTTCACGTTCGCCACGCCCCAGGGACACCAGTTCGCGGGCTGGATCACCTTCTCGGCCGAGCGTTCCGGCGAGACGACCGTGGTGCAGACGCAGGTGCTGCTCCGGGCCGGCGACCCGTTCTACGAGCTGGGCATGCCGGTCATGAACCGCATGGAGGACCGGTTCTGGGCCCAGACGCTGACCGCGCTGGCCAAGCGCCTCGGCGTGGCCGACCCGGCCGTCCAGACCCGCTCGGTGGTCATGGACCCCAAGCGCCAGTGGCGCCGCGCGGGCAACGTATGGCACAACGCCATGGCCCGCAGCGTCCTGCAGACCGTCGTCCCGGTCCGCCGCCGCCAGCCCGCTCCTGACCGCTGAACCGCGGATCCCAAGCGTCACGACATGCTCAAAAGTACCGAGCCAGTCATCGCGGCAACTACGTCGTTGCGGCAACCATGTCGTCCCGTGTGCGTCGTTGTGGCAACGACGTAGTTGACAGGTCCGCGTAGGCCGCCCCTCAGCTGTGCGTCGTTGGCGTCTTCGCCCGCCCGGTCCGGGCGGTCCGCGAGACTCGGCGGCGCCAGCGTTCGGCGCGGCGGTCGGTGAGGACCTGCCGGACCACGTTGCGGCCCGGTATGCCGGTGACCCCGCCGCCGCCGTGGGTGGCCGACCCGGCCTGGTACAGGCCGCGGACCGGGGTGCGCAGGTCGGCGTAGCCGGCCGCGGGCCGGGCGTGGAACATCTGCCCCAGGGACAGCTCCCCGTGGAAGATGTTCCCGCCGATCAGCCCGTACTCCTCCTGCATCTGATGCGGCCCGATGACCTGCCGGTGCAGCACCGAGCTGGTGAATCCCGGCGCCACCGCCTCCAGCCGCCCGAGTACCCGGTCCGCGTAGGCCTCGAGCTCGGCCTCGTGCGAGTCGGCGGCGAATCCGCACGGCACCCACTGCGTGAACAGCGACATGACGTGCTTCCCCGGCGGCGCCAGCGAGTCGTCGAACACGCTCGGGATGCAGATGTCCGCGAACGGCAGCTCGGCGGGCTGCCCCGCCACGGCCTGCTGATAGGCGTTCTCGATGTCGTCCAGGGACTCGGCCAGCACGATCGTGCCGCCGTACACCGCCGGGTCGGGATCCGGATGCGAAGCGAACACCGGCAGCCGGTCCAGGGCCAGGTTGATCTTCACCGTGCCGCTGCGGCTGCGCCAGCCGCGGATGTCGGCCACGAAGTCGGCGGGCAGCTCGGCCGGGTCCAGGAGCCGCAGGAACGAGATCTGCGGGTGCGCGGTGGTGATCACCACCGGCGCGTCGATCGACTCGCCGCTGGCCAGCGTCACCCCGGCGACCTGGCCGTCGCGGGTGCGGATTTCCGCCACCTCGGCACCCGTGCGCACCTGAGCCCCGAACATCCTGGCCGCCCGCGCCAGCGCCCCGGACACCGCGCCCATCCCGCCGCGGGGGAAACCCCAGGCCGTCTCGCCGATGTGGTGGTGCAGCATCACGTACGCGGTCCCCGCCGACCGGGGACCGGCCCACGTCCCGATCACCCCGGAGACCGACAGCAGGCCGAGCATCGCATCGCTTTCGAAGTACCCCTCGATCAGGTCGGCGATGCTGTCGGTGAGCAGCCGGGTCACGTCGACCGCGCCACGCTCGTCCAGCGCACGCAACTGGGTCACCAGCCGTGCCTGCCGTACCAGGTCCGCCGGCCGTCGAGAGCCGAGCCGCGGCGGGATCTGGTGCAGCAACGGCCCGAGCACGCGCCCGATGTCGTCCAGGTGCGAGGCGTACGACCCGTACGCGTCGGCGTCCCTGGCGGAGAACTTGGCGATCTCGGCGTGCCGCGACGCCGGTTCGTCCGGCAGCCGCAGGTACCGCCCGTCCCGGCGCGGCGCGAAGTAGGGTCCCTGCGGGTACACGTGGTAGCCGTGCTGGTCCAGGCGCAGGTCGCGTACCAGGTCGGGCGGCAGCAGGGAGACCACGTACGACAGCGACGTCACGGTGTAGTCCGGCCCGAACGGGTGCTCGCTTACCGCCGCACCGCCGGGTACCTCGCGCCGCTCGCAGACCACCGTCTCCAGCCCGGCGCGGGCCAGGTACGCCGCCGCGACCAGCCCGTTGTGCCCGCCGCCGACCACCACCACATCCGCGTGTCCCGTCACCGCCAGCCCTTCCTTCCGTACGGCCCCCAATGCGACGGTACGGGATCCCGGCGACCGACCCCGCCGCGGAGGGTGCTTACATGGGCGTGGAACGGCCATTGCATACCAGGACGAACGGAGCGCGCCCCGTGGATCTAACCGTCATCGCCGTCGCCCAGCTGGCCATCACGATCGGCGAGCCCGACGCCAACCGCAAGGCCGCCGCGGCCGCGGTGGCCGAGGCCGCGGCGGCCGGGGCCCGGCTCGTGGTGCTGCCCGAGCTGTGTGATTCCGGCTACGTCTTCGGCGCCGTGGCCGGCCCGGCACGAGCCGAGGCCGGCGCGCTCGCCTCGCCCGCGGACGACAGCGACACCCTGCGCCAGTGGCACGCCCTGGCCGCCGAGCACCAGCTGGTGATCGTCGGCGGTTTCTGCGAGCGCGGCGGCGACGGGCGCCTGTACAACAGCGCGGCGCTGGTGGACGGGTCCGGGATCCGGGCCGTGTACCGCAAGGCGCACCTGTGGGACAAGGAGAAGCTCGTCTTCACCCCCGGCGACGCGCCGCCCCCGGTCCTGGACACCGCGGTCGGCCGGGTCGCGGTGATGATCTGCTACGACCTGGAGTTCCCCGAGTGGACGCGCCTGGCCGCGCTGAACGGCGCCGACCTCATCGCCGCCCCGGTGAACTGGCCCTACGCGGCCCGCCCGGCGGGGGAGCGGCCCGCCGAGGTGGTCAAGGCCCAGGCCGCCGCGGCCACCAGCGGGGTCTTCGTCGCGGTCGCCGACCGCTGCCAGGACGAGCGCGGCGTGTCCTGGATCAGCGGCTCGCTGATCGCCGGGCCGGACGGCTACCCGCTGGCCGGACCGGTGCTGCAGGACCGTCCCGCCGTGCTGACCGCCGCCTGCGACCTCCAGGCGGCCAGGGACAAGAGCCTGGACGGCGACAACGACCTGCTCGCCGACCGCCGCCCCAGCCTCTACGCCGAGCCGCAAACCAAGAAGGACGAGCGCGTCGTCGCGGCCAACGCCCACTGGGCGGCGCGTTTCATCGCGAACGGGACCAGCTACTCGGACTTCCAGGCCACCATGGCCCGCATCACGGCTTGGGACGACTGGTGCCGCGAGTGGGGCCGGACCGGCCAGTACTACGAGCGCCTGGCCGAGGCCGCCGAAGAAAAGGGCCAGACCCAGACCGCCGGGGAGGCCTGGCGCCGCGCCGCGCTGTGCTGGCACTGGGGCAAGTTCGTCTTCGTCGACGACCTGGACCAGCAGCGGGCGGCGCACGACCGCACCGTGGCCTGCTTCCGCCGCGGCGCCGCGACGCTCAGCCCGCCCGCCGAGCTGGTCCGCATCCCCTATCAGGGCACGACGCTGGCCGCCTACCTCCGGGTGCCAGCCGGTCCGGCCAAGCCGCCCATCGTAATCATGATGCCCGGCCTGGACTCGGTCAAGGAGGAGCTCCAGGCCACCGCGGAGTACATGCTGGCCCGCGGCCTGGCGGTGATCGCCGTCGACGGCCCGGGGCAGGGGGAGGCCGAGTACGAGCTGCCGATCGAGCCCGCCTACGAGCGGGTGGCCACCGCGGTCGCCGACTTCCTGGCCGGCCGCGACGACATCGACCCGGCCCGGATCGGCGGGTTCGGGGTCAGCCTGGGCGGCTACTACGCGGCCCGGGCGGCGGCCTACGAACCCAGGATCAAGGCCGCGGTGGCGCTGGCCGGGCCGTACCAGTGGGCCCTGGACTGGGACATCCTGCCGCCCCAGACCCGGGCTACGTTCCAGCGCCGGTCCCGAGCCGCGACGCAACAGCAGGCCCGCGAGAAACTCGCCCAGCTGACCCTCGAAGACGCCGCCGCCCGGATCACGACTCCGCTGCTGGTGGCGGCGGGCGGCCGGGACCGCCTGGTGCCCACCTACCATGCCGAACGCCTCGTCCGCGAGGCACCCGGCGCCGAGCTGATGCTCGACCCGGAGGGCAGCCACGGCCTGACCAACCACGCCTTCGAGTCCCGCTCCAAGATGGCCGACTGGCTCGCGGCCCACCTACACCCCGCCGGGGCTGACGGCAACTGAGATCACCGTCATCCCCGCGGCATCCGGAGACGGGGCGTCCATCGCGGCCAGCGCCCGGCCGGCGTCGGCCAGGCCGATCACCCGGCCGGTCAGCAGCCCGGGACGCAGCCTGCCGTCCGCGACCATGGCCATCATCGCCGGATAGTCGCGGGCGGCCATGCCGTGCGAGCCGTAGACCTCCAGTTCCCGCGCCACCACCAGGTCCATGGGCAGCGGCACGGGCCCGGCGAGCAGCAGCCCGACCTGGACGTGGCGGCCGCGGCGCCGCAGGCACCGGACCGAACACGCCGCGGTCGTCGGCGATCCGAGCGCGTCGACCGACACGTGCGCCCCGCCCCCGGTGATCTCGGCGATCGCCACCGCCGGATCAGCCGAGCCAGCCGGATCAGCCGAGCCGGGCACGGTGAACATAGCGCCGAGCTCGCGGGCCCGGTCCAGTGCCGCGGCGGACACGTCGACCGCCACCACCTGGGCCCCGAGTGCTACGCCGATCATCACCGCCGACAGCCCGACGCCGCCGCAGCCGTGCACGGCCAGCCAGTCGCCGGCCCGGATCCGGCCGTGCGCGGTGACCGCGCGGAAGGCCGTCGCGAACCGGCAGCCCAGGCACGCGGCCGCGACGAAGTCGACCGCATCGGGCAGCCCGACCAGGTTCGTGTCCGCCGCGCGGACCGCGACCAGCTCGGCGAACGAGCCGGGCCCGGTGAAACCCGGCTGGGTCTGCCGCGGGCACACCTGCGCCTCGCCCGCCAGGCAGAACTCGCACTGGCCGCACCCGCACGCGAAGGGCACGGTCACCCGGTCCCCGGCCCGCCAGCGGGTCACCTGCGGCCCGGCCTGCGCGATCACCCCGGCCAGCTCGTGCCCGCCGATGTGCGGCAGGTCCACCGGATCGTGCCCCTTCCAGGCGTGCCAGTCCGACCGGCACACACCGCTCGCCCTGACCGCGATGACCACCCCGTCGGCGGCGCAGGAAGGGTCCGCCACCTGCGCAAGCTCCGGCATGACACCGTAGCCGGAGTAGACGACCGCCCTCACGAGGCCGACCGGATCAGCGCCCGGTCGAGCAGGGCGAGCCCCAGCTCGGAGACCTGGTACAGCACCCGGCGGCCGCTGCGCTCCCGGTCGACCAGGCCGCTGCGATGCAGGACCGCCAGGTGCTGAGAGACCGCGCTCGGCGTGACGCCGAAGCGCAGGGCCAGCGCGCTGGTGGTGGCCGGTGAGCGTAGCGCGCCCAGCAGCCGGGCCCGGGGCGTGCCGAGCAGCGCCTCGACCGCCGGCAGGTCGGCGGAGCCGGACGCGGAGCCGGACGCAGAAGCGGAAGCGGAGGCCAGGTCGGCTCCGTCCTGCCAGACCGTAGCCGCGCCCCGCGCCGGGTACAGCAGCGTGGTCTGGGTGCTCGTCGCCTTCTTGATCGACCAGTGCGGCCAGGTGAACACGCTCGGCAGCAGCACCAGGCCATCTGGCCCGAGCGTGACGGAGGGATCCGCCTGCCACGGTTCCGCGTCCGCCATGAAGAGCCGCCCCGCGGACCAGCGCAGGTCCGGATGCAGGTCGCTGAACAGCGACCGGGCTCCGCCGCCGGCCAGCAGGCCGGCGTGGTAGCTGATGTCGGCCTCGAGCACTGACCGGATCCGCTCCCAGTGCGGGGCGATGAGCCGGTCGTGATATTCCGCCGCCTCGGCCGCTATCTCCGCCAGTCCCTCTCCCGGCCGCTTGAACAGTTCGGTCGCGGTGTCCGGCCACTGGCCCGCGCCGACCTCCGGGCCGAACACGTTCCGCAGGCTCGTCCGCACCGCTCCTGCGGGCGTCGCGCAGACCGCCGCCAGCTCCTCCTCCAGGCTGGGGGACTTGCCCGCCGGCGCCGGGCCCAGGAACTCCGGCGTGTACGGCAGGCCGGTGACGATCAGCGGCCATAGCCGGGGAAGCCGCAGCGGCCGCCGGTCAAGCTCGGCCAGCGCCCACCGCACCCAGGGCCGGTTCACCGCGGACTGGCCCGGGTTGGCCAGCAGCGGAAGCGCCCGCAGCGACTCGTGCAAGGGCGAAACCGCGAATCGGGTCGCGGCGAGGTCCGCCACGTCGAGTTCCACCATCAGCTGCATGTCGCCTCCCAACGCTAATCTGCCGTGCCAGCGCGAACCGGCACCAGGATTTAGCCATCTACTTAACAATAGATCGTGCGCGACAGGACGTCAGGTCCCCGCCACCCGGTGCCTCATGGTGGGACAGCGTCGAGGTTTAGCAGAGCGCTGAAATGTGGCCCCCCGCCCGCGCTCGCGCCACGCTGGCCCGTATGACCCAAGGCACCACGCCCGCACCGAGCCGGGAAGCACAAAAGGCGGTACGCCTGGGCCGCCCCTACTGGCGGCTGTGGTGGGCCAACACGATCAGCAGTACCGGCGACGGCGCGTTCGTGGCCGCGCTGCCGCTGCTGGCCGTGACCATCACCCGGGACCCGCGGCTGGTCTCCGTGGTGACCGCCGCGATCTTCCTGCCCTGGCTGCTGCTCTCCTTGCCGGCCGGCGCCATCGTCGACCGTTACGACCGGACCACGCTCATGTGGGGCGCCCAGGCGATCCAGGCGGCCGTGGTCACGGTCATCGCGATCCTGGTCATCACCCATCACGCGAGCATCGAGATGCTCGCCGCGGGCGGCCTGCTGCTGGGCAGCGCCGAGGTCGTCTTCAGCAACGCCGCCCAGTCGGTGCTGCCCGCCCTGGTCCCGCCCGACCTGCTGCCGAAGGCCAACGGCAGCCAGCAGGTGAGCCTGACCATCGGCGAGTCCTTCCTCGGGCCGCCGGCCGGCAGCCTGCTGTTCGCCGCGGCCGCGGCGCTGCCCTTCGGGCTGGACGCCGCGTCGTTCGCCGGCTCGGCCGCCCTGCTGGCCGGCCTGCCCAAGACCCGCCCGGCACCCGAGACCCCCGCGGAACGCACCACGATCCGCGCCCAGATCGCCGAAGGCCTGCGCTGGCTGGCCCGCCACCGCCTGCTCCGCGTGGTCGCCGTCCTGCTCGGCATCTACAACTTCGCCAACCAGATGGGCCAGGCCATCCTGGTCCTGCTGGCCACCCAGACGCTGCACGTCAGCACGCGCGGCTACGGGCTCCTGCTGGCCGCCAGCGCCGTCGGCAGCGTGATCGGCGGCCTGGTCAACCCGGTCCTCAGCCGCAGGCTCGGCGTGCTGGCCGCGCTGGTCCTCCCGGCCCTGGCCGACGCCGCCGCCTTCGTCGGCATCGGGCTCGCCCCCGGTCCGGTCGTGGTGGCGGCGCTGCTGGCCGTCCAGGGGTTCTCGGTGACGTTGTGGAACGTGGTCACGGTCAGCCTGCGCCAGCGGGTCGTCCCCGGCCACCTGCTCGGCCGGGTCAACAGCGCCTACCGCATGCTGGGCTGGGGCCTGATGCCGATCGGCGCGCTGGCCGGCGGCTTCGTCGCCCACGCCGCGGGCCTGCGCGCCCCCTACGTGGTCGCGGGCCTGCTGTGCGCCCTGTGCACGCTGGCCGCTCTCCCGCTCCTGAAAGCCGGCGCCGCGTCCCCCGAGGCCTAACCGCGGCACTCTCGCCCGCGCCAATGACCGCCCCTATCTTTATCCCGAACGGGCCGTGGCTCACGCTTCCTCGCCTCCCGCCCGCCGACCGTGGTAACCCCCCAAACCCCAGCCACCTCTCGCCCCCCGTTCCCGCCGCAGGCCACATCCCGCTCCCGGCCCGTTCCCGCAGCCCTCCCGGTCCCCGTTCCCGCCCAGCCCTCCCGGCCCGTTCCCGCGCAGGCCCCCCGGACGTATTCACTCCTGCCTTACCTGCCCCGCCGACCTCGCTGTCACCTCCTGCCCCGCCTCCGTGGCGCCATCCAACGACATGATTGCCACAATCATGTCGCCAGGACGACATGGTTGCCACAATCATGTCGTTACCATCATCCGGGATCCGCGCTCCGCTCAGGCTCCCAAGGACCGCCTGACCTCAGCAGTTCGCCCCGCTGCCCGGCCTTTGGTGGGCCGCCCTCCCGGGCCGCTGGCCATGCCAGCCTCCCGGACCGCCGCCGTGCTCGCTTGGCCCGCGCCCGCCGCAGGCCCGCGCCCGCACCGCTGCTCCCGGACCCCGCTCCCGCTCGCGCCCCTCTGCTTCCCGCGCCCCGGCTCAGAATGGATAATGCCCGCCGGGGTAGCAGTAGCCGTGAACGAGATATCCAACTATTCTAGTCGAAAATATAGGCTCGAAACGCTCCCTGGAGGCCCCGTGGCGATGCCCGATTTCCTGGTCATCGGCGCCCCCAAGGCCGGTACCACGGCCCTGCACGCCGCGCTCTCCGAACACCCCGGGCTCTACATGTCCGCCGTCAAGGAGCCGAAGTTCTTCCTGACCGACGGGCCGCCCCCGACCAAGGGCGGACCCGGGGACGCCCTGACCTACCGGGAGCACGTCTGGCGCCGGGCGGACTACGAGGCCCTGTTCGCGCCGGCACCGCCTGGGACCCTGCGCGGCGAGTCGACCCCGCTGTACCTGTACGACCGGGCCGCGATGGCCCGGATCCGCGACACGCTGCCGCAGGCCCGGCTGATCGTAGTCGTCCGCGACCCCGTGGAGCGCGCTCATTCCAACTGGACCCATCTATGGTCGGCGGGCCTGGAGCCGGTCGCCGACTTCGTCCGGGCCTGCGGCGAGGAGGATCGCCGGATCGCGGCCGGCTGGGCCAGCTTCTGGCACTACACCGGGCTCGGCCGCTACGGCGAGCAGCTCCAGTACCTGTTCACGCTGTTTCCGCGCGAGCAGGTCCTGGTCCTGCGCTACCGGCGGCTGGTCGACGAGCCCGCGCAGACCCTGGACCAGATCTGCGCGTTCCTCGGCGTTCAGACCGGCGTGCTGACCGAGATGCAGCGGCACAACGTCACCTCGCATCCCGAGCTGACGCTGGCCCACCGGGCCGTGTCGCTGGCTCAGCGGGCGGGCAGCGCGATCGGCGCCCGGGTGCCCGGCCTGACCGCGGCCACCCTGACCGGCCCGCTCGAGCGGTTCCTGCAGCGCCACAGCCGGGAGCGGCAGCCGCTGAGCTGGGAGCAGCGGCAAGCGCTCATCCCGCGCTTCGAGCCGGACGTCGAACTCCTGGAACGCGTCCTCGGCGAGGACTTCCAGGACTGGGTGCGGCCCCGGGAGCGCTCCGGCGGGATGGTCGGCACGCGGCCCGTCGGCCAGAGCCAGGCCAAGAACGGCCGCCCGCGCGGTAAGGACCTCAGCGAAGCTCGGTGAGCAGGGCGTGGGATCCGTCCGGCCCGGTCAGCTCGTAGTACAGCCGATGCCGGGCGTCGGGCAATGGGACCATGTCCAGGTACCGCAGGCCGCCGCCAACATAGGGCGATGCCGCCACCGGGCCGTCGCCCACGGTGGTCAGCGCGGACGGGTCCGTGCCGGTGGCCACTCCGGTCCGTTCCTCAAAATTCTCCGCGGCACTGGCCCGCCCGTCGTAGTAAGCGGTCACCACCTCCGGGCCGAAGTCCACCGCGGTCACCCGTGTGCCGCGCGCGTCCCACCGCCCCGGCGTGCCGCTTAGCGCGGTGCCGTGCCAGGTCCAGGACAGGCCATCCGCGCTGGTCGCGTACTCCGTGGTCATCTGGTCGGTCTGGAGCGGGTCGGTCAGCGGATGGCAGGACGCCCATAGATGCCACCGGCCGTCGTGGTGCCGGATCACCGGGTCCTTCACGCCGGTCTTGGTGTCGCCCGGCAGGATCACCTCCCGCCGTGCGACGTCGAACTCGCCGGGGTGCGCCGCCTCGGTCATCTCCACCCGCCAGTGCTTGGTCCCGGTGGTCGCGCAGCTCAGGTACAGCCGCCAGCGTCCGGCCGGCGTGCGGATCAGGGCGGGCCGCTCCAGCGACTCGGTGGCCACCTGCTCCTTGCCGATGGTCAGGAGCGTCTCGAACCGCTCGCCGTCCGCGGACCGGGCCACCGCTACCGCGTACCCACGGCCCTTCCCGACCGGCCGCCGCAGCCGGTAGGCCAGGAAGATCTCGCCGTCGCCCGCGACCGCGCACGGCGCCCCGGCCCAGTACCCGGGCCCGGTTCCCGGCGCTCGGACGGCGACCGCACCACGCTCTGGCGACGGCAGCAGCATCGGATGAGCCTTCTTCTCGGCTATTCATATCGGAATACTCGCTAATCCAGGATAGCTCCTGCGACTGGCGCAGCACTCCATAATGACGCAGCCGTGCCGGGGTCGCGGCCGGGTTAGACACCCCATGGGGCTGGGGGCGGTCGGCTGCAGGAGCACCCGGCAGGTCTGGACCGCTTTCTCGGTCTTGCCGGTGGCGTTGCGGAGCTTGGCCAGGACGGCTGCCGCCGTGGTCCCGGTGACCTTGACGCCGTTCTGGCTCAGGCAGCTCTTGAACGCGGCCAGAGCCGAGCTGGTGATCGTGCGGCCGAAGCCGCCGCCGAAGCCGGCCGGGGCGTACTTGGCGCACGCCTTGAACGCGGCCGCGTTAGTGCCGGCGAAGGAGCCGGAGAAGGACGGGCGGGGGCGTGGTGACCCGGTGGGGAAGGCGGTCCTCGTGAAGGACGGGCGCGGCCGGGCGCTGTTGAACTGTCCCGGCCTGATCGTGACGCCGTGCTGCTTCAGGCACGTCCGGAACGCGCTGAGGTTGGCCGACGTCGGCGAGGCGCTGCCGCTGGAGACAGCCGCGCTGTTGCTAC
>Ga0070735_10004210_pt1 | contig 12204 bp, 13 predicted proteins | sample Coa_R1_FD_66443 | JGI IMG/M metagenome (GOLD analysis project Ga0070735, IMG submission 66443) | Surface soil microbial communities from Centralia Pennsylvania, which are recovering from an underground coalmine fire - Coalmine... | ecosystem: Environmental > Terrestrial > Soil > Unclassified ... | reverse complement strand
GTCTTTCTGTCCTTCGTGCCAATCAATGCCATAGCCGACTCCTCATTTGAAACCCGGCGGCAAATTGAGCCGCACGCAGCCGCGGGTCCCTCGCAGCCTCAGTTTAGGCCAGTGGGACGTGCTGTGCCATCGGCGGGAAATTCGCCGCAATTGCCACCGTACCCGCTGCTCTCAGGGTGAGTCCTCGGCTGGCCGACGACGTGATGGTTACGAGGCAAGTGTGGGGAGAAGCTGGTCATCCGTTCCCGGATCTCGGGAAGATTGCGGCGAATCAATTGGTCCTCGTGGGGTATCGCTTCGTGCGACCTGTCCGCTACTATCGTGACAACAGTCGTGAGCTGTTCTCTCCGATTGTCGAATTGGAGGCCTGACGATGAGCAGGTTGGTCATCCTTGGAGCGGGTATCGCCGGCCATACCGCAGCCACCTTCGCCCGTCGCTGGCTCAGCGGCCGACACTCCGTGACGGTCGTCTCCCCCCGGCCCGACTACAACTGGGTGCCCTCTAACATCTGGGTTGGTGTCGGGTTGATGCGACCCGAGGAGGTTATCATTCCGCTGGCTCCGATCTACGAGCGCGCCGGGATTGAGTTCGTGCAAGCCGCCGCGCAGGAACTTCATCCCGAGGGCGATCCGCAGGACGTAACCCCCTACGTCATCGCCGAGCACGATGGCACGCGAGTCAGGGTGGCGTACGATTACCTGATCAACGCGACCGGACCGGCGCTGCGCTTCGACAAGACCGAGGGCCTCGGTCCCGAGGGAGGCCACACCCTCTCCGTCTGCTTGCCCCACCACGCCGCGCAGGCCGCGTCGGCGCTCGACGAGGAGGTCGAGCGGATGCGTCGCGGCGAGCGACGTCGCTTCCTGATCGGCGTCGGCCATGGAACGTGCACGTGCGAGGGCGCTGCCTTCGAGTATGTCGTCAACCTCGAGTTCGAGCTCCGTGCGCGTGGCGTTCGCAAGCAGGCCGAGATCATCTTCGTCACCAATGAGCACGAGCTGAGCGACTTCGGCATGGACGGCATGCACCTCAAGCACGGAGGCTACATCACGCCAAGCCACATCTTTACCGCCTCCCTTTTTGCCGAGCGCGGCATCGATTGGATTACGCGCGCCCACGTCCAGAAACTCGAACGCGGCCGTGCCTACTATGAGACGCTTGACGGCGCCGAGCACGAGCAGCCCTTCGACTTCGCGATGCTGCTCCCCCCGTTTTCCGGCGTGGGCCTTACCGCGTACGATCGCGACGGCACCGACATCAGCGACCGCCTCTTCCTGCCGAACGGCTTTATGCGCGTCGACGCCGACTACACGCCGAAGCCCTATGGGGAGTGGTCGCCCGACGACTGGCCCCGCACCTATCAGTCTCCCGCCTACCGCAACGTGTTCGCCGCGGGGATTGCCTTCGCGCCACCGCACCCCATCTCGCGCCCGCACACCAGCCCCAACGGCACGCCCATCGCTGCCGCGCCGCCGCGAACCGGCCAGCCCTCGGCAACCATCGGCAAAACGGTCGCCCGTAACATCGTCGATCTCATCCACGGTGCCGATGCGCCCACGCACACCGCCTCCATGGCGGAAATGGGTGCCGCCTGCGTCGCCTCGGCCGGCGCCAACCTGCTTACCGGAACCGCTGCCTCGATGATCGTCTATCCCATCGTCCCCGACTTCGAGCGCTACCCGACCTACGGCCGGGATCTGGATCGGACATTTGGGGAGATTGGTCTCGCCGGGCATTGGATCAAGTTGCTTCTCCACTACCTTTTCCTCTACAAGGCGCAGTTGCGGCCTGGCTGGCGCCTGATTCCGGAGTGACACGATGGACGATGAGAAGGCGCGCGACGTAACCATGCCGACCCGAGGAACCATCTTTCTGCGGACGTTCCTCCCCTGGCAGCTCTGGCGCTTCGCCGTGATCAACCTCAAGATGGTGGACATCATCCTCCGCAGTCACCGCCATCCCCGCCGAAAGTAGAGCGCCGAATGGGGCCTGCAGTTGCGGGCCCCGGATGTAGCGGTTGCCGACGGCTTTTCGTCACGCGTCTCGCGCAGGAGATCGATCAGGCGGCCGCCCATGATCAGGACGCCCGCGAGCTCGATCAACTCGAGGGATTCGAACCCCCGACACCCAGTTCCGAAGTTTGGTGGTACAGGGGGTGGCACCCTGTTCGCTTCTGTTCGTCAACATCCGTCTGTGGCCGGAATCCGGCGCGTTTCTCTGGCGGCTGACGGTGGCGAACAGTCGCGAAAGCCGGTGAATACCGGTCTTCGTGGTCAAATTGTGGTCAATCGGACTGGGTGTCGGTACGTGTTTCGAGCAGGGTGAAGTCTACTATTCGACCGAGTGGGCAGATGATCCGGCTGCACAATGTCCATCACGAGCGACGGATCATGAGAAGCGCCTGACCGGACCGCTCGAGGCCAGCACGGCGGGCCAGCAACTCGAGCAGTGCGAAGAGGAGCAGAGCCACCATGGTGCAGAAGAACAGAGCATGGATGCGCTCCTCCCTGTGGAGGCATGACTCACCTGGATGGCTCGACACTGCCGGTCCACACTGACATCCCTCATTGCGCCGGCCGCACTCCCACCTCGTCGAGGTGCTTGAGCAGGTCGGACGGATCCTGGTAGACCCGGTAGGCTCCGGCACGCTCCAGTTCGTCCTGTCCGTAGCCACCCGAGAGCAGACCCACGCCGAGCGCGCGCGCCCGCTGCGCCGCGAGAAGGTCCCACACACTATCACCGACCACGACCGACTTGCTGATATCGACCCCCAGGCGCTCAGCCGCGGCGAGTAACAGGTCCGGATCCGGCTTGGCCTGCGCCACTTCGTTACGGGTGACGACCGAGACTGACGGATCGACATTGAGCAGGGCCAGGGAGCGAGTAGCGCTGGCTCGACGGCTGCTGGTTGCAATTGCCCACGGAACCCTGCGCGCCCAGAGGTACGCCAGCAGCTCGCGGGCCCCCGGCAGCGGACGCACTTGACTGGCCATGCGCTCAAAGGCCGAGGCGTGCACATCCTGGATGCGCTCTGCCTCGGCAGCGGTCATCGTCCGTCCAGTCTCGCGCAGTAGCGCGTTCACGAATAGACCGCCACTCATTCCAATACGGCGATGAATGCGCCAGACAGCCAGCTCGATCTCCGCCTCCTCGAGTGCCTCCCGCCAGGCCAGCACGTGCTGATAGACACTGTCCACCAGTGTTCCATCCAGATCAAAAATGAAGGCAGGACCTGTATTCACGGCGGAGGTGCCCACCCGTGCAGCCTCTCGGAGTGCTGTGCGGAAAGGCGTAACAAGCCAATGACTCGCCTCACGGTGCCCTCTTCACGCGCGCCGCGCACCCTGGAGGACCACCGAAGCCACGCGGTGTCTCGCCGAACGCAGACGTGATAGCCGTGGTCGCGGCTTTCAGATCGATAACCGCCGATGCGCTGATGTTCGTCACGCGATTAAACGATCCGAAGCACGAGAAGCGCGCGTCCAGGGCACCAACCGTCCAATAGGCCACGCTGGCTCCAAAGAAGGACGCTAGGGCGCTCCGATTTGAGGCGAGCGCCGTGGCCAGAAACCCATTCAGCATGTTGACGCCGGGACCTCGGACCGCAGAGGTGGATGCATTCGCCAGCCCCCGAGGAAAAAGACAGCCATGGCGAGGGCCGAAGTGCTCCAGGTGCGGTTGATCACTGCGCCGCCGGCTCCTGTCATCAGGGCCAGGCTGCCGGCCCGGAACAGGAGTGCTTCGAGGATTAGAAACACGCCGAAGCGTCTCCTTTGAACTCCGCTCTCACTCCGCGGGCCTTATCCTCGGTCATCACACAGTCTTTCTCGAGCCAGTCACACGAGGCCAGCCCGACAGCCGTCGCCGAGACAGAAAACAACGGACATTCACGAGGTCGGAGTACGCTCGTACGGCTTTGCGAGACGAGCGATCCCGCCAACGTGGACTGGAGCTCGCCGCGCTCCATCTCGCCTGCACTACCCAGGAAGTGCCTCGGTTCCGCCGGTTTCCTCATCAAGCGAGGGATCGAGCTCATCGGGCGTCAGCAAGGCTTCGGTTGAGGATTGGCCAGTCTGATCGACCCACGGCTCTGACAACCGGACAAGGAGCCGGTCTCCTTGCCTGGCTTCCACAACTCCTGGAATCCGTGCCCCGTTAATATCTGCAAGGACAGCTTCTCCTATCTGGAATTCGTGCCTGTAATCTGCCTGTGTCACGGAGCGCTCCTTCCATGTCCGCTCAACGCATGGGAAGCCGCGTATCATTCGCGGTCGATGTGCTCGCGAAGTGTCAGTTCAGGTGCTCACGCTGCTCGCGCTCAACCTGCTCGACCTGAGCCTTGCTGAGTCGTAAAATGACCTTCCCATCGCCAATCTCTCGCACGTCCTTTGCCGGAATCCTGGTGTCTCGCGTGAAGAGGAACCCATGCTTCACGACGAACCCCGTGATCTCATCGGTCGCCAGATCGACATCGACCGCATCGACCGAGCCCACTTTCTGGTCGTCGCTGGTGTAGACCTCCATACCATCGCGAATCCCACTGGTTCCGGGAGGAGCGTTGATGCGAACGGTCTCGAGCTCGGGGACAGTGGCCGTTGCCGGCAGCAAGACGGCAGCAGGCGGGTACGTGGAGTCCACAGGTGGAACCCAATTCGGAGGCGGCACCTGGTAGTTGACCTCGATGTAGTCGGGATAAACCTCCAGCTCGTCCTTGTCGATTGAGAGCTGGACCTTGCCGCCCTCCACCTCCCGAATGAGGCCGACCGGCACCACGACCTCCCGTCCCAGGATGAGTCCGGTATCCACGACGATATCGGTCAAGTGCATTTCCGGAGGCTTGACCACGACGTACGCGACCTTGCCCAGCTTCTTGCCACCGGCGCCGACGACGTCGGCACCGATATCGATGTTCTTCTCGAGAGCAGCGGTATCCATCCCTCATCCTTCGTTACAGCAGCGTTGAAGCTCACTTCACGAGAGCAGCGTACGGCTACTGAGGCCGCCCCACACCCTAAGAACGAACAGTCTTTGCGTCTTGCTTCCACGCGCCCAACCTGAAGAATCTGACAGTCTGCTCTGGTCCAGGTCGCTGGACGGACACATCCCTAAGGCGTCTCCGTTGTCCCGGACGTCTCCTGATTCGCGGGCCTGTAGCCACCCGGCTGCAGAAACGCTGCCTGTAGGGCCCACTTGAGCCGGCGCTCCAGAGCGGGATCCTGCAACGCCAGGCGCCTCCGCTGCACCTTCAGGTACGCGGTTCCACGTGAGTCACGCAGAAGTGTGACGACGATATGTTGCCCCTCGGTTCGCGTCGCTCCCCACCATAGCTCCCAGAGCCGCGCGCCCCAGCGCGGCTGCGCTTCCCAGACGGAGCCGCGCCCTGCGAGCAGCTCCTCATTCATTTGGTCGAGGAGGCGAGGAACGAGAGCTCCGGCGCGTCTCACTTCGCCGTTGGAGTGTGCTTGGAGCTGCGCCCCCACCGGCTCCTGCGATTGTAGTCGCAGCTGATCCCGCAGCTCGTCAATCCATGTCATCAACATCCCTCCCGTCGTTCGCGAGCTCGCCCGCTCTCCTCGTCGATCATCAGCCACGACCGCCTCAATGAGGGGTGTCGACTGCCTGTCGGTCCGCGCCTGTGCCATGTCACCTTTGTGTCTTACGACGTCGCGCCGGCGGCAGCTGGGGCGCGCTTCGGCTCCGCAGCCGCGCCGTGGTGGAAGACAATCTGGCCGTTCTCGACGTCTACGACCACCGTCTCGCCCTCCCGGAACTCACCGCGCAGCACAGCCTGGGCGAGCGGATCGAGAATCCGGCGTTGAATGGTTCGCTTCAGCGGCCGGGCGCCGAAGACCGGGTCGTAGCCCTCGTTGGCCAGATATTGCTTGGCGGCGTCGGTCAGCTCGAGAGAGAGCTTCCGGTCTCCCAGGCGCTTGCGAAGGCCGCGAAGCTGAATTTCGACAATGTGACTGATCTGCTCCCGGCTCAGGCTCTGGAAGATCACGACCTCGTCAATCCGGTTGAGGAACTCGGGTCGGAAGTGAGCACGGAGCGCTTCCGTAACCCGGCGGCGCATCTCGGTCTCCTGCCGCGGACCCAGATCGGTGATCCACTGGCTGCCGATGTTACTGGTCATGATGATCACGGAATTCGTGAAGGTGACCGTCCGTCCCTGAGCGTCAGTCAGACGTCCGTCGTCCAGCACCTGCAGAAGGATGTTGAAGACGTCGGCGTGGGCCTTCTCGATCTCGTCAAAGAGCAGGACGCAGTACGGCCTTCGGCGCACAGCCTCGGTGAGCTGGCCTCCTTCTTCGTATCCGACGTATCCCGGTGGAGCACCGACCAGGCGCGAGACGGTGTGCCTCTCCATGTACTCGCTCATGTCGATGCGCACCATAGCGTGCTCATCGTCAAAGAGGAATTCGGCGAGCGCCCTGGCCAACTCGGTCTTCCCCACGCCGGTGGGCCCGAGAAAGATGAATGAGCCGAGCGGACGGTTGGGATCCTGTAGACCGGCTCGCGCCCGCCGGATCGCGTTCGAAACCGCCTGGATCGCCTCATTCTGGCCCACCACCCGCAGGTGGAGGTTCTCCTCCATTCGTAGCAGCTTCTCAATCTCCGCCTCCATGAGCCGGCTGACAGGGATGCCGGTCCACCGCGCGACGATCTCGGCTACGTCCTCCTCGTCGACCTCCTCCTTCAGCAGTCGCCGTCCGCCGGCCTCCTCGTCGAGGGCTCGCTCCCTATCCTTCAGCTCCCGCTCCAGTCGAGGAAGCTGACCGTAGCGCAGCTCGGCAGCGCGGTTGAGATCGTAGGAGCGCTCTGCCTGTTCTATCTCGATCCTGGTCTGCTCGATGCGCTCGCGCAGCTCCCGAACCGCCATGATGGCGCCTTTTTCCCGCTCCCATTCCGCTCGCAAGCCACTGGCCTCCTCGTTCAGCTCGGCCAGCTCTCGTTCAATCCGTTCCAGCCGCTCCTTTGAGGCCGGCTCGGTCTCCTTAGAGAGTGCCTGGCGCTCGATCTCCAGCTGCATGCGACGGCGCTCGATCTCGTCGAGCTCGGCGGGCATGGAGTCGATCTCCATGCGCAGACGCGCCGCTGCCTCGTCGATCAGGTCGATGGCCTTGTCGGGAAGGAAGCGATCGGCGATGTACCGCTGCGAAAGGACCGCTGCCGCCACGAGCGCAGTGTCTTTGATCCGCACGCCGTGATGCACTTCATAGCGCTCCTTGAGGCCACGCAGAATGCTGATGGTGTCCTCGACCGTGGGTTCATCCACCAACACCCGCTGGAAGCGGCGCTCCAGAGCGGCGTCTTTCTCGATGTTCTGCCGGTACTCGTCCAGCGTGGTCGCGCCAATGCAGCGCAGCTCGCCCCGCGCCAGCATTGGCTTGAGGAGGTTGCTCGCATCCATCGCGCCTTCACTGGCTCCGGCGCCCACGACGGTATGAATCTCGTCGATGAAGAGGATGATGCTCCCTTCCGCCTGCTGCACTTCGTTCAGCACTGCCTTGAGCCGTTCCTCGAACTCCCCGCGGTACTTCGCTCCCGCGATCAGGGCACCCATGTCCAGGGCGACGACCCGTCGGTCGCGCAGGCTCTCCGGGACGTCCCCGCGCACGATGCGGTCGGCCAATCCCTCCACAATGGCGGTCTTGCCCACGCCCGGTTCCCCGATGAGCACCGGGTTGTTCTTGGTTCGACGGGAGAGGATCTGCATGGTGCGCCGGATCTCGTTGTCACGGCCGATCACCGGGTCGAGCTTTCCCTGGCGCGCCAGATCCGTGAGGTCGCGCCCATACTGCTCGAGGGCCTGGAAGGTATTCTCCGGCGTGGGGCTCGTCACCCGCTGTCCCCCCCGGGCCCGCTGGATGGCTGCACGAAGCTGGTCGGGGATTGCTCCGGCCAGCCGGAGCAGCTCGCCGGAGCGGCTGGTGTTGGTCTCATCCGCCAGCGCAAGGAGCACGTGCTCGACCGAGACGTACTGATCGCCCATCTCCGAAGCCAGGCTCTGCGCGCGCTGGATTGCCGAGTGGACCTCATGCGAGACCTGCGGCTCGGCCGTCTGGCCGGTGACCCGTGGCAACCCGCTGAGATCCTGGTCGACCCGACGGCGCAGGTCTGCCGGACTGACGTTGACCAAGGGCAGGAGCGCTGGAACGATCCCTCCCTGTTGATCCAGAAGGGCGGCGAGCAGGTGCAGGCCTGTCACCTCGGGATTACCCGATGACTGGGCGCGCTGCTGGGCGGTGACCAGCGCCTCCTGTGCCTTCTCGGTGAAGCGGCTCATGTTCATGACGTGCGCGCGGCGTCCTCAAGCGCCTCCAGGAGGGATTCGTAATTCCAGGAACCCTCGTACTTCAGGTTATTGACGAAGAAGGTCGGTGTTCCCTCTACACCGCTGCGTACTCCACCGTCGATGTCACGCTGAATGCGCTGGAGGACAGGCACACTCTGCATATCGGCGCCAAACCGATCGATGGCCAGTCCGATCCTCGCCCCGTACACGAGCAGAGATGCTTCGTCGAGCGCCTGCTGGTTCTGGAAGAGAAGGTCGTGCATCAGCCAGAACTTTCCTTGCAGCCCGGCGGCTTCAGCCGCGGCCGCGGCCTCGAGCGCATGCGGATGCGCCTCCAGGAGCGGGAAGTTGCGGAAGACGAAGCGAAGGGTCCCTTCTATCACCCGCCGGACGCCCTGGATCGCAGGCTCGGCCGCACCGCAGTACGGGCACTCATAATCGCTGTACTCGACAAGCGTCACCGCGGCGGTCTCCGGTCCGACGCTATGGTCCTGAGGGCCCACCGGCACGGCAAGCTGAGCTGTCCGTATGTTGAATGTCATGGATCGGCCTCCCTTTCCACCGGGCGCGGTTACCTCGGTGTCCTAGCTGCGCTTGTTTCCGCTGTCCTGTTTGTCCAGGAAGTCCGGCTTGGTCTCGTACTGCTTGATGCAGTCGTCCTGAGTGCAGCTCACCGTGACGCGATCTCCGGATACCACCGCGGACACCGCGCTGAACGGGATATAGAGGTCTTTTGCTCCGATGCCGAGAATCCCTCCGTGCTCCACCTTGAAGTACCCGGTGGCGTTCGTACTGCCGGCGCCTGATGACGTTCCTCCAGCTCCAGGGACGAACGTGTCATACATCGCCTCAACGATCACTGGCTCATCGGGCGGGAGTTCGGCCACGACCGCTTCGACGACGATCTCGCCGGATGTGCCCATCTCCCCGGTCTGATCTGATGCAGGGGAGGGACTGGGATAGACCTCCTTGATCTCGCCGAGCTTCTCTCCGTCCGAGCTGTAGACCGCCATGCCGGTTTGAACGTCCGTCGTGGTTGCAACCATGATTTACCTCCTGTGGTTTCGGGCGCATGGGGACAGCGTACGCGTGCGCTGGCGCACGCACACCAGGAATACAGACAGTCTTGAAGGTGCGGCTAGCTGCTGGCGACCTGGAGAAATTACCAGGAGTTAGCCCTTGGAACCGCGCTGACCGGTGTCCGCCGGCACGGCGACGTACTCGACGCCCGGCCGGCGCTGAGTGGGTTGCTTGTAGAGCGCCATCAGCGCGTACACCTCTTTGGGCACGACATCGGTGACCGGCAGGCCCATGGCCCTGGCCTGCTCGTAGTCGATCGGGTAATCGTGCGTCCAGGTTCCGGTGCTGAGTAGCCTCGCCAGCTCGTGCGCTTTCCCACTGTCCATGCCGTTACGGGTGAGAATGGTGCAGACTGTCGCTTCGACCTGGCCAATTGCCTTGCGACTCACATCGGCAAGAATGAACGTCTTGTCCTCAATCCTAGGCAGAGGTTTGGCGTCCAGAACAGCGAGCACGGAGGCTGCTGGATACTCCCCCAATTGCGGGTCAACCGGTCCCAGCACCGCGTTGGGATCCAGTATGATCTGATCGGCAGCCAGAGCGATGAGCGTCCCTCCGCTCATCGCGTAGTGTGGAACCAGGACACGAATCTGTGCAGGGTGGCGGGAGAGCGCGCTGGCGATCTGTGCCGCGGCTAGAACGAGCCCTCCGGGCGTGTGCAGGATCAGATCGATCGGCGTGTCGTCTGGCGTGAGGTGGATCGCCCGGAGGATGTCCTCGGAGTCGTTGATGTCGATGTAGCGTGCAAGCGGGATGCCCAGGAAGCTGATGGTTTCCTGCCGGTGGACCAGCGTGATCACCCGGGAGTGCCGTTCACGCTGCAGCTTGCCGAGCGTCCTCCAGCGCTGAGCCTCGAGGTAGCGACGCTGCACGACGGGCAAGTAGCCCGACACCAGGAGAAGGATCCAGAAGATTTCGAGGGGAGTAAGCGCCTGATACACGTGCATAGAGGCCGGGCACTCCTCACAGAAGGCAAAGGGGAGGACGAGAGCGCTCCCGGCGCCTGACCGACAACGTCTTCGTCCCCCCACACAACCGGACTACTTCGCCGTTGCGACGGTGTGACTCGAGCGACAGGCCTGACTCAGGCTGCCGGATACGTGTTGACGTCCTGGCCGTTGTTCTCGTTCATCACGCGGCGCGCGGTCTCGAGCTCCTGATCGGAGCCATGGACCACGACCACAAACTTCCCGGCCTTCAGTGCTCCCTCGATCTTGGGGATGCGATCCTTTTCGACCTGCTTCCCCATAATCGCGCCGACCAACCCGCCCAGAGCGCCGCCTTCCACTGCGCCCAGAGCAGCAGAAGCGAGGGGGCCGAGTACCACCAGCGGGCCCAAGACGGGTACCCAGAGGAAGGCTGCGCCCGTTCCCGCCAGAAGGCCGAAGAGCCCTCCCGTCCAGGCACCGAAGCTGGCCCCCTCTCGCGCCACGTCCCCGGTCGTGATGAATCCCTCGACGTTCTCACGTACCTCCAGTCCCTGGGTGAGGATCGAGATGTGTTTCGCCGGAACACCGGCGCGGATCAGCCGCTGGACCGCTTGCGCAGCCTTGTCATGGGTGTCGAAGGTGCCGACCACCATGTCTTGGGTGGTAGTGTCCGATGCCGTCATCGTGTTCGCCGTCATTGCTGCTCCTTTCCAACTGCCCGAGGCACTGCTTCCCGGAACGCGGCGGGCCGCCGTGAGACAAGGACGCGCCACCACGCTCCTCACGAGTTCAAGGTACCGCGGACACAAGCCTCCCGCACCCTGAGAACGACCAGTCTGGGCACGGCAGACATGGACTCCCGCCCTGGAGAAATTACCAGTGATGTCGCGCTACCCCGGTTGGAGACCGTCAGCATCCACCAACCGACGACGATGGCGTGCCTGCTGTCATTCTTTCCAGGTGCCGACTCCGGCCCGGCAGCCAAAACTGGTGGATTTGAGAGTGCAAGCTACGTCGCGTCGATGTACCATGCTGACATGGACGAGCAGGTCAACCCACTCCCACCCGGAGCGGTTGCTCCGGAATTTACGCTTCGACAGAGCACACGGGCTAGCGTATCCCTCACGAGCGTGCCGGGGCAGCCCGCCGTGCTCGTGTTCTACCCTCTCGACTGGGAACCCGTCTCGCTACAGCAGCTCGCGCTCTGCCAGGATTTCCTGGTCGAGTTCGAACGTTTGGGTGCCCGCCTGATAGCCATCTCGGGCGACCATGTTTTCAGCCATGCAGCGTTGGCTCGCGACATTCGCCTCACCTTCCCGCTCCTCTCCGATTCTCGCCCACGGGGCGCCGTGGCACGGATGTACGGGGTATTCCGGGAGAGCCAGGAGCTCAACGCTCGGGCTGTCTTTATAACGGACTCTAGCGGCATCATCCGCTTCAGCCAGGCATACCCGGATTTGTTTAACCCGGGTGTCGACGAGATACTGACAACCCTCGAGACGTTGGCATTCGAGGCGACGTTCCTGGAATCTGTGCCGAGCAACATGACTCGTGCCGGCTCTGACCGGGAAGCATCGACGATGCGGCACTATCTCAGGAAAGGACTTGGCGACACAGGGTTGGGAGAACGGGTCCATGATCTCAAGCAGGAGATGATGATAGCCCGCGGATACGCGCAGCTGCTGGCGCGATACGCGCAGCGGCAGGGTGGCCTGGACGGGGAGCGAATCCGCGGCGCGCTCGAGCGGATCGATGCCTCTACCACCCACATGGCGGATCTACTTGACGAGACACTCACAGTCGTGGACCCCAATCGGTTGTGAGAGCAGTTCCGGGCAACCGTCTCTAGGCGGACGCTGGTGACGTCCCGTCGATTGAGTATCCAGGTTGTCGCGCC